>WNGI01036536.1_pt1 | contig 10677 bp, 12 predicted proteins | sample 5400621 | NCBI WGS metagenome assembly WNGI01 (sample SAMN13153374, study PRJNA577476) | soil metagenome | isolation source: 20 cm soil or saprolite under Garry oak tree replicate 1 | place: USA:California | collected 2016-06-15 | reverse complement strand
TCGACGCGCATCTGCACTACAATCAGGAGCCCAATCCCTTTTATCCGCTCGAGCGCGTGCTCGATATTTTTCGCCGCAACAATGTTGCCGGTATCCTGGCGAATAGCCGACCGAACAAGGGTACGCATCAGCTCGTCGATGCCAAGGCTCCCGGACTTTGGGTCGTGCCGTTCATCCGTCCTTATCGCACGCGCGACGACGTGCAGAATTGGTCGACCGATCCGGCGATCTACGATCTGATCGAGGCCGAGTACAAGCGCGGCTATTTTCGTGGCGTCGGCGAGTTTCACATTTACGGTGAGGCTGCTCAACGACAGCTGGTCAAGCGTGTCGTCGACTTTGCCGCCGAGCGCAATCTTTATCTTCTTGCCCATTGTGACGAGGCGGCCCTCTCAATTTTGCTCGCGCACAATCGAAGTGCCAAGATCATCTGGGCACATACCGGATTTTCGACGCCGACGGCGCGGGTGAGGGAGCTGCTGGAGACATATCCTGAGCTGACGGGCGAACTCTCCTATCGCGGCGGGCTCACCGACGGCGAGGGCAAGCTTGCCGCCGAGTGGCGAGAGCTGTTCACCCGTCATTCCGACCGCTTCCTGCTCGGCTCCGACACGTGGATCAACGAGCGCTGGTTTGGCTACGACACCATCATGCAGACCTATCGCGGCTGGCTCGCGCAGCTTCCCGAAGCGCAGGCGAGGCGCATCGCCCACGGCAATGCCGAGCGGTTGTTCGGCGGCAAGATCGAGTAAGCCTCCCGCTGAGGCTAGGCCGCGCTGCTTGATTCAGTTGTGAAATCGGCGTTGAATTTTGTGTCCATTTCAGAAGACCGCGATCCTCTCCAGTCACTGGCCAGTCCTGCCGGCGATGGGGAGCGGGCAATCGGGGCGCTAGGGAGGAGATCATGCACGACATGGAACGACGCGCCTTTATGAAGGGCGCGGCAACCGGCGCGCTCGCCTTCACGGTGGGCGGCGCCGAAGTACTGCTCACGCCGCGCGCAGCCCGCGCGCAAGGCGTTGCGCTGCGGACGCTGACAGCCGCGCAGGCCGCAACCCTCGATGCGCTCGGCGAGACGCTCGTGCCGGGCGCGCGCCAGGCCGGGATATCCCATTTCATCGATCAACAGATCTCGATTCCGGCGGAGGAGGCGCTGCTCGAGGCGCGCATCCTCAACGTGCGTCCGCCTTATGCGAATTTCTATCGCGCCGCACTGGGTGCGGTCGACCGCGCAAGCCAGGCACTCAACAACGGGCGGCCTTTCGTCGAATTGAGCGAAGCCGAGCAGCGCAGCCTGGTCGACAATATGCGCCAGAACAAGGTCGAGGGCTGGCAAGGTCCCCCGGGGCCATTCGTGTATCTGGTGTTGCGCAGCGATGCCGTCGACGTCGTCTACGGCACTATGGACGGCTATGCCGCCCTCGGCATTCCTTACCGACCCCACATCGCTCCGAGCAAGAGGTGGTGACATGGCGAACGAAAAAGTCGACGTTGTCATTGTCGGCGCCGGCGCATCGGGCTCGGTCTTCGCCGCGGTGCTGGCGAAGGCCGGCAAGAAGGTTGTCGTCCTGGAGCAAGGACCGGACTGGCAGCTCGCCGATCTGATCAGCTCGGATTTCTGGGGACGGCGGATCAAACCCGCGAGCGGTCCGTTCCTGCTCGAAGGCAAGAATCCCTTCGGCTACGTCTACCAGGCGGGCTGGGGCGTCGGCGGCGCGGCGCTGCACTACTTTGCCAACTTCCCGCGGCTCCTGCCGAACGACTTCAAGATCAAGAGCGAACATGGCCGCGCGCTCGATTGGCCGATCTCCTACCAAGACGTCGTGCCGTATTACGACAAAGTCGCCCAGGACGTCGGTGTGTCCGGCGATGCCAAGGCGGAGGAAATCTGGCGGCCGGCAGGGGCGCCCTATCCCATGCCGCCGATGAAGACCTTCCGGCACGGCGAAATCTGGCTCAAGGGTTGCGAGTCAGCCGCCATCCGGATGGTGCCGGCAGCGGTTGCCATCACCTCGACGGATTACAAGGGTCGGCCTGCTTGCATTCATGACGGCTGGTGCCACGTCGGCTGCCCGACCGGCGCGCTCGCCAATCCCTTGGTCACCTATCTCGGTGACGCCAAGAAGGCCGGCGCCGAGGTGCGCCCGCGCTCGACCGTCACGCGTGTGCTGAGCAACGCGCAGGGTAACAAGGTGATCGGCGTCGAGTATTACGACGCCAAGAAGGAGCGGCAGGTGCAGGAGGCGAGCGTCGTGGTGCTGGCCGCCTGGTCAGCACAGAATCCGCGCCTTCTGCTCAACTCCGCAACCGATAAGCACGCCAAGGGGCTCGCCAATTCAAGCGGCCTCGTCGGCAAATACATGATGGCGCATTTCGCCTCGGGCACATGGGCGCTGTTCGATGAGGACGTCCAGAATCATATGGGCACGACCGGCGCGCAATTCATGTCTTACGACCGCTACGGCAAGACGAGCCATAAAGGTACCTTTGGCAGTTCGTTCATCGTCGCGGGCTCCGCGCTCAAGACGAGCGACCTCGGCGGCTTCGCCAACGCCCGCCTCGACTTGTTCGGTCCTGATCTCGCCGCGTTCATGAAACGCGCGGCGCGCGGATTGACCCGCATCAATGCGTTCGGCGAAGCATTGCCGAGCATCGAGAACCGCATCGAGCCTCTGAGCGACAAAGACGAGTTCGGCATGCCGCTCGCGAAGATCGTCCATAGCTACGACCCCGACGCGGTCGCGCTGTGGAACGCAAACTTCGAGGAGGGCCTCCAGGTCGCCAAAGCCACGGGCGCCAAGGAGGTCTGGTCGGGACGCGGCAACATGCCGACCATCCACTTGATGGGCGGGACCATCATGGGCACGAACGCCGGCGATTCGGTCACCAATAGTTTCGGCCAGACCCATGAGCTGCCAAACCTCTATATCGCGGGGCCGGGCATTTTTGCGACCGCGGGCGCATCGAACCCGACCTACACGATCCTGGCGCTTTCGCTGCGCGGCGCCGAGCAGTTGGCGGCGAATTGGAGCACGGTGGCCGGGTGAGCCGGTAAGATCGGCAACAGTAGGCCCCTGGGTCCCGGCTCTTCGCTTGCTCATCCGGGACCCAGCGCAAAAAGCGTGAACTAGTAGGACAGCGCGGGTCAGCTCGCCTTGAGGCGCGGCAAGAGCCTGAGCGCGTTGTCGCGCTCGATGGACTGCTGCTCGGCTGCTGCGAAGCCCCACTCCGCAATGCCGCGGTTGACCTCCGCGCCGTCGCGGAACGGATAATCGGTGCCGTACAGCACCTGTGAGATCGAGACCATCTTCAAGAGCGCAGCGATCTCGGTCCCGCTGAACACGAGATGCGCAATGGTGCGCGTCGAATCGGTGGCGTACTCGATCGATCCAGGCGGGATGCCCGGAACGAGGCCGCGGCAGCAAGCGGGCGTGGTCGGGTGGACATAGATCACGGCCTTGCGCCGATTGAGCTCCTCGTAGACCGGACCAAATGAAGGATCGCCGAGATATTTGTCTTGGTAACTGGTCAACAGCCCGATGCCATCCGCCTTGAGCGTGTCGAGGGCGTATTCGATCTCCTTGAGGCTTCCTTGCACGTCGGGCGGCGCAATCACGGCAAACAGGCCAAACCGGCCGGAATAGTCTCTCACGAGCTTCGCGCCATACTCGTTGAGCTGGCGCGCAAGACTGCGCGACTCATCAACGTTGTCCCCGTACCAGATCCCGGGCTGGACTATGGACAGGATGGCGGTCGCAATGCCGCTCTTGTCCATGTCCTCGAGCGAGGATGCAGGCGACCACTTCGGCGGAGGCCCGCTCGCGCGCCGCCCCGGCGCCATCATGGCATCGGCGTGGAATTGCGGAAGGAAGTGGTGATGTACGTCGATCCGCGTCTTGGCCGAAATTTGCGCGGCCGCAGGCGCGAGGCGCCCAATGGCCGGCAGCAAGCCCAGAGCAGCCGCCCCAGCCAAGAAGCCTCTCCGCGCGGCGTTTGCCGGCGCGTGCGGCGGCTCGCAGCACGTGCAGCGCAAAAACGTGCGTCGTTTGCGATTGGCACTCATCCCTTCCTCGCGGTTCGTCTGACCTTAGCGTCTGCTGGAGCCGTGTTCTAGGCTCAGCCCGGTGCATCGGCAGCCGCGCCGGGGCGCATTAGCAACAACAGCACAGTCTCGCGAGTGATTCGCGCAGGCGCTGACAATCGCGTTCGCCATTGCCGCGCGGTAAAAGGCGGGGCCACTCGCGCGAATGCGCGGACTTCGGCGCAGCGACGGTGCGGCCGTCTAAGCGCTGCAGCGGCGTGTGCTAGGGGTTTCTAAACCTCTGCGCGGCAGAATCTTCTTGACTCCCGGGGTTTGGGCCTTATGTGGGGGCAACGCCGCTGTGATCTGTCCCCGCTTACGGGCTGATCGGGCGGCATTCGCTTGCCTGACGCCGCCTGTCGGCATTCGGGTTGGACCACTCGGTTGGGGAGGACGGCAATGCGCCAGAACGCCCTCTTGCGATCGGGGAAGGGCTTGGCGACGCCAGGCACCGCCCGCAAGAACGTCTCTCACGTTAGCGTCGTCAAGCCCGCGTCCATCGAGGGCCGCGAAGGACATTTTGCCGTGCGCAACGGCGTGCATTGCGCCGGCGTGCATCTGATTGTCGATCTGCACGGCGCTGAGCGTCTCGACGACATCGAATTGATCGAGGCGACGCTTCGCCGCTGCGTCGAGGCGGCACAGGCGACCCTGCTGCACATCCATGTGCACCACTTTCATCCCAATGGCGTATCGGGCGTGGCGGTGCTTGCGGAGAGCCACATTTCGATCCATACCTGGCCCGACATCGGCTATGCCGCGCTCGACGTGTTCATGTGCGGCAAGGCCAGTCCCGATGCCTGCATCCCGGTGCTGCGGAAGGCTTTCAAGGCCAAGCGCGTCGCGGTCAACGAGATCTTGCGCGGGCGGGACACGTAGTCAGAGGACCCGAGCGCGGATCGGCGGCCTCTTTTTCGTTCTGCTGCCCGCCGGCTGTCGTTTCATTTTCGACCATGGCCGAAAAACGCTGGATTCCCGAGACCCTGTTCGACGACCTCGGCTTCCGCATGACCTACGAGGTCGAGCGGGTGATCTATGAATTGCACACCGAGCATCAGCATCTCGTTCTGTTCGAGAATCCGTTCTTCGGCAAAATGCTGATGCTCGACGGGGCGACTCAGGTCACCACCGCGGACGAGTTCATCTACCACGAGATGATGAGCCATGTGCCGATCCTGGCGCACGGCCATGCCCAGGAGGTGCTGATCGTCGGCGGCGGCGATTGCGGGGTCGCGGAGGAGGTGCTCAAGCACAAATCGGTCAAGCGGCTGACCCAGGTGGAGATCGATGCCTCGGTGGTGGAGTTCTCCAAGCGGCATTTTCCGGAATTCACCAAGCCGGTCTTCGCCGACAAGCGCTTCGATCTCGTGATTGCGGACGGCATGACATACGTCGCCAAGACCGATCGCCGCTTCGACGTCATCATTGTCGATTCCACCGACCCCCAGGGACCAGGCAACGTTCTCTTCAGTCAAAAATTCTACGCTGCTTGCAGCCGCTGCATGAGGAAGGGCGCGGTGATGGTCACGCAGAGGGGCGTACCGATATTCCAATCGGGCGAACTCACCGCAGCCATCGCCGGTTTTCGAAAACTGTTTGCCGACGGCTATTGCTACGTCGCGGCGGTTCCGACTTACGCGGGCGGCCATTTGGCCATGGGCTGGGCCACCGACAACGTCAAATTGCGCCGCCTCCCGGTCGGGACCATCGCCGACCGATACGACAGGGCCGGCCGCTTCCGCACCAAGTATTGGACGCCGGAGGTACAGGTCGCCGCATTCGCGCTCCCGCGCTTCATTGCCGAGAAGGTTGCGAAAGCAACGCAGCGCCGCTCGGGCGCTGCGCCGGGCGCCGCCGCGGTTGGAAAAGTCAGCGGGAAGGCGTCTCTTTCCCGACGTCGAAATTGAGCTCGATCAACACGTTGTTCGGATCGGTCACGAAGATCTGCCGCCGCGTGCTGTTCGGCACCTCGTTGACGCGGAACTGGACGCCTTTGCCCGTCAGATGCCGCTTGATGTCCTCGAAACCGCGGCTGCCAAACGCGATATGGTCGATGACCCCGGAGTCCGGCCGTTGCGGTTTGTCGGTCGGTGAGATGTCGTTGAGATGCAGCACCGGGTGACCTTCGCTGTAGAGCCAGGCGCCGGGGAAATCGAACGGCGGCCGCGGCCCGTTGACTAAGCCGAGCACCTCTTCATAGAAGCGCACCGTCTCGCCCAAATTTCGGGTCGAAACGTTATAGTGATCGAGCACACCCACGCTCATGCTCATCTCGCTTCTCCTTCCGGCTTTTCCTCGCGCTGGCGCCTGTTTAACCAGCTTAGCGCGAAAGCCGCGTGCTGACGAGCCGTGGGTTGGTTCGCGGCATGGACAAGAAGGATCCGTCTCGCGCGCGCTCGCTCCTAGCGCGGCCATGCGAGGCGCCCAAACGCGCGTGGGACTAAAATGGGAACACGGCCAAGTACTTCAGCAGCGAAATCACGCCGAGAATGATCACGATCACGCGCACGATCTGTTTGGCGCGGCCATCGAGCGGCAGCATGTTGACGAGATAGAGGACCAGAATGACCACAAGGAAGGTGATGAGCACGCCAATGAGGACGTTCATGCGTGTTCCCTCTCGATATGAAGCCTTTGGGGGATAGAATCGGCTTAGAACGGGAACCATAGCGGGATTCGGCGGCGCTGGCACCGGGGTCGGATCACCAGCGCGGCGTGCCAAGACCGACGGCGCCCTGATCTGAGAAGCTCGGGCGGCAGCGCCTAGCCGCGCGCTTGCGCTCTATGGCTTGCGCTGTGGTGAGCGCGGCTCCCGCGGCAGCACGCCCATGCGCGCGGCGACCTCGTGCGGCACACGGTAATCGCGCAGGACATAACGCAGGTCACGCAGCCCGCAGGCCTCGCGCTGGACGACGAAATGCCAGAGCGCAACGCTCGCCTCGGCAACCAGTGATGCGCGCAATTGCCGCCCTTCGGCAGTCGAGGCGCCGGGCGAGTGGTCGTCGGCATCGAATTGGGCCAAGGCAGCAAGTCTTGCTTCAAGCGCGCGTCCCAGACGGCCGAGCGCGGCCGCGCGCTCCTGGCGGAACTCGTCCGCGAGTGCGTCGGCGGGTGATTGCCTGGTCTTGCGCTGCGGCATTGCTCGATCGCTCTCGCCTCGGATCTGCATCATCCGCCAGCGGTCTGTCGAGTCCCGCGCGCGAGATCGCTTGATGCGCTTGCCGCGATCGGTTCATATGCTCGCTGCCGGCGCTCAAGCGGAGCGCGACCACGGGAGGAGAACAACAATGCCGAGGGCTAGCTTGATCACCATGCTTGCCGCGCTCGCGATCATCTCCGGGGCAGGACAAGCCGCCTGGTCGCAAGAGACGCTGAAGGTCGCGATCCCGCAGCGCGGAGCCTGGGACGCCGGCGTTGCCGAGCTCGGCCAGCGCGGCGGCATTTTCAAGAAGCACGGCCTCAATCTGGAAGTCCTCTATGTCCAGGCCGGCCCGGAATCGATCCAGGCGGTGATCGGCGGCAGCATGGACATTGCGACCGCGGCCGGCGTGTCGGCCGCCGTGGGCACGTTCGCCAAGGGCGCGCCGATTCGCATCATCGGCAGCGAAATGATCGGGGCGCCCGATCTTTACTGGTACGTGCCGGCCAACTCGCCGATCAAGACGATCGAAGACTTCAACGGCAAGACGGTTGCGTACTCGTTGACCGGCTCATCGAGCCATGCCGGACTACTGGCGCTCATCGCGCAATACAAGCTCACCGCGAAGCCGACCTCGACCGGCACCATCGCGGCGACCATCACTCAGACTATGACCGGGCAGGTGGACGTCGGCTTCGGCGCGGATCGCCACCGGTAAGGATGTCGCCTCGCTCCGCACCCGCACGGTACGCGTCAACCTGACCAATGTGAACACACTGCAGAACCGACGCGACGCGATCGTCCGCTTCAATCGCGCCTATCAGGAGACGGTCGCATGGATGTATTCCGATCCGGCCGCGCTCAAGATCTACGGGGAGTACTCCAATTTGCCGGAGAAGATCGTGCTGCGGGTGCGCGATCTCATTCCGAAGGAGAGCATGGCGACCGATCGCGTCGAGGGGATCGACCAGATTATGGCGGACGCGGTGGCGGGGAAATTCATCCCCGCGCCGTTGACGGCCGAGCAGGTGAAGGAGCTGGTGCAGGTTCCGAAGTGAACGGGCGCGCCAAGCGCCGCGCTCCGCCCCCCACCTGGCTCAGTGGAATGCCTTGGTCGGCCTCGCCGTAGAGAGGCCGAGCACCGGCGCTTTGATCTCCGCCGCCAGCTCAGAGCGATTTTTCGGGCATCGGCTTGGGTTGGGCAGACAAACCTCCTCTTGCAGCAACCCTTGCTGAGATAGTTATGCGCCGAGCACATGACGGTTGTCGAACCTCGGCCCCTTATTCCGCGCCTGCGGCTCGTTCATGCGCGCGCCGACGAGCCGCGACGAGGGCGTCTGCCGCCCGCTTGAACGACATGCCCCATTCCGGCATGTCGGGTCTCGATTACCTCTCCGTTCAGCATTGATTGATGGCAAGAATCTCCAAAGGCCCACGTCCCCTATCCGAGCACCATTGGGCGGCCAAACCGATGACCGAAGGGGGTTGTGCGGCGAGCGTCTTGCTTTGCTCAACCAAGCGAGGAACCGGTTACGTCATTCCAGCGTTCTTCGCTCGCCTCCCAGCGGCCGAAGGAGGGGATTGTGGCTTGGATCAGCGGCGAGCGGTCGGGATCCGTGGCTGATAAAGCCTCTCTCTTTAATGCGATGACATGGCGCATGCCGGCAAGTCGCGACACAGTCCGACAAACGACCGCTGCCATGGGTCCGGCGGCTTCGCTGAGGAGCAATCCGACTTCTCACAGGAAAAGGAGTTCCTCCGATGTGTGACTACAGTCTGCACCACGTCGCGACCCGACCTGCCAAGGTCGGGGACAAGCTGATGGCGACCAGGTTCCCCAATTCGATCACGCGCGGTTTCGCGGCGGTGGGTGAGCCGCACGTTGCGGTCTGCCTGCTGCCCGGCACGGAAATCGCATTCGACCAGAACGTCGAATGCGAGCCGTCCTTCGGCATCGGCATTCTGCCGAACAAGAAGATCGGACAGCGGCTTGCACGCTTCCGGCAGATCAACATGGACAATGCCGTGACCCATCACGACGCGCTGGAATTTCCGGACGGACAGGTGGTGCTGGTCACGCGCCTGTGCGAGGGCCAGCACGCGACCGTGCTGCAGTTGCCGGCCGGCGCGCGTCCTGCGAGCCCCGAAAAGGCGGAGCCGCAGCCTCGCGAGCTTTCGTCTTCGCTCTAGCCGGCCGCCCTACCGGACGGCTTACCGCTGCCGCGACCGGAACGGTGACAGCGAATTGGCGCCGTCTCGGGTCGATCCGCCATCGGGCGCCAAGTCGGAGAGCGAGTTGCGTTGAATGCCAGAGCCCCCGGCGCCGGCCGGGGGCTCTCCTTGTGGCAGAATGCGTGCGGAACGCAGATACTAGCGGTCGGGAAACGTGACCAGCGTCTCGAACTTATAGCCGCACGCTTCGCATTCCCACAAATGCCGAACGCGCTGTCGGTCCAGGTACTCGGACCATTCCGGCAGGAAGATCGTCTCCCCGCATTGGGCACAATAATTGACCAGTCTGGTCTGAACGTGTTTTCGGGGGCTCGCGGCTCGGAGCTCCATGACGCGTCCTCTGCGATGCTAGCCCCTCCCGCAAGGGCGCATTTTATCGCAATGGCCGCACCGTTGAAGCAGGAGCGCTGACCTAAGACGGCCCCGCGCCCGAAACCTGCGCTTGCTCCGTTGTGCAGCGCGCTCGCGAAAGGATGGCGGGGGTGAGCGCGATTGTGAGCGCGGCGGATATGTCCGAGAGGGCTTCTTCGACTACATGCGGTGAGCCGGCCCTGCTGCCGCCGGCGTCTTCCTATGTTCGGCTCACTCGCTATAGTGGCCGGGTGCGACGCACAACAGGGAGACCGCCATGCCTGAAATCTATGTCCACGCCGTCAAGGGCCGCTCGCTTGATCAGAAACGCGCGCTGATCAAGGACATTACCGACGCTGTGGTGAAGAATTTCTCCGTTCCGGCCGAGGCCGTAATGGTGGAAATTGTGGAATCCGAGCCGACTGCCAAGGCAAAAGGCGGCGTTCTGTTCAGCGAGATGCGTCGCTAAGCCGAACCGCCGCCAGCGTTTCGCCCGGTCACGCCCGGGCGAAACTTTTTCCGGGCTCGGCCGAGCATGGGCGACCTCGAAGGCAAAACCGCACTGGTAACGGGCGCAGCATCGGGCATCGGGCTGGCCACGGTCGAGTTGTTCGCCCGGCGCGGCGCCAAGGTCGCCCTCAATCACCTGCCGGACGATCCTCGCGGCCCCGCGGCGGTAGAGCGGCTGTGCGCCCACGGCTTTGCCGTGATCGGTGCGGCGGGCGATGTCTCGAAGGCTGGCGCCGCAGAAAAGATGGTAGGCGATGCCATCGACGCGCTGGGCCGGCTCGACTTTCTCGCCAACAATGCCGGCACGTCCGCCACCGTCGCGCCGATCCCGCCGGCCGATCTCGACCGGCTGACCGAGGAATTT
>WNGI01006425.1_pt1 | contig 10677 bp, 11 predicted proteins | sample 5400621 | NCBI WGS metagenome assembly WNGI01 (sample SAMN13153374, study PRJNA577476) | soil metagenome | isolation source: 20 cm soil or saprolite under Garry oak tree replicate 1 | place: USA:California | collected 2016-06-15 | reverse complement strand
CTCCAGCTCATGTCCTGCCGCGGATGGTCGTCCGACGCCTACTGGGCGGCCCGGATCACGCGCGAGCTCGAGCGGCGCGGCCACGTCGTGACGCTCGCCTGCCGCGCCGGGACCGAGGCGAAGGTGATCGATCGCGCGCGCGCGGAGGGTGTCCAGCGCGTGACGACCCTCGCGCTGGCCGGTGGCGTACAGCTCGTGAGCGACGGACAAGACGTCCGGCGTCTGCGCGACATGCTCACGACGGCCGACGTGGTCCACGTGCACCGGGGCAAGGAGCACTGGCTCGCCGCCCTGGCCAACCGGCTGGCGCCCACGCCGCGGCCGCTCGTCAGGACCCGTCACATCGCGCAGGCGGTGCGACCGCACGCGGCGAACCGCTGGCTCTATCGTCAGGCGACCGCGCTCGTCGTGACGGTGACCGACGCGATCCGGCGGCAGTATCTCGCCGCCGGGCTCGTCGACCCGGACCGGGTCGCCGCGCTCCCGGGAGGGGCCGACACCGAGCGTTACCGACCTCAACCGCGCGATGGCGAGGTCTATCGATCGCTGGGCGGCCGAGAGGACACCCTCCTGGTCGGGATGATCGCCGGCCTTCGCGTCATGAAAGGGCACGAGGTCGTGATCGAGGCCGCCGCCCGGCTCAACGCGCTCGGCGTTCGCCTGCGCTTCGTCTTCCTCGGTCGCGGAAGCCGCGAGCAGGCCCTGCGTGCCCGGATCAGCGGAGCCGGACTCGAGCCGCAGATCAGTATCGGCGGCTTCGTCGACGACCTGCCCGCGGCGATGGCCGCGCTCGACGTGGCGCTCTACGTCCCGCTCGAGTCCGACGGCATGTCGCGCGTCGTCTTCGAGTGCCTCGCGGCCGGCCGGCCGCTGATCGCGTCACGCGTCGGCGTCGTGCCCGAAGCGCTGGAGGATGGCGCGCACGCCGTCCTCGTTCCGGCCGGTGACGCCGAGGCGCTCGCCGCCGCGCTCACCCGGCTTCTGGGCGACGCCGCCGCGCGCGCCCGTCTGGGTGCGGCGGGGCGCGCCATCCTCGAGCGGCGGTATTCGGGCGCGCGCGTCGCCGAGGCCCTCGAGTCGCGCTACGCGCGGCTCCTGGCCCCGGGAGCGTGAAGGTCTCCGTCCTCGCGTTCGACCTCGCGGACAACGCGACGGGCCGCGCGGACCTGCTCGCGCGGCTCCTGGCGCCCCGCTGGGAGGTCGAGGTCGTGGGCCCGAGGTTCGGCCCCGAGCTCTGGAAGCCGGCGCAGGGCGGGGACGTCGCCCACCGCGGGATCCAGGCGGGGAAGTACCCCGGCTTTCTCGGCGCGGTGCCGGGGCTCCTCGGTCTCGTGGACGGCGACATCATCGTCGCGTCGAAGCCCCGGCCGACGAGCTACGGCGTCGGGCTCCTGGCGCGGGCGCGCCGGCGGCGGCCGTTGCTGCTCGATATCGACGACTGGGAGCTCGGCTTCTTCTATCGCGCGGGCGGCTGGGGGCGCGTGGGCCGGGCGCTCGATCTGGCGGACCCGAACGGGCTCGTGTGGACGTGGCTGATGGAGAGGCTCGTGGGGCGGGCCGACGCGCGCATCGTGGCCTCGCGCTTCCTCGAGGCGCGCTTTGGCGGCGCGCTCGTCACCCACGTGCGCGACACCGAGGCCTGGGATCCCGCGCGTTACGACCCGGCGTGGGCGCGCTCGGCGCTCGGCGCCCGGGACCGGCGCGTGGTGATGTTCCTCGGGACGCCGCGCGCCTACAAAGGCGTCGACGACCTGGTCGAGGCGGTCGGCCGCCTCGGCACCGACGTGATGCTGGCGCTCGTGGGTGCCGAGCCGGGAGGCGCGGTGGCGCGCCGCTGGGCCGAGCGGCCGCACGTCAGAGTGGTGGGGCCTGTCCCCTTCCAGGACGTGCCGCGCTACCTCGTGGCCGCCGACATCGTCGCCGTGCCCCAGCGCGCGACCACCGACACGCTCGCCCAGGTGCCCGCGAAGCTCGTCGACGCGATGGCGCTCGCGCGGCCGGTCGTGTCCACCGCGGTGTCCATGATCCCGGAGATGCTCGCGGGCTGCGGACGTGTCGTGGCGCCGGGCGACGTCGCCGCACTCGCCGAGGCGATCCGCGACCTGCTCGCCCATCCGGAGGCGGCCGAGGCGCTCGGCGCCGCGGCCCGACGCCGGTGCGAGGAGCGCTACAGCTTTCGCGCCGCCAGGGCTGCGCTGTTCCCGCTGATCGAGGGCCTGCTGGCCCGCGCATGAAGCTCCTGATCATCGCCCGCCCCTTCGTCTTCCACGGCGGCGTCGAGCGGGCCACCGCCGGGCTCGTCGGGGCGCTGGTCGAGCACGGATACGCCGTGCACCTGCTGACACCCCGCGGCCAGTACGCGGTGCCGGGGGTCACGCAGCACGCACTCACGCTGCCACGCCTCCCGGCGCCCGCGCGCGCGCTCGCGCTTGCGGCGGTGGCTCGCCTGGCGGTGGCGCGCGGCACGTGGGACATCGTCCAGAGCCACGAGCGCACGCTCCGCCAGGACGTGTACCGCGCGGGGGAGGGCTGCCACCGCGCCTACCTCGCGAGCCTCGGCGGCGGCGGGCGCGGTCTCCACCACCGGATCGTCCTCGGCCTCGAACGCCGCGTGTTCGCGGGCACGCCCGAGATCGTCGCGATCGCGAAGCGCGGGGCCGTCGAGATCGCGGCGCTCTACGCCGTGGCGCCAGCGCGCCTCTCCGTGGTGTACAACGGCGTGGACCTCGAGCGCTTTCACCCGAGGAACCGCGGGAGGCACCGCACGGCGGCACGCGCCGATGCCGGGCTGCCCGCCGACGCCTGGACCATCCTCTTCGTGGGGAGCGGCTTTCCGCGAAAGGGCCTCGCGACGCTGATCGAGGCCTTCGCCGTCCTGCCCGATTGGACGGCCCGCCTCGTCGTGATCGGCAAGGGAGACGCGGGCCCGTTTCAGGAGCTCGCCAGGCGGCTCGGCGTCGCGGAGCGCATCGTGTGGCTGGGGCCGCGGGAGGACGCCGAGCGCTGGTACGGGGCCGCCGACGTCGTCGCCCTGCCGAGCCGCTACGAGCCGTTCGGCAACGTCCATCTCGAGGCGCTCGCCTCGGGCGTCCCCGTCGTCGCGAGCACGGCCGCGGGTGGCGCGGAAGCGATTCGCGAGGGATGGAACGGCGCCATCGTGGATCCACGAGACGCGGGGGCCCTGGTCAGGGCACTCGCCACCCTTCGCGAGACGGGTGGGAGAGACCTCGGAGAGCGCGCGCGCCGGTCGGCCGAGCCCTTCACCTTCGCCGCGCAGGTCGAGGGATTCGCGAAGGTTTATGGTCGGTTCAGGCGCGCAAGGTGCGATTTTTCTTGAGAAATCCAGCTCAGCGACTTAGACTCGGGCACGTGGTGTCTCGCCCGGCCGTGTTCATGGATCGTGACGGGACCCTCACCGTAGAAGTGGGGTACGTCAACCACCCGCGGCGGCTCCGGCTCCTGCCGCGCGCAGCGCAGGCGGTCCGGCGCTTGAACGAGGCCGGCATTGCCGCGGTGGTCGTCACCAATCAGGCGGGGATCGCGCGTGGCTATTTCTCCGAAGAGGTCCTTCAGGCGGTGCACGCAGCGCTCGTCGCCCAGCTCAAGGATGAAGGCGCGCACCTCGACGGCATCTACGTCTGCACCCACCATCCGACGGAGGGCGCGCCGCCCTACCGGCTCGATTGCGATTGCCGCAAACCGAGGCCCGGCCTGATCCACCGCGCCGCGGCGGACCTCGGCCTCGACCTGCGACGCTCGGCGCTCGTCGGGGACAAGGCGTCGGACCTCCTCGCGGCGCGCGCCGCCGGCGCCGCAGGCGTGCTCGTGCTCACGGGCTACGGGCTCGGCGAGTGGGAGTACCGGCGCGCGACGTTCGCGGTCGAGCCCGATCACGTCGCCGAGGACCTGCTCGACGCGGTCGACTGGGTGATCCGGAGGCGCCCGGCGTGACGGTCGGGACCGCCGGCATGCGCGCCGCGATCGACGGCTTCGCCGGGCGGACGGTCGTCGTCATCGGTGACCTGATCACCGACGAGTACCTCTTCGGCAAGCCCGATCGGATCTCGCGCGAGGCGCCGGTGCTGATCCTGCGCTTCGCCCAGCGACAGGTGCTGCTCGGGGGCGCCGCCAACGCCGCCCACAACGTCCACGCGCTGGGCGCCCGCGTGGTGCCGATCGGCGCCGTCGGGCGTGACGCCGTCGGCGAGGAGCTCGTGGCCCTGTTCCACGCGGCCGGGATGCCGACCGACGGGATCGTCGCCGAGGCCGGCCGGACGACGCCCGTGAAGACGCGCGTCATGGCGGGCGGCTACCAATCGACGCGCCAGCAGGTGGTGCGTCTCGACCGCGAGCCGGCCGGCGAGCTCATCGCCACGAGCGAGGACGCGCTCCTCACGCGGCTCTCCGCGCTCGGGGCCCGCGCCGACGCGATCCTGATCTCCGACTACGGCTACGGCACGGTCACCTCGCGCATCTTCGAGCGCGTCCGGGCGCTCGCGCGCCGGACCGGCGCGATCGTGAGCGTGGACAGCCGCTATCAGCTGCCGCGCTTTGCGGGCGTCACCGCGGCGACGCCCAACGAGGCTGAGCTCGCTCAGCTCACGGGGATGCCCACGGACGACGAGCAGGGGGTGGATAAGGCCGGCCGCCAGCTCCTCGAGCGCCTGGACGCGCGGCTTCTCCTCGTCACGCGTGGGAGCCAGGGCCTGGCCCTGCTCGAGCGCGACGGCGCCACGAGCTTCATGCCCATCCATGGGACCGACGAGATCGCCGACGTGACCGGCGCCGGCGACACGGTGAGCAGCACGTTCACGCTGGCGCTCGCGGCCCGCGCCGCGCCGGCGGAGGCGGCCGCGCTGGCCAATGTCGCCGGCGGGCTCGTCGTCATGAAGCGCGGCACGGCGACGGTCGCGCGCGACGAGCTGCGGCGGGCCCTCAACCTATGACTGCGGCAGTACGAGCCGCACGACGTCGCGGGGCGGGGGCCCCGCCGTCGGAGGCGAGCCTATGAATATTGACGAAGCCGCGGCGCTCGCCGAGCGGCTTCGAGCGGCGGGAAAGCGCATCGTCCTCGCCAACGGCTGCTTCGACCTGCTCCACGTGGGTCACGTGCGCTACCTGGGCGCCGCCCGGCGCCTCGGTGACGTGCTCTTCGTCGGCATCAACTCCGACGCGACGGTGTCGCGCCTCAAGGGGCCCGGGCGCCCGCTCATGCCCGCCGCCGAGCGCTCCGAGATGCTCCTGGCGCTCCGCGACGTGGACCACGTCGTCGTCTTCGACGAGGACCGCGCCGATCGGCTGATCGAGCGGATCCGCCCCGACGTCCACGCCAAGGGGACCGACTACACGCAGGATGCGGTACCGGAGGCGGCGACCGTGCGGAGGCTCGGCGGCCGGGTCGCGGTCGTGGGCGACGCGAAAGACCATTCGACGCGCGACCTGATCTCGCGCATCGTCGAGCGCTTCCGGTGAACATCGCGCTGGTCAAGCTCTCCTCGCTCGGCGACGTGGTGCACGCGCTGCCGGCGGCGGGTGCGCTCCGGGCGCGCTTCCCGCGCGCGCGCCTGACGTGGATCGTGGAGCGGCGGGAGGCCGCGCTGCTCAGGGACAACCCGGTGCTGGACGAGGTCGTCCCGGTCGACACGCGCGGCTGGCGACGGGTCCGCACCCCCGTCGGCGCCGTCGCGGTCGCGGGCGCGCTGGCGGAGCTCCGGCGTCACCTCGCCGGCGCGCGCTTCGACGTCGCGGTCGACCTGCAGGGCCTGCTCAAGAGCGGCATCCTCACCCGGGCGACGCGGGCGCCGCTCCGCATCGGGTTTGTGGCGGGCCTCTGCCGGGAGCCGCTCGCTGCGCTCTTCACCAACCGCCGCGTGAGGCCGCCGGCCGAGGCGCGGCACGTCGTGGAGCAGAACCTGGCGCTGCTCGAGCCGCTCGGCGTGTCGGGGGCGAGCGTCGACTTCTCGTTGCCGACCCACGCCGCCGCCGAGACGCGGGTGGAGGACTTCCTGGCGGCGGCGGGCCTGAAGCCGCGCGACCGCCTGGTCGTCGTGAACCCCGGGGCGGGGCGGCCCGACAAGCGCTGGCCCGCGGACCGCTTCCGCGAGCTCGCGCGCCGCCTCGCTGGCGAGGCCGGCGCCGCTCCGCTCGTCGTCTGGGGCCCGGAGGAGCGGGAGCTCGCCCTCGCCATCGCCGGCGGGCCCGTGACGCTGGCGCCCCCGACGGACCTCGGCACGCTGCTCTCGGTCCTGCGCCGCGCGAGCGTCGTCGTCGCGGGCGACACGGGGCCGCTCCACCTGGCGGCGGCGCTCGGCGTGCCCTGCGTCGGGCTCTACGGGCCCACCTCGGCGGAGCGGAACGGGCCGTGGCGCCAGCGGGCGCTCGCGAGCCCGGATGGCCGGCTCGAGTCCCTCGCCGTCGCGGCGGTCTTCGACGCGGTCCGGGCGGCGCTCTCTCCGTGAGGCCGCGGATCTCCGTCGTCGTCGTCACGCTGAACGAGGAGGAGCGGCTGCGCGGGTGCCTCGAGAGCGCCGCGTGGGCCGACGAGGTCATCGTCGTCGACGCCGAGTCCGCCGACAAGACGGTGCAGGTCGCGCGTGAGTTCACCGACCGGGTCTTCGTCCAGCCCTGGCCCGGCTTCGCCGCCCAGAAGAACTTCGGCCTGGAGCAGGCGACGGGCGAGTGGGTCCTGTCGCTCGACGCCGACGAGGAGGTGTCCCCCGAGCTCCGGGACGAGATCCGCGCTGCCCTCGCGACGGCCACGCCCTGCGCGGGCTACCGGATCCCCCGCCGGAACATCATGTGGGGACGCTTCATGCGCCACGGCGGCCTCTATCCCGACTGGCAGCTCCGCCTCTTCCGGCGTGGCCGGGGACGGTTCGTCGAGCGCGCCGTGCACGAGTCTGTCGAGGTGACGGGCGAGGTGGAGCGGCTGGGCGCGCCGCTGGTCCACCGGAGCTACCGCGACATCAGCGATTTCCTGACGCGCGCCGACCGGTACTCCACGCTGGCGGCGGAGGACTGGGTCCGGACCGGGCGGCGCCCGCGGACGGGGGATCTGATCCTCCGGCCGGCGGGACGGTTCCTCTCGATGTATGTCGTCCACGGGGGGTTCCGCGACGGCTGGCGAGGCTTCCTTCTCGCGGTCCTCTACGCGTACTATGTGTTCATCCGCTCGGCGAAGGTATGGGAGAGGACGAGGCTCGAATGACGGGGGCGAAGGATCGCGTGCTGTCCGGCATGCGCCCGTCCGGGAAGATCCACCTGGGCAACTTCCTGGGGGCGCTCGACAACTGGGTGCGGATGCAGGACGCCTACGACTGCTTCTTCTTCGTCGCGAACTGGCATGCCCTCACGGACGATCAGGACACCTCCGAGGTCCCCGGCGACACGGTCGAGATGCTCGCCGACTGGCTCGGCGCGGGCCTCGACCCTGAGCGCGCGACGCTGTTCATCCAGTCGCTCGTGCCGGAGCACGCGGAGCTCCACCTACTGCTCTCGATGGTCACGCCGGTGGGCTGGCTCGAGCGCGTGCCGACCTACCGGGAGCGGATCGAGCAGCAGGGGATCGCCTCGCCCTCGTACGGCCTCTTCGGCTACCCGGTCCTCCAGGCGGCCGACATCCTCATGTACAAGCCGCGCTGGGTGCCCGTCGGGATCGACCAGGTGCCGCACGTCGAGCTCACGCGCGAGGTGGCGCGGCGGTTCAACAACACCTTCAAGCCCGTCTTCCCCGAGCCGGAGGCGAAGCTCACGGAGATCCCGAAGGTGCCGGGCACGGATGGGCGGAAGATGTCGAAGTCCTACGGCAACGCGATCCTGCTCTCGGACTCGGCGGAGGAGATCACGCGGAAGGTGAAGCCGATGGTCACCGATCCGGCGCGCAAGCGCCGGAGCGATCCCGGCGACCCGGCCATCTGTCCGGTCTTCGACCTGCACAAGATCTTCACGCCCACGGCGGAGCGCGAGGCCTGTGCGACGGGCTGCCGTACGGCGGGCATCGGCTGCCTCGACTGCAAGGACGTGCTCCTCAAGCATCTCCAGCCCGCGCTTGCGGTGATCCGCGACCGCCGGCAGAAGTTCGCGGAGAAGCCCGACGTGATCGTCCAGATCCTCGACGAGGGCTCCCGGCACGCGCGCCGGGTCGCCGAGGCGACGATGGCCGAGGTGCGGGTGGCGGTGAACCTCACGCCATGAGCGCCGACGGGGCACCCACGCTCGACACGGGGCGCGACCTCAGGCTCCGCGTCGGGGAGTTCGAGGGCCCGTTCGACCTCCTGCTGCACCTCTGCCGCACCAACGAGATCGACCTGGCCCGCCTGCCGGTCCGGGCGATTACGGACCAGTACCTCGCCCACCTCGAGGCCATGGAGTTTCGCGACCTCGAGACCGGCGGGGGCTACCTCGTGATCGCGGCGACCCTCATCTACCTCAAGTCCAAGCTCCTCGTGCCACCCGACGAGACCGTCGCCGAGGTGCTCGACGAGGAGGGCGAGTCGCTGCGCCTCGAGCTCGAGGAGCGCCTGCGCGAGTACGCGCGCGTCAAGGCACTCGGCGCCCAGCTCGCCGAGCGCGAGGCCGAGCAGGCGCTCGTGTGGGGGAGGCCCTCGAGCACGCTGCCGGCGCCGGAGGACGTGCCGCTCGAGGACCTCTCCGTCCACCTCCTCGAGCGGACGGTGCGCCGGCTCATCGAGGAGCAGCTCCGGCGCAAGCCCCGCGAGGTGGAGCCGAACCCACCGTCGATCCTCGAGCGGATGGCCGAGATCCTCGGGCTGCTCCGCGACACATGGTCGCTGCTCTTCTCCTCGCTCACCGGCGGCGAGCGCCGCCGGTCGGAGATCGTCGTGACGCTCCTCGCCGTGCTCGAGCTCGTGCGCCTCGGGCGGATCAAGACGCAGCAGACCGAGCTCTTCGGGGACATCGTGATCGAACGCCAGAATGGGGAGAGCCATGCCGACGCCAGTTGACGTTGTCGAAGCCCTGCTGTTCGCCTCCGACACGCCGCTGGAGGCCGAGCGCATCCGCGACGTGCTCGACCTCGAGAGCGCGCAGGCCGCCCGCGAGCTGGTCGAGGAGGTGCGCGCCCGCTACCAGGAGCGGGGCCTCATGCTCGTCGAGGTCGGCGGGGGTTACCGCCTGGTCACGCGGCCCGAGCTCGCGCCGTGGCTCGTGAAGCTGGCGCGCGCGCGGACGAAGCAGCGCCTGTCGCGACCCGCGCTCGAGACGCTCGCGATCGTCGCCTACAAGCAGTCGGTCTCGCGCCCCGAGGTCGACGCGACCCGCGGCGTGAACTCCGACGCGGTGCTCGAGAACCTCCTCGAGCGGCGCCTGATCCGCATCACCGGCCGCAAGGACGCTCCCGGACGGCCCTACCTCTTCGAGACGACGCGCGAGTTCCTCGTCGCCTTCGGTCTGCGCGACCTCGGCGAGCTGCCCCGAGTCGAGGGCGAGCTCGTCGTGCCGGAGCTCGCCGCCGTCGCCGAGCATGGCGAAGCTGAGGCTCAACAAGATCCTGGCGCAGGCGGGGCTGACGTCCCGGCGGGGGGGTGACCGCCTGATCGCCGAGGGCCACGTCGCCGTCAACGGCGTGGTCACGCGCAACCACGCGACGCTCGCCGATCCGCAGACGGACCTCATCACCGTGGACGGGCGTCCGCTGCCGCCCGTCGAGGCCCACGAGTACGTGCTCCTCCACAAGCCCCGCGGGTACGTCACGACGCTGTCCGACCCGCAGGGGCGGCCGGTGGTCGCCGACCTCGTCGTTTCCGGCGTCCGCCTCTACCCGGTCGGGCGCCTCGACTGGGACGTCGAGGGCGCCCTGCTCCTGACGAACGACGGGCCGCTCACGCACCGCCTGCTCCACCCCCGCTACGCGCTCCCGCGCGTCTACGAGGCCCTGGTGGAGGGACGGGTGGGGCGCGCCGACCTCGGCCGCTGGCGCGAGGGCGTCCTGCTCGAGGACGGGCGCGCCACGCCGCTCGCCGTCGAGCTGCTCGCCGCCGCGGCGGGGGGGAGCCGCGTGCGGCTCACGTTCACCGAGGGCCGCCGACACGAGGTGAAGCGCTACTGCGAGGCGCTCGGCCACCGGGTCACGCGACTCCGGCGCGTGGCCTTCGGACCGATCACGCTCGGCGACCTCCGGCCCGGCGCCTCGCGTCGCCTCACGCCGCGCGAGGTGCGGTCGCTGCGCGCCGCGGTGGCCGAGCCAGGACGCCCTTGACTTGCTCTTGGATGACACGTGGGCCTATAATCCCGGGATACGACGAGAGTGCGGTTCGCGGGAGTCTCTATGAACCTGGACGATTGGCGTTCCAGGATCAACGACCTCGACGACAAAATCCTTCAGCTCCTCACCCAACGCGCCGAGGCCGTCCTCCAGATCGGAGACCTCAAACGACGTCAGGACGCGCCGACCTATGCCCCGGAGCGTGAAGCCGAGATCATCCGCCGGCTCGCGGCGCTGAACGCCGGGCCGCTGACCCCCGAGTCTCTCGTCGCCGTCTGGCGCGAAATCCTGTCCGCGTGCCGGGCCCTCGAGGCCGCCCTCACCGTCGCCTACCTGGGGCCTCAGGCGACCTTCACCCACCAGGCCACCCTCCAGCGCTTCGGCGCCGGTGCTGCGTGCCGCGCCGCGCGCTCCATCGGCGAGGTCTTCGACGACGTGGAGCGGGGCCGGGTGGA
>WNGI01006424.1_pt1 | contig 10678 bp, 7 predicted proteins | sample 5400621 | NCBI WGS metagenome assembly WNGI01 (sample SAMN13153374, study PRJNA577476) | soil metagenome | isolation source: 20 cm soil or saprolite under Garry oak tree replicate 1 | place: USA:California | collected 2016-06-15 | reverse complement strand
GGCGAAGCTGCTCGACTGCGGTGAAGATCAAATCGTCTACAAAAACGGAAAATTCTCCGCCAACGGAAAGAAAAGCAGGCCGCTCGGTTTGAGTAACGTCGTCAAAGCGAGCGGCGCACCGGTGACGGTCAGCGTTGAAACGGAGGTACCGCGCAAAGGCTCGTCGACTTCGTTTATCGCCCAAGTGGCGGAGGTCGAAGTCGATCCGGAGACGGGGAGAGTGAAGCTGAATAAATTCGTCAGCGCCCATGACGTCGGCACGATCATCAATCCGCTGGGCCATCAGGGACAGATCGACGGCGAGGCGATCATGGCGATCGGTTCGAGCTTGATGGAAGAGCTGATCGACGATCAGGGCAAAATCACCACGACCAATCTCGGCGAATACAAGATTCCGAACATCCTCGATATTCCAAAGTTCAAGACTGTGCTGGTGAAAGGCGGCAAGAACGGCCCCGGGCCTTACGAGGCGAAGGGCATTGGCGAGCATGCCAACGTGACCCCGCCCGCGGCGATCGCCAACGCGGTTCATGACGCGTGCGGCGTGCGGCTATTTGACGTTCCTGTGACGGCGGAAAAAGTTTACCGCGGGCTGCGGGAAAATGGCCGGTAGATAACAGGCAATAGGATTGTAGTAGTAGGGGCGCAGCATGCTGCGCCCTCAGAAGGCCGATAAATTCTGAGGGTCTTATGAGTCATCGAAGCGAGTGTTGTCGAAAATTTCTTTCGTCCGTCCTGTTTCTCTTCGTCTTCTGGCCGCTTTCCACGCAAGCGCAGGAAAAAATCAAAATCGCTTACAGCTCGACCGACACGCTCAATCAAATCTGGACCATCGCGCAGGACGCGGGATTCTACAAAAAAAATGGTTTGGATGTGGATCTGGTCTATATCGGCAGCACGACGGTCGGAGTCACGGCGATCATGGCGCAAGATATTCAAGTGGGTAATGCGGCCGGTAGCGGTGTTGCTAACGCGGCGGTGCGCGGCGCCGATACGGTAAGCGTGGGCTGCACGATTAATGTCCTCGCCTATGAGCTGGTGGTGCTCGACAGCATAAAAACACCGGAAGACTTGAAAGGAAAGTCGATCGGCATCAGCCGCTTCGGCAGCGTTTCGGACGTCGCTGCGCGGGAGTTGCTCAAAGGCTTGGGTCTAAGGCCGCAGGAAGACGTGAAAATCCTGCAGGTCGGCGGGGCCTCGGAACGCGCCGCCGGATTTAGCCGCGGCGTGATCGCCGGGTTTCCATCGCCGCCAGGCAATGTAAATCTGATTCCCGGCGGGTTGCCGCATCGCGTTCTCGCGGACATGGCCGATCTGAAAAAGCCCTATCCGCTGCCGTTCATCTGCGCGGTGACCACCAAGAGCTATTTGGCAAAGAATCGGTCGGTGGTGAAACGAGTCATGATGGCGCTGATCGAAGCGTCCCATTATTTCAAGACCAATAAGGAAGGCGCGCAAAAGATTGTCGCTAAATATCTGCGCGGCGCCAACAAGGCGTATCTCGACAGCTCGTACGATTCGACCTTCAAGATCCTGGAGCGCGTTCCTTATACGACTCGCGAGGGCATGAAAATTCAGCTCGACGATGCCTTAAAGCAAGCGCCTGGGAGCAAGGTCACCGTGGACAGCCTAATCGACGACAGCATCGTGCGCGAGATTGAGAAGGATGGGTTTATTGATCGAATTTATGGGAGGCAATAGCAACTAGGCATTAGGCAATGGGAAGAGAAGAAGAGAATTGTAGCGTCAGGCAAGATGGTTAACAGCCATAAAGATCTTTTTATCTGGCAGCGATCCATGGATCTGGTTGAATCAATATATCGGCTGACCGCAAGTTTGCCAGCGAGTGAACAGTTTGGCTTGATTGCTCAAATGCGACGTTCTGCTGTTTCCGTACCTTCGAATATCGCTGAAGGATACGGGCGCCAGGCGACAAGAGAATACCGACATCATCGCTTGATCTGTCGTGGTTCACTATTAGAATTAGAAACACAGTTGCTGTTGTGTCGGAGGTTAAAATATTCTTCGGAACAAGAGATCGATCCTCTTCTTACTGAAATCACAGAAATCAGCAAGATGCTCGGCTCATTAATCGCGAAACTGTCTTAAACTATTGCCTGTTGCGTAATGCCTATTGCCTGACCGGAGGTTCCCATGATTGACCTTTACTATTGGACCACGCCGAACGGACACAAGATCACCATTTTTCTGGAAGAGACGGGGGTTCCTTACACAATCAAGCCGATCAACATCGGCAAGGGTGAGCAATTTAACCCGGATTTTCTGAAAATCTCGCCGAACAATCGGATTCCGGCGATCGTCGATCATGAGCCGGCGGACGAAGGCGAACCGCTGAGCATTTTTGAATCCGGCGCGATCCTCGAATATCTCGCGATGAAAACCGGCGCCTATTTACCGAGCAACGTGCGCGGGCGCGCGGAAGTAATGCAGTGGCTGTTCTGGCAAATGGGCGGGCTCGGCCCGATGCTCGGGCAGAATCATCACTTCAGAAATTACAGCGCCGAGAAAATCACCTACGCGATCGAACGCTACACGAAAGAAACCGAGCGGCTTTACGGCGTGCTTGACGACCGGCTGGCGGACCGACCCTTTGTCGCGAACGATTACTCGATTGCGGACATGGCTTGTTATCCGTGGATCGTGCTGCACGAACGGCAGGGCCAGGATCTCAATGATTTTCCCAATCTCAAGCGTTGGTTTGAAGCGATTCAAAAGCGCCCCGCCGTCGAGCGCGCCTATGCTTTGGCGCGCCAAATCAACCCCGACACTCGCGGCATGACTGAGGAGGCAAAGAAAATTCTTTTCGGCCAAGGCCGGCGAACGAAGAGCTGAGCGTAGAACGGAACTCGTTCAAGCCGTTCAAATCGTTCAAAAAGTTCAAGCCGTGCAAGAGCCACGGCGAGTTGCCCATGAAGAGTCGATGGCTGACTGCGGTTATTTTCTCTTTCGTTTTCACGGGCATCGGCAGTGCGGCGGAGACGCCCGCGAAATTTTTGCTCGCTTACGGCGCCATCGGTGGCAACGCGATGCCGCTCTGGATCGCCAAGGAGCAGGGAATTTTCCGCAAATACAATCTCGATCCGCAGTTGATCTACATTATCGCCGGGCGGGCGATGCAGTCGATGCTCGCCGGCGATATTCAGTTCGGCTTGCTCGGCGCTACTCACGTCACCAACGCGGTCACCGCGGGCGGCGACATGACGATGCTCCTCGGCATGGAGGAAAAGCTAAACTACTTTTTGAACGTGCGACCGGGAATCAAGAGTCCCGAAGATTTGAAGGGCAAGAAAGTGGGTATCGGCACTCCGTCAGGCTCGCTCGCGCTGGCGACTTACGTGGGGCTGGACCATCTGGGCCTGGTGCCGCGGCGCGACCGCATCACGCTTTTAAACACCGGCAGCACGCCGGAACGCATGTCCGCTTTGTTCGCCGGAGGCATCGACGCTGCGTTTTTCAATCCGGAAGTCGAGCAGATCGTGGTGCAACAGGGGTATCCGTCACTGTTCGATCTGGGCAAAGCGAATGTCCCGTTTCAATCGTCGGGCTTGGTCACATCGCGCAAATATATGCGCGCCAATCCGCAAATCGTCGAGAGCCTCTCTAAAGCGGTCATCGAAGGCGTCGCCCTTGTGCAAAATCCAGCGAATAAGAAAATTGTCGTCGACAGTATCGCGCGGAATTTACGGATCGATCGCGCCGATCGTTTGGAACGCGCCTATCAGACGATCGCCGAGTCCTTTCCGCGCAAACCATGCCCGAGCCTGCCCGGCATCGCATCGGTTTTGAAACTGATGGCGCAACACGGATTGAATCCCAAAGCGATCGAGCTAAGGCCGGAGAATATCGCAGATACGAGTCTGTGTAAGAAACTCGATGAAGCAGGATTCTTTGAGCGCATCCACCCCTAGCCACCCATCGAAACCAACCGTGCGTCGGTCGACCATCTGCCTCGCTGCATGGTTAATCTTCAGCGCTGGCACCATGCCGACGTATGATCGCGCCATTGGGCAAGAGCGAAAAAAAATTGTCGTGGCTTACGTTGCCACAAGCGAGCAAATGATCATTCCGACGCTGGCGCAGGAAGCCGGAATGTTCCGCAAGCATGGCCTCGACGCGCATGTTGTCCTCGTGAGCGGTAGCCCGCGCAACGTTCAGTCGCTGATTGCTGGGAATTTCGATTACACGATGGCGGGAGTGACGCCGCTTATTCGCGCGCGGCTGGGCGGTGCCGATCCGGTGATCTTGGCGGCGATCGCCAACTATTCCACACAGAAAATCATGGTCGCTCCCCTTGCTAAAATCCACAAAGTCGAAGATTTGCGGGGAAAGATCGTGGGCGTGACGCAATACGGTTCCGAGGGGGACACTTTTCTCCGCATCGCGCTCAAGAGCGTGGACTTGCGGCCGGATATGGACGTGACGATTTTTCAGACCGGTGGCGGCACAAACACGGTGCAGGCGCTAGCAGCGGGAAAGATTCACGCCGGCGCAACCGGGGGCGCCAATGCATTGCAAGCGAGACGGTTCGGCGCGTCGGAAATCGCGTCCGGCGCGGATATGAAAGTCCTGGCACTCGCCGGAACGCTGGCGACGACTCGCCGGCGCATTGCGCGCGACCGCTACGAAGTTATGAACTTCATGCGCGCCTTCGTGGAAGCGATTCATTTTTTCAAAACTAACCGCGCTGCGTCGATCCGCATCATGCAAAAGTTTATGGCCGGACTACCCCGTGAAATCGTCGAGCCGCTTTACGAAGAAACCAGAGATATCCTGCCGGCGCTGCCGCTACCGATGAAAGAGGCGATTCAGGCGGTCTTCGATCGCGAAACCGATGCAAAGGCCCGAGCGCTGCAGCCCGCCGATGTTGCCGACTCCAGTTTCTTGCAGGAGATTGAGAAGAGCGGCTTCTTGAAGGAACTTTACAAATCCCCTGGTCGATAGCCGTGACCGACTCTGAAGGGTATCCAACAAGTCATCGACAGCGGCACTGTAGGGAAAAGTCGATATCAAACCCGAGCGGTTAATCGACTTTTCGATCGTCGACGAGCTGGAAAAGAGCAGTTTCATCGACTCGGCGTATTAAGGAATAAAAATTACTCCGTTGTTTTCGGTGGCCGCCTGACTGATTTCCAAAGTGGCAAAAGCTATGAAACCTGTCGACCAAAGTAGCGCGACTTTGTGGTTCGCCGACTTCCGGGTCGTCTCACTGTTTATTCTCAGAAGATCTTCTATTTCGTGTCCCCTTAGACCCTAGCCAAGCAGTAAGCCGTCCTCGGAAGTTGTGTAAGGATTTTCCTCACAGCTGCGGCATTTTCCCTACTCAGGTAACGGCAGACTCAATCTCTCGATCACGTATTTTTAACGACTTTCTCGCCAGGGATGAAACTCCGTGTCACGGTACGAGAGTTGCACAGACACAAACCCATTCTTGCAGCTCCGTGTCGGGCTGGGGTGTGTTCGACGACAATTTATTGACGACGAGGTGAATCATGCTGGGGACGAACGGACTATTCAGTTCTGAATACGAAGGCAGTCTTTCTAATCAAGAGCAGGCGCAGCGGCTGTTCGGTCAGCCCGATGTTCTGGTTGTAAACGAATTCCTGGACGTATACCAAAACCGCCCAGCGTTGACGCCAGAACGACGGCTGGCTGCGGCTGTCCTCAGAGACGCAATCGATTGTTATATGCGTTTTTGCTTTGTCAAAAAGGGACGCGGGAAGAGAATCTTTCAGGAAACTGAACAATGGTTTTTCGCGGGTGAAGAAGACGGCGTTTTTACTTTCGAGAACTTGTGCGAAATCTTACGACTGACGCCGGGATATATTCGCCGTGGTCTGCTGGATCACAAACAGGGGAAATCACGACCTGCGGACACGCGCACGCCGGGTCCGGAGCAAGAATTTACGGCAGTCGATCTGCGTTTAGCGTCCTAAAGAGACCCGAGCCGGGTCGAGTTTGCGCTGATTCTGCGCTGTTCCTCGAATCGAGAGGACGCGGGCTTCACGACAACAATTTATGTGGTCTAGTGGCAAATCTGGCGTAGCAGAACTGCCACTTTTCCTTCCGCTTCTCCCGGCATACTCCTGGTGATTTTGGGTCCAGGTTTCCTCCTGATCGTGGCTTGTTGGCGCCACTTTGGCCGTCATCGGTGTGGTTTTGGCTCTATGGGGCGGCGTTATGAGCGGGCTCAAAAGTTAGGTTTCAATGCCCACTCAACCCAAACGTTGCGCAGCAATACTACCTTGGATTTAGATCGCTCAGCACGACGTCGATCACCGTGAGCTTCCCTTCCGCCTCATGCTTGAGTGCTTGTTCAACCGCGCTTTTGATTTCGCCCGGGTTGCTTACCCGGTAGCCGTAGCCGCCATGGGCCTTGCCGTAATATTGGTAATCGGGTCGGGGACCGATCTCGGCACCGAAATGGACGCCGGTCTTTTTGGCCGCGCCGTTGGGAAAATATTTGATCAAGCTGGTTTCCATCGACAGATAGCGGCCATTATTAAAGATCACCGCATGAATCGGCAGACCGTATTCTTCCGCGACACCCAGACAAGACGGCACGGCGTTGTAGTGAAAGGCACCGTCGCCGATCAGCGCAAAGACCGGACGATCGGGCATCGCCAACTTCACTCCCAGCGCATAACTTAGACCAACACCCAGTCCACCCGTGATCCGCGCGAAATACGACTGGGTTTGACTTCGCGGAATCGTTTCCTGGATCAGGCCGCGATAGACTGTGGTCTCCTCGGAGATGACGGCATTCTCGGGAATCGCTTCGCCAAGCGCATGACAGGCCCAGCGCGGATCGATCGGCGTCTCATTAGCGTGCTTTTGCGCTTCTTCTTTCAGTTTGCCGAAATAGCTATCGTGTTGTTCCCGCGTGCGCGCCAGTCGTTGTTGGTACACAGAGCGGTTGGCCGCGACCTGTTCGGACGTCTTGGCTTTCTTCACAAGTTTATCGAGCGTCGTTGCCGGCGGTGCGACCAAAGCAAGATCGACATTGTAACCCCAATAGGGCAACCGCGAGTTGGGAAACTCGTCGGCGATGGCAACGATCTTGGCACTTTTCGGGGTCTTGCTCGCCGGATACCAAGGCGTCACGGCATCGACCATCAGCACCAAATCCGCGGCGTCGACGAGCTTGGGATCATGATGCAGATAGAGCGGATGGGTGCGTGGAAAGTTCATAAACGCCGGACGATAAGTCTCCATCACGGGAATCGCGAACATCTCGCAGAGTTCGATCAGCCGCTCGACCGCGCGCGGATCGCCGCCGACGTGTTCGGTTAATGCTACCGGATTTTTCGCCGCGGCGATGAGGCTCAAAGTTTTATCGATGGCGTCGTCGCCGACCTCGTGGGCGCGCACGACTTCATTCGTTTTGCCGTGATCGATGAAATTAACTTCTTCCATCATGCACTCGAAAGGAATTCCTATCAGCACCGGTCCCGCCGGCGGCTCCACCGCGATGCGCACGGCGCGCTCGATGGTCGAGGCCAACAGCTCGGCGGACATGACGCGGTCGGCCCACTTGACGCAACCGCGCAACAAGTCGGGCGAGCCGCCGAGATCGGTGAGATCGTGCAGCCACTGGCCGCCGGGATCGGCGACTTTGGTGTTTTCGCCGTAGGCGGCGATTTCGCCGCTGATGATCACCATCGGCGTGCGCTCTTGCAGCGCGGCGCGCAACGTCATCGCCGCGTTGAGCGGTCCGGCGGTGGCGTGCAGCATGACCACCTGCGGTCGATTGGTGACTTTCGTGTAGCCCGCCGCCATGGCGACGGCAACGGCTTCGTGGCGGCAGTTGATGTATTTGGGGTTTTTCGCGCCGCGCGCCGCGGCTTCAGCAAGCGCCTCCCAAACCGGCGGCCACTCCGACCCGGGCGAAGATAAAATAAAATCGACGCCGCTCCGTTCGATCGCTTTCAATATCGCTTGTCCGCCGTGCATGGCTATTCTCCTTTATTACTGTAGTTGAAGGTGTTAGCCAAAACCCCGGATTCCGCTGCGCTGCATCCAGGCTACGCATGTCGTCAAAAAAATCCGAATCCGAATATCGAAATCCGAAACAATTTCCAAAATTCAAAACCCAAGTCCGAGTCGAGCCCGTTTAAACATTTTGTCTTTTTGTCATTCGATATTGTTTCGAGTTTCGGATTCGTGCTTCGAATTTACCCGCTTATCGTGGCACTTTTTTTCTCATCTCAGCCATAAATCCGCTGGCTTCCAGGTTCTGTATTACGGATGAGACGATCACCTGATCGAGATCGACTTCTTGGACTTTAGGATTGATGCGTGCCACCAGGCGCCGCACCGTTTTCCAGGAGTCGACGTTGAGTCCGACTTCAACGTTGGGCATCTGCAGTTGCGCAGTGCGCGCCGAACTTTCGCCGTCTTCGTCTTTGGCCAAGCGGAGATTTCTTTTGAGTATCGCCGCGACCTCACGCCGGTTGGCGGGCTCGAGAATATAAATCAAGGATTCGATCAAGCCTTTGGTCAGAGCGATATGAGTCTCAGGCGTGACGGTGCTGGAATCTTTCAATGCGCACATGACCGTCGCTTGATAAACGACTTTCAGAGCGCCGACATCAGCCAGGGATCTCGCGCCTGCGCGCTTGGCCATGTCGGCGTAGCTGTACGGCAACACCGCGGCGTCGATGTTTCCGGTGAGGAGCGCCTGAGTCTGGGTGCCGGTGTCGCCGATCACACGCATGTTGAGTTTGTACTTGTCGACGTCGAGGCCGAGGGCGTCGAGCGCCACCATGGTGGACAACCAGGCGCCGCCACCGATGCTCTGCACGCCGAACGACTTGCCGCGCAGGTCTTCAGTAGATTCGATCCCCTTACGCACGATCAGCTCGCGCGACAGCCGGTTATTGCCGGCGGCGAAACAACCGAGCTTCATGCCGGCCGCCGTCGAACTGAGCGCGCTGCTCGGCGCCGCCCAGACGAGAGACGCGCCGCCGGTTGCCAGGGTCGCCATCATGATCTGACCGCTGCGCGTCTGCAGCACGTGAGCATCAACGCCGTATTTTCTAAAGAGGCCTTTCTCCACGCCGACCCATAGCGGCGCCATGGTTTCATTGAACCCGCCATAGGCAATCAACACGGGACCGGCGGCAATGGCGATGCCGTCGAACAATGAAAAAGCCAGGATCAAACCGCCGGAGAACAAGACTCGCAGCGTCCGGAGTCTTAAGCAAATTCTTTTCAACATGATTCTCGGCTGCTACTACCACACCAAAGCGCATTTGCACAGAGCGAGCAGAATTTTGGTCATCACGAAATTCGCAGCGAATTCTCGACTGCCATTGACAACATCCTCCGTGGGAGGGATAAGATTCGGTCGCCTGACTGGTCGGATGGACCTAACGACGGAGGAATTCATGTTAAGGAACTGCACCAGGGTTTTACTTATCGGCGCGCTGATGGCGACCCTATGTCGCGTGACTTTCGCGCAGGACACGATCCCTTTCGTGCCGTCGCCGATGCACGTTGTTCACAAAATGCTCGAAGTCGCGGAGATCAAAAACGGCGACATTCTTTACGACATGGGGAGCGGCGACGGGCGCGTCGTCATCGAAGCGGCGAAAAAATATGGGATACGCGGCATCGGTGTCGATTTGAATGCGGAATTGGTCGCCAAGGCGCGCGAGAACGCCGTGAAAGAAGGCGTCAGTAACTTAGTCGAATTCCGCGCCCAAGACGGCTTGACCGTCGATATTTCCGAGGCAACGGTGGTGACGCTCTATATGTTCAAATGGTTTAACAACGCACTGCGCCCAAAGCTGCAGCAATTAAAACCGGGATCGCGCGTGATCGCCCATGATTTCGATATCGACGATTGGAAACCCAGCCGCATCGAATACGTCAAGCCGCCCGAAGATGGCTCGGACTACGCGGAATCACGCACGTTATATATCTGGAAAGTTGGAGAAACGCCGACGTCTAATTGATCAAGGAGGGTACCAAGATGGCCGTTGCATACAATCCCTTGGGTCGTTTCGAATTTAAAACCTGGGACACCGAGTTTCGTCGCGCGCCCAAGCGGGCGCTGATGGCTCGGGTCTATCAACCGCAAGGCGGCGGACCGTTTCCCGTTCTGCTGGATTTACACGGCGGCGCTTGGAACAACCAGGACCGCACCGCCAACGTGATGATGGACGAGAGTTTGGCGCGGAGCGGCGTACTCGTGGTGGCGATCGACTTGACTCGCGCGCCGGAGGCGCCTTATCCCGCTTCGGTGCAAGACGCCAACTATGGTGTGCGGTGGCTCAAATACAAAGCGGCCGAATGGAACGGCGATCCCGCCACGATCGGCGCGCTCGGCAGTTCGAGTGGCGGCCACGAAATCGAGCTCTGCGCCATGCGGCCCAACGACCCGTACTATGGCGTGCATAAACTCGCTGAAGCGCCGCAACTCGACGCGACGTTGAACTACGTCGCAACCCGCTCGCCGGTGAGCAATCCTTACGCGCGTTACTTGAACGCCGAGAAATTAGGGCGCGACGAGATGGTGCAGAACAGCAAGAACTATTTCAATCCGTGGGATACCATTCACGACGGCAACCCACAGGAGATCCTCGATCGTGGCGAAAAAGTGACGTTGGTGCCGCTCTTGATCATGCAAGGCGAGCTGGATGACAACGTGCGGCCG
>WNGI01006423.1_pt1 | contig 10678 bp, 9 predicted proteins | sample 5400621 | NCBI WGS metagenome assembly WNGI01 (sample SAMN13153374, study PRJNA577476) | soil metagenome | isolation source: 20 cm soil or saprolite under Garry oak tree replicate 1 | place: USA:California | collected 2016-06-15 | reverse complement strand
GCTAAGCCAAGCAAAGCCCGTTTAATGGACGTTCGGAGACTCTCGCCATGACAGAGCGCGATATGACACGCGGCGTGCTGGCGGTCCTCTTTATCGTCGCTCTGATCGGATCTTCCATCTGGATCTTGCGGCCGTTTCTCGGGGCGATCGTGTGGGCGACGACGATCGTCGTAGCCACGTGGCCGCTCATGATCGCCGCGCAATCGTGGCTCTGGGGCAAGCGCGCACTGGCCGTGACGTTGATGACACTTTTGCTCTTGTGCGTGTTGGTCGTGCCCCTGACGTTCGCCATCGGCACGATCGTCTCGAACGTCGATGAGATCGTCGTATGGGTAAAATCGCTAGCCTCGTTCAAGGCACCCTCGGTGCCGCCGTGGATAGCCGATCTGCCACTGGTCGGTCCGAAAGTGGTTGAATTGTGGGAACGCGTCGCCGCGGTGGGGATCCAGGAAGCTGCCATGAGAGCGGCGCCCTACGCCGGGGGCTTTGTTAGATGGTTTGTCGCGCAGTTGGGCGGTGTCGGCGTATTGTTAGTGGAATTTTTGCTAACCGTGATTCTCGCCGCTGCCATGTACGCCAATGGTGAGCTGGCGAGCGCGCGCCTGGTGCGCTTCGGCCAGCGTCTGGCGGGATCGGGCGGAGAGAATGCGGTCTATCTCGCCGGTCAAACGATTCGCGGCGTTGCCCTCGGCGTCGTCGTGACGGCCCTGGCGCAAACGATCTTCAGCGGACTTGGCTTGATGATCGCGGGAGTGCCTTTTGCCAGCGTGCTTACCGCCGCGATGCTGCTTCTGGCGATCGCCCAGATCGGCGTTGTCCCGGTGCTCGGAGCTGCGGTGGCTTGGCTCTACTGGACCGGCGACACGGCTTGGGGAACGTTTTTGCTCGTCTGGACGGTGATTGCCGGTGCCATGGATAATTTTTTGCGTCCGATTCTGATCCGCAAGGGCGCCGACTTGCCGTTGCTACTTATTTTCGCGGGCGTGGTAGGCGGTCTACTCGCTTTCGGTCTGATCGGCATCTTCGTCGGTCCGGTGGTGCTTGCCGTGGCCGACACGCTGCTCAACGCATGGATCGATGCGGAGCCCAAAGCGGAGACAGCAAGCGAGTCTCAAGCGCCGACCGGAGAATAGTCAGGATCAGATCAGTTGGACCACTGTGCGCCGACTGAGCCAATCACGCGCGGCGTCCGTCTGATCGGGATCACTCTACATGCTAGAACAAACAGCCGATCAGATTGCCCCCTTATTGGACCAAGGTCCAATATACGCGCGGGCCACACTCTAGTATGAATCCCCAACGAAATCGGCGATGCCATTATGAGATCGAAGCGGCGAAGTAGTGAACTGAGAAAAAATTCGAAATCCGAAACACGAAATCCGAAACAAATTCGGATAGGCGAAAACAGAAGAAAAATCGAAAAACTGGTTTTGAAATCTGTTTGGCGCATTTGGTGATTCGAATTTCTAGTTTGTTTCGAGTTTCGATATTTGGATTTCGGATTTTGTGCAATTATCGTGCTTTGAGTTTATGTGGACGGAACAAAGGAGAACTACATGAAGAATAAGCAAATAGCACTCGGCGTGCTGCTCGCTGCATGGGTCGTCGGTGGCGTGGCCTTTGGCCAGGAATTGGACGGGACGCTCAAGAAGATCAAGGCATCGAGTACATTCACCCTCGGTTACCTCGAGTCGGCGCCGCCGTTCTCTTTTCCAGGCCCGGATAGGCGGCCGGTCGGCTATTCCATTGATCTTTGCACGCATGTCGCGAGTGCCATCCAAAAACAATTGGGGGTCGATCTCAAGCTAAACTGGGTGCCAGTCACGACCGAGAACCGAATCGATATGGTGGCGTCTGGCAAGGTGGATATCGATTGCAGCACGACCACTGCTACCCTTTCGCGGCAGGAAAAAGTGGATTTTAGTCTCATGACGTTTGCCGATGGCGGAGGTCTGCTGACCAAGTCCGACTTGAAGCTTGGGGCCGTGGCCGATTTAGCGGATAAGCGCATCGCGGTCATCCCGGGGACCACCACGGAGACGGCATTACAAAAATTTCTCAAGGAAGAATTCGTTTCGGTCAAATATGTTCCTGTCAAAAATCACCTGGAAGGGCTCGCGGCGATAGAAAAGGGATTAGCTGAAGCATTCGCCTCGGACCGTGGCATTCTGATCGGGCTCGCGGTGACTTCGAAAGATCCGACGCGCTTCGCTTTGCCGAATATTCTGTTCTCCTACGAACCCTATGGATTCATGTTGCGACGCAATGACGCGGCATTTCGACTGGCTGTAAACCGCTCGTTGGCCGGGCTCTACCGTTCTGGCGGGATCGCGCCGATCTACGAGCGCTGGTTCGGCGCCTTCGGCAAGCCGAGTCCGGCGATTCAGGCGATGTACATGCTCAACGGGCTGCCTGAATAAAAAAGATAAGTTCGAAATTCGAAACACGAAATCCGAAACAAATTTGACGTTTGTAGAAAGGCAACTCGCTAACCGACGAACTGTGGTCCATATCACTGCCATCGGCGGAGCGGGCGTGTGCTTTTGTGCGAAAGGTCCACGAGCTCACGCTGCGGGTCAACATCCGTAAAACAGCGAAAGGACAGGTCTATACGATACCGACTAATTGCAGCAAGTGACGGATCCGATGGGTCGCTGATGCTTTACATCCAGAACAAGACACCCCGGTTAGGACCAGGGAATCCAACTGGACTGCCGGCACGAAGGAGTATTAATGAAAGTCCAAAAAAAACTGGGAATGCGCCCAACCCCGCAACTGGCGTTTGTGTTCGTCGGTTCTCGGACATGCTCGAACGACTGGAAAAACGCTCAAGGATGCCTGGTAGTGGCCCTATTCTTTCTTCTTGTCGGCTGCTCATCAGGCCCGACTACGCTTCCTTTTCTAAATTATACCCATCGGCAGGCTTACAGCCTGAATGAAGATGATCTGAAAAAGGTGCAATTCTATGTATCCACGGACGTTGTCGCTCAAGTTCAAGACCCCACCGCAACGCAGTCCTTCCTGGTACCGAAATTGACTCCTGGTGTTGTCACTGCCGCAGGCCCGAATTGGATTAAGGTGAGCTTTAGGAAGGGCGGCGCTGACGTTCCCTTTGTCGCGGACCCGAACCAGAACGACAGTCGGTACTATATTGCCAGCGAGGTCGAAGGGGGCCGGGACTTTAAGAGAGTCACAGAGGTTCCTGGAAGGGTTTTTATCTACAAGGGCACTCCGCTTACACTGATTTCTGGAGCCGATGCCATGCTGCTCGTGGACTGGGACAGCTGGGAAAAGGTCGCCGAAACACGCAGAGTGACCGAGGGTCGACGAGTGGGTGACAAGTAGTTCTCTTTGTCATGTTTTTGGTAGCGACTGCTACACAAGATCCCGCAGAAACATTCTAGTTTCGATTTTTTTGCCTCGGGTTGTGCTCGCCGTGCTTTGATGGTTTGGGCAGAGGACGAAGGAGTGCGTTCGCGAATCGATTATCTCATTTCGCCTCTCTTGAGTTTCGACATTTCATATCCTTCCCACTGCTGCTCACGTCGCGTCCGGATACTACCCGTTAGAGTCAGAATTCGAATCGGATTCCGCATCCGGTATCGAACCCCTATTGGACCAAGGTCCAATATACACGCTCGACCGCTTCCGTCTATTTTCACTGCTAAAGTTCCCACCGCGTGCGCATGGATTGGTAACTCGTCGATGCAACGAGGAAGGTTTTTAGGGCTGCATCCAAATCAAATCATGGCAATAGGAAAAAAGGAGATTGAGTATGTCGAAGTCATCGGCCATCTACGCGTTCATCGGCGCCCTGGGCGCGGCGGGAGCCAGGCCGAATATCTCGCCAGCAAACAACCGAGTGGCACGGCTTGATCTTGCAGTCTGAATTGCGAATCTCGTTTGCTGATGGCGTGAAAGCGACGCTCTGTGTCCTAAAAATACTTCGCGGTTTGCTTCGAGTGGGTCTTTGCGCTTCAGCCATCGGGGTGATCGTCCTCTGTTTCTTGCCGGTAATTTTAGTCGGGGCGGCTGAACAAAAGAAAACGGAGCCATCAAACCCCCCGGCGCCTCCAGCACCCGCGGTACCCGCGGCGCCGGCTACGATCCCGCTCGCCGATATTGCCGCATGGGCCACCGCAGTACCCAACCTAATCGGTAATCTGACAGCGGGCGCAAAGCCCAGCGCGCAAATCGAAAACATCGCCAAGACGCTTCCTGAATTGAGCAAAAAGTTGGACGCGCAATTCGCGGCGACGACCAAAAGCCTGGAAGCGGAGCCTACTCTGGAGACGTTGCAGAACGAGCAGGAGCTGTGGCAGAGCGCGCAGTTGCAAGCGACAGGCTGGTTGAACACGCTCACGCTGGAAGCTACTAAGCTGCAGGATTCGTTGAATCAACTCGCTGAATTGCAAAAACTTTGGAGCAGTACTCGCGCGTCGGCGCAGGCGGCAAATGCCCCGGGGCCCATTCTGCAGCAGATCGACGCAACGCTCACAATCCTTACCGAGGCCCAGGCGCCTTTGCAGGCGCAGCGTGCCAACATCTTAAATCTGCAAAGCCGTGTGGCGGAAGAAGTAACGAGATGCGGGACAGCGCTGCAGAGCATTGCCGAATTTCAGCAGAAGGCGGTCGCCGGTATCCTCGTGCAGGACGCGCCGCCGATCTGGACGATCGATTTGTGGTCCAATGCGGTCGCTGCGCTGCCCGAGCATGCCGGCAAGATTGCCAGCGCCTATTGGACGGATGTTGCCGAATACCTCCGCGACCCGCGCCAGGGCGGGGCTCTCCATCCCAGCCATCTTCATTTTCTTAGCCCTGGTGTTTTCGGTGGCGCGACGCAAGATCGCTGTGTGGGAAAAGTCCGGCTCGGATGCATCGTCGGCGATCTTGGTCTTCGAGCAACCCTACGCAGCAGCGTTGGACACCACTCTGGTTTTCGTGACCGCGCCTTTATTTTTTCAGTTGACCACCGCGGTGCGACAATCGCTGACAATCTTAGCGCTGGTGCCGATGCTCCGCCTGGCGCGGCCAAAGATCAGTGTCTCGGTCGCGTTTGTGCTCTATGCGTGCTGTTTTTTGTTCGCAGTGGATACCATGCGCCAGGTCTTTGCGGGCATACAAGTGATCGGTCAGGGATCCTTGTCGCCGAAACCCTCGCCGCGATCATCGTGCTGTACTCGATGCGCCGCCACTATCGGCAAATCATTGCTGCGAGAGCGGAATCTTCCGGTCTGATGGTCCTGAAGTTGGGGCGATTTGTTCTCATCATCGTTCTCCTTGTCGGGCTATTGGCGGCGGCGGCCGGCTATACGCGCCTGGCGCGGCTATTGACGCCGAGTATTTTTGCCGGCGGCGTCCTGGCATTGCTATTCTTTGCGTCTCTTCGAGTTAGCGCTGGATTGATCGCGCTGGCGTTGCGCGTGTGGCCGTTGTCCGCGCTACAGATGGTTGCGCACCATCGAGAACTTCTGGAAAGACGGGTTTTTCGGCTGCTCATTTGGGGAGCGGTCATGGGCTGGTTGGTACGCTATCTGAGCTATCTCGGTCTTCTGGATCCCGCGTGGTCCTTGGCGCAGGCCCTACTCGCAACCAAGCTGGAGCGCGGCTCCATCGCCATTTCCATCGGCAATGTCCTGGAATTTGTTCTGACCGTTTGGTTGGCCTACTTGCTGTCACGCTTTCTTCGCTTCGTTCTGCAAGAAGATGTTTATCCGAGAATCGATCTCGCCCCCGGTTTGTCCTACGCCGCTTCGAGCTTGCTCAATTACATTATTCTCGCCCTCGGATTCGTCGCGGCACTCGGTGTGCTCGGAGTGGATTTTTCCAAGGTAAGCCTCCTGGCCGGCGCCTTCAGCGTTGGCATCGGCTTTGGGCTACAAAGTGTCGTCAATAATTTTGTCTCCGGTCTTATCTTGCTATTCGAGCGGCCGATACACGTCGGCGATACAGTCGAGGTCGGCACTCTTCAGGGCATAGTTCGCCGCATCGGTATACGCGCGAGCGTCTTGCACACGAGACAGGGGGCTGACATTATCGTGCCCAATTCGCAACTCGTCACCGAGAAAGTGACCAACTGGACGCTGAGTGACAAGCTGCGTCGCGTCGATCTTCCGGTAGGCGTGAATTACGGCGCCAATCCCAAGAAGGTGGTCGATCTACTCGTAGGCGTGGCGCATGCCAATCCCAGGTCCTCAAGCATCCGGCGCCGGAGGCTGTTTTCCTGAGTTACGGAGACAGCTCGATCGATTTCGAGCTAAGGGTATGGACGGACCAATCCCATTCTCCGACTCAAATCAAAAGCGATCTGGCTTCGGCCGTATACGACGCGGTGATCGCCGCTGGATTATCCTTCCCCTTTCCCCAGCGTGAGGTGCGCTTGCTGCATGACGCCGACGCGACGACGGCTACCGTCAAAGTCGTCAAGAAGGATTAGGGATATCGTCTTACTGAAAGTCTGACATGGATCACGGCATATACGTTTCATTGTTTGCGCTGGGGCTTTTTCTCGGCATGCTTATTCTCTTGGAAGTCGGCCGGCGTATCGGTGCGCGGCGGTTGGCGGAAGACCCCACGGGAGCGGAAGCCGGCGTCGGCACGGTGGAGGGCGCTGTCTTCGCCTTGCTCGGGCTGCTTATCGCGTTTACTTTCTCAGGAGCGGCTACGAGATTCGATACACGCCGGCAGCTGATCGTCGAGGAGACCAACGACATCGGCACTGCCTACCTGCGACTCGACCTGCTGCCGGTGGACGCGCAGCCGGGGCTACGCGAAAAATTCCGCGCGTACCTCGATACACGTCTGGAGGTCTATCGAAAACTGCCGGACTTTGCGGCGGCGCAAGAGGAGATGGTCAAGGCCAATCGGCTCCAGGTGGAAATCTGGCGCCAATCGGTTGCCGCCAGCAGAGCCCCGGGCGCTTCAGCCGCGGCGCCGCTGCTGCTCCTGCCCGCGCTGAATGCGATGATCGATATCACGACGACCCGGACAATGGCTATGCAAATCCATCCGCCGCTGGTCATCTTTGCGCTGCTATTCGGTCTGGCCCTAGTCAGTTCGCTGCTGGTGGGCTACGGCATGGCCAGCAGCAAGGCCCGCAATTGGTTACATATGCTTGGCCTTGCGTTCGTCATGGCGGTTTCGGTTTATGTCATTCTCGATATCGAATATCCGCGTTTGGGATTTATCCGAGTCGACGACTTCGACCAGGCCTTGGTGGAGTTGCGCGAGAGCATGAAGTGAACTTCGGGATAAAGCTCGCGCGCTGCCGGCTGGAGAATCGAGATCAACATTTTTCGATTCGCGACGCGTGCGATAGGCTTTATAGCGCTCGGACTGCTGAAGACCTTACTGAAGAAGTGTTTTGAGCTCGTATTCGTTATCTGTCGGTTTTGTCTAGGAGTTCGAGCCAAGACTGAAGACTCATTAAACGCCCGCTATCTACATGGGCTCGCACCAAACTAGACGATCCTCGTTCGGTTTCCCCGTACGTGGCTAGTACAGCCGCGGGATTGATATGCACAACGTGGGTGAATAACGGCGCGTTCTGTCGTCGTCGCTCGCAGGCTGCTTTAAGCCGAGCCGCGTCGAATTCGTTGGTTACTAGCGTGTAAGCAAAATCTCGCCCTGCCGATTCGAGCCTCGCGTAAGTTTCAAAATCGCTTTGAAACTGCTCTTCACGATCAGCGCGGATGCTCGATTTGGCACTAACGAGAGTCCGATGATTGTTCGAAACGATAGCAAGGTCCACTCGTTTTGCTTTTTCGTTCGGGGATGGTGAGTAGAAACCGAGCAATTCGTGAAGGAGAGTACGATTGCGAATCTCAAATCTACTTGAAAACGGAAGACGACGGACGACGGCAGCGATTACGTCCTCGAATCCTTCTCCAACAAGATTCCTCCGCTTGTTTTCCTGACTCATGTAAACCGTAATGCGGCGAATCAGATTGCGGTACTCTTCCTCCGGTGGCTGCTGCTGCAACCATTTTCCCAGACTCTCTTTTATGATTCCGGTTAATCCTGGGTCTTCGCCCGGCTCCGGGAAACCCCGGCCTTGGTACGGTGCGCGTTGTGTTATGTACGTCGCGGTGCGAGCCGCGAGACTTTTGTTGGCAAGATCCTTGACCGCTTCTCGGAATAGCCAGTCAATTTCATCACCGAGATTGCCTGGTGTGTTCCTTAGTTGCTCCGATATCCAAGAGTGGAAAGCGAGTGAGCGCGCATACCAGGCACGCCCAGGTTGAGCCTTATCTGATTCGTAACAATGGGCAAGGGCGGTCGTCCGATCAATCTAGAGCAGGAGACGATAGACGTGCTGCCATGCATTTACTGTATTGACATCTCCGGCGGCGTTGAAGTATCGCGCCAACAATCGTGCGCGGTTCTCTGCGCCGAAAGCCCTGGCCACCGCTTCCTGAGCGGTCTCTTGTTGAAGGCCCTTTGCTCAGCGGTCATGACCGAGGTTCGCTAAAAGATTTTCGTTGAGACCGTGAAGCCGATCCACCAAAGCTTCCCTACCGGCCACCGAAGATTCAATCAGGATGGCCTTTAGCCCCAATTCGATTGCAACCTCGCCTGTTGTTCCACTGCCGGCAAACGGATCGAGTACGGTATCTCCGGGACGGGTGGTAGGGATCAACATCTGCCGGACCAATGCACGAGGCCACATCGCAACGTGTCGGTATGGGGATGCTTCGGAGTTAACTCGCCACAACCCATCCCAGCCATCGTCGACGGTGTCGGAGAGGATCTCACAGTGGGTCTCCCAGACAGAACCAGCGTTAGCGCGAATTCCATTGCGACTACTCGACCGTGCCGGAACGTCAATGGCGCTTCGATTGAAATAATAGTTTGGCTGTTTGCTGAATAGAAAAAGAAATTCGTAATTTCGCGAGGGCCGGTCTCGCGTCGGCTCCGGCATCGCATTCCCCTCTGCCGCTTGGCTTTCAACTCGCACTAGTGACTTCGCCCAAATGACAGTACGGCGGCAAATCCACTGTGGTCCATCACCGCCGCCGATGAACCGGCGAAATTCTGGATCAGTCATTGCCAAATGGAAACGGAAAGGCACTCCCATTTCGGATTTATGGCCGATCCCCGGTACATAGTGCTTAAAAAAATTAGGCTGCCGGCGTAATGACTCGGCATAAGGTTTTCCGCCTGCGGCAAAGCGCCCGTCGGAACCATTTGGTGGTTCCCTTTTTGCCTTGCCTATTATTGAAAGTATCCGCGAGATTTACCCACAGACAGCCGTCGTCCCGGAGGACACGCGAGACCTCATCGAAAACATTGAGGAGATGACGGACGAAGTCGTTCGGGTGGTTCTCATGCCCTAATTCGCCTTTCCATCCATCCGGCCAAGAAGCCGTGGTACCATAGCGACGGAGAAGATAAAATGGAGGGGATGTGAGTGCTACCTGAACCGTATTACTTGCTAAACTACGAACCCCGGTCAGGGCGTCGGTGGTCAAAGTCCGCGGTGACTGGCTGATTGTCATTCCTTAATCCTTGCAATGTTCGGAAGGCAGTTTATTGATCGTCAGATATATCACCATGATCGGCACTAAGGAAGGAAAAGATCAAGTGTCAACGGACGTAGATAACGTGTAACGGGTCAATCTGTTACACGGACTGCGGGATAAGAATTTAAAAACCGCCAATAGAGTATTCAACGCTTCAACAAGTTCTGCGGGAGACAAAATCCGAATCAGTGATTCGGATTTCTCACCGGAGCGACCCCACCCCCGTCTGAAGGACTCACAGGCAAAAACTCGATCTCCTCCATATTGGACCAAAGTCCAATAGTCCTGCATTTTACTCCCTGCTAATTGTCCCCGTGTTCAGTAGTAAAATTCGGAGCGCGCTAAGCGCCACACTGCAACCGAAGAGTGGGATATTTTACCGCAGAGAACGCAGAGTCCGGATGAGGGAATTAACGATGAAACAAACTCCGATCTCTGCGTTCCCCGCGCCTCTGCGGTGCATGATCCGAAATTTGCGCACGCCGCGTAAATTTTCATGCATGGCAATACTAATGAGAGCAATCGTATCCATCGCGCTTGTCGCGTTCGTTTCCATCTCCCTCGCTTTCGCCGCCGACGACATGACGGCATTTCCTGCCGCTGAGGAAGGCATGACTCGCCATGTCATCAACCTCCCGAAACAGCAAGACGAAAGCGCTTTCAAGGTTGAGCTTATCATCGGCAAGACGGTAAAAACGGATGCGACTAACAGCTACTTTTTCGGCGGCACCCTCGAGACCGAGAATATTCCCGGGTGGGGTTTCGATCGCTATATCCTGCGCAAACTCGGCCCCATGGCTGGAACCCTGATGGCCGTCGATCCAGACGCCCCGCAGGTAGAACGCTTCATTAGCATCGGCGGCGAGGCGCGGCTCTTGCGCTACAACCGTCGTCTCCCGCTCGTTGTCTATGTCCCCGCCGGCGTCGACGTCCGCTACCGCCTCTGGCGCGCCGAACCGACCGACCACTTCGTGCAGAAACTTGCTCTCCCCACCGGACAAACGGCGGTGGTGGCCGAGGGCGACTTTGAAGCCCGCTCGATCGGCAGCTACAGCGTCCGCATCTACTCGACCCAAAGTGCGCAACCGGATGACGACACCACTTTCTTCTCGGCGGGCGTCATCCGCGCCCGCGACGGCACGGTCGAGAAGGTCTTT
>WNGI01013676.1_pt1 | contig 10679 bp, 5 predicted proteins | sample 5400621 | NCBI WGS metagenome assembly WNGI01 (sample SAMN13153374, study PRJNA577476) | soil metagenome | isolation source: 20 cm soil or saprolite under Garry oak tree replicate 1 | place: USA:California | collected 2016-06-15 | reverse complement strand
CGGCAACGGGGGCGGCGGGCCGATGGCCGCCGTGACGTTCGACGACGGGTACCGGGACGTGTATACCCACGCCTTTCCGCTCCTCAGGGAGAAGGGAATCCCAGCGGCGGTGTTCGTGGTGACCGACCTGGTTGGGACATCGGACATCCCGCTGTACGATCGGCTCTACCTCTTGCTGGCGCGGGCCGCCGCCGCAGGTCCCCCCGGCGCGCGCGACCTCGGCCGGTTCCTCCGGGGGGTGGGCGCGGCGCAGCCTGCACTCGCCGCGCTGGGCGGCGCATGGAGCCCGGTCGCGGCCACCAGGCTTCTGCTGCGGACGCTCCCGCAGCGTGACCTCCGCCGCGTGGTCGAGGGACTCGAAGGGCACGTCGAGATCGACGCGCGGGCGCGCTCCGCGCGTCTGCCGCTGACCTGGGAGATGCTCGCGGAAATGTCTCGCGCGGGCGTCACCGTCGGGTCGCACACCCGGAGCCATCCCGTGCTGACGCTCGAGAACGCGGAGACGGTGCTGGAGCAGGTCGCCGGCTCGCGGCGGGCGCTGGAGCAGGCGCTCGGCGGCCCGGTCAGGCACTTCTGCTACCCGGACGGCCACTTCAACCGGGCGGTGGTGCGCGCGGTGGCCGGCGCCGGATACCGCTTCGGCTACACCACGTGCGGCCACCGCGATCCGGAGCACCCGCTGCTGACCGTGCCGCGTACGCTGCTGTGGGAGACCTCTTCCGTGGACGCGCGCGGCCGGTTCTCCGACGCGGTCATGAGCTGCCAGATCCACAGGGTCTTCACCCCCCGCTGCCGCATCCTCCACGACGGGGGGGCCGGGGACCCCCATTCCGCAGGGCTCCGTCCATGAGGATCGCGGTCGTGGCGCCCGACCTGACCATCCTGGGCGGGCAGTCCGTGCAGGCCCGGGCGCTCATGCGAGGGTTGCAAAGCGAGGGCCACGAGATCCTGTTCGTGCCGATCAACCCGGGCTTCCTGCCGGGGACGCGCTGGCTTCGCCGCTACCGGTTCGTGAGGACCGCGGCCAATCAGGCGCACTACCTGCCGTCTCTCCTCCGGCTCCGGCGGGCGGATCTTGTCCACGTCTTCTCCGCGTCCTATTGGTCGTTCTTGCTCGCGCCGCTCCCGGCCGTGATCGCCGCGCGGGCCTTGGGGAAGCGTGTGGTGTTGAACTACCACAGCGGCGAAGCCCCGGACCATCTGGCCCGGTGGGGGCTGCTGGTGCATCCCTGGCTGCGCCTGGTGGATGAGATCGTCGTTCCGTCCGAATTCCTGCGGGCGGTCTTTGCCCGGTACGGCTACGAGACCCGTGTGATCCGCAACATCGTCGACACGTCCCGGTTCGGCTTCAGGGAGCGGCGGCCCCTGCGCCCGCGGCTGCTCTCCACCCGCAACCTCGACCGCTATTACCGGGTCGACAACACGCTCGAAGCGTTCGCCCGGGTGAAGGCCCGCTGTCCGGAGGCGACCCTGACCGTCGCGGGATACGGCCCCGAGGAGGACCGGCTCCGCCGGCTGGCCGCCTCCCTCGCCGTGGAGGGGATCCGATTCATCGGGCGCGTCGAGCCGGAAGCCATGCCCGGCCTGTACGACGGGGCCGACATCTTCCTCAACTCCTCCGTCCTCGACAATCAGCCGGTGTCGGTGCTCGAAGCGTTCGCCGCGGGGCTCCCCGTCGTCTCCACGGGGGTCGGGGATCTCGCCGGGCTCGTTCGCGACGGCGAGACCGGCCTGCTGGTACCGCCCGGAGATCCCGGGGCGATGGCCGATGCCGTCCTGGCGCTGCTCGGCTCCCAGGACCGCGCCGCCGCCATCGCGCGCCGGGCGCGGTCTGAAGCGGAACGGTACACCTGGGAGCACGTCCGTCACGAATGGGCGGCGGTCTACTCGGGGCGCGGGGGCGCCCGGCAGGCGGGGGGGCCTCGGCCGGGGACGCAAGAGCCGTCGGTATGAGGTTGGCGCGCCTGCTGCAGATGTCGCCCGCCGAGGTCGCCGTGCGCGGCCGGCAGCAGGCATCGAAATGGCTCGACCGGATGGTTGCGCCGGACGGCCGCCGGCCCGTGGCCGCCGCGCGCCTCGACGCCTTCCGCGAGCGCGTGGCCCTGGGCTTCTTCGAGGGCGGCGCCGCCGAGGGGACGATCCGGCTGATCGAGGGCATCCCGGACACCCGCGGGCGGATCCTGGCCGCCGCCGACGGGATCTGCCGGGGGCGCTTCGATCTGCTGGGGTACCGCGGGCTCAACTTCGGCGATCCCGTGGACTGGCACCTGGATCCGGTCTCGGGCCGCCGCGCGCCGTTCGTGCACTGGAGCCGGCTCGATCCGCTCGATCCGGCCGAGGTCGGGGACAGCAAGGTCATTTGGGAGCTGAACCGCCACCAGTGGGGGCTCCATCTCGGCCAGGCCTACCGGTTGACGGGGGACGAGCGGTACGCGGAGGCGTTCGCCCGGTACGTGCAGGAATGGCTGCGGGCGAATCCCCCGGGCATCGGCATCAACTGGGCGAGCAGCCTGGAGGTGGCGCTCAGGCTGATCGCCTGGTGCTGGGCGCTGGTGTTGTTCGAAAGCGCGCGGGCGGTCTCCGCCGAGCTGCGCGCCCGCCTGCTCGCCGCCATTGGGGGCCACGCCCGCCACGTCGAGCGGTATCTCTCGTTCTACTTCTCGCCCAATACCCACCTGACGGGCGAAGCGCTGGGTCTCGTGTACGCGGGAGCGCTGTTCCCCGATCTCCCCCGCGCCCGGCGGTGGCAGAGGCGCGGGGCGCGGATCCTCCTCGAGCAGTGCGAGCGCCAAATCCTGGCGGATGGTGTCTACTTCGAGCAGACCACGTACTATCAGCGGTACACCGCTGAGATCTATCTTCACTTCCTCATCCTGGCGGCGAGAAACGGGATCGACATCCCGGACCCCGTGCCGGCGCGCCTCGAGCGGCTGCTCGACTCACTCGCGGCCTTGCGCCGGCCGGACGGCTCGATGCCGCTGATCGGCGATGATGACGGCGGATGGCTCCTGCCGCTCCTCCCGAGAGCCTCCGACGATCTGCGGGGGGTCTTCTCGGTCGCGGCGGCCTTCTTCGGCCGGTCCGACTACGCGTGGGTCGCGGGCGGCCCGGCGCCGGAACTGCTCTGGCTGCTGGGCGCTCCGGGGGCGAAGGCGTACGAGGCGCTCACGCCCGCTCCGCCCCGGGCCGCGCCGTCGCGTCTCTTCCCCGACGGCGGCTATGCCGTGATGCAGAGCGGGTGGGAGCGGGACGCGCATCAGCTGGTCTTCGATGTGGGGCCGCTCGGCTCGCCGCTGCGCGCGGGGCACGCCCATGCCGATCTGCTCGGCATCCAGTGTTCCGTGTTCGGTCTGCCGCACCTCGTCGACGCGGGAACGTACGGCTACACGGTCGAGCCGGTCTGGCGTGACTTCTTCCGCGGCGCCGCGGCGCACAGCACCGTCATGGTGGACGGCGTCGAGCAGGCGTCGCCGGCGGGACCATTCAAGTGGCGCCGGCGGCCCCAGGTTCGCCTGCGGCGCTGGCGGTCGGACGCGGCGGTGGACTTTGCCGACGCGTCCCACGACGCCTACCGCCGGCTTCCCGATCCGGTGGTGCACCGGCGCCGTGTGCTCTTCATCAAGCCGCGGTGCTGGGTCGTGGTGGACGACCTCGAGGGCGCCGCCGTCCACCGGGTGGAGCTTCGGTTCCAGTTCGCGCCGATGGCCGTGACCGTGGACCAGGAGTTGTGGGCGCGCGCGCGGGGGCGCGCCGGGCAGGGGCTCCTCATTCGCCAGTTCGCGGCGGTAGCGCTCCGGGCGGAGATCCACGAGGGAGAAGCCGGCCCGCCCCAAGGGTGGGTGTCCTTCAACTATGGCCAGCGGCAGCCGGCGCCGGTCGTGATCTATTCCGCCGCCGCGGTCCTGCCGTTCCGCGTCGTGACGCTGCTGTATCCCACCGCGGACATCCTGGCGCCTCCGCCGGCCGTGTCGTTGCTGGCCGGTGAAGGGCACGGCCCGGTCGGGCTCACGCTCGAGGGCGAACAGGTGAGCGTCCGCTTCGACGACCAGGAGTTTGCCATCTCGTCCCCCGGGTCTGACGGGCGAGCCCTGCCCGCCGCCGCCCCGGGGCGCCCCGCGGCGGCGGCCCGGTAGGTGCGATGATTTGAGGGTTTTTCCCAGGGGCCCATGAGGCGTTTACCCGATGCCGACGGCAGGACCCTGTCACCTATCCTCTAGCTGTGATAGCCGGGCCGGTATGAGGGCGCTCGCGCGGAGGGACGGCGGGGATCCGGTCCGTAGAACAGGGGGGCGGTTCGGGCCGGGCAGAGTTCTCGCCGGCCGGACATAGCCGTGCCGGTCAGAGGCTCGTGGATGGGCCACCGACCGAAAGGGCGGAGCCGTGCCGCGCACAGAGGCGCCGGACGCCCCAATGCTCCAGGAACGCCGCCGACGGTTCGAGGGTCGCGTCACCGTCTGACAACGCCGCCGTTCGAGCGCATCCATGTACGAAAGGTTGGGTCTGATCAGCCGAGCATGGTGAAGACACCGTATTGTCTGGTTCCCAGAATATTTGCGTCTGCCGGACGAATGGTCGGGGGGAGTTAGCGTCCATGTGCGGGATCGCAGGCATCGTCAAGCTGGACTTCCGGGCCGCCGCGGAGCAATCGCGCCTCAGGCAGATGTGCGGCGTGCTGCGCCATCGGGGTCCCGACGGCGAAGGGATCTTCGTCGACGGGCCCGCCGGCGTTGGCAACCGGCGGCTGGCGATCGTGGACGTGGCCGGCGGCCACCTGCCTATGGCCAACGAGGACGAGAGCGTCTGGATCGCCTACAACGGCGAGATCTACAATCACGCCGCGCTCCGGCCCGGCCTGGAGCAGCGCGGGCACCGCTACCGGACGCGATCGGACGCCGAGACGATCCTGCACCTCTACGAGGAAGACGGCGAGCGCTGCGTCGAGCGCCTGCAGGGGATGTTCGCGTTTGCCATCTGGGACCGCGTGCGGCGGCGCCTCCTCCTCGCCCGCGACCGGCTGGGGATCAAGCCCCTCTACTATGCCATCACCGATGACGAGGTGCTGTTTGCATCGGAGATCAAAGCCATCCTCGCCGCCGGCTCCATCCGCCCGGCGTTCAACGAGGCGGTGATTCCCGAGTTTCTGGCGTCCCGCTTCGTCGCTGGCGAGGAAACATTCTTCCGGGGCATCCTGAAGCTCTTGCCGGGGCGGACGCTCTCGTGGTCCGCGGAGGAGGGATTCCGCGAACGGCGCTACTGGCGGCTCCCCGCCGAGATCCACGAGACCCCCGCGTCGCCGCAGGAGGTGGCCCGGGAGGTGCGCGCCAGGCTCGAGGCTGCGGTTCGGAGTCATCTGATGAGCGATGTGCCGCTCGGGCTCTTCCTCTCCGGCGGGCTGGATTCGAGCGGGTTGGCCGCGCTGATGGCGCCCATGGTCTCGGAGCCGATCCGGACCTTCGCGGTGGGGTTCGCCGAGCAAGAGGCCAACGAGCTGAGGTACGCCCGGCTCGTGGCCCGGGCGGTGGGCGCCCAGCACCGCGAGGTGGTCGTCCCGCCCGCGGAGTTCTTTTCGGCGCTGCCGGGCCTGATCTGGCACGAGGACGAGCCGATCGCGTTCACGTCGAGCGTGCCGCTGTACTTCGTCTCGCGCCTGGCGCGGGAGCACGTCAAGGTCGTGCTCACCGGGGAAGGCTCGGACGAACTCTTCCTCGGCTACCCGCGGTACAAGGTGACGTCGTGGAACGAGCGCCTGGGACGCGCCTATCGCGCCGTGGCTCCGCGGCCGCTGCGCGACCGGATCCGGGGGGCGATCCCGTCGCTGCCGCCCCGGCTGGGTCGCTACGCGCGGCGATCGTTCCTCGCCCTCGAGCCGTCCCTGCGCGAGCTCTTCTATGAGAACTTCGCGGTCTTCCCGACGGCGCTCCAGCGCGAACTGCATGCCGATCCCGGGTTCCTCGACGACCGGGATCCCTACGCCGAAGGCGTGCGCTGCTACACGGAGGCTCCCGGAGGGATGCTGGACCGGATGAGCCATGCGGATCTGCAGACCTACCTCACCGAGCTGCTGATGAAACAGGATCAGATGAGCATGGCCGCGTCGGTCGAGAGCCGGGTGCCGTTCCTCGATCACGAGTTCGTCGAGTACGTGGCGGCGATGCCGAGCCGGTACAAGCTCCGGGGCTGGCGGACGAAGGCCGTGCTGCGGGCGGCCCTCCGCGACATCGTGCCGCACGAGATTCTCACCCGGCGGAAGATGGGCTTTCCGGTGCCGGTGGGGCGGTGGCTGCGCGGGCCGTTCTGGTCCATTGTGGAGGAGTTCGTGCTCGGCCCGCGGGCGCTGCGGCGGGGATTCTTTCAGCCGGGCGTCCTGAGGCGGCTCGCGGAGGAGCACCGCGCGGGCGTCCGGGAGCACGGCGACCGGCTCTGGCTGCTGGTGAACCTCGAAATCTGGCAGCGGGTCTTCCTCGACGGCGAGGCCGTCGCCGCGATCGGGCTGAGCGCGTGAGCGCATGCGGATCCTCTGGGTGAAGGCGGGGGGGCTCTGGCCGCTCGACACGGGCGGCAGGCTCCGGAGCTTCCACATCCTTTCCGAGCTCTCCCAGCGGCATCGCGTGGTTCTGGCGACGACCCACGGTCAGGGCGACGACCCGGAAGGCCTCGCCGCCGCGCTGCCGCGGTGCGAGCGGGTGATCTCGATCCCCTTCGCCCCCCCGAAGCGGGGGAGCGCGCGTGTGGCGCCCACGCTGCTCCGCTCGTGGCTGTCGCCGCTTCCCGTGCATTTCTGGCGGTGGCGGGTCCCCGCGCTGCGCCGCGAGGTGACGCGTCTGCTGATGGCCGGTGATGCGGACCTGTGCGTCGCCGACTTCCTCTTGGCCACCCCCAACGTGCCCCCGGCCGGCCCGGTGCCGGTCGTCCTGTTCGCCCACAACGTCGAGCATATGATCTGGAAGCGCCAGAGCGGGGTGGAGCCCCGGGCCTGGCGGCGGGCCATCCTCGAGATGGAGTGGCGAAAGGTGCGCCGGTGGGAAGCCCGGGCGTGCGCGCAGGCCGCGTTGACCGTGGCTGTGTCCGAGGTCGACCGCGACGCGCTCGCCGCCCTCGCCCCGGGGGCGCGGGTGTCCGCGATCTCCACCGGGGTCGATCCCGTGTATTACGCCCCGAACGGGGTCCAGGAAGCGCCGGCGCAGCTCGTCTTCACCGGTTCGATGGACTGGTACCCGAACGAGGACGCGATCATCCACTTCCTCGACGCGATCCTGCCGGCCATCCGCAGCGAAATCCCTGAGGCCGGGCTCACCGTCGTGGGGAGGAACCCCAGCCCGCGCCTGCGCCGGGCGGCGGCCCAGGCCGGCGTGAGCGTCACGGGCACGGTGGACGATGTCCGTCCGTTCGTCGCCCGCGCGGCAGTCTACGTCGTGCGAGTTCGCCCGCGCCGTGGTGTCCCTCCTCCGCGATCCCAACCGCCGGAGGGCGCTGGGGACGGCCGGGCGCCGGCTCGTCGAGGAGCGCTTTTCGTGGTCGCACGTCGGGCGCGAATTCGAAGCGCGCTGCACAGACATCGTGGACGCGGCACGCCGAGAGGGCGGGCCGCAGAGGAGGAGTGTGCATTCATGCGCGTGAGCGTGTTCGGCCTCGGCTACGTGGGCGCGGTCACGTCCGCCTGCCTGGCCCAAGCGGGGCATGAGGTGACCGGCGTGGACGTCAATCACGAGAAGGTGGCGATGGTCAACGCCGGCGCCTCGCCGATCGTCGAGCCCGGATTGGGAGATCTCCTGACCGGGGTCGTCGCCGCGGGGCGGCTGCGGGCCACGAGCTCGGGCGAGAAGGCCGTGGCCGACACGGACCTGGCGCTGATCTGCGTCGGGACGCCCAGCCAGGCGAACGGGCGGCCCGATACCGGCGCCGTCGAGCAGGTGGGCCGGGAGATCGGGCACGCCCTCCGGGACCGCGTCGGCCCGTACACCATCGTTCTGCGGAGCACGGTTCTGCCGGGAACGACCGACGGGGTGCTGATCCCGGCCCTCGTCCAGGGTGCAGGGCGCCCTTTCGACGGGACGGTGCGCGTGGCCGTCAATCCGGAGTTCATGCGTGAGGGGTCCTCGCTGCACGATTTCGCGGAGCCGCCGTTCGTCCTCGTGGGGTGCGGGGATCCGGAGACCGCCGCGCTGGTGCGCTCGCTGTATCAGGGGGTCCAGGCGCCCTTCGTCCACACGGCCGTGAGAACCGCGGAGATGGTCAAGTATGTGTCGAACGCGTTCCACGCGCTGAAGGTCTGTTTCGCGAACGAGATCGGCGACGTCTGCGCCGCGGCCGGCGCGGATCCGCAGGACGTGATGCGGATTTTCCTGACGGACCGGAAGCTCAACGTCTCCGACGCGTACCTGCGTCCCGGCTTCGCGTTCGGGGGATCATGTCTGCCCAAGGACCTTCGGGCGCTCGTGCACGCCGGCAGGGAGGCCGACCTCTCGCTGCCGCTCCTCTCGGCGATCCTCCCCTCGAACGAGGCGCAGGTCCGCCGGGCCGTGGACGCCGTGCTCGGGACGCGCCGGCGGCGCGTCGGCGTCGTCGGCCTCGCGTTCAAGCCCGGAACGGATGACCTCCGCGAGAGCCCCATGGTCGCGCTGGTCGAGGCGCTGATCGGCAAAGGCCTGGACGTGCGCATTTTCGACCCCAACGTCGCGCTGGCGAGGCTCGTCGGCGCCAACCGCCGCTATATCGACGAGGAGATCCCGCACATCGCGTCGCTGATGAGCGAGAGCGTCGACGCGGTGGTGACGCACGCGGACGTGCTCGTGATCGGCAGCGCCAGCGACGAGGCCCGGCGGGCCCTGGCCGCGGTGCGCCCCGGCCAGGCCGTCATCGATCTCACGCGCAGCGCGGCGGCGCCGCCCGGCGCGCGCGAGGGGAGCCGGGCCGGGGCCCGGTAAGCCGGTAAACGTCGGAAGGGGGGATTGCCTTGAACATACTCTTTGTCACCTCGCGTCTTCCCGTGCCATCGACGCGGGGCGACCAAGTCCGCTCCTATCATTTCCTTCGTGGGCTGTCCCGGGACCACACCGTCACGGTGGTCACCTCGGGCCATCGCCCGCCATCGTCCGAGGACGTACACCGAGCCCAGGAGGTCTGTGCGGACCTCCAGATCGTGCCGGTGTCCCGATGGAAGGGGCTCCTCCGCTTGGCGCGCGCGCCCTTCACGTCCCTCCCGCTCCAGACATTGTACTACTGCCACCCCGAGGTGGGGACCCGGCTGGCGGCGTTGACGCGCACGAAGCGGTTCGATCTCCTGCATGTCCAATACCTACGGCTCGCCCCGCTCATCGAGGGGCTCGCGCTCCCGACCGTGGTCGATCTCATCGATGCGCAATCGCTCGTCATGGCCCGCCGTACCGCGCAGGAGCGCGGTCCGATGGGCCGGATCGCAGCCCTGGAAGCGCAGCGGGTAGCCCACTACGAACAGGTCCTAAGCCAAACCTGCGACCGCCTCATCGTAAGTTCGTCGCTTGATCGCCGCGCCATCGGGTCCTACCCGAACGTCGCGGTGGTCCGTAACGGGGTCGATCCCGACCGCTTCCCATTTATCGAAACGGGGCGGGACCCCGCCACGATCGTTATGACGGGGCGCATGGGGTACTTCCCCAACACAGACGCGGTCAGCCACTTCGCCACCGCGATCTTCCCGTGCGTTCAGCGTGCGGTCCCCGCCGCCCGCTTCGTCATCGTAGGGGCCGATCCGCCACCGAGCGTAAAGCGATTAGGGCGCCTCCCAGGCGTAACGGTGACCGGATTCATTCCCCGGATCCAGGATGCCCTCGCTCGCGCCACCGTTGCGGTGGCCCCGATGCGGGCTGGATCGGGCATCCAGAACAAGGTGCTGGAGGCCATGGCCTCCGGGGTGCCAGTTGTCGCCACGCCCACGGGCTTGGCAGGCATGGAAGCCACCCCGGGCACGCACCTGCTTGTGGCCGACACCCCGGGTCCCTTTGCAGACGCTGTGACGCGTCTCCTCCTGGATCAGGCTCTCGCTCGGATGATCGCCCGAAACGCGCGGGCGCTGGTCGAATCACAGTATACTTGGGAACGCTGTGCGGACGAACTGCAGGCGGTCTACAAGAGCCTCCTCCAGTGCCGCACCGGAACAGGAGAATCCTACAGCACGTCCAAGAAACGGGGTGCCACAACCGTAACCCAGGAAAGGAGATCGCCGTGACCCTGGTCAACCCCACCCCACCGGCCGGGGATCGCGAAGTGCCACTACGAACTCACGACCAAGTTGGGCGAGATCGCAGACACCTACGTCCTCCCCGTCCGGACCTGGATCTGCTACCGGCGGGCACACAGGCCGACTGAAATGCCTCCGCTCCCGCACCGCATCCCGGTGTCTGGCCCATCCATTTGCGTCCGGGTCTGTCTGATCCTTGTCGCCGCCGGGCTCTCCGTGGCTCGCGCGCCGGTCGATGTGCACGGGGCGGCGGGACCGGCGAGGCCCGAGCTTCCCCGCGCCCACGTCGACACCACCTATGCGCCTCCGTCCGGCAGGACGATCGCCGTCCCTGCCGCCGGCGATGTACAGGCGGCGCTCGACAGCGCCCGGCCGGGCGATGTCATCACGCTGGCGGCCGGAGCGAAGTTCACCGGCCCCTTTGTGCTGCCCAACAAATCGGGAGCGGGGTGGATCACCGTGC
>WNGI01006420.1_pt1 | contig 10679 bp, 10 predicted proteins | sample 5400621 | NCBI WGS metagenome assembly WNGI01 (sample SAMN13153374, study PRJNA577476) | soil metagenome | isolation source: 20 cm soil or saprolite under Garry oak tree replicate 1 | place: USA:California | collected 2016-06-15 | reverse complement strand
TCCGCCAGATACTGCAAGTCGAGTCCCGGCGTGAGTGAGGGTCTGATCTGAGCGAGGAGCGCCTTCACCTGGGTGACCACCGCGAGGGTCGAGGCGTGGCCGGTCTTGAGCAGCGTGAGATACACGCCGCGCGCGCCGTTCTGGCGCACGATGTTGGTCTGCACGCCGGCGCCATCGCGGACCTGCGCCACGTCCCGGATGTACACCATCGCCCCGTTGACTTCCTTGATCGGCATGTCGTTCAGCTGCGCAACGACGTCCGGACTCGAGTTCAGGCGCACGTTGTATTCGCGGGTCCCCAGCTTCGCCGAACCCGCCGGCAGGATGACGTTCTCCGCGTTGACGGCGGCGCTCACGTCTGACGGAGAAAGCCCCTTCGCGTACAGCCGCGCCAGATCGAGGTCGACGTTGATCACCCGGGGCGCGCCCCCATAGGGGTACGGGATGGACGCGCCTTGAGCCGACGCGAGCGGCGGGCGGACGACATTGAGCACGTAGTCGTTGAGCTCGGCGGACGACATCGTGCTACTCCCGACGCCGATCTGGAGGACCGGCACGTCGGTCGCGTTGAAGCGCAGGATGATCGGTGGGGTAGTCCCGGGCGGCAGCGTCCTGGTGTTGCTCTGAGACACGGCGGTGAGCTGGGCCACGCCGGTCGCCACGTCGGCAGTGGGCTGGAAGAAGACCTTGATCACCGCGACACCGGTCAACGATTGCGACTCGATGTGCTCGATGTCGTTGACTGTGACCGAGTAGGACCGCTCGACGATCGAGACGATCCGCTCCTCCATCTCCTCCGGCGACATGCCGTTGTATTGCCAGATCACCGTGACGACCGGGATCGGGATCGCGGGGAAGATGTCCACCGGCGTGGTCATGATCGCCACCAGCCCGGCGATGAGGACGAGTATGGACCCGCAGATGAAGGTGTAGGGGCGCCGCAGCGCGACCCGGACGATCCACATCATGGCTCGAGCCTCATAAGTCCCGGCCGAGCAGCGCCTCGAGCGAGGCACGGGCGACCTGATAGGTGAACCGCGCGCTCACGAGATCGAGCTCGGCTTGAATGAGTGCCGTCTGGGAGGTGAGCACGTCGAGAATCGTGGCGATGCCGGCGCGATAGCGCGCCTGGATGACGCGCAGATCCTCGCCGGCGAGCCGCACCGCGTCGCGTGTCAGCGCGATGTCCTGCTCGGCGACGTGGAGGCTGCCGAGCAGCCGCTGTGCCTCCGCACGCGCGAACCGCTTCGTATCCGCCGAGGTCGCGGTCGCCACATCGGCGGCGACCTTCGCCTGCGTGACGGATGCCTCCCGCACGAACCCGTTGAAGAGCGGGAACGACGTGGTGAGCGCGACGATCCACCCCGACCGCAGCGCTCCGGTGACGCGCCCGTCGTTCGACCAGTTGTAGCCGGCGCCGAGCGAGATCGTCGGGACGTACTGAGTCTCGGAGGCGCGGACGGCGGCGGCGCCGGCACTCGCCAGCGCTTGCGCGTTCACGACCGCCGGTGCGGCCGCGGGCGCCAGTGCGAGGACGCCCGAATCGCCGAGCGCCAGCGGCGCGGGCTCGAGCGTGGTCGGGGGGTCCGCATCGACGGGCCCGTTCGCGCCCACCAGCCGGCCCAGGGCGGCGCTGGTCGTGCTGAGCGTATCGCGGGCCGCGAGCTGCTGGCGGCGGGCCGTCGACAGCGAGAGCTCGGCGAGCAGCACGTCCGCCCGCGTGGCCGTGCCGGCGGCGAGACGGTCGCGGGCGTATCCAAGGCCGAGCTCGGCCTGCGCGACGAATTCCGCAGCCACGCGCACGAGCTCGTGCGCGCGCAACACGTCGTAGTAGCCCTGCTTGGCGAAGAGCATCGTCGCGTAGCGTTGCTGCACGAGCCCGGCATCCGCGGCTTGGCTGATCGCCTCGGCTTGGCTCCGTTGCGCGCCGCGCCGGCCGCCCGTGAAGACGTCGACCGCAGCCGCGAGTCCGGCGCCGTACGCGTTCAGTGTGCTCCCTGGTGCAGTGCCCACCCCGGAGGTGGCAAGGGATTGATCGGTCCAGCCCGCGCTCGAATTAATGGCCACAGTCGGGAGGTACGCCCCGAGTGTCACGCGCCGGAGGGCAGCCGCGTCCCGCACCGCGCCCTGCGCGCCCGCCATGGCCGGACTGTTGGCCAGCGTGCGCGCGACCACCGTTTCGAGCGACAGCCGGGGCCCGAGCGCGGACGTATCCGGCTCCTGGCCGTCACTCGCTCCGGGTAGGCATGAGCCCAAGACGATGACCAGCGCGAGCAGCTTCACGGCCGGACCGGTCCGGTGCCCGCGCCGGTCCGTCTGATGGCGACGGAGACGTCGTCCAGGTCAGTGTCGGTCAGCTCGAGACTCGCAGCGCCGATCCAGCCGTCCACCTGCGCGGGCGATCGGGCGCCGACGATCGCCCCCGTCACGCCCGGCCAGGCGAGCGTCCAGGCGACCGCCACGGCGGCGACAGTCGCGCGGTGACGCTCGGCGATCGGCCGCAGCGCGTCCGCCAGGGCGACATTGCGGCGCAGCCCCCGGCCCGTAAAGTCGGGAGAGCGGGAGCGCCAGTCGTCCGCGCCCAGCTGCGCGGCGCGCTCGAGGCTGAAGGCACCCGTGAGAAGGCCCGACTGCATCGGGCTATAGACGATGACCCCCGTGCGGTGCGCGGCACACCAGGGCAGCTCCGCGGCCGCGACCTCGCGGCGGATCGCCGAAAAGGGCGGCTGCAGCGTGTCCACGTGCCCCACCCGGTCGGCCGCGTCGAGCTGCCGCACGTCATGATTGGAGAGCCCGACGGCGCGGACTTTTCCTTCCTCTTTCAGCTGCAAGAGCGTGCCCCAGTAGTCTTCGAGCGTCGTGCCGTCCTCGGCGGGCCAATGCATCTGGTACAGGTCGATGCGCTCGACGTCGAGCCGGCGGAGCGACGCCTCGACCTCGCGGCGCAGGCTCAACGGATCGCCGACGCGACGCGGCGGGGCCGCGCGGTCGTGCTCGTCCCAGACCATGCCGGCCTTGGTGAACACGTAGGGCCGGTCGTCGGCCGGGATGTCGCGCAGCGCGCGGGCGACGATCTCCTCCGAGTGGCCGAGTCCGTACACGGCCGCCGTATCGATCCAGTTGATGCCGCGCTCGACGGCGTGACGGATGGCCGCGATCGAGTCCGCATCGTCCTGGCTGCCCCAGGCGAACGTCCACCCGCCGCCCCCGATCGCCCACGCGCCGAAGCCGACGCGCGTGATCCGCATGCCGGTCGTGCCGAGTGGCGCGGTGGGCAGCGTGTCTGTGTCGCGAACTGCGTGTGTCATAGGTGCCCTCCTCAGCGACGCCTTCTGCAGGCGTCTGTCGATCATGTCAGCGAGACCGCTCAAATCCGACGACTTGATGGACCTGAGCGCTTCCATTTCGAGTCGGCTCAGCTGGAGACCCTGCCGCAGCAGCCACACCAACACCCCGTGCGGGTTTTGCTGAAACGCCTCTCGCAACTCCTCGTCGGTGAGGAGCTTGCCGAGCAGGATCTCCACGCTCTGCTGCGTCATCAGCCCCTGCGCCTCACTGCGCCACCGCAACTTTGGTCGCCGCGGCGGGGAACTTGTCGATGATCGCCGCGACGGTCTTCTTGAGCTCCTGCTCGTACTGCGCCTGGTTGTCCGAAACCGCGGCGACCCCCTGGCCACGCCACAACAAGTCTTTGGTCTTGGGGTCGAACACATCCACGATGACCGTCCCCTCGGTGTATTGCGTCGCCACGGGACCGCTCGCCATCCCCCAGTCCCCTCCCCAACCGCGTCCCCAGCGGCGTCCCCAGCCGCTCCACCAGTTCGGCCGCCACGTATACCCGTAATCCCAATACGTGAGGTCGAGCTTCTGGTTGGTGCTGGCGTAGTACGCGACGCAGAAATCGGGATTACTGTCGCTCGCCACGTAGCCCAGGCCCGAGAACTCCTGCGTCAGGTCGGTCCGCAGCGCGCGGTTCGAGATCGAGTTCACGAGCATGGGGTCATTGGTCGACGAGGTGGCGCCCGCGAGCTTCGGTTGCGGAGTCGGCTGGACCCGGAACGTGCGGAGGCCGTGCAGGCTCGCGTCGGGACTGAGCGCGGTACGCACGCTGATCCCGGAGGCGCAGGCCCCCAGCGCGAGCAGTGTGGCCCCCATCAGCAACTGTCTGATTCGCATCGTCTTCTCCTGTGGTGGTGTGAAATCGTGGTCGCCGCGTGGCCTCTGCACCCACCGTGCCAGGTGCGGGGCACGGACCGCGCGGACGCCAAAGTCAGTGTGGGATCGCGGGTTTGGGCTCATGGCGACGACGGACGGCGCGGCGATGGCAGAGTGTGTGTTGATGAACAGCGAGCAGAAGTGCGCGGAACTCGTCATCGCGCCGCGGCGCCGATGGCGCCGAACACCGTAAATGGTGCGCTCACGATGCTTCCGAAGCCCGGTGCCGACGCGACGAGCGTGTAGCCGCGGCCCGCATTGCTGATCACGAGCGTGTCGAAGAACGCGACGCCGGACGACGCGGGGACGCTGACGGTGCCGGCGAGCGTTCCCCCGGACGGATTCGAGCCGAGCGCGACGCGTACCGTGCCGCTGAATGCCGTCAGCACGTTGCCGAGCGTGTCGAACGCTGCGACTTGCACTTCCGGGTCGATGGGGCTGCCGGTAGCGACATCGTTCGGCGTAACCAGAAAGGCCAGCACGCCGGCTGCGGTGCCGCTGCCCAGGGTGCCGCCCCCTTCCCGCGGGATGCTCGGTCCGATCGGGGCGCCCGGACCGGCGCACGCGCTCGCCGCGCCCAGTGCCGCGAGCAGCATGACCGTCCCGGCCCGCATGCGCCCGGTCATTCTCCCCGGGCCGCCAGAGTCCCGGTGTGCACGCGATTCCCGGGTTGGTGGTCCAGGGTCATCAGCGCCGGCCCATCGGCGAGCCGGAGCTGTCGTTGGGCGCGATCGCGGCCGATCCACACGATGCTGTCGCCGCACATGATGGCGTCCACCGGATACCGCTGCCGCGCGAACGACTCGGCGTCCGAGCTGGCCACCTCGGTGCCGGGGAAGTAGTAGAAGCAGCGCTCGCCTCCCGGGTGGCTGTGGATCATCCCTACCGTCCCCACCCATCCTGCCTCCTCGCAGGTCTGCCGCGGCGAGACGTGGGTCTGGGTCGAGTGCGTCGGATCCACGTCCGCGGGAGCGATGCGCTGTACGTGCACCACGGACCCACGGACCTCGCCGATCATGCAGCCCATGAACTCGGTGGGCGAGCGGTACGCCAGCGTGAGATAGCGGCGCGCCTGATCGGAAAGCGCCAGGCCACGGGCCGTCATGGGCGTCGCGCCGGCGGCCGCGAGATGCGCCGCGAGCAGGGCGATCACGCCCGCCGTCCCAAGCGCCGCGCGGAGGTGCGGGGTTTTCACGGACGCCCCTCGTACCGCATCAGCACCACCGGTTGCAGCGCGCTCGAGCCCAGGCACCACCACGCCGCCAGGACACGCAGGCAGCGCAAGTACGCGGTTTCGGGCAGGCTCACTGTGATCGTGGTTCTCATGGCGCCTCCCCTTCGCACGCGGCATGCCAGCCGCGTCGCGCTCAGCCCGGGGCATACGCCCTACGAGTGATGAGGGAGGTCGAGCAGAACTGCGTGGAAACCGACAATGGTCCGCGGGAGAGTCGAAGAGGGCACACCAGAGCAAGCCGTCTTGCATGGCACGGCGCGTGCAAGACCGACAGGTCATGAATGCTCGACGCTGGTACGCGCTGGCCGTGATGCTGGCCGCCGTATTCCTCGCGGCGTTCGACTTCAACGTCGTCACCATTGCCATCCCATCCATTCAGCGGGGGCTGGGCACCAGCTTCAGCGAGATCCAGCTGATCGTGGCGGGGTACGCGCTGTCGTTCGCCGTATTGCTGATTACGGGAGGTCGGCTCGGCGATCTCTACGGTCGCCGGCGGATGTACCTGATCGGCATGACAGGCTTCACCATCGCGTCCGCGCTGTGCGGCTTCGCGCGCTCGCCGACCGCGCTGGTCGGATCACGTCTGCTGCAGGGAGCCTTCGCCGCCGTCATGGTCCCGCAGGCGCTCTCGTTCATTCAGGTGACGTTCACGCCACGGGAGCAGAGTCTCGCCTACGCGATGTACGGCATGACGATCGGGTTTGGGATGATCGCGGGCCAGCTGCTGGGCGGCCTGTTGCTCAGTGCCGACCTGTTGGGTCTTGGGTGGCGGCCGGTGTTTCTCGTAAATCTCCCCTTTGGCGTGGTCGCCATTACTCTCGCCTGGTGGCTGGTGCGGGAATCGCGGGCACCGGCCGGCCTGAAGCTCGATCCGGCCGGTGTCGTGCTGTTGTCCGCCGCGCTGGCGCTGCTCCTGTACCCACTGATCCGCGGGGAAGCCGCGGGCTGGCCGACCTGGACCTGGCTCTCGCTTGCCGGCGCGGCCGTCCTCCTGGTCTTGTTCCTGCGCTACGAGCGCTGGAAGACTGACCGGGGCGGGTCGCCGCTGCTCGTGCTATCGCTGTTCCGTCATCGGTCGTTCGTCGTCGGACTGGGCGTGGGCCTCAGTTTCTTTTCTGTGCTCGCGCCTTTCCTGGTGCTGTTGACCGAATACCTTCAGACCGGGCTGGACCTGACCCCGCGCGCTGCGGGCCTCCGCTTCCTGCCGTTCGCGATCGGCTTCCTATCGGCCTCGTTCGCTTCGGCGCGACTGGCGCCGCGCCTCGGTCGCGGGATTCTGCAGCTCGGCGCCGGACTCATGGTGACCGGACTCCTGATCCTGATGGCCGTGGTGCGCAGCGCCGCGGTCGACACCTCCCCGCTGGCGTACATCCTGCCGTTGCTCATCTACGGGCTGGGACAAGGAAGCCTGCAGGCGCCACTCGTCAATTTCATCCTGGTCGACGTGCCGCCGGAGGAAGCCGGGTCCGCATCGGGTGTAGTCACCATGCTGCAGCAGCTCTCCTTCGCGCTGGGCGTGGCGGTGATCGGAAGTGTCTTCCTGGTGGCGCTCGGCCCCAATCCCGGCTCGAGTGCGTACGGGCGGGCCTTGGATCATGCGTTGGCGTGGAACATCGGGCTTCTGACCGTAACCTTCGTCGCAGCGTTCGCGCTCCCTCTGCGGCCACGCGCACGCGCCAAGGAGGCGGGAGCGGGGGCGTAACTAGGCGACGCCGGCCAGCCGCTCCATCGCTCGGACGACCACCGAGAAGTCTTCATCGGTGTGCGCGGCCAACTGCCGGGCGTGCTCCGCGGCGGCCACCTGCACCGCTGCGGCGGTCGCGGGCATCGGGACCGACAACTCCATGCCCGTATCTACGATCAACCCGAAGTCCTTGAACATCAGCCGCAGCGCGAACGCGGGCGGGTACTCGTTCTTGCGCGCGTTCTCGAGCTTGGCCTTCTGACTGGGCGAGACCACCGCGGTTTCACCCAGCACCTCAAGGAACCGCTCGCGCGGCAGCCCGGCTTTCACGCCGAGGGCGATCGCCTCCGCCAGCGCCTGGACCCCCAGCCCGAGCAGCGTGTTGACACACAGCTTCATGGTCGCGCCGGCGCCACTGGGCCCGAGGTAGAACGTCTTGCTACCCAGCACGGCGAGGATCGGCTGGCGTCGCTGGTACACATCCTCCTCGCCCCCCACGAAGATCACGAGTTGTCCCTGCTCCGCTTGTACCGTGCTCCCGGAAACGGGAGCGTCGAGCACCGCGACGCCCTTGCTCCGCGCTGCTTCGTGCAGGCGGCGCGAGGTGCGTGGGCTCACGGTGCTCATGTCGACAATCGTCGACCCGGCGCGACCAGCCGCCAGAACACCGTCGGGCTCGAACATCACCTGCTCCACCGCGGCGTCGTTCGTGACGCTCGAGAACACGATGTCGACGCCGGCCGCGAGCTCCCGCAACGTCGCGGCGACCTTCGCACCACGTTGCTCCAAGGGCCGCGCATTCTCCCGGCTCCGGTCGTACACAACCACGTCGTGGTGGGCCGCGAGTAACCGGCCCGCCATGCGACTCCCCATCGCTCCCAGTCCTATAAAGCCGACACGCATTGTCTCACCCCAGCCATTGTGGATTCTGGTATGTCCCATCGAAATGATGGGTCGTCTTGTACAGCTCGTACTTTCCGTCGCGCGCGGCGAGCGCGGTGCGGCGCAGCAGCGCTTCCACAGCTGTGTCGCTGAGCGGACGAAAGCTGCGCGCCGCGTGCAGCGCCTGCTCGAGCACCGGCAACGAGTCGCAGCCGGTGATCACGACGCTCGTCGGCAGGTTCATGGCATAGTGGAGGCATTCGACGGCCGTCACCGTGCCGCTCACCAGGACGAACGGATCGCCCATGGGCTTCATCCCCAGCACGCCGATATCCTGCCCGACCAGCACGGGCACGACCTGCTTCTGGAAGCTGTCGTAATGGGCATCCATCACGTTCAACGGCATCTGCACCGCGTCGAACCTGAACCCGTGCGCTCGGGCGGTTTCGAGCATCCTGAGATGGATGGCGGGACTCTTGTGACCGGTGAATCCGACGTAGCGGATCTTCCCTGCGCGCTGCGCCGCCGCCACCGCTTCCAGCGCGCCGTCCGGGCCAAACACACGCTCCGGATCCGTCATCCGGATCACCTCGTGGAATTGCATGAGGTCGATGCGGTCGGTTTGAAGCCGCCGCAGCGATTCGTCGATCTGCCGCGCCGCGGTCTCCTTGTTGCGACCGTCGATCTTGGTCATGAGAAACGCCTTGTCGCGATAGCCGTCACGCAGCGCCTTTCCCATGCGGATTTCGCTCGCCCCACTGTTGTAGTCCCAGCAGTTGTCGAGGAAGTTGATGCCGTTGTCGACGGCCGTGCGCACGATGCGGACGGCTTCCTGATCGTCCGCTTGCCTCCCGAGATGGTAGCCGCCCACGCCGATCAGTGACACCATCTCTCCCGTGCGCCCAAGGCGACGGTAGGGAATCCCGTCGCGGTCGGTCACTGTCGGCATGGAGCACTTGTGCCTAGGATCATCGCGTCTTCGACGCCGGTGTGAGGAGCAGCGCCGGCGTCTTGGCGGTAGCGCTCACCTGGAACCGGATCCACATGCCGGCCGCGCCGTGCCCGGGGACTCCGCAGAAGATCAGATAGTCGCCCGCGGGTTGTGCCGTGAACCGCATCGTGTCCGTCGCCTCCGACACCAACCCCTCGTCCAGCCTGAGCGTGAACGCCTGCGGAATCGCGGGCGGGACGGACTGGACGGGCAGCGGCGTGCCCGGGGTGATGATCTCCGCGCTGTGCGGCAGCATCCCGTCATGGTTGCGGAAGTCGATCTCAGTCTGCCATCCGACAGGCACCACGAACGTGAGGCCGCCGTCCGAGAACCCGTTGAAGTTGAGCGCCCCGTTCAAGCCCGTGAGGCCGGCGATAAGCTGGAATCGAGCCGAGCGCGCCGCGGCGTCGAAGCCGAGCCACTTCGGGTCGATCGCCTGCTGCTGCGCGTGTGCGACCGTGGCGCCGAACAGGATGACGACCGCCGTCCACGCCGTGAGGGCCCGCGCCCGCCGGGTATTACGAGATCCTGACATCTCCGAGCTCCGTTCGATTGGACGACCGCCTTTCGCACGCCACGTGCCAGTCGGCAGGCAACGCCGGTTATGCAAGGCAAGTCGCTGCACCGCCGAGCGTTTAGCGGCGCCGCGGTCACACGTGGTCGTGCGGCGCCGGCACGGTGGGGTGCGGACATCTGAGCAGAAGTGCGCGGGACCGGACAGACGAGTAGAATATGCGGTGAGATGGCTGCCGGCTCGACCGAAGACACCTTCGGACTGCTGCTGAACGCCCTAGCACAGAGCCTCGATGTCCAAGAGGTCTTTGCCCGGATCTCCGCGCTGGCCCGCCAGACCGTTCCGCACGATTGCCTCCTGTTCGGGCTGGTGACGGAGGACGGCGAGTGCTACCGCGTCGTGGCCGTGTCCGAAGACCAACCACGCGTGGCGCTGCTGGGAAAGTCGTTTAGGCCCCCGTCACCCCAGTTGGCCCAGGAGGACTTCGCGATCTTTCGCCACCTCCGCATGCTGCCGGGGAAGACCGCGGGGCTCGAGGGACAGGTTCGCACGGCCTCGAGCGGCGCCGACGAGGCGTTCCAGTGGCACCCCGGTCCGCCCTGGGTGGCGTTGGGGTACCCGTCGTGGCTGCGGTTGACGGTCCGCCTGCGAGGAGACCTGCTGGGCTTTCTGAACTTCCTCTCGCGCGCGCCGGACTCGTACACGGAGGCCGACGTGCCCGCGGCGCGGCGCATCGCCGACCTCGTGGCGTTGGCGTTCGCCCACGAGCGTTTGGCGGAAGAGGAGCGGCGCCGCGCCGAGGCTCAAGAGCGCGCCGTGCACCTCGAGACGCGGGTGGCGCGGCTGACGGCGGAGCTGGATGCCGCCGAAGGACATCGCGCGATCGGGACGTCGAAGGCGTGGCGCGACGTCCTGGCCCAAGCCGCCAAAGTGGCCGGCGCGGAAACGACCGTGCTCCTCACCGGAGAGTCGGGGACGGGCAAGGAGGTCGTGGCGCACCTGGTCCACCGCGGGTCGCGCCGCGCCGAGGGCCCGTTCGTCGCGCTGAACTGCGCGGCGCTGCCGGAGGCGCTGCTCGAGTCGGAGCTGTTCGGCTACGAGAAGGGCGCCTTCACCGGGGCCGTGGCGGCCCGGGCCGGCCGGCTCGAGCAGGCCGGGG
>WNGI01006418.1_pt1 | contig 10681 bp, 8 predicted proteins | sample 5400621 | NCBI WGS metagenome assembly WNGI01 (sample SAMN13153374, study PRJNA577476) | soil metagenome | isolation source: 20 cm soil or saprolite under Garry oak tree replicate 1 | place: USA:California | collected 2016-06-15 | reverse complement strand
CGAGCGCGCCGGTGGTGCCGGCCGCGTTCGCGGTCGGCGAGCTGGTCGGCGCTTCGGGCCGCGACGTGCTGACCGCGATCGTGGCCGGCTATGAGGTATGCTGCCGGCTCGGCAACGCACTCGATCCCACCTCGCATTATGCGCGCGGCTTTCATCCCACCGCCACGGCGGGAACCTATGGCGCGGCGGCAGCCGCGGCAAAGCTGTTCGGGCTGTCGAAAGATCGGATCGTCGCGGCATTCGGCGTGTCCGGCAGCCAGGCCGCGGGATCGCTGCAGTTCCTGGTCAACGGCGCCTGGAACAAGCGCTACCAGGTCGGCGCCGCCGCGATGAACGGCGTGATCGCGGCCACCCTGGCGCGCAACGATTTCGTCGGCGCCACCGAATCGATCGAGGGCAAGCACGGCCTGCTGGTCGGCTACAGCGACAACGCCCATCCCGACAAGGCGATCGCCGGACTCGGCGATATCTATGAGACCATGAAGATCGGCGTAAAACCCTATCCCAGTTGCCGCTACACCCACGCCGCGCTCGATGCGCTGATCGCGATGCGCCGGGAGCACAATCTGACGCCGGACCAGATCAAGCGCGTCGAGATCGGCCTGCACCGCAACGGCATCACGCTCACCGGCGATGCCGCCACCAAGCGGCATCCGACCTCTATCGTCGGCGGACAATTCTCGATGTTCTTCACGGGTGCCGTGGCGCTCGATCAGGGCCGCTTCGGCTGGGACGATTACGAAAGGCTGGGCGACGCCAAGGTTGACGCGCTGGCGGACAAATTCGACGTGGTGCAGGACGACCGTCTTGAAATCGGCCGCAGCCATCCGTTCGGCGCGCGCGTCAGCATTACCACGGACGACGGCGTGCATGAGCGGCTCTACGCCGACCCCTCCGGCGAACCGGGATCGTTTCCGGACGCGCAGGCGATGGCGCAGAAATTCCTGACCCTCGCCCGCCCGGTGCTGAACGGCCGCGCCGACCAGCTCGCCGACGCGATCCTCTCCCTGGAAAGATTCGACCGCGTCGAGAAAGCCACGCATCTGGGACGGCAGTAGGGCTCGGCGGCCTGTCAGTTGTCCGCCAACTTTGCTTTTTCGCTAGACCCCTTTCCGTTTCGATAGAATCGAAACGGGGCTCTAGATTCCTGATTTGACGCGTTTTCTTGACGCGAACCGGTTTCCACCCCGGATCAAGTCCGGGGCAGGCTTTCGCTTGAAAACGCTCTGGTTGCCGCGACCACGTCGCTGACGAGCCGGAACACGCCATCGGCCTCCGGCGGCCAATTCGGCGATCGGCCCAGCCGCACGATGACCAGCCGTTCGGATGGAATGACGATCACATATTGCCCGATCGTTCCCTTGGCGAAGAAGGCATCGCGCGGCCAGCCGTGCTCGATCCGGTAGCCGGCGCCAAAGCTGTCGCCCTGATTGGTCCAGAAGCCGGCGCCATATCCTACCCAGGCGTTCGGCGTCGGCGAGGCCGAATACGTCACCCATCCCTCCGGCAGGATTCGCTTTCCGCCGACGACGCCGTCATTGAGATAGAGCATGCCGAAACGCGCCCAATCGCGCGCCGTCGCCAGCATCTGGGTCGATCCTTCGGGGTTGCCCGCGGCGTCGAACTCGATTGTCACGTTACGCATGCCGAGTGGGCCAAACAATTCCTGCCGCGCGAACCGCAGCACGTCAGATGCGCGGCCGCCTGTCGCGTTGCGGAGCAGATGCGAGAGAATGATGGTATTGCCATCGTTGTAATTCCACGCCCTGCCGGGCGGCGTCTCCAGTTCGATGCTTTCGGCATGGGCGGCCATATCCGGTTCGATAAATTTCACCCGATTGACCGGCTCGAGCGCCGAGCCGAGCGAAGCCGACAGCGAGCTGCCGAGCGCCAGGCCCGCGGTATGGCGCAGGAGATGATCGACAGTGATCGCGTGCCGGGGATCGCCAGCGCCCTGCCATGCCGCAACGGGCGCAGGCTGATCGAGCGTGAGCGCGCCCTGGCGCACAAGGATTCCCGTCAGCGCCGAGATCACCGACTTGGTCGCGGAGAAACCGAGAATCGGGGTATCGATGCCGTAGCCCTCGGCATAGCGTTCCGCGACGATGTGGGAGTTTTTGAGAACCACCACCGCCTTGGTGCGGCGGAACGGCGGATGATCGGGCTCGGTAAAGGCACGGTCGAGCGCGGCGGCAAGCTGCGGGTTGGCAGGCGCGACCAACGCAGGCCCGGCGATCTCCGCCAACAATGCCTGCGCCGGTTTGCCGTCGGCAGACGGCACCGACGTATCGGCGACCGCGCCGCCATGATCGAGATAGCAGCCCAGACCGTCGCGGTAGACGGCGTGGCTGCGGCCGAGGCCCAGCAGCGTCACGGTGACGTCTTTGCGTGTCCGATCGACCTTGTAGCCGAGCGCCCAGGCGATCAGGCCGGCGCCCGGCATCGCGCCTGTCGTGTCCGAGAAAATCCTGTCGGGATCCTGCCCGGAAACAAAGGTTTCCGAGCAGAGAACGTTGGCGACGAAGCCGGTCGCGACTTTCGGCACGTCGTGCGCGCGAACCGCCGTCAGCGCCAGAGCGCCGCATAGTGTGGCTGTCACAACAAGGATGATTCGATTTCTGGGGGTCACGGTTCTCTCCGGCAATTTCCGCCTTCATTGGCGTGCCGGACATGACCCCACAGGCGGCGCCGCGGCTCGCCGGATTCGGAAATCGCGCTGATGGAAAACTGAACTCGCTCGCCGATTCCAGAATGTGCCAGCTATCCCAGCGGGTTAGAGGCTAGGCGCGAGCCTCGTTGAGCCGGCGGTATTCGGTCGGCGTGACGCCGGTGGTCGCCTTGAAGGCGCGATTGAACGGGCCGAGCGACTGAAATCCCGCATCCATCGCAATGGTAATCACGGGCACCTCGGCCTGCGAGGGATCGGCTAAAGCGGCCTTGGCCTCCTCGATGCGGTGATTGTTGAGGAAGACGTTGAAATTCCGGTAACCGAGCCGCTGGTTGATCAACCGCCGCAATTTGTATTCGGGCACCGCGAGTTTGGTAGCCAGGGTTCCGATGGTGATGTTGTCGTGACGGTAGATTCGTTCGTCGGCCATCAATCGCATCAGTGCATCGACCAGCCTTTGATCCGCAGCACCTGTATCCTGCGCCACCATAGAATGGCCGGGTGCGTTCGTAACGGCCGGGACGACGGACGCGATCGGAAACAGGTCCGGCGCGGCGACCCGCAGCATCGAATAGCAAATCGCGGCAACGATGCCCGCCAATACAGCCGCATTCGCCGTGTTGGCGACATCAGCCGCGTCGCGGCCCGATATCAGTATCTGCAGGATTGCATTGGTGCCGCCGTAAAGCGCTGCGGCGCTGACGATGAAAACCCGCAAGCGACGGCGCCCCTCGACCAGATCAGCGGGCCAGGAGGCTATGGTCTGGCCGACCGACAATGCGATAAAGCCGAGAACGAGCAGGTTGATCGCGATGATTGAAAGCCGCACGTTCCCTGCAGACGCTGGTGCAATCCAGGCACAATTGATGAAACTGAAGCCGGCAACCGCAGCCCAGACCAGCGCATGCCACCAGCGCATTTTGAATGCGTCGTCAAACAGCGCGCGTGTGAACAGCCAGAACACCACAATGTTGCCGGTAGAAATCGCGATCAACGGAGCATGCCAGATTGAAACAAGCGATGTGGAGCCGATGGCGTAGGTTACGGCGTGAGCGGCGGACCCCAACGCGAACGCGACAGCCAGTCGCCCGGCAAGCGCAGCTCTGAAGTCGCGAAACAGCGATGCGGCAAGTACCAGCAGCAAGGCCGTGGTACCGGCCCGCAACGCGAGATCCAGAGTGGAAAGCATCATCGGATCGGCTCAATCACAGGGCTTGCGGGTACGGAAGCGATTCTAGCGAAGAACGCCTGAAGGTTCAATTTAGGAAGCCATCCATGAGCGGCGCACAGTCACCCACACATCCGCGACGTGGCCGAACAGGTCGGTCTCGCCTTGTTTTTCGGCGCCGAGGCGCCGGGCCACGGCCTGCGACGCCGTGTTTTCGTGGTCGATGCAGTGGATGACGCGATCGAGCTCGAAGGTCGCGAACACCCAATCGATCGCCGCACGCGCCGCTTCGACAGCATAGCCCTTGCCGCGAAATTCGCTGGCAATGCCCCACCCGACTTCAAAGCCCGGCCAGCCCGGCGGAAACCACGGGCCCACCCGCCCAACGAATCTTCCGCTTGCTTTTTCCTCGACCACGAACATGCCCGCGCCATGCAGCGCCCAGTGCCCGGCGATGACGGCGGCGTTCCGCCAGCCGACCAGCTCGTTGGTCACGGGCTTGCCATCGACGGTGATGAATCGCGCGGTGCCGGGATCGGACAGCATCGCCGTGTTTGGCGCGATATCGGCGCTGCACCATTGCCGCAGCTTCAGACGCTCGGTCTCGACGACGGGGCCGTTCGGCGGAGCAAGCGTGACGCCTTGCTTGAGGGGAGCAATCATCGCTACTTCCATTCTTTAGGGATGACTACCTGCCGCCTTATATCAGGCAGCAAGGGCGGCGCGTATCATCCGCGCAAGATCCGACTTGCGATAGGGCTTGGCAAGCAGCAACACCCCGGCATCGAGATGGCCGTGATGGATAATGGCTTCGTCCGAATAGCCGGAGGTGAACAATATCTTCAGTGAAGACCTTCGCTGCAATGCCTTGTCGGCGAGTTGGCGGCCATTCATCGAGCCCGGCATGATCATATCGGTAAACAGCAGATCGATTTCCGTGGGACTATCGATAACGACCAAAGCTTCTGCCGCATTGACCGCTGCCAGCGTGGCATAGCCCAGGCTTTGAATTTGACCGACGACGAATGTTCGCACCAGATGATCGTCCTCAACGACCAGTATGGTCTCACGGCCGCCTTCTACGCTTGAAGGGCGCGCGAACTCGGCGGGCTCGGCGGCGCCGACCGCCTGGGGCAGATATATCCTGACCGTCGTGCCACGGCCTTCCTCGCTGTCGATCTTGATGTGCCCATTGGACTGCCTGACGAATCCATAGACCATGCTGAGGCCAAGGCCGGAGCCCTTGCCGACTTCCTTTGTGGTGAAGAAGGGCTCGAAAACATGATCCAGAATGCAGGCCGGAATGCCGTGACCGGAATCGGTCACCGCAACCATCACGTAGTTTCCGGCAGTGACGTCGCCGTTCATGCTGGCATAGTTGTCGTCGAGGACGGCGTTGCCGGTCTCGATGGTGAGTTTGCCGCCGTCCACCATCGCGTCGCGGGCGTTGAGCGCAAGATTGCGGATGGTGTTCTTGAGCTGGCATGGGTCGATCAGCGCGCGCGACGCATCTGCCGCGAGCATCAGGTGGACCTCGACATTCTCGCCCAACGCCGGTGGCAGCAGGTTGGCGGCTTCGGTCACCAGCGCATTGAGGTCGACTTCACGCGGTCGAAGCGGCTGCTTGCGGGCGAATGCGAGCAACCGCTGGGCCAGATCGGCGCCGCGCACCCCGGCTTCGTCGATCATCTTGGTGATCGCCACCAGTTCCGGCCGGTCGGCGACGCCTTCGGCCAGGATTTCAATCGTTCCGGTAATGACCGTCAAAATGTTATTCAGATCGTGAACGATGCCGCCGGTCAATTGACCAACCGCTTCCATTTTCTGGGTCTGGCGAAGCCGCTGGTCTGCGACGTTCTTCTCGTGCAGCAAACGGTCCTTTTCCTCGACGAGGGACTTCATTTGATCGACGGTGACCTTGAGCGCGGCACCCCGGGCAGCGGTCGAGACGGCCTCCGCCAGGACGTTGGCGAAACCGTTGAGAAAATGAATATCGTACCGGTCGTAATCGCGCGGCTGATCGGCGGCGATTTCAAGTATTCCGTAAGGCTGGCCGTCGTTGGCCTTGATGATGACGTCGACGATCGAGACGATGCCGTGCGCGGCATAGGACGGGGGCAGGTCGTAACAGATCGAGGGTTCACCGGTGGTGAAGGCGCGGCCCTGCGGAGAACTCATATCGGCGCGCGACACCACATGACCGATCACCTGATCCGGCCAGCCATAGCCGGCGGCGGCGACGAGATCGTTGTTCTCGGCGCGGTATCGGCACACCTGGCTGAAGGGGACGCCGAGGCCATCGGCACAGACCCGAACCGCTTCGCCCAGGATATTCGTCAAATCCAATTCACGGAGCGCGAAGCTGCCAAACCGGGCGATGGCCGTCTGCTGGCGCAGCAACTTCTGCATTTTTGCGGCGTCAGTCACAGGCGCATAGCCCATCGCGCCGCAGTGAGGCCGGCGATCTCCTCGCACACTGGATTTCCTCCGAACCGTCCATCACGTGTTCGGCAACCGCAGCCATCAGCACGCGAACTTTCCTCCGGCGCGGAGATCCAACACTGCGACCCGGCCAAATCATCGAATCCAAGGACAGCAGAACGCACCTCGAAGCGATGACGGCGAGAGCAGCTGACCTTCGAATCGCTTCCTGTGGTTGCACCTTAACCCAACCACTTTGCCAAGCCAATTTGCGCCAAATCGACGCAGTGTCCGAAAGAATACTTATAGAGTTGCGTTGCAACAACAATCCTCCGATAGGTGGACTGGACGGCGCGGCCCGAGCGCCATAGCTTCGAAAAATACCGCCAAACGAAAAATACCGCCAAACCCCTGCCCCATGATGCGCGCGCCCTTTATCGAAATCCTGATACATTGATGCGTGCCGGCCGATCGCGACGAGCCGGAGCAAAAATCAAGTGTCACAAAGGGAGCAACGATCATGCAACGTCGGGATACCTGAAAACAATGGCTATTGCAGGTTTGGCGGCAGGCGCGGGCGGAGCTGCAGCAAAGGCGCAGACATTCGTGCTGGTTCACGGCGCCTGGCACGGCGGCTGGTGCTGGAGCAGGGTTGCGGACAGGTTGCGCGGCACCGGACACCAGGTGTTCACGCCAACGCAAACCGGGCTCGGCGAGCGCAAGCATTTGCTGTCGAAAGACATCACGCTGGATACTTTCACCAAGGACATCGTCAACGTCATCGAGGCCGAAGAATTGTCCAACGTCATCCTCGTCGGGCACTCGTTCGGCGGCCTGGCGATCAGCGGCGTCGCCGACGCGATGCCCGACAAGATTCGCCATCTGGTTTATCTGGATTCACTGATGGTGGAGGGCGGCAAGAGCCCGTTCGACAATCTGCCGCCGGATATCGTCGCCGCGCGCCGCAAGGCTGCGGAGGAAACCAGCGGCGGTCTCAGTCTACCCGCACCGCCGCCATCGGTATTCGGAATTTCCGATGCAAAAGATACCGATTGGGTCAAACGCCGGCTCACGCCGCATCCGCTTAACACCTATACCAGTCCGCTCAACATCAAGGGACCGGTCGGCAACAACCTGCCGCGCACCTACATCGCCTGTACCAATCCGACTTATGCGGCGCTTGAAGGCTCGCGCAAGTGGGTCAAGGCACAGCAGGGATGGCGCTGGGCCGAAATCGCCACCGGCCACGACGCCATGATGATGGCGCCCGAAGAACTTGCGCGCATGCTGATCGGCGTTACAAGCTGATCGTAACGCGATAGCATGGCCGCACTCACGAAGTTATCCCGAGGTGCGCGCTGTTGCGCACCTCCAGCGATAACGGCGAAACCGTTACGCAGGGATAACGGCGAAACCGTTACGCAGGGATAACGGATTGGCGCAAAGATTTCATGGAGACATCATGAGCTGGCTTCCCGACAACGATCCCGTACTGGGCGACATCAAATCCTGCGACGCGCTCGAACTGGTCATTGTGCCGCGGACCCGCGACCTCGGCGATGGATTCGAGGTGCGGCGCGCGCTGCCGCATGGCAAGCGCCAGATGGTCGGACCCTTCATCTTTTTCGATCATTTCGGGCCGGTGCAGTTCATGTCCGGCAAGGGCATGGACGTGCGCCCGCATCCGCATATCGGGCTTGCCACCGTCACCTATCTGTTCGACGGCAGCATCATGCACCGCGACAGCGAGGGCAATATCCAGGAAATCCAGCCCGGCGCGATGAACCTGATGACCGCGGGACGCGGCATCGCCCATTCCGAGCGGACGCCCGATGTGCAGCGCCGCGACGGCCAGAAGATGCTGGGCCTGCAGAGCTGGATCGCGCTGCCCGCCGGCTCCGAGGAAATCGCGCCGTCGTTTCAGCACTACGCGGCCGCCGATCTGCCCACTGTAACGGACCGCGGTTTTACGGCGCGTATCATCGCAGGCAGTTCGTTCGGCGTGAAATCGCCGGTTACGATGGTGTCGCCGTGGTTCTACACCGAGGTGACCGCGGAGCCAGGGATCAGCGTGCCGCTCGACCCCGATCATGAGGAGCGCGCCATCTACGTGGTCGATGGCGAGATTGAAATTGCGGGCGATCGTTATGAGGGACCGCGCCTTTTGATCTTTCGGCCCGGCGATCGCATTACGGTCAAGGCGATAACGCCGACGCGGATGATGTTCCTCGGCGGCGATGCGCTGGAAGGCCCGCGCCATATCTGGTGGAATTTCGTCTCCTCCAGCAAGGAGCGGATCGAGCAGGCCAAGCAGGACTGGAAGACGGGCCGCTTCGCGCACGTTCCTAACGAACACGAATTCATTCCGCTGCCGGAGTGAACCACCCAACCCCTCTCTCTGCCGCTTGCGTTGGGCAAGATGGCGCCGTCTTTGAAAGTTTGACCGATGACCACGATGCTCGCCAGCGACCTGCCCCTTCCACGGATCGGGCGCGGCAAGGTCCGCGATATCTACGCCGTTGGCGACGACCGTGTGCTGCTGTTGACCACCGACCGCATCAGCGCCTTCGACGTTGTGATGGCCGAAACCATCCCGATGAAGGGCGCGGTGCTGACCCAGATCAGCGCGTGGTGGTTCAACGAGCTCGAGGGCGTGGTGCCGCATCACATGATCAGCGCCGACGCCGATGCCATCATCAGCGAAATACCCGTGCTGCATGAACATCGCGCCTCGCTCGCCGGACGCGCGATGCTGTGCCGGCGCACGACGGTGTTTCCGATCGAATGCGTGATCCGCGGCTATCTTTCGGGCTCGGCCTGGAAGGAGTACGCGGCGCAGGGCACGCTGGCGGGCGAGAAGCTGGCGCCGGGCCTGCTCGAGAGTGCAAAACTGGAGCCATCGATCTTCAGCCCGGCGACCAAGGCCGAGACCGGTCACGACGAAAACATCACCATCGGCCGCATGCGCGAGATTCTCGGCGATGAGGTGGCGTACACGCTGGAGAGCATGACCCGCGCCGTCTATACGCTTGGCGAAAAACTCAGCCGCGACCAGGGCATCATCATCGCCGACACCAAATTCGAATTCGGCAGCGACGGCGACGGCCGCATCATCCTGATCGACGAGGTGATGACCCCCGACAGTTCACGGTTCTGGGCGGCGGATGCGTACAAACCCGGCCAGCCGCAGCCGAGCTTCGACAAACAGCCGCTGCGCGATTATCTCGACGCCGAGCGCCGCGCCGGCCGCTGGAATGGCGAGGCTCCGCCGCCGCCGTTGCCGGCCAGCGTCGTCGAGGCCACCAGCAGGCGCTATCTCGAGGCCTATCGCCTGATCACGGGAGCCGATCTCACAGTCTGACTCCGTCATTCCGGGATGGTCCGAAGGACCAGACCTCAGATGTGCGATTGCACATCGGGGAATCTCGAGATTCCGGGTTCGATGCTTCGCATCGCCCCGGAATGACGACCGAGGAGAGAAAAACCACAGGGAGCGCAGCATGACCGACGCCGACACTGTTCTTGTCGAACGCGATGGACCGGTGACCATCGTCTCCATCAATCGTCCGCATTGTCGCAACGCCGTCGATGGCGCGACGGCGCGAAAATTGTTCGATGCGTTTTTGGCTTTTGATGCCGATGCCGAGGCGTCGGTCGCGGTGTTCACCGGCACCGGCGGCTATTTCTGCGCCGGCGCCGACCTCAAGGCGGTGGCGTCGGGCGATCCCAACAAGAAGCGCGAGATCGGGGGTCATGATTCGATCGCCCCGATGGGGCCGAGCCGCCTGCGGCTGTCCAAGCCCGTGATCGCAGCGGTGGAAGGTTTTGCCGTGGCCGGCGGCATGGAGCTGGCGCTGTGGGCGGACATGCGCGTGGTCGCCGAGGACGCCACCTTCGGTGTGTTCTGCCGCCGCTTCGGCGTGCCGCTGATCGATCTCGGCACCATCCGGCTGCCGCGATTGATCGGCCATTCGCAGGCCATCGATCTCATCCTGACGGGACGCCCGGTCGGTGGCGCGGAGGCGCAGCGGATGGGACTTGCCAACCGGCTCGTGCCCAAGGGCGAGGCGCGCGCGCATGCGATTGGGCTCGCCAAGGATATCGCGCGCTTCCCGCAAACCTGCCTGCGCGCGGACCGGCTTTCAGCGTTGCGGCAATGGGATCTCGAAGAGGAAGACGCCATCGCCAACGAAATGCGCGGCGGGCTTGAAGTCATTGCCTCGGGTGAGACGCTGTCCGGCGCCGCGCGCTTTGCGTCAGGCGCGGGGCGTCACGGCGCGTTCGCTGGGAGCAAACCGGACTAATGAATTCTCGTCGTTCGGGCGGAACGTGCGTATCCTGCGCTGTTCCAAATGGGGCGCAGCAAACTCCTCGCCGAGAGCGGAACTCGTCGTTGTGTGGTGCCGGCTTGCTTCGATTTTCTC
>WNGI01016506.1_pt1 | contig 10682 bp, 6 predicted proteins | sample 5400621 | NCBI WGS metagenome assembly WNGI01 (sample SAMN13153374, study PRJNA577476) | soil metagenome | isolation source: 20 cm soil or saprolite under Garry oak tree replicate 1 | place: USA:California | collected 2016-06-15 | reverse complement strand
AATTCTTTTCACGGCCGCACGTTTGGCGCAATTAGCGTCACCTCCACGGAAAAGTACCGGTTGCCTTTCGCGCCCGTTGTTCCCGGCGCGGAATTCGTCCGCTTCAACGATGTCGCCGATCTCGAAGCGAAATTCGACGACACCGTCTGTGCCCTCCTTCTGGAAACAGTCCAGGGCGAAGGCGGAATCTATCCCGTTAGCGAAGAATTCTGGAATCGCGCCCGCACCCTCGCGACTCAGCACGGCGCTCTCCTTATCGCTGACGAGATTCAGTGCGGGCTTGGCCGTACCGGCCGCTATTTCGCCTATCAGAAATTTTCCTCCAGGCCAGACATTGTTTTGATTGCCAAGCCTCTCGCCGCCGGACTTCCGCTTGGCGCCATTCTAACCACGGAAGAAGTCGCCTCTCGCGTCTCTCCTGGGATGCATGGCACGACTTTCGGCGGCGGCCCGCTGGCTTGCGCCGTGGCCCTCGAGTTTCTCAAAATCGTCGAGGGCGAAAAACTCCTCGAAAATATTCGCATGCGCGGTGCGGAGCTGCGCGACGGCCTCATAAAGCTCGCGGCAAAATTTGGCTTCATCCGCGAAATTCGCAGTGAAGGCCTGATGATCGGCGTCGAACTTTCCATCGAAGGCGCCCCTTTCGTCAGCGAGGCCATGCGGCGCGGTTTGCTCATCAATTGCACCCACGATTTTACGTTGCGCCTGCTGCCGCCTTTCATCATCGCTCGCGCGCACGTGCACGAATTTCTTCGGCTCTTTGAACTCGTTCTTGCAACAACTCCGCAGCAGGCTTCCGTTCCGGATTCCGCGAATCCCGGGCGCGTTGCCCATGCTTCGGCAAGGTGAAAAAATGACTACATCGACTCTCGTTGCGCCTATTGCCTTATCGAATGATCTCCTCACCGGAGCGGAATGGAGCCCCGCGCACACGCGCGAATTGCTCCTGCTTTCGGCGGATATCAAAGCCCGCCCCGTTCGTTACGCGTCCACGCTTCAGGGCAAGTTTATCGCCCTGATTTTTGAAAAGCCTTCGCTGCGCACGCGCGTCACCTTCGATGTCGGCATTCAGAGCATGGGCGGCTCCGTCGTTTTCTTGGACCACACGCAGGCCTCCGCCTCGCTCGGCGCGCGAGAGTCCATCGCCGATGTCGCGCGCAACCTCGATCGCTGGGTGCAAGGCATCGTCGCTCGCGTGTACCACCAACGCGTCCTGGAGGAAATGGCCGCCAACGCGGACATCCCCGTAATCAACGCGCTCTCCGACAAATTTCATCCCTGCCAGGCGCTGGCGGATTTTTTCACGCTCGAAGAAAAATTCGGCGCCCTCCGCGGATTCAAACTCGCCTACGTCGGCGATGGCAACAACGTTTGCCACTCGCTGATCTATCTCGCCGCCCGCCTTGGCGTTCATTTGCGCGTCGCCACGCCCGCGGAATACGCTCCGTTGCCCGAAGTCGTCGCCGACGGCAAGCGCGTGGCCCGCGAAACGAAAGCTAAAATTGAATTGATGACCGACCCGCGCGAAGCCGTCAGCGGCGCGATGGGCGTCTACACCGATTCCTGGACCAGCATGGGATTTGAAGCCGAGGGGCAAGTGCGAAACACCGTGTTTCAGCCGTACCAGGTCAACACCGAGCTGATGTCGCTCGCCGTACCGGACGCCGTGTTCATGCACTGTCTCCCGGCACACCGGGGCCTTGAAGTCACTCCGGAAGTCCTCGACGGCCCGCAGTCGGCGGTCCTTGATCAATCCGAAAACCGCATGTACGTGCAAAAAGCAATCCTGCATACGCTGTTCTAGTCCGGCCATGTTTTCGATTACAGCGCGTAAAGTTTTCTGTGTAGGGGCGCAGGACTTCAGCGCCCCATTTCAGCAATACCAAAATGCAAGTGAGGAAGCGTGAAAGCACAATTGCCTAAACCGAAAAAAGTCGTTCTCGCCTATTCCGGCGGCCTGGATACTTCCATAATTATTCCCTGGCTTAGGGAAAACTACGGCTGCGAAGTCATCGCCGTGATCGGCGACGTCGGCCAGCAGGAAGACCTCGAAGCCGCGCGCAAAAAGGCTCTCGCCACCGGCGCTTCTTCCGCGCACGTCGAAGATCTGCGCGAAGAATTTGTCCGCGATTATATTTGGCCGACGCTTCGCGCTGGCGCGATTTACGAACATACTTATCTCCTCGGCACTTCCATGGCGCGGCCCGTCATCGCCAAGCGCCAGGCGGAGATCGCGCTGAAGCTTGGCGCCGACGGCCTTTCTCACGGTTGCACCGGCAAGGGCAACGACCAGGTCCGTTTCGAACTCGCCTACAAAGCCATTGCGCCCAACGTGCAGATCATCGCGCCTTGGCGCGAGTGGGACATCGATTCCCGCGAAGACGCTATCGCCTACGCGCAAAAACACAACGTTCCCGTCGAGCAAAGCAAAAAAAATATCTACAGCCGCGACCGCAACATCTGGCACCTCAGCCACGAAGGCGGTGAACTCGAAGATCCCGCGAACGCGCCGAACGAGGCGATGTGGCAGTGGGTCGTTTCCCCGGAAAGAGCTCCGGACAAAGCCGAAGAAGTCGAAATCGGATTTGAATCCGGCACCCCTGTTTCCGTCAACGGTTCGAGACTCGGCCCCGTCGATCTGCTCAACATGCTGAATGAAATCGCCGCAAAACACGGCATCGGCCGCACCGACCTCGTCGAAAATCGCCTCGTCGGAATGAAATCGCGCGGCGCTTACGAAACTCCCGGCGGAACGCTTCTCGTCAAAGCGCATCAGGAACTCGAGCGCCTCACCATCGACCGCGAAACCGCGCATTTCCAGCAGGCACTCTCGCTCCGTTATGCGGAACTTGTTTACTACGGATTGTGGTTCGCGCCGCTCCGCGAAGCGCTGGACGGATTTTTCAGCGTCGCGCAACAGCGTGTCACCGGCGCCGTCGGCCTGAAACTCTGGAAAGGCACGCTCAACGTCACCAAGCGTGTTTCTCCTTTTTCGCTTTACCGCGCGGACCTCGCTAGCTTCACCATGGGCCGCTACAACCCCAAGGACGCCGAAGGTTTCATCAATCTGTTTGCGTTGCCCGTAACCGTGCGTCCCAAAGCGAAGGCCGAAGCAAATAAGTAGGACAGACATTCTTGTCCGTCCGTCGTTTGCAGACGGGGACTAAACCGGGACAGACAAGAATGCCTGTCCCACGAGTACCAAATGACCGAACGTAAAGACGACCGGCTGTGGGGAGGACGCTTCGAGCGCGAACCGAACAAACAGTTCGACGCGTTCCAGCGTTCCTTTGCGTTCGACCGGCGCCTCCTTCCGTACGAGATCGCGGTCGATCGCGCCTGGGCCAAGGCTTTGCAGCCCGTGGGCATTTTCACCGCGGCGGAAGTGAAGCAAACGCTCGCCGCGCTCGACAAAATTGCTGAGCGCGCCAAAATGGATTCCGCTTGGCTCGAATCGTTCGGCGCGACCGCCGAGGACGTGCATCATTTTGTAGAAAAAGCGCTCGTCGAAGAACTCGGGCCGCTCGGCTGGAAAGTGCATACGGGCCGCAGCCGCAACGAATTGGTGGCCACGGATTTCCGTTTGTTCGTCGTCGACGCCGCCGCGGAAGCTCAGCGCAGCCTCGAAGCCTTGTTGAATTCGTTTTTGCTTCAGGCCAAAGAGAATCTCGGCGTGCCGATGGCGGGCATGACGCACATGCAACACGCGCAGCCGATTCTGCTGCCGCATTTTCTGCTGGCTCATGCGGAGGCTTTCGCACGCGACATGACTCGCCTGCAACACGCATCGGCGAGCGCGGACGCATGTCCCATGGGTTCCGGCGCGCTGGCTGGAAATTCATTGGCGATTGATCGCAACGCGATTGCGCGTGAGTTGGGTTTCTCGCGCATCACCGCGAACAGTCTCGACGCCGTCAGCGATCGTGACTTTGCAGTCGATTATCTTTTTGCGCTTACAGGCATCGCGACGCATCTTTCGCGCTTGGCCGAAGATTTTGTGCTTTTCGCGTCGCAGGAATTCTCTTACGTCATTCTTCCCGACGAATTTTCCACCGGCAGCAGCCTCATGCCGCAGAAAAAAAATCCTGATGCCTGGGAACTCATCCGCGGCAAGTCCGGTCGAATTACGGGAGCGCTGCTCGGGTTGCTCATGACGCTGAAGGGTTTGCCGACGGGCTACCAGCGCGACTTGCAGGAAGACAAGGAAGCGCTCTTTGCCGCGCACGATCAGGTCGCGGACATGCTCGCCGTCGCGGCGGGCGCTGTCGCGGCAACGAAATTCAACATTGAGCGGTTGAAAACCTCAGCATCCAATCCCGCGTTGCTCGCTACCGAAGCCGCCGACTACCTGGTGCGAAAGGGTGTTCCCTTCCGCCAGGCTCATGACATCGTCGGCAAAGTGTTGCGCGAAGCAGAAAAGCAAAACATTTCTTCGACTGCATTGCCACTAGACGCTCTGAGAAAAATCTCGCCGGCGTTTGAAGCCGATTTTTCAAAGAGCCTCAGCGTTGACGCAGCGCTTTCCTCGAAGAGAGTTCCCGGCGGAACCGCGCCCGAAAGCGTTGCTGAGGCAATCGCGAATTTGGAAAGACGTCTCAATAAAAAAGCCATCAAAACAGGAGCCAAGCCATGAACGCAAGCCAAGCAACGAAACAGCAATTATCCCTTGCCGCGGTTGCGGAGGATCGGAGGTCCCTTCCGGGCGAGACGCGCTAGTCATACGGACGTCCCGTTGATGAAGCACGCCCTCTCCGAGGCAGCCCTCCCGCGTGGTTTCCGCTTTGCCGCGACCGCTTGCGGTTTGAAGAAAACCGGCGCGCTCGACCTCGCCATTCTTTCGAGCGACGTGCCGGCCTCGGCCGCCGCGGTCTTCACGCAAAATCTTGTCGTTGCCGCGCCCGTTCTAGTTTCCAAGGAGCATTTGCGCGCCTCAAAAGGCCGCATGCGCGGCGTGGTGGTGAACGCCGGTAACGCTAATTGTGCTACCGGAGAAGCGGGCCACGCCGCGGCAGTGCGCACGGTTGCTGAAGCCGCAAAACGGCTCGGCTGCGCGTCACAGGAATTGTTCGTTTGCTCCACTGGCGTGATCGGAGTTCCGCTGCCGCTGGAAAAAATTCTGCGCGCGCTACCGGTCGTAGCGCGATTCCGCCGCCCTTCGGCGCGTTCCTTCGCAGAAACATCGCTTGCCATTTGTACCACGGATACGCGTCCGAAAACCGCAGCCGCTTCGTTCAAGATGGCCGGAAAGCGCATCCATTTTGTGGGCTGCGCCAAAGGCGCGGGGATGATCCATCCGAACATGGCGACGATGCTAGCGTTTGTCGCGACGGATGCGGCGATCGCGCCCTCCCTTTTGCAAAAGACGTTGCGCGATGTCACGAGCCGGACGTTCAATGCCATCAGCGTGGACGGCGATACTTCGACCAACGACACGCTGCTAGTGCTGGCGAACGGCGAAGCCGGAGCGCCTTCGATTAAAGCGGGCACCTCCGCGCATCGCGCGTTCACTGCCGCACTGGAAGAAGTTTGCCGCTCGCTGGCGCTGCAAATCGTGGCCGACGGCGAAGGCGCGCAGCGCGTCATCGAAATTGAAGTGCGCGGCGCAAAAACGGAAGCCGCAGCAAAGCGCATCGCGGAGACCATCGCCACTTCTCCGCTGGTGAAAACCGCTTTCGCGGGCGGCGATCCGAATTGGGGGCGCATCTTTGCGGCCGCGGGGCGCTCCGGCGTAAAGTTTGACATCGCGCTGGTGGACATCAAGATGGCCGGCATCCCCGTATTGCGGCGTGGCCAGCCGCTCGACTTCAACGAGCGCGCCGCAAGCAACAAACTTCTCACCGAGCACGTTCCGCTGGTCGTGGACTTGCACGCTGGCAAAGCCAAGGCCCGCTACTGGACCTGCGACTTCACCGCGGAGTACGTGCGGATCAACGCGTCGTATCGGACCTAGCGAAAAGTTAAACAAAAAGCCATCCCCACCCGGGGGCCTCGGATGTATGGCAAATACAGGACTTAGAGACATCTGTTTTCGGGTCTGTGGCAGTAGCTGGACTTACGGGAGAATTCTTGGAAGTGTGGCAGCTAAAAGACTTAGCAGAAACAGGACTGATTCAAAAGGAGTTGCAGGCGCGGGAGCGTTGAATAGTTTCGAGGATTTGAATGATCCCTTGGAAGTGTGGCAGGCAAAGGGTTTAGAGAATAGGGAGAACGAATTAGGGAATGCTGCTCTAGCCGGGAGAGCCGGCAGGGGGGACCATCCCAACCAACATAACTCCATTGTGAAAATCTAGATACATTAGTCAAGGATTAAATGGGGATACTGCTCTTTGAGACGGTAACCGACAGGGTATCGGGAGACGGTGGTTCTATTGCGGCACCTCGGAATGGGCCGGTACGTTGAACGGTATTGGCTCGAACTTTCGCCCCTGGGGCGATGAGGAGGTGACCTCATGTGGGATGACTTCATCAGCGGCCAGATCCGGCGCACCAACCGCAACCTTTTCCTACTGGGTACAGGCGTTCTGACTATTCTGGGACTGCTTCCGGCAGCGGGCTGGCGGGACGCATACAACTTTGTGTTCGGGCCGTTCCCTGTGCAAGGTTCCGAGCTGGTCTCGATCTGGAATCGCGATATTCCCAAGCGGTACTTCCTGAAAGTGCAGGGCGAAAAGTCCTTTGCCACGGGAATGCAAGAGGTGGATGCGAGCAACCACGACAAGGTTCGCGCGGAAATCGTCGCACTCGTTGTGAACAAGCGGCTGCTGCTGGTGAAGACTCCACCGGACAATCAGCAGCTGCAATTCACGGGGACTCTGACGGCAGTTCCGACGCAAGCAGATGCGAAGTCTTCCTATCCTCATGCTTCGTGTATCAGCTTGGAGAATTTCTGCGTTTGGGGTGTTCCGCATGAAAGATATCTTGGTGCACCCCACAATGAGAACCGGAATGCTTATTTTTTCGCTGATCCTCTTATCTGCCCCAATATTATTCAGCACACACGCGGCGCCATTGCCGCAGGCGGAGACAAAGCCGACGTCCCCGCCGAATCGGCCTGCGCAAGCGCAGGTCATGCTCGCGCCAAGCCAGGTCACCGCGGTGCAGGTTCCGCCAAGGGAGCCCATGCCGACGGACACGCGCAACCCGGACCGCATCTTGCGCGTGGGGCACCGTGGGTCGGTACAAGCACTGGCGTTCAGCCCGGACGGGCGGTGGCTCGCTTCCGGCGGCTACGACAAAGTCATTATCGTGTGGAATCTTCCCTCCGGGCGTGAGGAGTTTCGACTCGCAGGCCAAAAAGGCACAACTGCGCCTCCTCCGCCACAGCCCTTGGAAAAGGAGGCCATCAGTTCGCTATCCTTCAACTCTGATGGAACGCGCCTTGCGTCAATGCACGTTTCTGGCGTCATAAGAGTGTGGAACCTACAGACTCGAAAGATGCTCTTCGCGATCAATCCTCATCGCATTCACTACTACGGAGAATCCCTCGCGTACAGCGCGGACGGCAAATCACTGATCATTGCTGTGGAAAAGCGAGTGAAAGAAACGACGGAAACGGCGATCGGATTGTACGACGCCGATACCGGAAAGAGTCTGCGCACGATTCCAACACAGTGGAATTTCCTCGCCGCCCTCGTGCCAACCAACGATAGCCGTCTGATCGCGGCGGGCACAGTTGGCGCCGACGATGACGACGATCCTTCGGGCTCGGTGCAGATTTTCGATGTGAACTCCGGCAACGTTAAAAAAACTTATCCGGTTGCCGCATCGTCGATCAGTCCGGACGGACGCTGGATGGCAAGCATCGATGAAATGGGGCCTTCCGGTCGGCACGCTATTCTTTGGAGCCTCGGCGACGGGAAGAGGGTTCAGGATCTCACGTCGAGGAATAGTACCCGTTTGCTATTCCGTCCCGATGGGGAGGAAGTGGCCATCTTGCACGGCGATTCAAATGCGATCGATTTTGTCTCCACGGCAAGCGGTCAAACGACGAAATCGCTGCCGGGCGGCGGTTACGGTTTGGGAACGGCGGCGTACAGCGCAGACGGAAAGCTGCTGGCTGCGGGTTCTTATGAGTATGGAACGATCAAAGTCTGGGACCTAAGTTCGATGCGGGAGCAGGTGACGCTCCACGGCCAAAGTCCGGTGCAAAGGGTCGCGTTCAGCCCAGATGGTACCCTGCTCGCCACCACGTCGGGGGAATTGCGCATCTGGGATGTTGCAACCATGAGAGAGATTCGGACGCTGACAGATGCGCCCGTGAGCCAGGCGGTTTTCAGCGCGGACGGCAAATGGCTGGCTTCTAATCCCGGCGGGCAATTTCCGGGCTACGCGCTAAAGATCTGGAACACGAATACATGGGAGGTAGCCGCCAGCGTTCCCCAAGAAAAGGGTTTTCCCACGTTTTGGCTGGCGTTTAGCGAGGGCAAGTCAGCGCCACAAAAGATTGGTAATGTCTGGTCGTGGCCATTCGTTTCCGAGGGAGTATCGCGCATCGTATGGGGTTCTTCCTCGGCGATGGCGGTCAGCCCCGACGGAAAATGGCTCGCTCAGCCTGCTGTGCCCACGGGCGCAGTGGAAATTTGGGACGCCACGTCAGGGCAAAAACTGCAGAGCATTCCTGCACACAAGCTGGCCGTCACCAAACTGTCGTTCAGCCGCGATGGACGCTGGTTGATTACCGTGGGGCAAGATAGCAATCCCATGATGGTGCAAGGACAGCCGGGAGTGATGCTTTCCTACCCCCGTGTTTCGGTATGGAATACGGCGACATGGAAGCCGGAATTCTCCATCACGTTTCCAAGCACGTCAGGAACGGACGCCGAGATTTCAGCGGATGGGCGATTTCTAGCGGTCACGAAGGGAGGCAGCGTGACTCAGTTATTTGACCTGGAGCAGAAAAAACTCGTTGCTTCCTTCGCCTCTCCCGATGGCCGCTCGGGCTATGTGGCGATTAGCCCGGATGCAACGCTCCTCGTCCAGGGGGCACAGGAAGGCGTCCGGCTGTGGAAGCTGGCAACATCGCCCGCAGCCCCGAATTGATTCAAAGGAGAGGAAGAAGTCCCCGACAGGGATTATTGCTCCCAGTTCCAGTTGGCGAATTGTTCGCGGAGGGCGATTTTCTTGAATTTGCCGACGGAGGTACGGGGAATGGCATCGAGAAAGACGAAAGCATCGGGGAGCTGCCATTTGGCAAAGGACTCAGCGAGGAAGGCGCGCAACTCTTGAGGCGTCGCGCTCGCGCCACCTTTCAAGACGACGGCGGCAAGCGGGCGCTCCTGCCACTTCGGATGCGGAATGCCGACGACGCAGGCTTCCTTGACCGCAGGATGACCCATCAGCGTGTTTTCGAGATCGACGGAACTGATCCACTCGCCGCCCGATTTCACCAAGTCTTTTGCGCGATCGACAATCTTCACGTAGCCTTCGTCGTCCATGGTGGCGACGTCGCCGGTGCGGAACCAGCCGTCTGCGGTCCAGCGATGGGCCTGGTCGGGCGATTCATGATAGCTGGCAGCGACCCACGGGCCGCGGATTTCAATCTCTCCAGAAGAGACCCCGTCCCAGGGAACCTCTGTTGATTTGCCTTCGGAGCCTTCGGGGCGCATCAAGCGAATTTCAACGAAGGGAGCCGGCCAGCCCTGTTTGGCGCGGACTTCATATTTCTTTTCTTCGGGCAATTCGCGCATATGTGGCCGAAGTCCGCCGGAAGTGCCGACAGGAGTCGTCTCGGTCATGCCCCAGAGATGCTTGATGTGCAAATTGAAGCGATCGAGCCGGCGGATCAGCTCGAGAGGCGGCGCCGTGCCTCCACAGATGACGCGGATGGGAATATCGAATTTCCAGCGGGCGGGATTTTTCTCGAGCGCATCGAGCACGGCGATCCAAACGGTGGGGACACCGCAAGCAATAGTCACATGTTCGCTGACCATCAAGCCGAGCACGCTTTCTGGATCGGCATTCGGACCGGGGAGAACCAGTCGCGCGCCCAGCATGGTGCAGGCGAACGGCAGACCCCAGGCGTTGGCATGGAACATCGGAGCGACTGGAAGGACGGTATCAAAACTGCTCATGCCAAAAACTTCGTTGAGGCCGCAACAGAAGGAATGCAAAACCAAGGCGCGATGGGAATAGATGACGCCCTTGGAATGACCGGTTGTGCCGGACGTGAAGCACATGGCGGCGCCATCGTTTTCATCGATCGGCGGATAGCGAAAATCATCGCCGGCTTGCGCGAGCAGTTCCTCGTAGTTCAGGAAACCTTCCGGCTTGGTGTTGCAACCGTAGGGGACGACGATCACTCGTTCGAAGGAAACATCGGCGTTGAATTTTTCGTACAGGGGCAGGAGCACGTCGTCAATCAAAAGAAAACGGTCGCCGGCCTGTTTGGCGATGCCGGCAATTTCGTGCGGATGAAGACGAAGATTTAAAGTATGCAGGATGCCGCCGGCACACGGAACGCCGAAGAAAGCTTCCAGGTGGCCGGCATGGTTCCACATCATGGAGGCGACACGGTCACCCGGCCGCAAACCGAGTTTGGTCAATGCCGCGGCGAGGCGGCGGGTGCGACGGTAGAATTCGCCATAGCAGGTGCGAAGGATGGACTTGTCCGGCTTGCGGGAAACGATTTCAACGCGCGCGAAAATCTTTCCGGAACGCTCCAGGATGGTGGGCAGCGTCAACGG
>WNGI01006417.1_pt1 | contig 10682 bp, 15 predicted proteins | sample 5400621 | NCBI WGS metagenome assembly WNGI01 (sample SAMN13153374, study PRJNA577476) | soil metagenome | isolation source: 20 cm soil or saprolite under Garry oak tree replicate 1 | place: USA:California | collected 2016-06-15 | reverse complement strand
GACTTCCGCTATCCCGGGAAACCTTGCCCAACTAGTTGAGGCTACAGCGCGGCCCGACCATCGCCGCGAAGCATTGAAACTGTTCGCGACGCCGCACCAGGAGTTCTTGTCGCCTTTCCGCCAAAAAGCGACAGCGCCGAGATACCGACGACTTGGAGCGAGACAGCCCATTCCTTCTAGAACGGAGCAACAAAATGAGCTACGCCCAATCGGCATAACCCGCACAGCTAGCTAGTGACCATACCGGCCCGACGAGGCGAACGGCCCGAAGTCAGGACTTGCCGTCAGCAACGAGCTGCGCCAACTCGAGGCCGGAGGCTCGAATCTCATCGATCACAATGCGCTGATCCTATGAACGGTTTGAGTGTCTAGGTACCGGGCGCCGCGAGAGACACCCAGACGTTGTCGCCGTCGATCGCGATCACCCTTGGCTCTTGGCCGAGCGTGATTCGCGCTACGACTTTGTTCGTTCGCGGGTCGATGCGCACGACATCCAATTCGCTCGCGTTCGCCGCCCAGACCGCCCCGGCCCCGGCCGCGACGTTATAGAGGTCGCTGCCAAGCGGTGAAGACGAGACGTTGATCACCTTCACCACTCTTCGTCGCTCCGGATCGATTCGAGTCACCGTCGAGTCCGCGTTGCTGCCCACCCACACGGCGCCTTCTCCGGCCGCGATTCCGAACGGCTTTGCGGAAACTTTGATCGTCTGCGCTCTCGGTAGCCCCGGCCGAATGACCGAGACCGTTCCGTCGTCGGAGTTCGCGACCCAGAGTGCGCCGAAGCCAAACGCCGTTACCAGGGGATCGGCGCCGACAGGCACGAATCCGAGTGAGTTCGGTCTGCCGAGATCGATGCGGGTGACGCCGTTGACAAGGCGGTCGACGACCCACAGTGATCCACCGCCGACAGCGACGCCGACCGCACGCGACCGAACACGGAATCGCTCTGCCACACGGACCCGTTTGGGATCGATCCGCCAGACGTACGGATAGTCCCAACCCGACGCATAGATGTTCCCGTGCGTGTCGCTGGTCACGAAGCCGACTCCCGAAAGACCGCCGATCGCCACGACGCCGTGCGTGCGGGTATCGATCCGGGACAGGGTCCGGTCCTGTTCGTTCGCGACCCAGACGGCGCCGTTCGATGCGACGATCCCGCTGGGCTCGCGACCCACGGCAATGCTTTCGACCACTTTGTTCGTCTTCGGGTCGATGCGCACAATCGAATTCGGCCGGATGACGACTGCGTGAGCGGCGCCGCGCGTGAGTGCGAAGGCAGCGGCGAGCGCCGCTGCGGCCACGACGCCGAGACAGGCGGCAATCAGGCGAGGGCGCCGATTGTGACGGCGCGGATGCATCTGTCCGGGAGGAGGCTCGGTCTCCGCCTCCGAGTGCCGAGGCGGCGCAAGACCCGGATCCTGCACGAGGATCCGACGTTGCAGGTCTTTCAGCTCGGGGCCGGGCTCGATGCCGAGCTCGGCGACCAGGGCCGTCCGAGCTCGGCCGTACACCTCGAGCGCCTCGGCCTGACGGCCGGCGTTGTAGAGGGCGTGCATCAAGCGTCCGACCAGCCGCTCACGCAGCGGATGCGTTGCGACGAGCGCGTTCAGCTCTCCGACGACGGTGTCTGCATCGCCGGCCGCGAGCTGCTCGTCGATTCGCCGTTCGAGCGCACGGAGGCGAAGCTCCTCGAGGCGGTCCGCCTCCTGGGCGAGCACTCTCGCCTCGGCGACATCTGCGAGAGCGGGTCCCCGCCAGAGCTCGAGAGCTTCCGCCGCGCGCCCCTCGCGGAACAGGGATTCGAAACGAAGCGAGTCGACCGCTGCGCGGGCGGGATCCAGCACGTAGCCGTGCCCCCGACGCTGGATGGTGTTCTGACCGAGCGCCTTTCGCAGCCGCGAGACGTAGGTCTGCACCACCTTGGCGGCCGAGAGGGGCGGATCCTCCGGCCACAGAGCGTCGATGATCGCATCGACCCCGACGACCGCTCCACCACGCACGGCGAGTAGCGCTAGAAGGGCGCGCTGCTGGGGCGAGCCGAGGTCGACAGCGTTTCCGCCAGACGTCGCCTCGATCGTTCCGAGGAGGGAGATCTCGATCGCCATCGTTGGTACGGCAGATGTTGACCGCCCGTCGACCAGACGTCTACCGCGGCCTGAAACCGTGCCGAGCGATAGCCAGCGAAAGGAGCCCCCGATGTCCAGATTCCTAGTCGTCGCCGCCGTTGCCATTCTCGCCCTGGCGGGCGCGGCCACGGCCGCGGCTGACGAGCCGACCAAACAGACGTCCACGCTCTCCCAGTCCTTCGTCGACAACGAGGCCTGCCCGTTCCCCACAAATGTGACTGTCGACCGAGTCCGCACGACGATCACGTTCTCGAACGGCGACCAGACGCGTCACGTCGACCTGACCGTGACGATCTCGACCAACGACAGGACCTGGATCGAACGTGACTCGTACACCGTCTTCATCACCGCTGACTCGCCCAACCTCTGGGAGATCGTCGGTTCCTTCACGCACACCAGGGTTCAGGGAGGCGGGACCGTCTTCCTCGAGTCAGGACGCATCTCGTACGAGCTTGCGACGGACACGATCACCGATCTGCACCCTGGCCCCCACGGCACAGGCTCCGATCCCGATGCGTACAACGCGACCGTTTGTGCGGCGCTCGCACCGTAGGAGACGGCGACATGATCAGAGCGATCCTGCTCCTGGCGGCCCTCGCGGCGTTTTCTCAGCCCGCGTCTGAGGCCGCGTATCCGAAGCCGCGCCCCCAAGATCTTGCTGTTCCGTTCACCGGCAAGGGCGTTTCCCCCGACTGGCTCGGCAGATGGAAAATCGTAGGCGGCGACGACGACGGCGTCGTCTGGCGGATCTTCTCGCGCAAATCGCCCGCGTGCCGATCGATCACAGCGGGACGGACGTCCTGCTTCATGATCAGACCACCCGGCTACTCCGTCGATTGGGCAGGCTCAATCACGCTCGAGGGCCGCAGAGTCGTCCTACGGATGACCTACCGACCACGACCCAACTCGCTCGGTTGCTTCCACGACGACGCGTACAACTACCGACTCACCGCCCGCCTGCTGAGCATCGTGAAAGGAAGCGACCACTCCTGCTTCTGGGAACCGTCAGCACACTTCCCGATCCGCCTCCGCCGAGTCGGGTAAAAGCAGGCTCCCGACTGTGCGTAGCTCACTTTGTTGGTCAGTTCTTCGACCGGGGCTGAACCGCCCGCGCGGATGCGGGAGTTCAATGGCCGATCGGTTCCTCAGCGGTGTCGTGTGGACGGACGAGAACGGGTACGCGCGAGTGCCTCTGCCGCCGTACCTGCGTCGGACAGCTCCGAAGTTCCGCTTCGAGCTGATCCCCGAGCGGCCGAACATACGCGCTCGCCTCGTCGCAGACCTGCCGGCTGACGAGCTGACCATCTACACCGACGTGCCGCCCGCCAAGGTTGCGTGGACCGCGATTCTGCTGCGGACACGTGCCACGCCTACCGCGACCAAAGGAAGGCGACAGCGATGAACAAGATCGTCCTGCTCGTGCGCAGCCTGACGGCCGCGGCCTGGGCTGGCTGCTCTCGCTCTCAGCGCGGCCGCAGAAATCCGTGCACCGCCGCTACCTGCAAACCGGACAGCGCCCGCGACAGCCGCCTGGCCCGGCCAAGCGCCGCGACCGTCTTACCGGCTTTGGTCGCGCCAAACAGACGTCCCTCGCCGGGGACGTACCACGGAAGTTCGAAAGGAGACAACATGATGCGAAAGCGCCAAATCATGCGTTCGACCAAGCTTCTCGCTGCGCTGGTCGCGGCGAGCGGCGCAGTCGCCGCGGCCGCCCAGGCCGAGCCGGGGACGCTCAGCCAGCTCACGCCGATCGGCGGGGGGAACAGCGGCGGAATGGTCGAGGTCTCGCCGACCGCGCACGACGTCGCCGGGCCCGGCACCTTCAACGTTGAGGGAACCGTGAACGTGCACGGCCTCGCGCCTGACACGGGCTACAGGTTTCTGCGCTGGTTCGACTTCAACCCCGACGGCGTCTGCACGGGCACGACCGCGCGGTCACTGCCAGGGAACCCGACCCTGACCACGTCGGACGGCGGTGCCGGCGCGCTGCATTTCGAGCTCAGCCTCGGCGCCCCGTTCGTCGACGGCGTGAGCTTCGACACGGTCTGGCGCGTCGTCGACCTCGCAGGTAACACCGTTCTCCAGGGTGACTGCTTCACGGTCACAGTGAAGTAGACGAGCAACGGCCGCTCGCCCGCACCGAACCACGGCGAGCGGCTCCACCCACACGTACACGCTAAGCGCGGACGGTGCACAGACTCGGTTAGCGCCCTGATGTTAGGGATTTGCGGGGATCGAGCCGGCGACCCACCGCGTGCTGCGCCGCCGAACCCGACGCCTGCTCGGCTTCAATCACGTCTGCTCAGGAGCGGCACGGCGTGCTGCGCGAATACGTCGCCCACCACAACACGCACCGGCCACACCGCGCACTAGACCAGCGACCGCCGATGCCGAAGCCGATACCGATTCGCACTCCGCCCGACGACGCTCGCGTTCGCCATTCGCTAGCGCCTCCTGGAATTCAGTCTTCGCGGCAGGGCCCCGCCGCCCGAGGTAGTCCGGCAGCGGGATAGGGGAAGTGCGCGTTGACAGCGCGTGCGGGGTTGGCGCCACAGGCGACCGACTGCACCCGATTCGGCGCGCTGGCTCGCTTTGGTGGCTGCCGATGCGCTACGCCTGACCCGACGACCTCACATACCTCGACACTGATCAACGTGGCAGGCGCATCCGGCATCGCGCGCAGCATCTGATATGTCGCCTCTGCAGCGCGAGCACCCTCTTCGCCATCGAACAGCCAGAACGAGTGCTGGATGAGGTCTTCACCATCAACTGCGTGCGCCCAATAACCGCCACGCGAACCCGGGAAGCCACTGACCATCGCGACGCCGCTCTTCTCGATCATCGCGAGCGTCTCGTGCTCGTGCCCCGGCTTGATCTTGACCCGGCCGATCACTGCGTACATGCCCGCCTTCATTCGACGCATGCCCGAAACACGGATCCGGCGACGATAACGCGGTGCCAACTCGCTGCGAAAGGCCGCGTCTGGCGGCGGAGCTCGACTCGCCTGAGCGAGTTCAGGAATGTTCCCCGACCGTCGGTGGGAGTCAGGGCTGCGCGACGATGAGGAACTGGCGTCGCTGCGGCAGCGTTGGGCCAACGGCGCGCGCCTCTTGCTCGAGCTTGGCCGCGGTCTCGACACCGACCTCGGCCTCGAGTGGCCCTAGGTTCTCAAGCCAGAGGTCATACATCCGCTGCAGGCGTTCGGCGTAGTGCGGGACTTCGTCTTTGCTCTCAATTTGCAGGTCGGCTGCTGCGAGGAGAGGCTGCCAGTCCGTCACCCATGAGCGATCGGGCGGCGAGGCGACCTCCGTTGCCGAAAAGACGTACCGTCCGTCTGGTCGGAGGAGCCGACGCACCTCGCGAAGCGCCGCAACGCGATCGGGCGCGAAGGCCACGGCATCGAGGCAGACCACGGCGGCGGCCTGACCGCTGGGGAGTCCCGAATCCGCCAGTTCACCGACCACGAACCAGGCACGCCCCTCAGGAAGAAAGTCGGCAGCCCTGCGACGTGCGGCTTCGACGGCGACCGGTGACCAATCAACACCGACGAGATCCGCTCCCGATGCGCGCGCAAGCCAGAGCCCCGGACCGCCGCTACCACACGCCAGGTCGACAAGCCGCTCTCCCGGCCCGACGCGCAAGCCGGCGACGCACCGACCGAGAATCCACCACGTCGTCATCCCGGTCGGAGCAACCTCCGCCGGATACTCGTCGCCATAGGCGAGAGCAGCGAACTCGCGCAGAAGAGTGCTCTTCGCCGTCGCCGCATGAACCTCGTCGAATGCCGCAGCTGTAAGCCGGTTCGCTCTCTCGCCGAGACTCGCGCCCTGCAAACCCTCGTACTCCATCGACGGTGACGATATGGCCTAACACCGAAGCATTCCACGGCAGGCGCTGGGATCCGGCGTCGAAGATCGGCCTGCGCGAGTGTTCGGGAATGCCCCTTGAGCAATGGCGACTCAAGCGACACCGCAAGCTCAGCGCGCGGAAGACACAACGAGCACCCGTCTGCTGATCGCGTCGAGGGTGGCGCGCATCTCTTTCAGGCGGGTACGCATCTCCTCGACGTCGGCAGCGGCCTCTGCGGCGAGCTCCTCGACGTGATCGAGCAGTGCGTCTGTTGTCTCGAACATGCGGCGATGCCAGTCCTCAGTCTCCTCGTAGGCGAGCACATCGAAGCGGGCAGTCTGGAGATGGGGACGGTGATCGTCGACCTGCGGAGGACGTCCCTGCGGCTGACGGTGATAGTCCCAGGAGGTGAAGACAAGTCGACCCTCGGGTCGCAGCACGCGTCGCAGCTCTGCAAGCGCGCCACGCTTGTCCAGCGCGAACAAGAGTGCATCCACGCTCATGATGCCGTCGAACGTTCCGGAATCGAGTCGGTGCCTTCGAACGAGCCCTCACGGAACTCCGCGCGATCCTCGATGCCCATCGCCGCGGCACGCGTGCGGGCCGCGTTGAGTGCGGCGGGCGCAATGTCGACCCCGACGACGCTCGCGCCGGTGTTGGCGGCGACCCACAATCCCGCACCACCGCGGCCGCAGCCAATGTCGGCAAACGTGTCACCATCTTCCAACTGCAGTTCGCTCGCGATCCGTCTCAGCTCGTCCACGCTCACAAGGCTGTTCGGATCCAACCGCCGGGTACGCGTCGCCGAAAACCTTTCGCCAGATCCGTTCGGCTACCGCCGATGGCGGGCCCGTGTACGTCTTCTCGAAGGAGGCCTTCCAGTCGCGGTCGCTCACCACTCCCCCCGGACCGTACACGCGGAGGTTTGTTGCGACAAACCCGAGATGTGGGAGCCATTCGCTCGACCGGCGAGACAGCACGTCCCGGTGCGACTGTTCGAGAATGTCCCTCGGGACCAATACCGCGACAAGAGCACGCTAACCTCTCGGTCGGCTTGAAAGGAGCGCTCTGGCTACCGGAATCCGATCCTCACCGTCTCGCCGCGCAAAACGAGACGCCGAAGCTCTCGAAACGCAGAAACGCAGAAACAGCGAATCACGACCTTCTCATTGACGAGGCCGTTGATTGCTTGCCACACACGCGGCCGAGCCCATCCACGGGCCGTCTCCTCGTCATTGAGTTTGTAGATGAACTCGGTGAACTGTCCGCGCACGCCGAATCGCAGCACAAAACGCAGCTGATGTCGGTAGGTGTAGACCTCCTCTAGAAAGACGACGGCCCCGGCGAGTGCCGAGGCCGTCAGTGCGTGGGGCGAAGCTAGCTCGCGGCCCTCGGCGATGTCAACCCCCGAGATGTCGGCCGCGATGGGATGAGCGCCTATCTGTCGCCTTTCCGCCAAAACGCGACAGCGACCTGCTCTCTTGTGCTGCCAGAAAGGGGGCAGCAGCCGAGCTGGGTTGCGCATCGCAGTTCCAAACGGTACGCCTTCTCGATGTAAATGGTCCGCGCGGCCCCGTTTCCGCTCTGCGGGGAGTGCAGCTCGGTCACGATGGTGCGTTCTCGGAGAAGAACCGCTACCAGCCATCCTTGTCACCCGCGTCCAGTCTCCGATTGCGTCTGCCGTTCGGCGCCACAAGTTCCCGAAGCCGCGCGACATCAACTCTTCTTCAAGTTCGACGGGTACCGGATCGACCTGATCGATCGCAGCGGCGCCTAGCGGCAAATCAGCGCGCCGCGACCAACAAGCGGATCGCCCGCGTAAAGATCCCGACGCGTCTTGGCGGCGCGTGCCCGGCCGGAAGTTCGACGACGAACGAGGTCGTACCTGGGAGCGCGTGATTCTCCCAGCCCGTCGCAGAGCCGGGATAACGGGTGAGGCGCCGCAGCGGGAGCCGCACGAGCGAGGCGAAGCGACGCTCGATGCGCACGTCACCGCCGGACTCGTCGATGACGTCGAGATGTTGATGGAACCAGATCGAGATCTGCGGGCGCACGCGCAGAACGAGGCGCTCGGCGATCCGGCTCTCGGGTTCGGAGAGGGGACGCGCGCCCGAATAGAACGTCGTGCCGGGCGGCCCGAGTGGCTGCCACTGCCACGGAAAGTTGCGGTTTAGGTCAACGCGGTCGGCGTTCTGCCGCGTGTCCGCGGCGACTCCGTCCGGATTGAGGTCGGGGACGATCCAGAGGACGACGCCGAGCGCCGCGGGGCCCTGGGCGAGCGCGTCGGCGATCGCAATTCCTGCGGGCTCGTTGCCGTGGATGCAGCCGACGACGAGGACCCTGCGTGGACTCGCTGGATCTCCGACCTCGAACGCTCGGATCGGGCGCCCTTGCACAGAGCGGCCTAAGACCACCGATTGCACTCGCGGGGCCGGCGCACTGGGAGTCGCGTACATCGAACCGCCGGCCATTGTGTCTCATGTCCTCCGGATTTGCGCCCGAGACTTCGACACACCTTCGGCACGCTCTCGTGAGACACACGCGACGAGTTGCCGGCTACGTTGCCTGTCGTGGCGACAAGAACAACGAAACCCAAGAAGACGACCGCCACGCCATGGGGGCCTGCGCACACCATCGAGCAGCTGACCCTTCCACAGCGTGCGGGCGAGAAGCGGTTCGCCTCGCTCGTCCAGCTGCTCGAGACGGAGAAGGGCGAGCAGTACGTGCGCTTCGCTTACACGACGGGCGGGACCGTTCGGCGCGGGCCCGTCACCTTGCGGCTGCGTGACCTCGAGCGGCTGCGCACGGCCCTCGCCGAACACCCACAGCTCGCCGAGGCATTTGGGTACGGAGGTGGTGGCTAGACGGCTGCCAGAGCGCGGTCGCGTGCGGCCTCGACGAGCGAGGAGAGAATGAGGGCACCGTCCGCCGAGCCGAGCAGCGGGTCGACCGCATGCTCGGGGTGCGGCATCAGGCCCATCACATTCCCACGTTCGTTGACGACGCCCGCAACGTCATTTCGAGAACCGTTGACCGGCTCCGCGTAGCGAAGCACGATCTGGCGGTTCGCCTCCAGCTCGTCGTAAAGAGCGTCGTCGGCGAACCAGCAGCCCTCGCCGTGCTTCACCGGAATCGTGAGCCGTTCGCCTTCGTCGCAGCGAGACGTAAACGGTGTGTCCGTCCGCTCGACGACGAGTGGGACGTCGCGGCACACGAAGGAGAGCGATTCGTTCCGGCGGAGAACGCCCGGAAGCAGGCCGGCCTCGCACAGGATCTGGAATCCGTTGCAGATCCCGAGCACGAGCCCACCTTCTGCCGCGAAAGCGGCGACCGCCTCGAGCGCGGGCGCGAATCGTGCGATCGCGCCGCAGCGAAGATAGTCACCGTACGAGAACCCGCCCGGAAGGACGACCGCATCGAGGTCGGGTAGCCGGGTCTCCGTGTGCCAGACGAAGATGGCCTCCGCATCCAGCGCAGCGAGCGCCCAGAGCGCGTCGCGGTCGTCGCAGGTCCCCGGGAAGCGCAGCACGCCGATACGCGGCTGAGGACTAGTCACCCGGAGTCTCCGCGAGCTCGATCTCGTAGCTCTCGATCAGCGGGTTCGCGAGGAGTTGCTCGCACATGCGCTCGACCTCCGCCCGCGCGCCCGCCGGATCGTTCGATTCGACCTCGAGATCGACCACCCGGCCGACCCGCGCCTCCCCGACCGCGAACCCGAGCTGGCGTAACGACGTCTCGACGGCCTGCCCCTGCGGATCGAGGATGCCGTGCTTGGGGCGAACGAGGACGGTGGCCTTCATCGCAAGACCACCTCGGGGTCGGCGAGGTAGTCGTCGAAGGCGATTCCCGTCAGCCGCTCGAACGCCTCGACGTAGCGGGCCCGGGTTCCTGCGACGACGTCGTCGGGAAGCTCCGGGCCGGGCGGTGTCTTGCCCCACCCGAGCGTCTCGCAGTAATCACGGACGAACTGCTTGTCGAACGACGGCTGCGAGCGAGCTGCGGCGTAGTCGTCGGCGGGCCAGAAGCGCGATGAATCCGGCGTCAGGGCCTCGTCGCCGAGGACGAGGCGCCTCTCCTCGTCGAGGCCGAACTCGAACTTCGTGTCGGCGATGAGGATTCCGCGGCGACGGGCCCGCTCGGCCGCGTGCCGGTAGAGCGCGATCGAGACGCGCTCGACCTCCGCCAGCCTGTCGGCTCCGACCAGCTCGGCCGCCTGATCGCGGTCGATGTTCTCGTCATGGCCGCTCGCGGCCTTCGTTGCCGGGGTGAAGATCGGTTCGGATAGCTCGGCCGACTCAGTCAGCCCGACGGGAAGGGCGTGCCCGCAGACCGCGCCCGTGGCCGTGTAGTCCTTCCATCCGGATCCTGCGAGGTAGCCGCGCACCACACACTCGATCGGCAGCATCTGGAGCCGTCGGCACTCGGTGGAGCGTCCATCCGAGCGGAGGTTCAGCAGGTGGTTGGGGCAGATCTCGCGTGTGCGCGCGAACCAGAAGCCCGACAACCCCGTCAGGACGCGCCCCTTGTCCGGGATGTCCGTCGGCAGCACGACGTCGAACGTCGAGATGCGGTCGCTTGCGACGAGCAGCAGACGCTCTTCGTCCAGGGCGTAGAGCTCGCGGACCTTCCCGCTGCCTACGTGGAGCGCGGCCTCAGGCATGGACTGGTACCTCCTTGTGTACGAGGGCGTGCAGACGGTCGAAGACG
>WNGI01006416.1_pt1 | contig 10682 bp, 10 predicted proteins | sample 5400621 | NCBI WGS metagenome assembly WNGI01 (sample SAMN13153374, study PRJNA577476) | soil metagenome | isolation source: 20 cm soil or saprolite under Garry oak tree replicate 1 | place: USA:California | collected 2016-06-15 | reverse complement strand
CGCCGACTACGACCGCATCGTCAGCATCTAGTTCCGGCCGGCGGTAGCCGGCTTGAAGTGCCGCCTCGGGCCCGAAAAGAGACGTCACTTCAAGACTCTGCCGAGAAGCGCTCATTGACCCCGTGTCGTCATCTGTTGGAAGTGCGACAACCGATGCAGCGGACGACGACCGACTAATCACTTCTTGAGCGTCGCCCGACTGACCGCAGATCCTCTTCCCAGGTGTCGCGGCGCGCGGTGAAGCGCGACTCTTCTCAGAGCGAGACAGCTATGCGAACGAGGGCGGCCGACTGACCGGGATGACAGCAAAGCCCGGTCTGAGCGGGATCATCCACCCGAGAGGTGAACTTTGTCTGCGCGCCGGGCCCTGCACCGTCTCGCCTTCGTCGGCCTGTACGCAGCCTTCGTCGAGCTTGTCGCCCATCCGCTCACCTTGCCGCTGGTGACGGCGGCGCTCGACACTCGCGCGGTAGCAGCGAGGCTTAGGACACCCACTAGGCATACCGGACGTTGCGCGTTACGCTCCGACTGGTGCTGGGGTTCGGGCGCGCACTACCCGTTGGGCTCGTTGGGCTCGCTGCGGCGAGCTTCACGTCCGCGAACGGCGTGCACAACGCCGGGATCACGTGGGCCTCCGGGGACGAGATCCGCGGCGCGAACGTCGACGGCAGAGGGCGATACGTCCTCGTTCCCTTGATTGCCGACGGGGAAGGCGATCCAGCGTGGACGCGGGACGGCCACGCGTTCGCGTTCTTCGGCCAAAACAGCGACAACGTCGAGATTCACGTCCGCTGGCCCGGGACCCATCGCGAGCGCGTGCTCCGCTCCGACTATCGCTCGCCCGCGCGCCCGCGTCGAGCCTGGGCGTACATCCTCGAGCCGACGTGGTCGGCCGATGCGACGCGCATTGCCGTCAGCGACTCGTGGAACGATTCCTCGGCGACGATCAGGATCGTGTCCGTCACGACGTCGAAGTGGACGTCCGTGACGAAGCCGCGGCACAACGTTGAGGACATCGACCCCGCGTGGTCGCCCGACGGCCGCACGATCGCGTTCGCGCGCCGGCCGAACGGCGGCACGCCGACGGTCTATCTAGTCCACCCGGACGGCAGCGCGCTGCGGCGGCTCGCGAAAGGCCGTTCGCCCTCATGGTCGCCGGATGGCAAGCGCCTCGCCTTCGTGCTCGGCGGCAGCGTCTACGAGATCCGGACCGACGGCGGCGCGCGCAAACGCATCGTGCGCAGCCTCCGCAATCCGGTCGTGCGTTGGTCGCCCGACGGACAAAAGCTCCTCTACACGTCAACGAGTGCGTACGCGTCGCGGGGAGACGTCTGGACCGCCGATGTCGACGGGACGCGCCGGCGGCGCATCCTTCACCGCGTCACGATCGTAAGCATCGCGTGGCGCCCCGGTTCGTGACGAGGGTTCTCCTGGTGCGCGTGTCGCGGGGTCGTCGAAAAGTCGGGCGGCGAGATTCGAATGGACGCGACCGGACTCGAACCCGCGACCTCATGTCGTGATCAGTTGATCCGGGTCGTAAAGCCGTTAAGACTGGTCGAAAGTACGTGCTGTCGCTCTTTGGCGGGATGGCGACACGCTTGCCCGGACCGGAACGCTACTCCGAGCTGAGCCGTTCCATTACTGTCGTGCAGCACCTGCTGACGAACACGCGGACGAGGTTCCTTTTGTACTCGACCGAGCCATTGAGGTCGGCGAGCGGTGCCACCGCGTCCGCGGCGATCTCCCCGGCCACTCGCAGCTGATCGGCACCAGATTCAACGTGAAGACCCAGGAGCAAATTCTCGGCTTCGGACACGCGGCTTGGCGTCGCCGAGACCGAGCCGACGGCGATCCGTGCCTCTGCGACCTGGCCGTCCTCGGCACGCATGAAGCAGGAGACGGTCAAGGCTGGTCGCTCGTGCGTGGCGAATTTTTCGTGCGCGAAAGCAGCGGCTCCCGCAGGGATCACCGGGATGCGAATCTCGGTGAGAAGCTCATGCGGGCCGAGCGCGGTCTCGTAGGGTCCACGCACGAACTCGCCGATTGGAATCGTGCGTTCGGCGGCGCCACCCCGACAGACGAGCTCGGCTCCGGAAGCCAGCAGGAACGTGGCGGGATCCGAATGCGGGTCTGAGAAACAGAGGTTGCCGCCGAGCGTGCCGACACTCCGGACGCGAACGTTCGCCACCCGGCGCTCCATCTCGGCGAGCGCTGGGAAGAGGCCGTGGACGAACGGCGAGGACTCCAACTCGCGGTGCGTCACTGCGGCGCCGACGCAGAGCCTGCCATCGCGCTCCTCGAGAACGCGTAGCTCCGGGACTCCCTTCAGGTCGACGAGATTCGGATAAGCGGCAAGGCCGAGCTTCATCACGAGTAGAAGCTCGGTACCGCCGCAGTAGACGACCGCATCGTCCCCATGCTGCTCGAGGAGGTCTTCGACCTCGTCGAGCGAGCGCGGTCGATGCAGGGCGAACGGAGGCAGCGTCACGCTACGGGTGTCGCCGCTCCAGCAAGGACCTCGAGTGCCGCCTCGACGCCCTCGCCGATCTGCACTTGCGCACCAAGGTCGGCGAGCGAGCGTCCGAGGGCTGCCACACCGACGACCGGGTAGAGCCCCCGCGCGGTCGGCCCCATGTGCCCGATCCGAACGAGGTTCCCTGCGCCCTGGCCGCCGGAGATCATCACGCCGTACTTCTCGCGGACGTGCCCGCGCACCTGGGCGTCGGTCAATCCGTCGGGAACCGTGACAGCGGTGACGCAGGCGGCGGTGATCTCCTCCGTGCGCGGCCAGAGCTCGAGCCCCAGGCCGCGGATGCCTGCGCGGCAGACGCGCGCGGCCAGTTCGTGCCGCTCGATGGAGGCGTCGAGCCCCTCCTCGAGCAGTTGGTCGCAGGCCGCTTCGACCCCGTGCACGTCCGAGACTGACGGTGTGAACGGGAACTTGGCGCCTTCGAGCCACTGCTCCTTCCAGTCGAGCACGGACAGGAACGATGCGCGCGGCGCCGCAGGGTTCTCGCGGATGCGTGCCCAGGCTTCCCCACTCACGCTCATCAGCGACATCCCTGGTGGGCCGCCGAGGCACTTCTGCGGTCCGGCAACACACACGTCGAGCTGCCACTCGTCCGCCTTGAACGGGATACCGCCGATGGAAGAGACGCAATCGACGAGCGTCAGTGCGCCACGTGCCTTTGCGATCGGCCCGATCTCGGCGACCGGGTTGAGAGTCCCGCTAGGTGTCTCGCAGTGGACGACGGTGACGACCTCGATCTGCGGATGGGCCTCGAGGAACCGTTCGACCTCGGCAGCATCGACCGCGTCGTTGTACGCCACTTCCAGCTCGTGGACATCGGCACCGAAGTCTCGGAGCCAATGGCCCATCCCCTTGCCGAAGATGCCGGACACCAGGTTCAGCACCGGCGTCCCGGGACGTACGAGGGCACGTGCGGCCGCCTCGAGCCCGAGCACGGCCTCGCCCTGCATCAGCACGATGTCCGCAGCCGTCTGCAGGATCTGCGCCACCTTCCGCTCGGTGCGACGGAAGCAGTCGAGGAACGCTGGGTCGTAGTGGTAAGTGATCGGCGAACCAAGCGCGGCGAGTGTCCGCGCTGAGGCGGTCACCGGTCCTGCACTCAACGTGAAGTCGGGGTCGTTCATCGGTCTCCTTTCCGTCCGATCCTCCCCAGTCGCTCGGCGACCACGCGGAGGAGCAGCTTGATTCCCGAAATCTGCGGTGCGGCTGCCGCCTGCGCTTCCTGCCCTGTGCTCTCGTCCCCGAGCCGCTGCTCGAGACACGCCGCCATTTCCGCGACGAGGCGCCGCGCGACGTCGTCCACGATCCCGCGCCCCAGCTTGGCCGCCCTACCGGCGAGCGCCAGCTCGGTGAGGACGTCGACCCGCGACCCCTCTCCGTTGGGTGTCACGTGCATGGTCATCGACGCATCGAGGGAGCCCTGCGCGCCGGCCTCGTGCGCCTTCGCCCGCAAGACGGCGCGCCTGGTCGAATCGTCCTGCTCCGAGATCCAGAGCGAGCCGCTATACCTGAGCCGCATCGGCCCGAGCCGCACGGTCACGTTCGCCGGGTACGTGCCGTCTGCGGCGGCAGGCCCGAGCTCGCCGCCCGGAACGCACGGAGCGACCTGTTCGAGGTCGAGGAGAAAGCGATACGCCTCGTCCGCAGGCAGCAGAATCGTGAAGGTCGTGGCGATCTCCATCTACCGAGCACCACGGATGTAAGGAAGCGCCAGCGCCGGCGGAAGGTAGGAGCGGCGCGCAAATGCGACCAGCGCGACCATGATCGCGATGAAGGGGAGCAGGTTGACGACGTCGGTCGAGATGTTGATCCCCGCGAGCTGGAGTGCGGTCGCCACCGACAGCGAGATCCCGAAGAGGAAAGAGCCCATCACGACCCAGAGCGGCTTGCCGCGTGCGAGCATCGCGATCACGATCGCCATGAAACCCTGTCCCTGGGTCATGAACGGTGTGAACGTGCCGGCCCCGACGATCGAGAGGTACGCACCGCCGAGGCCGGCGAGGGCGCCGGTGCAGAGAACGGCGTAACTCCGCGTCGCGACGACGCTGACGCCCGCTGCATCGAGCGCTTCCGGCTTCTCGCCCGCCGCGCGCAGGTTGAGACCCGCGTTGGTCCGGCGGAAGATCCAGGAGACGGCCCCGACGCCGGCAAGGCCCAGATACACGATCAGCGGCTGGTCGAACACGCTCTTCCCTAGGACCGGGATGTCGGAGAGGAGCGGGATCGCCACAGTCGGCGGAGCGCCCAGGCGCGGATAGGTCGACCCGAATTGCGTGTCCTGCAAGACACTCGTGATCCCCTCGCCCGCCAGCGTGATCGCGATTCCGACAACGATCTGATCGAGGCCCAAACGGACGCAGAGAACCACCATGAAGAGAGACGCGAAGGCGCCGCCGGCGATCCCCGCGGCAAACCCGACCCAGAAGGAGTGGCCGTAATAGGCACCTACGAACCCGATGTACGCGCCAACGAGCATCATCCCCTCGAGACCGATGTTCAGCACGCCCGAGCGCTCGGAGATCGTCTCGCCGAGGGCGGTGAACATGAGCGAGACGCCCGCAATCAGTCCACCCGAAATGAGTGCCGTCAAGAAGGTGCGAGTGAGGAGCTCGCTCATGCGCTCGTCTTGCGTCGGAGTCTCGAAGAACGGAACGCCTGCTGGAGGCCGGGAGTGAGGTAGCTCGCCCCAAGCGCGCGACGGCGGCCCAGGTACTCGATCACCGTCATGAAGAGCAGAATCAGCGCAACGAGCACGAGCAAGAAGTCTGTCGACAGATTCGCCTGCTGCGTCGCGAGGTCGCCGCCGGTCGAGAGCACGGCGTAGAAGACGACGAACGGGATGAGGGCGAGAGCATTCAGCCGCGCGAGAAAGACGAACGGGATGACGGTATCGCCGTAGGCCGGGTTCCAGTTCGCCCGAACGTAACCCCAGGTCCCGAGGATGTCCGCGGCGGCGGCCATGCCGACCAGCAGACCGCTGACGAGGAAGCTCATGACGATCAGACGCGGCACCTTGACGCCGATGTGCCTGGCGGCGCGCGGGTTCGCCCCCAATATCTGCAGGCGAAGACCGAAGGACGTACGCGTGAGCACGAAATGAACGAGCAGCGCAGCCGCGAGTGCGACGAGCACCCCGATGTGAATGCGTGTGCCCGGAATCGACGGCAGCATCTTGTTCAGCGGGAGCACGCGCGTTTGCGGGATGTTCACGGCCGGGTCCTGAAACGGTCCCTTGATCAGAATGTTCGCGACACCGACCCCGATGAAGGACATCATCAGCGTCGTGATGATCTCGTTCGTCTCGTAGCGGGCCTTGAGCAGGGCGGGCACCAGGGTCCACGCAGCGCCCGCGCCGCCGGCAACGAGAAACAACACGAGGAGTGCGAACCAACGCGGCTCACTGGCGACAAGGTGAGGCCCCAGGCCCGAGATGAGGGCCGCGCCCAGCAGAAATTGGCCGTTATAGCCGAGGTTCCAGATGTTCGCCCTGAACACGACGACCAGGCCGACTGCGATGAGCAGGAGCGGCGCCGCTCGGATCGCGCTGTCCTGCCAGGCGGTCAACTGGATCCCGCCTTTCCACACGTTCGAGTAGAACGTGATCGGGTCGCGGCCGAGCGCAAGCAGGAGGATGGCGCCCGCGCCGAGTGCCAGCAACACAGGCACGATCGAGCGGACGACGACGTCGAGCGCGTTGGCGACGAACCGGCGTGACGGCGCGGCCGGCTCGAGTGGTCGCGACTCCGGTGCAAGGGCGGTGTCCGTCGTGGCTCCCGTCATGCGGCGGCGACGTCCCCGGCTCCGACCATCAGCTCGCCGACCCTCTCTCCCGCGTTCGGGCCGTTCTCGACCTCACCCACAACCCGGCCACGTGAGAGGACGAGGATGCGCCCGCAGAGGTCCAACAGCTCGTCGAGATCAGTGGAGATCACGAGTGCGGCACCGCCGCCGCGCGCAAGGCCCCGGATCATCTCGCGCACCGTGCTCGTGGTCCGCAGGTCGAGCCCGTATGTTGGCTTGTTGAACACGACGACCTTCGGGTCGAAGGAGAGCTCGCGGGCGAGCACGACTTTCTGCACGTTGCCACCGGAAAGCGCGCCGGCGCGCGTGGAGACACTCGGCGTGCGGACGTCGAAGGCCTCGACGAGCGACTGCGCCTCACGCTCGACCGAGCGCCGTTCGATCCGCCCGTGTCGCCAGAACGGCCGCTGCCCGATCCGCTTCAGGAACAGGTTGAGGCTGACCGGGAGAGAGCTCACGATGCCCTCGCCCAGTCGGTCGTCGGTGACGTACCGCAGGCCGAGCTTTTGACGAGCGGAGACGTCAAGACGTTCGACGCGCGCTCCGTAGAGACGGATCTCGCCCCCGGACAGCGGCCGCTCTCCCGCGATCACCTCGGCCAGCGAACGCTGTCCGTTCCCGTCCATCCCTGCGACACCGATGATCTCGCCCTCGGCGAGCTCCAGAGAGACGTCCTCGAGGCCCGGATCGAACCCCCCGACGGGCCGCGCCGATACACGCGAGAGCGCCAACAGGGCGCCGGCGTCCGAGGGCTGCTCGTCCACGGGCGCTTGCTCGCCCTCGAGATCGGTGCGGAGCTCGGCCACGTCGGCGACTGCGCGAGACTCCTCGCCGAACATCAGCCGGACGATGCGTACCTGCACCTCCTCGGCCGAGCTCCCTTCGAGCTCAGCAGTTTCGAGGGCGCCGACGACCCGGCCGGCCCTCAAGACCGTGATCCGGTCAGCCACGGCCAGCGCTTCGTGCAGCTTGTGCGTGATGAAGATGATCGAGATCCCGGTCGCCTTGAGGCGGCGCAGGACCTTCTGCAGCTCCGCCACCCCCTGGGGAGTCAGCATCGACGTCGGCTCGTCGAGGATGAGCACCCGCGAGCCGCGCCAGAGCGCTTTGACGATCTCGACTTGCTGCTGATGCCCGAGCGCGAGCTCCCCGGCGGGGGCGTCCGCGTCGATCTCGACGCCGAGCGTCGCGGCCACCTCGGCGAGTCGAGCTCTGGCCGCGTCGACGTTCAGCCTCAAGCCGCGGGTCTCGCCCAGCAAAAGATTTTCGAGCACCGTCAGTGCCCGCACGAGCGTCGAGTGCTGATAGACGGTGCCGACGCCCAACTCGAGCGCCGCGCGGGGCGAATGGATCCGTGCGACTTGTCCACCCACCCGGATCTCACCGGCATCCGGCCTGACCATCCCGGACAGAATGCTGATCAAGGTCGATTTCCCGGCGCCGTTCTCGCCCAGGAGACAGTGCACCTCGCCCCACCGCACAGTCAACGAGATGTCGTCATTCGCAAGGACCCCCGGGAATTGCTTGGTGATGCCGACCAGCTCGACTGCGGGCGCGTCGGCAGGGTCCTGGACGCTCTCGCGGCCGGACGGAGTGCCTGTCGGGGTGGCCGCTTTGCGACTGAGCGATTCCGTGCGAAGCCTCTCGTCTTGCCGCGGCGGCCGCCCGAAGCGGCCGCCGCGCCTTTGACCGCGTTCCTCGAACGCGGCTACTTCTGTTTGATCAGCGCCTTGACCTGTGCGGCCTTTGTGGTCAGCGGAACCTTGAGCTTGCCGAGCTGGATCCGCGTCTGCGCAGCCTGGATCTCCTTCCAGACCTTGGCCGAGATGGAACCGGTTTTCAGGAGCGAGATGCCGCCGTTCGCGAGGGTCAGGTTGTATCCGTGCGTTCCGTACGTTCCCGCACTGATGTCCGCGAGCGCCTTCTTGTAGGCGTCCGTGAAGTTCCAGAGCACCGAGGAGAGGAGCACGTGGCGCTTGTCGATCGGTCCCATGTTCCCGATGTCGCCGATGAACCACACCTTGTGCCCCGCCTTGGCGGTCTCGATTCCCTGCAGGTAGCCAAACGAGGCGTTGTCGCCCATCCCGAAGATGACGTCCGCTCCCGTCGCGATCACCTGCGTGACGACCCGCTTGCCGCCCGCGGAGTCGTCGTACCCGGCGGAGCTGATGGTCACGAAAGAGATCTTGATGCCCTTGTTGACCTTCTTGACGCCGGCGACGAAGCCGCCGCTCATCTTGTACCAGTTGGTGTCCGAAGCGGAGATGACGACGCCGACGTGGTTGGTCTTCGTCGTCCGCGCGGCGAGGATGCCCGCGAGATACGAGCCCTGCTGACTCGAGGTGGTGATGTTGGACACGTAGTTCTTGGTCAGCTGCGTCGGAATGTCGTAGGTCATCACAGGGACCTTGTACTTCACCGCTATCCGCGATGCCACCGTGTCGTACCCGCTCGCGTGCGCGACGATGAAGCCTGCGCCGCCTTGCGCGAGTTGTCGCAACACCGCTTCGGTCTTGTCATAGCCGATGTTCGTCTGGGCGACGAACTTCGCGCCGATCGAAGTAGCCGCCGCCTTGGCGGCGTTGTACCCCTGCTGGTTCCAGCCGTAGTCGCTCGGTTTTGCAGGCGTAGCAATTGCAACCTGCTTCACGTCTGCCTTCTTGACTGCCGTCGCAGCGAACGCAGCCCCCGCTGCGATCACGACCGCAACGGCAGCGAGAACGGCGACCGCGCTTACCGGAAGACGCCTATGCATCTGGTGAGATCCTCCTCTCATCGAAGCTTCCCGAGTGGTCGGCTCGACGACTGGGCGCCGCGCCTGGTGCGCGCCGGCACGACCGTCGAGGGCTAGACGAACCGAATCTCACCGGTCCGGCGAGGGCGAGCGTGGAGTCCTTGATCGCCTCGTTCATAGGGTGGTAAGGTCGGCTGGTAACTGTTAACAATCCGCGCGCGAAGCGACCCTATCGCTTTGGCGAGAAGGATGCAATGGCACCCGAGGCAACCGTTCAGAGCGACCAGAACAACGACGTGCCGCGGCTCGAGAACCTCACCCTCTCCCAACGCGCGCACACGTTCCTACGCGACGAGATTCTCTCCAACCGGCTCCCGCCCGGCACGGAGTTGCAAGAGGTCGCACTCTCTCAGCAACTCGGAGTGAGCCGCGGCCCGATCCGCGAAGCGCTCGGCCGGCTGGCCGCCGAGGGCCTGGTGACCGTCCGCCCGCGACGAGGCGCGGTCGTCCACTCCCTGTCCTCAGGCGAGTTCCTCGAGGCCTACCAGGTGCGAGAGGCGCTCGAGGTCCTCGCAGTTCGTCTCGCCGTGCCCAGGCTCGGACCCGAAGGGCTCGCGCAGCTGCAGGCGCTGACCGACACGATGGCCTCGCAAGGCGCCTCGGGACAGGTGACGGAGTTCTTCGAGGCGAACGCGCTGTTCCACGAGACGTTCGTCCAGCTAGCGGGGAACGACAAGCTGCAGGAGGTCTACCGCCGGCTGATCGGCCAGATGCGCCGCTACTGGAGACGCTCCCTCGTTCTGCGCGGCGACCTTCGCCGTTCCGTGTCCGAACATCGCGCAATCCTGCGCGCGGCGCGTGAGGGCGACGCCGACAAAGCGGCGGTGCTGATGGCGGAGCACATCCGGGTGCCGCAGGCCCGGCTGCAGTCGATGACCGCCGACGAGCTGCTCGAGGCCGAAGCCTCCTTCGACAGAAAGGTGACCGAATGAGCGACAAGACGCTCCAGTTCGGCGTCAACCTCAACAACCGCGAGCCGCTCATCGCCCCCGACTACGATCTCCAGGCCCTCCTCGATCTCTCGACCATCGTCGAGGAGTCCGGCTTCGACTCGGTCTGGGTCGGCGACAGTCTCTTCTCGAAGCCGCGCTACGAGCCACTTGCCCTGCTGGCGGCGATCTCCCAGCGAACCTCCCGCGTCCGCCTCGGCACCGCCTGCCTCGTGACGTCCACGCGCAATCCGCTCTACCTCGCACTCGAATGGGCGACGCTCGACGTTATCTCGCGCGGCCGCACCATCCTCGGCGCCTGCAAGGGCAATCCGGAGGAGGGCGTCCGTCGAGAGTTCGCCGCCCTGGGCCTCGACTACACGAAGGCGGGATCGATCTGGGAAGAGGGTCTGCACGTTCTCCGGACGCTGTGGACGGAGGGCGAGATCACGTTCCACGGCAAGCATTTCGACTACGACGGCGTCTCGTTCCATTCGGGGACGGAGATGGCGCCGCTCGGGCCGCTACAGAAGCCGCCACCGATCTGGGTCGTCTCGAATCCACGCCTCGTCGGCGACACGCCCAGTGACGAGATGCGCCGACGGATGGAACGCGCTTGCCGGCGGGT
>WNGI01006414.1_pt1 | contig 10683 bp, 10 predicted proteins | sample 5400621 | NCBI WGS metagenome assembly WNGI01 (sample SAMN13153374, study PRJNA577476) | soil metagenome | isolation source: 20 cm soil or saprolite under Garry oak tree replicate 1 | place: USA:California | collected 2016-06-15 | reverse complement strand
GAGCACGGACACACGATCATCCCCGCCGTAAGCGCCGAGCCAGAAGCTGGCGGCGCACCGCGGTCCTCGTTGGAGAAAGTTTGTACGCACGAATCCCAGTCGTGCTTTCCTACGGCCTCGCGGAATGAGTCGATCGAGCCGATGCCAGACTCAGTCTCGAGCAGCCGCATTCCGTACTTCGACACGATGAGTGACACCGGCCGGTGCGCGGCGATGAGCTGCTGCATCAGTCTCACCGCGTAGGGCGCTCCTGACGCGCCAGTTATTCCCACAATGATCGGAGGAGAACCGCTCATCTGAGCAGCCGCTCCGTGAACACGAATCCGAGGAAAACAATACTGATGACGCCGTTCATCGTGAAGAAAGCGGCATCGAGCCGCGAAAAATCATTTGCTTTGACAAGCGAATGCTCGTACAGCAGCAGGAGCCCCGCCACGATGACGCCGGCGAAGTACAAAACCCCAGCGCCAGCGCCGACCCCCGCGATTGCCAGGGCGGCGACGGTCACAAAGTGTAAAACGCGCGCGATGCCGAGCGCGTTCGCTTCGCCGAATGTGGAGGGGACAGAGTAGAGCCCATTCTCCCGGTCAAAGGAAACGTCCTGCAAAGCGTACAGGATATCGAAGCCGCCAACCCACGTCGCAACAGCGATCGCCAGCGCGATGAGCATCCACCACGGATCGCTCCAATTACCGGTGATGGCCAGATATCCGCCGACCGGCGCAATCGACAAACCGACGCCAAGCACCAGATGTGACCAGCGGGTGAATCGCTTGGTATAGCTGTAAAACAAGACCCAGCCGAGTGCGAGCGGCGCCAGGATGAAACAGAGCGTGTTGAGCTGCCACGCCGCGAAGAAGAACACAACGGACGCGATCGTCACCGCCACGCTAGCCTCGCGCACACTCATCGATCCCGACGGAATCTCTCTCGACTGCGTGCGCGGATTGCGCGCGTCGATTTCGCGATCGACGATCCGGTTGAACCCCATCGCGGCAAATCGCGCCGACGTGAAGGCGACCACCACCCAGACCACATCGCCCACCGTTATCGGCGCGAGGTAGCTCGCCAGCACCACTCCAACCAGTGCGAAGGGGAGTGCGAATATCGTGTGCGGCAGGCGGACGAGATTCGCGTGGCGCAGCAGCAGTCCCTGCCCCCGAAGCGTCTGGCCCTCTCGCGCGGTCGTGGTCGAATCCTTGCCGCGCATCATTTCCCCTTCGACCTCTCCGATGTCTCGTTCGAACCAAGACCCAGTTGTGCCCACATCGCGTCGACCCGCTTCTTCGTGTCGGGGTCCATATCGATCCGCTTCGGCCAGTTGCGGGTGAAACCCTCCTCAGGCCACTTCCGCGTCGCATCGATCCCCATTTTCGACCCATACGTGAACGCCCTGCTCGAATGATCGAGCACATCGATCGGCCCCATCGAGAATCTGACGTCGCGCTCCGGATCGATGTGGTTGAGGGCAACCCACCACGCCTCCTGCACGTTCCGCACGTTGACTTCCTTGTCGAGCACGACGATCACCTTGGCCAACGACATCAGACCCTGTCCCCACATCGCGTTCATCACCTTGTATGCCTGACCGGGATACTGCTTGTCGATCGATACGAACACGAGATTGTGAAAGATCCCCTCGGCCGGCATGTGGTAATCCACGATCTCGGGGACCGTGAGCTTGAGCAGTGGCAGGAAGATCCGCTCCGTCGCGTGGCCGAGGTAATAGTCCTCCATCGGGGGACGTCCGACGATGGTCGAAGCATAGACGGGAGAATGCCGCATCGTCAGCGCCGTCACGTGCACCTGAGGATAGAGATCAGCCTCTGAGTAGAATCCGGTGTGGTCTCCGAACGGACCCTCGACCACGAGTGGCTCCGCCGGATCGATGTAGCCCTCGATCACAAACTCGGCCTCTGCCGGAACTTCAAGATCGCAAGTGACCGCCTTCGCGAGACTGACTGGCCGCTTGCGCAGAAATCCGGCGAACAGGAATTCGTCGATTGTCGGTGGCAGCGGCGCCGACGCCGAATAAACCGACGCCGGATCAGCTCCGATCGCGATGACGACTGACATTCGTTCCCCCGCCTCCGCCATCTCGCGCCAATGAGCTGCACCGACCTTGTGTCGCTGCCAGTGCATCGCGAGAGTGCGCGGCCCGAGCACCTGAACTCGGTACATCCCAACGTTCCTGATGCCACGCTTTGGATCTTTCGAGATCACCATCGGCAGCGTGATGTACGGACCACCGTCCTCGGGCCAGCAGGTCATTATCGGCAGCTTCGACAAATCCACGTCGTCGCCCTTCAACACGATTTCCTGGCAAGGCGGCTTGCCGGTCCGAACGCGGGGCGGAAACTTGCCGAGCTCGAGTAGCCGCGGAAGCATCGACAGCTTGCCCATGATCCCTTCCGGTACCTTGAGATCGAGCATCTCGGTGATGCGCGCACCAATCTCGTCGAGGTCGTCCACGCCGAGCGCCAGTGACATCCGTCGCATCGAGCCGAAGAGATTTATCACGACCGGATACTGCGAGCGCTCGCCAGAATCGAGAATGACGTTTTCGAAGTAAAGAGCACTTCCTCCCCGAGGCTGCTTCATCACACGATCTGCGATCTCGCATAACTCCAGGCGCGCTTTTACGGGCTCACGAATACGCGTCATCTCTCCCGCGCGATCAATGGCTGAGAGGAACTGCGAGATGTTATCGAGGCTCACTTGGTGCGAATGGCGGTGATGGGACGTTCCCCGACGTGAATCGCCGCAACCCCGAATGAGAGGCTCGACCACGTAACCTTTGCGAATCCCGCATCTGTCATCTTCTTCGCCAGCTCCTCCTCCACCGGGAAGTTCGCAACAGATCGCGGAAGATAGGTGTACGCTGTGCGGTGTCCGCTGATCAGGCGCCCGATCAGAGGCAGCACGCGGTGAAAGTACGACTGATACAGTGCGCGCACGACGTGCATCCGCGGTGTCGAAAACTCTAGTATCACGAAACGGCCGCCCGGCGCGAGCACGCGAAACGCTTCCCTGAGCGCGGCCTCGAGCCCGGCGACATTCCTGATTCCAAAGGCGACGATGGCGCCCGCGAGCTGACCCGACGCCAGCGGCAACTGGACTGCGTCGGCCGTCACCGGCGCTATTCGCCCGCCCTTCACTTTTTTTTCTCCAGCCCTGAGCATTGGCTCGGCGAAGTCAGCGCCTATGACCAGTCCCCGAAAACCGGGCAAGGTCGAGATCTCCAACGCCACATCCATCGTTCCCGCGCACAGGTCGAGATATCGCCCTGCCTTATCCCGTTCGACTCCGAGCCTGGCGATTGCCTTGCGCCGCCATCGACGGTCGATGTTGAGGCTGAGCACGTGATTCAGGAGATCGTAACGCGGGGCGATCTCGGAGAAAATCCGCTGTACGTACGCGCGTTTCTCAGCGCCACCGGCAGCGGCGGCACTGGCGGTCGCCCTGTCCATGTCGGTGGCCAGCATCCACCGAAAGTTGCCCGGCAACCCTGCGCGGGGCAAGCTATCTTTCCCGCGCCTCCCTACGATGCCACCAAGGTCCTACACCGACGTATCCGACCAGCAGGTGGTCGTCTTCGCCCAGGAAGGGCGCGAGGACGCCTACCGCGAGTTGATCAAGCGCTATGAGCGCCCCGTGTTTTCGCTCATATACCGCATGGTACGCGACAATGAGACCGCCGAAGACCTGGCGCAGGAAACCTTCATCAAGGTTTTGAACAACATCGATCGCTACCGGCCCGAGTTCAAATTCTCGAGCTGGCTGTTCAAGATCGCGAACAACATCACCATCGATCACCTCCGTCGCCGCCAGATCGACACCATCAGCATCGAGGGATCACCCGACGCGGTAACGGCGGAGCGAGCGCGTGCGACATCGGTGACAGTGACAAGTGGGGGCGAATCACCCCTCGAAGAGCTCGAATCGAAGGAGCTAGGTGCCGCCATAGAGAAGGCGATCGCGCGGCTTCGGCCCGAGTATCGCGCCTGCATCATCCTTCGGCACGTGGAGGATTACTCATACGACGAAATCGCGGAAATTGTGAAGCTCCCACTGGGGACGGTGAAGACCTACATCCACCGGGCCCGACAGGAGCTGAGGGAGTATTTGGGGGACCTGAAATGACCATTTGGACCCCTGTTTTTGCGAGCAAAAAAGACCCGAAAAAGGCTGAAACTTCCCCCGTACCAAACCCGTAAGCCATACGTGAGGAACCCATGATCGAGCACGACTTTCCCGAAGATTTCGTCCCCATTGCGGCCGAACTGCAGCGACTACCCTATCTGTCGCCGTCCCGGGATTTTGCCGATCGCGTCATCTCCGGAATAGACCGTCTGCAGCCCGCCCGGGCTGTGGCTCCCGTAACCTCCAGGCATCTGGAGCTGCAACAGGGCGGACGGCAGACGGTCGTTCCGCGACGCCGAATGGGCGTCGTGCGCGCAACTGGAACAGCGGTGACTGGTGTGGCCCTCCTCGCGGCCGCGGCCTTCATGTTCTTCGAGGTCGACCTCCTTACCGCGATGCTCTCTGCCGCCGTGGTTCAATACTCATTCGTCATCGCGGCGGTCGGCGCCCAGATCGGGACCCTTGTGCTGGGGCCGGCGACGATCGCTTACCTCCAGGCAGGGGCGCTCCAGGCCGTTCTTCTCTACATGACGCTGGTGGCGGGATTGGTCGGCGGATATGCCGCGATCCGGACCGCGGCTCACATCGCCAAACTCAAGGCAGCGTAAATGAAAGCCATCCTGCTCGGTGTCTCTCTGTTGGTTGCGACCGTGGCCGTGCGGGATGCGCATGCTCAAGAGCGTCCCGGGGTCAGGTTCACTCGATTCACGAGGTTCCAGCAGGGTGACCTCGTCATTCCCGCTGGTTCCACGACATCGGGCTCGGTGTTGGTGGTCCGTGGGAATCTTGACGTCTACGGCAATGTCGACGGCGCGGCGACCGCGATTCTCGGCGACGTCATCGTGCACGAAGGGGGCAGGGTTCGCGGTGGAGCAGTGGCACTGATCGGACATGTGCGCAACGAAGGCGGGTCAATTCTCGGGGTGATCAAGGATGTCGGCGCGACACACAACCGGTCGACTGTAAGCTTCGGTGGACGGCCGCGGACGACTCTCGGTTCCCTCGTCGCCGCGATCCTCTGGCTCGTGGTGCTTCTCCTCGTCGGAACGTTCGTCCTCTTCTTCCTGGGCGACTACTTCAAGCGCGCCGTAGAAGTCGTCACCAACGAGACCGGCCGCTCCCTCCTCACGGGTGTGATCGGCGGGCTCGCATCGATTCCCGCCCTCATCGCGATCGTCATCGCCATGGCGATCACGATCATCGGAGTCTTCTTCATTCCATTCGGCGTCGCGGCATTCCTCATCGCCGTTTCGGGAATTGCGATCCTTGGCTTTCTCGCCGTTGCGCAGGTGGCCGGAATTGCGATCGCTGGAAAGAGAGAGGCGGAGACTCCGGCCGGGCAGCAGCTGCAGTTTCTCTACACTGGAATTATTGCTTTCAGCGCTCTCTGGATCATCGCCGCGGCCTTCACCTGGTTCCCGATTCTGGGTGCGATTCTCCGCATGCTCGCGTTCTCGGTGACGTTCGTCGCCGTCGCGACCGGATTCGGCGCGGTGATTCTTTCATGGTGGCGCTCGAGACCAAAGAAGAACGCAGTAGCCGTCTAGAGCAGTCCCTTCAAACGCCCGGCGAGCTCGTATAGCGCCTGGGCCGCGGGCGTCTCCGGCTCGCTGACAACGATCGGCTCACCACGATCGCCACCCGACAGAACACCGGGGAAAAACGGAATCTCGCCGAGCAGGGGGACATTGAGCTCGTCGGCCAGTCGCTTACCTCCTCCACTGCCGAAGATTCTGTGCTTCGCCTCGCAGTTCGGACAGATGAAGTAGCTCATGTTCTCGACGATGCCGATAACGGGGACGGCTACTCGCTCGAACATTTTGGCGCCGCGCAGTGCGTCACCCGATGCGACCTCCTGCGGCGTGGTGACGATGATGGCGCCGTGGACCATCGTCGCCTGCACGAGCGAGAGCTGAGCGTCGCCGGTCCCGGGCGGCATGTCGACGAGGAAGTAATCGAGCTCTCCCCACTGCACGTCGCGCAGGAACTGCGTGATGATCTTCATGATGATCGGCCCGCGCCATATCGCCGGCTGGTCGCGCTCGATCATGAATCCGAGACTCATGATTTTGACGCCGTGTGCCTGGAGCGGAATGATCTTTTCGTTTTCGACGGGGGGCGCGGCGTTGATGCCCATCATCCGCGGGATATTCGGGCCGTAGATATCGGCGTCCATTAAACCGACGCGCGCACCCTGCTTCGCCAGCGCGACCGCGAGGTTGGAAGCGACGGTCGATTTTCCGACGCCACCCTTGCCACTCGAGATAGCAATGATATTTCCGAGATTGGGGTAAGCGACGGGCGTCGGCGCGGGAACGGAAGCGCGCTGCGATTGCGGCTCCTGCCCCATGACAGGCAGAGTGCGCGATGCGGCGCTCTTCGGGGCTGAGGGCGCCGGTGCTGATGGCGCCGTGCGAGCCCCGGATCTCGCAGCTACTGCGCCCGCGGCTGTCGACGGTTTGTTCGCCTGCGAAGCGTCTTTCACATCCACTCGCACATCGGTCACGCCCGGAACCTGTTGCAGTGTTTGTCTCACTTCGCGCACGACTGTCGCATCGTCCTCCGGTGTGAGGAAGAGACTGAGCCGCACCTTGCCATCGGTAGTAGTCGCGATGTCTCGAACCATCTCGGCTTCCAGCACGTTGGCGCCAAGGCGGTTATTCCGGATACGCGAGAGCGCATCCGTTATGCGTTCCTGGAGATTGGGGGTCATCCGCTGGATTCTTCCGTGGCGAGAACGGCTCTCAGCTCTGAGACCCTGAGCTTGAGCTGCACCTCGATACCCTGTATGAAGGTGGCGGGCGAGCAGTCGCAGTCGGGACAGCCGCCCTTGATCAACAGCACGGCAGTGCCGCTCGATGGATCGAAAGTCTGCAGCTCGATCGCGCACTGTTCGATTCTCAGAATCGGCAGTATCTCGGCGAGCTCGTGGCGGATTTGGTGCTCGACGTCTTCCTGTGGGCGGGATTGTTTGCGGCGGAGAACGCTCATGAGCGCAAGTTAGGTGGCGCGTCGCGGTGTTGCTACGGGCTGGCGCTCACGCCACCCCCTCCTTGTCCTCCGCTCGCAGGAACTCCCGCGCCGCGGCGACCACCTTCCGCCGCACGATCTCGAGATTCCCCTCGATGAGCGCGCCAGCCGCTCTGGCGTGACCGCCACCAGAGAACTGCTTGGCAAACTTGTTCACGTCTACATCGCCGGTGCTTCGGAACGAGACTTTCACCTTGTCGTGCCCCAGGTCGCGGAAGAAGATCGCGAGGCGTGTGCCGCCGATCGAGCGCGGATGCTCGGCAATTCCTTCCAGATCCTCCGACCGCAGGCCGTACTGCTCGGCGGCGCCCGCCGCAACAGAGATCCACGAGATTCCGTATTCAGGATCGACTTCCAGTGTGGCCAACGCATCGCGAAGCAAGTGAAGCCGTCCGACCGGCATCGACGCGTAGAGTCGACCATACATCTCCTCCGGCTCGACCCCCGACGCGATCAGCTGCCCCGCGATGCTGAGGCAGCGAGCCGTCGTGTTGCTGAAACGGAAGCCACCGGTATCGGTGAGCAGCGCGATGTACAACGCCCGCGCAATGTCGGGCGTCACCTCCAGGCCCAAAACCGTGGCGAAATCGTAAATCAGCTCTCCCGTCGCGCACGCGGCGGTGTCGGCCACCATCAGCTGGCTTGGCGGCTCGTCGCTCGGGAGGTGGTGATCGATCACGAGCTTGGGAATGGTGAGCTTGCGCACGGCTTCCGCGAGAACGCCGAGTCGCTTCACATCGGAGATGTCGAGAACGACCAGTACATCGACGTCCTTGAGACCCTTGGCTCCCATGTCGCTCGCGTCTCGAACATCATCGCCGAGGAGGAACTTGTACATGTCCGGCCATGGCGTTGGGTTGACGATCCTGGAACGGATTCCCATCTGGCCGAGCAGCCGGGCGAGCGCCGTCTCCGAGCCGCAGCCATCGCCGTCCGCATTGATGTGGGTGGATATTGCGACAGAGCGTCCCGCGCGGAGCTCCTGCGCGAGACGCTCGATCGACTCCCGTCGTTGCTGGGGAACGCTTAGGAGGTCAAGCACTGCCTTCGGCGCGGGCCAGCTTCGAGTGTGATCTGCTGTAGAAGAAGTAGATCACGAGTCCGATGATCATCCAGACGATGAGCCGCTCCCACGTTGCCGCTGGCAGACTCGACATCATGTAGCCGCAGATCAGGATTCCCAGAATGGGGACCAGCGGCACCATCGGCGTACGAAACGGCCGCGCGAGATTCGGCGACTTGTAACGCAGTACGATGATGCCCGCACAGACAATCACGAACGCCAGCAGTGTTCCGATCGACACCAGCTCACCGAGCAACCCGATCGGGAACAGTCCGGCGACGACGCCGGCGACGACGCCAGTGAGGATCGTCGTCACGTATGGCGTCTTGAAGCGCGGATGAACCTTTCCGAACACCGGCGGCAGGAGTCCGTCACGCGCCATCGAAAAGAAAATTCGCGGCTGGCCCATGAGCATGACGAGCACGACGGAAGCAAGGCCGGCGATTGCGCCGATGTTGATGATCGACCCCAGCCACGCGAGCGCCGGGCCAGCCTTCTCGATCGCGACGAATACCGGGTGCGGAACATCGAGTTCCTTGTAGGGGGCAAGGCCTGTCATGACGAGCGACATCAGGATGTAGAGCACCGTGCAAATCGCCAGCGATCCGAGAATTCCTATGGGCATGTCTCGCTGAGGATTCTTGGCCTCTTGCGCCGCGGTAGATACGGCGTCAAACCCAATGTAGGCGAAGAAGACAACCGCCGCGCCGCGCACGATGCCGCTCCACCCGTAGTGACCGAACCCTTCGGTTGGTGGAATGAACGGATGCCAGTTGGCCGTGTTCACGTACATGAAGCCAAATCCGATGACGAGAAGCACGATCGTGATCTTGAGAATTACGATGAAGTTGTTGAAGCGCGCTGATTCCTTGATGCCGATGACGAGAAGAGTCGTCATCAACCCGATCAGCACCATTGCCGGGAGGTTGATCACCGCACCGGTATGAGACAGGCCGACGGGATGGAGAACAGCTTTCGTCACCGGATCTAATTCTGCGATGTCGGTATAGTAGTAGGGCGCGCTTGTAAACGATGTGGGCATGTGCACGCCGATCTGCTCCATGAACGCCGAGAAGTATCCGGACCATCCCACCGCGACGGTGGACGCGCCGAAGAGATACTCCAGGATCAGGTCCCAGCCGATGATCCAGGCAACAAATTCACCGAGCGTCGCATAGCCGTACGTGTAAGCACTGCCGGCAATCGGGATCATGCTGGCGAATTCGGCGTAGCACAGGCCTGCGAAAAGGCATCCGAATCCGGATACAATAAACGAGAGGACGATTGCCGGTCCGGCATATGCCGCCGCCGCCCTTCCCGTCAACACGAAAATTCCGGCGCCGATGATCGCGCCTATGCCCAGCGTCGTGAGGTTCAGCGCACCTAGTGCGCGCCGGAGCGTATGCTCTGTGGATTCACCCGCCGCCTCAGCCTGCAGGACAGCGATGCTCTTCTTCGTCCATAAGCCCATTAGAAAAACTCCGAAAACGTGGGTAGAGTGACGCCGGACTCCGAATCATTCGACACTGCACAAGCGTCAGAAGTTGTGATGACGCGCAAAGCAATGTCAAGGAAACTACCACAGCAGCGAACAACCCCTTAAAGCGAGTAGTTGGGTGCCTCGCGCGTTATCGTGACGTCGTGCGGATGGGATTCGCGAAGACCGGCGGCGGTGATACGGACGAACTCCGATTCGGTGCGGAGCTGCTCGATATTGGCGCAGCCGACGTATCCCATTCCGCTGCGAAGGCCGCCCACCATCTGGAACAGCACGTCGCTCACCGGACCCTTGTACGGAACACGTCCCTCGATTCCTTCGGGCACCAGCTTCTTCGCGGACATCTCGCCTTCCTGAAAATATCGATCGGCGCTTCCATCCTGCATCGCGGAAAGACTCCCCATCCCGCGAATCATCTTGAAGCGGCGGCCCTCGAGGAGAAGCGACTCACCCGGACTCTCCTCTGTGCCAGCGAGCATCGATCCCATCATCACGCTGGACGCGCCCGCCGCCAGCGCTTTCACGATGTCGCCCGAGTACTTGATTCCTCCGTCGGCGATGACGGGAATGTCACCAGCGCCCTCGACCGCATCGAAGATCGCGGTGAGCTGGGGAACTCCCACACCCGTGACGATGCGCGTGGTGCAGATCGAGCCTGGTCCAACGCCAACCTTCACCGCGTCGACTCCGCGCTCTACCAGCGCCCGAGCGCCCGCGCGGGTCGCGATGTTTCCGGCCACTAGCTGCACGTCGGGGAACATCTCACGCACCACCGACGTCGCCTCAAGAACACCTTCGGAATGGCCATGCGCGGTGTCGACGATCAGGACGTCGACGCCTGCATCGACCAGTGCCCGGGCGCGATCGCGGTAATTGGCGGCGCCGATCGCCGCGGCGACGCGAAGGCGTCCATGCTGGTCCTTGTTGGCGTTCGGGAAATCGCGGCGCT
>WNGI01012178.1_pt1 | contig 10684 bp, 8 predicted proteins | sample 5400621 | NCBI WGS metagenome assembly WNGI01 (sample SAMN13153374, study PRJNA577476) | soil metagenome | isolation source: 20 cm soil or saprolite under Garry oak tree replicate 1 | place: USA:California | collected 2016-06-15 | reverse complement strand
TCGGGCGGGTCCTCGCGGTGAACGAGGGCTCGATCACGATCGCCGCGGTGGACCGTTCGCAGGGCCAGCCGTCACCGGGCGCCTCACCCGCGACCACCTCGCAGATCGTCCTCGTCGGCGCGAACACGCGCATCGTGAAGACGACCGAGACCGACGTGAAGCTCGGCGACATCAAGCTGAACGATCAGGTGACCGTCGTCGGAACGACCGACGCGACGGGCATGGTCGGCGCGACCGCGATCGTCGTCGGGTCGACAAACGTCCTCGGCCAGCTCTTCGGCTCGCAGACCGGGACTCCCGGTGGATTCGGTGGGCGTCCGGGCGCGAGCGCGGCCCCGACGAAGGCGCCCTAAATCACATTTTTTCGGGGGCGCTGATCCCGAGGAGCCCGAGCGTCTGACGAAGCGCGAGCCGCACCGCCTCCACGAGGCGGAGCCGCGCCCTTGATCGCGCGACGTCGTCCGGATCGACGACGCGGTGGTCCCGATAGAAGCCGTGGAAGGCGCCCGCGAGCTCGAGCGCGTACGTGGTCAGCTGGTGGACACCGTAGTGCTGCCGGATGTCGTCGACGAGCTCCGGGAACCGGAGCACGAGGCGCACGAGATCGAGCTCCCCGGGCTCCTTCAGCAGCGTGAGGTCGGCGCCGTCCGGGGCGATGCCTCGCTCCGCGGCCGTCCGGTAGATGCTCACAATCCGCGCGTGCGCGTACTGCACGTAATAGACGGGGTTCTCGTTGGACTGCTGGACCGCGAGCTCGAGATCGAAGTCGAGCTGGCGGTCGGCGCTCGACTGCAGGAAGAAATACCTGGCCGCGTCCTTGCCGACGGCTTCGATGACCTCCTCGAGCAGCAGGAATTGATTGAGCCGCTTCCCCATCCGCTTGAGGACGCCCTCGTGCAGGAAGCGCACGTACTGGTAGAGGACGACCTCGAAGCGCTCGAGGAGCCCGAGCGCCTTCATCGCGGTGCGCATCTGGATGAGGTGGTAGTGGGTGTTCGATCCCCAGACGTCGATCTTCTTGTCGAACCCACGCTCGCGAAGCGACTGCAGGTGGTAGGCGATGTCCTTCCCGAGATAGCCGGGCTCGCCGTTCGAGCGGACGAGAACCCAGCCCTCCTTGTCGTCGACCGCCTCGCTCGCCTGGAGCCACACCGCGCCGTCCTTCTCGTAGACGAGGCCGAAGCGGCGGAGCTCCTCGAGCGTCTTTTGGAAATAGCCTGACCGCATCATCTCGGCCTGCGAGTACCACGTGTCGTAGCGGATGCCGAGCATCGCCGCGACCCGCTTCGCCTCGCGGAGGACCCACTCCAGACCGACGTCCGCGAATCGTTTCGCCTGGTCGTCGAGCGTCAGCGACATCCACCTGTCGCCGTCGCGCTCCTTGATCTCCGCGGCGATGTCCTTCACGTAGTCCGCGGCGTACGCGTCGGGCGGTATCTCGATCTCCTCGCCGAAGAGTTGGCGGTAGCGGATCGCGATCGAGCGGCCGAAGACGTCGAACTGCGTGCCGGTGTCCTCCACGTAGTACTCGCGCTCGACGCGTGCTCCGGCGAACTCGAGCACCGCCGAGAGCACGTCACCGAGTGGGCCGCCACGCGCGTTCGCGATGGTGAGCGGCCCCGTCGGATTCGCCGAGATGAACTCGACCTGGATGCGCTTCCCCTGGAGGGCCGTCGTCCGTCCGAAGTCCGTCCCTTCGCGCACGATCTCGTCGATCTGACGTGCGAGCCACGCGGTGTCGAGCCGCACGTTCACGAACCCGTTCAGCTCCTCCACCGAGGCGATCGGCGGCGCCACGCGGACGCGCTCGCGGATGGCCTTCGCGATGTCGCGCGGGCTCTTTCGCACGGCCTTGCTCAGGCGGAGCGCGACGCTCGACGCGTAGTCGCCATGCGCCGGGTTCCCGGGCCGCTCGACCTCGACGGGAACGCCGTCGACGCCGTTCCAGCCGAGCTCTTTGGAGGCGCGGCCGAGCGCGTCGCCGATCGCGCTTGCGATCTGGTCCCGGAGGAGCGTGCTCACGCCCGCGAGTCTGGGACAGTGAGCGTGGGCGCGCCAATGTCGCCGCTCGGTTCGTGCGCGGCGAAGAGTCGCCAGGTGAGGACCGCCGCGAGCCCGTACGCCGCGACGAGCGTGAGGATGTTGACGGTGAAGCCCTCGGGTCCGAGTCGCGCGCGCAGCGCGCCCGAGAGGATCGCGCCGGCGGCGTTCGCGGCGCTCCATGCGAGCGCGAAGACCGCGTTCGCGCCGGCGCGCTCGGCTGGCGTGAACGACGAGAGCTGGAACGCGTTGACGGTCCCGCTCGCGCCGAACATGAGGAAGTGGCGGACCGCGAGCGCGGCGACGGCGATCGGCAAGGCCATGGTGAACGCGGCGACGACGGCGAAAGGCAGCGACAGCGTCTCGACGAGGACGACCGACGGGATCGCTCCGAGCCGCGCGGCGACGAATCGACCATGAAGAAGGGCCCCGACGCTTCCCGCGACCGCGAGCACACCCAGCAGCAGGCCGAGCGCCGAGAACGGCACGCCGTACCGGTCGGCGAAAAAGAGATTGAGGAATGGGAGGAAGCTCCCCGCTCCAAACCCGAAGAGAACTTCGATGACCAGAAACCTGCGCACGAGCCGATTGCGCTTCGGCGCCTCGAGCGTGCGCCGCTCGACCGGGACCGCGTGGATCGCGAGCACCGGGACGATCGACGCGGCGGCGATGATCCCACCGCTCGCGACGAGGGCCCGTAGCACGACCGCGTCGCCGGGACGGGCTCCGAGGAACGCCGCGACCGGCGCGGCGAGCGCGCCGGCGATCGCGCTCGAGAGGAACGCCGCGGTCGTGCCGAGCGCGATCTGCTGGCCGAACCTGGTCGCGCGGCGCGTCGCGTCGGTCGCGTCGGCGAGGAGCGCGGCGCCCGAGGAGCTCGCGATGATGCCGCCGAACCCGATGAGCGCCGCGGACACGAAGAGGGGGACGAGCGCATCGAAGACGAGGATGCCGACGATGCCCGCGCCGGTCAGCGTCCCGCCCACGAGGATCGCGGCGCGTCGTGAGCGTCCGCGCGTGAACAGGGCCGCAGGGATCGCGCCGGCGACGACGCCGATCGCTTGTGCGCCAACGAGGAGCCCGATCGCGAGATCGTCGAAGCCCAGCGCGCGATACAGGAAGTTCAGATAGAAGGCGGCGACGCCGAGCCCGAAGCTTCCGAGGGCCGCGGCGCCGAGGTACAGGAACGCGTCGCGTCGGCCGAGCGGTCGGGCTATTGCGGCTGGCCGAGCGTCACGTCGACGGTCTGCTCCTTCCCGTCGCGCAGGATCGTGAGCTTCACCTTGTCGCCGGGTCGGAATTTGACCATCACGCTCTGCAGCGGGTGCTCCGCATCGATCGCCTGGTCGTTGACCTTCGTGACGATGTCGTTCACGCGGATCCCCGCCTGCTGCCCTGGCGAGCCCGGGACGACCTGCGTGACCACGATGCCGGTCGTGCCCGAGGGCAGGCCCAGCTGCGCCGCTTGGCGCGGGGCGAGAGGCGTGTACTGGACGCCGATGAATCCGCGGACGATCTTGCCGTTCTTGATGAGCTCGTCCGAGATCGTCCGAACGGTGTTGCTCGAGATCGAAAAGCCCAGACCCTGCGCGTTGCTCGCGACGAGGGTGTTCACGCCGATGACCTGGTGCGTCGCGACCCAGATGAGCGGACCGCCCGAGTTTCCCTCGTTGATCGCCGCATCGGTCTGGATCAGATCCTCGAGGAACACCTGCGGCGTCTCGGCGACGCGACGCCCTTTCGCTGAGACCACGCCATGGGTCACCGTGTTCTGGAATTCTCCGAGGGGACTGCCGATCGCGACGACCGAGGAGCCGACCGGGGCGTCGTCGCTGTTGCCGAGGGCGGCCGCTTTCAGGTTCTGCGCCCCGGAGACCTGCAGGACGGCGAGGTCGGTGAGCTGATCGCGGCCGACGAGCTTCGCGGACATCTTCTTGTTGTCCGAGAACACGACGTCGAAGGACGCTCCGGGATTGGTGTCGCGGACGTTCTCGACCACGTGGTTGTTCGTGATGACAAATCCACGCTGCGCGTCGACGACGAAACCGGAGCCGCTCGATTGGGGCTGTCCGTTGGCGACGTAGTTGATGACCGTGACCACGGACGGAAGCAGCTCGTTCACCGCGGATACGACCGGATCGACGCCGGGACTGGGGTTCGCGAACGGCGTGGCCACCGGCAGCGCGCCGGCCGTCGCCGCGGCCGCGGGCGAGCCGGCCGCCGGTCCCTGGGGTCCGAGGTAGGTCGCGGTCAGGCCACCCGCGACACCTCCGATGATCGCCCCGGCGAGGAGATATGCCCCAGCGCGAGCGCCCCTCACGCGGTACTTACCGCCGCGGCGTGCGCGCCGTTTCGGCGGGGACCGCGCCCGGGGCGGTGCGCCTGCGCCGAGCGGTCGGCCGGGCGGCCTCGGGTTCGACCATCTGGCCGATCGCGGTCGCGCGGACTTCGAGGTCCACATGGGCGTCGGGCTCGATCTGCACGTCCCAGGTGCACGAGAGCTCGAGCTGCTGATACAGGCGTTCGAACCCCTGTTCCGAGTTCGTGATCGAATAGATCGGTCGCGTCGCGATCGCACAGGGCGGGTCGATCGCGAACGCGATGTCGAAGTGCCGCGACTCCGAGTGGACGGCGATCTCGGTCGCGTTGCGCACGTCGACCGGTTTCCCCGGGGTCGTCTTGCGAGTTCCGATGGTGATCGTGTCGGCCCCGGTCTCGGAGAGCAGGCCGATGTTCGACGCGCTCGTGAACTGGACGACGATGCGCTCCTCGCTGTCGTTCCGGAGTCGGTAGCGGACGCCCGCGGCGAGACCTTCGTCGGCGATCCGGATGTCCTTGCGGATCCCCAGACCCGGCGCGGAGACGAGCGCCCGCGCGGGCGGCTCGAGGATGAGACTCACGGTCCGCGCTTCCCGCTGCGGGGTGAGCTGGTAGTGAAAGGCGTGGAGCACGACCGGCTCGGCGCGGCCGACCCGGAAGCTGTCTTGGAAGAACGCGCGCCGCGCGACGTCGTACTCGAGCAGCTTCGAGAGACCCCGTTCCCGCGCGCGCACCGCCTCGTGGATCGACTTCGTTTCCTTCTCGGCCGCCTTGCCGACGAGCACCTTGCCGGCCTTCTCGGCGCGCCGTAGCGCCTCGTGCTCGGCCTCGGGCCGCCGCGCGAGGGTGTCGATGAGGTTCGTCGCTGACGCGTAGATGTCCCACTCGATCACCGCGCCACCCTGGACGTGGACGAAGACCGCGCCGGCGTTGCCGCGGAAGATGTACTCGTCGTAGCCGTCGACGTCGTAGTCGCGCTGCTCCCCCGCGGCGGTCCGGCGCTCGGAGAGGATCCGCTCGGCTTTGAGGAGCGACGCGTACGCGTCGGCGCGGAGGTGCGGGAAGTAGATCCCGCCGAAGACGCCGTGCCAGTACACGTCGTTGCCCTGCGATCGCCAGAGGTTTTGCTGCGCCTGACGGACTTCGGCGGACGCGTCGAGGATGCTGCGGCGCGCGAGCTCCTCGCTCACGATGAGCATCCGCTTGTGGAGTCCGTTTGACTCCGGGTACTTCCCGAAGAAGTTGCGCCAGAGCGGGGCCACCACGAGCGCGGCGAGATCGCCCTCGAGCTTGTTGCGCGCCTGCAGGTAGCGGCGCGAGGCGTTCGCGTCGAGCGCCCACTCAGCCATCTCGGGGTACGAGCCGCCGGGGATGTAGATGCGCCGCGCCGGCTTCTGGAAGATCCACGCGTCCTCGAGGGTGGTCGTCTGCAGGAAGTCGGCCTGTGCGATCGCGGTGAAGAACTGCTCGAGCCAACCGTCCTTGTGTACGCGAGCGTACGTACCGGGCCACGCGCCGAACTTCTCGCCGTCGTCGGCGTAGACGACGAGCCTCGCGCCTTCGTCCGCGCGAGCGCGCAGCTCCTTCATCGTCTGGCTCACGTCGCGGAACGGGATGAGATAGCGGAGCTTCATGCTGCCCGGGAAGACGATCAGCGGGAGACCCTGGTCCTCGGTCACGTAGGACTCGCCGAGCTCCTGCGGCCGAAGGCCCGCTTGGAGGAAATGGTCGTCGTCGAGAACGGTGTACGCGACGCCGGCCTCCGCGAGGAGCGACGGCAGATGCGGCTCCCAGACGCGCTCGGTGAGCCACGCGCCGAGCGGACGCTGGCCGAAGATGGCGTGCACGCGATCGCTGAGCGCGCGGATCTGCCCGACGCCGTCGCGTCGCGGGACGCCGACGAGGACGGGCTCGTAGTAGCCCCCCGAGAGGAGCTCGATCTGCCCGCGGCGGACGAGGTCCGCGAGGTCGCCGATGACATCGGGTCGGTTCGCCTCGAGCCAATCCAGCAGGGGGCCGGAGAAGTGGAGGCTCGCTTTGACCTCCGGATGCCGGTACAGGGTGGCAACGAGCGGGGCATACGCCCGCTCGGTCACCTCTTGAAACACTGACGGGAAGTTCCCGGCCGGCTGGTGCTGGTGGAAAACCAGCGCCAATCGCAGACGATCGGCCACTAACGACGCATTTTACCAAAAATGGAGTCTACGTACGGTCTGCGTACAGAATGGCAGGCTGCCTGTCGACGTACTCGACAGGCCACCGTTAGTCATAGACGCTGGACGGAATGGTCGGAAGGCTCGTTCTCTACGCGTCGCTGGTGCTCGCGCTCGGGATCGTCGTGGTTGGAGCGTGTACCGGCCCCGCAGCGCAATCCTCTCCGACCCAGGCGCCGCCGCTGGCATCGACGCCGCGTCCTTTTACCCCGGTGCCGAGCGCGGTCCCGACCACGACGACCGCCACCCCACCCGCATCGGCGAGCGCCAGCGCCCCGGCGAGCCCGGGATCGTCGCCGGCCGCCGCCTGCCCGCGCGTCTCCGGTGGCGTCGGCGCCGCGCAGGCGCAGCTCATCGCGGTGCGCATCGCGCACCAGCCGGGGTTCGATCGGCTCGTGTTCGAGTTCGGCCCGAGCACCGCCCCGGGGTCGCCGGGCATCCCGCCGTACGTGATCGAGGCAGCCGGTTCGCTCGCGGGCGCGAGCGGGCAACCGGTCGCCATCAGCGGTAACGCCCTCTTCGGGGTGCGCTTCCAGAACGCCTCGACCCGCACACCGACGGGGACCGCGAGCTATCCCGGGAGCACCGACATCAAGCCGCTGACACCGCTCATCAAACAGGTGAAGCTCGTCGAGGACTTCGAACGTGTGCTCACCTGGGGCGCGGGGCTCGACCACCTCGCGTGCCCGAAAGTCCTCGAGCTCGCCGGGCCTTTCCGCGTCGTGCTCGATTTCCCGACCCCGCCATGAGCTAGAATTTGGTTTCCGCAGAAAGCGTCAGGAGAGCGATTCGTCGTGGCTGAAGCCCAAAAGCTCACGGTCCGTCCGCGCGTGGTATTGGGAAAGAAGGTGGGCGCCCTTCGTCGGAAGGGTGTGCTGCCGGGCGTCGTCTTCGGTGGCGCGGGGCCATCGACCCCGGTCGAGACGGACATGCACGCCTTCGAGCTTTCCTACCGGCGCTGGGGCAACACGACGCTTCTCTCGCTGGCCGGCCTCGATGGTGGTGAGGTCACGGCGCTCGTGCACGACGTGAGTCGCGATCCGGTGAGCCGCCAGATGCTCCACGTCGACTTCGCGCGGGTGTCGCTCACCGAGAAGACGCACGCGGACGTGCCGCTGCACTTCGTCAAGGAATCGCCCGCGGTCCGCGGGCTCGGCGCCGTCCTTCTCCACGCGCTCTCCGAGGTCACGGTGGAGGCCTTCCCGCAGGACATGCCGCGATCGATCGACGTGGATCTCTCGGGCCTGCAGGAGATCGACGACGCGATCTTCGTGCGCGATCTGGTGATCGACGCGACGACCCTCCGCATCCTGAACGACCCCGAGGAGCTCGTCAGGAAGGTGCCGCACCCGCGGCTGCCGGCGGCGCGGAAGGCGCGAAGCCCGCGGCCGCCGGTGCCGAAGCCGCGAAGGGCGCCGCTCCGAAGGCCGCGGCCGCTCCGGGCGCGAAGGCCCCCGCCGGCGGAGGCGCCAAGAAGGCCTAACCCGCGAAGTCCGCGACGGTCGCGTCGGGGAACGGGTTGTCCGCGCGTTCGAGGCTCCGCAGCTCGACCTCATCTTCATAAGGGTCACCACCGCGCGCGATCGCGACCGCACGACGGAACCGCTGCGCATGCGCGCGAAATCGTTCGACCGCGTAGTCGGCGGCCTGTCCCGTCGTGACCAGGAACGGCCAGTCGCTCGACTGCGCGAGCAGCAGCTCGCGCATGGCCTGGCGTCCGGCGCGCTCCCGTAGCGGATCGTCATGTGACACGGTGCCGTCGAGGGCGCGCATCTCGCCGGCGAGACGCTCGAGCTCGTCCCACATCCAGGCGGTCGACTCGTTCAGCCAGGTGGAGTGGTCGTTGTTCTTCCCCCACGAGCCTTCCGCGAGGGCGACCCGCTCACGCGGCGGCTCGCGGTCGAGGTACTCGACCGCGGTCGCGACCGTCACATCGGACGTGGAGAGCTCGCGCAGCACCAGACCCAGCCAGTCGACTCCCTCGAACCACCAGTGTCCGAAGAGCTCGCTGTCGAAGGTGACCGCGAGCAGTGGATCCTGGCCATCCGTCTGGGGCCCGGTGAGCTCCTCGCGGACCACCGAGACGAAGTGCGATGCGTGTTCGCGGGCGCGTTCGGCGGCACGACCTGGTGAGTACTGCTCCTTCTCGGAGAGCCCCTTGTGCACCGAGGTCACCCGCCAGTAGCGAAGACCGCTCTGATCGTCCTTGCGGTGGAACTCGCGATACTGCGCATCGCCCGGGTAGCCCATGAATGCCGACCACACCTGGCCGGAGACCCGCTCGTGCCGCGCGATCGCCACGACGCTTGAGTCACCGACGTAGTACGGACGCAAGAGGTCCACTTCGGTCGGGGTCGCGACCGTGGCGACCGGCGCGACCGCGGTGCGCGCCTCGCGTGGCGCGAAGCGTCCGAGCTCGCTCTTTCCCCTCCGGCCGGCCACGTCGGCTGCGGGGCGCGCGCCTCCCGGGAGCAGTGCCGCGTCGGTGAAGAAATGCGTGAGGCCGTGCTCCTCGAGCACGGTCTCCATCCCGGGCGCGTACGCGCACTCGGGAAGCCAGATGCCCTTGGGCGCGAAGCCGAGGAGCCGTCGCGACGAGCGCAGACCGATGCGGAGCTGCGCCTCGACAGAGGCGCGGTCGAGGAGCGGCAAGTAACCATGGGTCGCGGCCGACGTGAGGATCTCCACATGGCCGGTCCGTGCGAGGTCGGCGAACGCGCCGACGAGATCGCGGCCGAAGCGCACGCGATACGCCTCGCGCAGCCTGCGAAACGAGTCGACGTAGAAGCCCGCGAGCGCCGCGCTGGCATGATCGTCGGCGTCGACGAACCGGCGCACGTCCCGCTCGGCGCGGCGCACCTGGTCGTCGATGTACTCGAGATTGCGCACGTCGACGTCGTGGTCGGCGAGCTGCTCGAGCAAGACCGGCGTGAGGCCGATGACGATGCGGAACGGGACACCCGCGTCGCGCAGATCGTGGAGCAGCACGAGGAGCGGCAGGTACGTACCGAGCACCGCCTCGTGGATCCATTCCTCGCCGTGCGGCCAGCGACCCGCGCCGCGGCAGTACGGCAGATGCGAGTGGAGGGCGAGCACGAAGGTTCCCACGAGGCCATTCTCGCCGTTTTACGCTCCACTTCATGAGCGAACGGCCCATTCGCTTCGCCACGCAGAGCGGTGGCGCGCCTTCGGGCGCCGAGTGGCTTGCCCGGGCGAGGCGTCTGGAGGCCATCGGCTACGAGACGCTGGCGATGCCCGACCACATGGTCGGCGGCGCCTGGGCCAACCTGCCCGCGCTCGCCGCGGCGGCCGCGGCGACCAGCACACTCCGCCTTGGGAACCTCGTCCTCGACAACGACTTCCGCAATCCGGTCGTGCTCGCGCGCGAGATCGCGACGCTCGACGTCATCTCGAACGGGCGAGTCGAGCTCGGACTGGGCGCCGGGTGGTTCGACCGGGATTACCAGAGCATCGGCCAGCCGTTCGATCGTGGCCGCGTGCGCGTGGCGCGTCTCGCCGAGGCGGTGACCCTCATGAAGCGGCTGTTCATTGAGGACGAAGTGACCTTCGCGGGCGTCTACTACCGGACCGAGCGGTCGGAGTGCCGGCCAAAAACGGTCCAGCGGCCGCGTCCGCCGTTCCTCATCGCGGCCGGCGGACCCCAGATCCTCGCCCTCGCCGGCCGTGAGGCCGACATCGTCGCGATCATTCCGTTCGCGTCGGGCGTCCGCGAGTCCCGAGCCGACGACGTCTCGGTCGACGCTGCGCGCGCGCAGATCGGCGCCGTTCGCGCGGCCGCCGGGGACCGATTCGGCGAGATCGAGCTGAGCATCTTCGTCGACGTGACGCTCACCGAGGATCGCGAGCTCACGATCAGGGAGCGCGCCGAGAAGGCAAAAGCGGACCCCGAGAAGCTTCGCCGGTCGATCTACGTCGGGATCGGGACGCTCGAGGAGGTCCGCGAGCACCTCCTCGCCGTACGCAAGGCCCTCGGGATCACCTACTTCTGCCTTCGCGGACCACACGTGGAAGAGCTCGCTCCGGTGGTGAGGGAGCTCGCGGGCAGGTAAGCGTGTCGCGCAGCTGTGCGCCTGGCGTTACACGACCGAGCG
>WNGI01006412.1_pt1 | contig 10685 bp, 4 predicted proteins | sample 5400621 | NCBI WGS metagenome assembly WNGI01 (sample SAMN13153374, study PRJNA577476) | soil metagenome | isolation source: 20 cm soil or saprolite under Garry oak tree replicate 1 | place: USA:California | collected 2016-06-15 | reverse complement strand
CGGGGGCGGCGTGCGCGGGCTCCGTGTCGGCACCAGCCCCGACCTCCTCGAGCCACCGCCCGAGCCCGAGGTGCGCGCGGCCTACGAGGCGACCCTCCGGCGGCTCGAGAAGCTCGGGGCGCGGCTCGTCGAGGTGCGCATGCCGCACCACGACCTGGTCTTCCGGACGACCATGGGGGTGTTCGCCATCGAGGGCGGCGTCGGGCTCGACGCGCTCATCGGCGACCGGCCGCGCGTCTTCGGCCCGCAGGTCCAGCGCATCTTCGAGATCACGCGCGTGCCCGACGTGGCCACGGCCGTGCACACCCAGCAGCGCCGCCAGCTCGTCGCGCGCGACTACCAGGCCGCGTTCGTGGAGGTGGACGTGCTGCTCGCGCCGGTCGCGCCCATGCCAGCGCCCCGCATCGACACCGACGAGTTCACCGTCGCGCCCCTCTGCGGTCCCTACTGCGGCGCCGCGAACCTGGCCGGCATCCCGTCCGTGCCGCTCCCGGCGGGGATGAGCGGCGGGCTCCCGGTCGCGATCCAGATCATGGCGCCCGCCGGCGCCGACGCGCTCGCGCTGCGGGTCGCCTACGCGCTCGAGCAGGCGTCGCCGGAGCACCGCGTGCAGGTGCCGCCCCTCGCGGCGCGGGCGTGAGGCGCATCCCCGTCCTGCTGGCGCTGCTCGCGCTGGCGGCGCCGGCGGGGGCAGCGGTCGCCGAGGCAGAGCGCCGCGGCGCGCGCTTGCGCCTCGCGACCGCCGCCGCGGCCGCCGAGGTGGATCTCGCGCGCTACCGGCTGCGCGTCCTCGGGCGCCACGGGCTCCTGAGCGCCGAGCACCGGGCCGGCGGCGTCTTCTACGAGCGCGCCGGCGCGCCGCACCACCTGGGGCGCGTGCGCGCGACGGCGCCGCGCGAGGACGGGGTGGTCCTGACCGTCGACACCGACGAGGGTGCCGCCGCCTCGGTCACGCTCGTCTGGCTCACGCCGCGCACGCTCGAGGTGACGGTCGAGCCGCCCGAGCCGGCCACGCTGAGCGCCGTCGGCGATCGCTGGCGCTCGCCGCGGAGCGAGGCGATCTACGGCCTCACCGAGCGGCTCCGCGACTCGCCGCCCATCGCCGACGGCGTGATCGACATCCCGATGGAGGACGTGAAGCCCGCCCCCGTCGGCTCGCTCGACCGCCGCAGCGAGACGGTCGCGATGTACGTGCGGCCGACCTTCTCGCTCTACGCACCCTTCTACCAGAGCTCGCGCGGCTACGGCCTCGCCGTCGCGGGAACGGCGATCGGCCTCTTCGACGTCGCCGCGTCGGACCCGCAGACGCTCGCCTTCCGCTTCGAGGCGGGCACGACGCCGGAGAGCCAGCGGCTCCGCTTCCACGTCTTCGTCGGGCCCGAGCACGCCACCATCCTGGACGAGTACACGCGCCTCACCGGCCGGCCCTTCGTGCCGCCCGCGTGGGCCTTCCTCCACTGGCGCTGGCGCGACACGCTGGATGCGGGCCCGCCCGCGCTCCTCGACGGCGTCGCGATGAACGCCGAGGTGGTCGACGACGTCACCATGTACGAGGCGCTCGGCATCCCGCCCGGCGTCTACCACTTCGACCGGCCCGTCCTGCAAGGCGAGTACGGCTTCGCGCGCTGGGCGTGGGACGAGACGCGGCTCCCCAACCCCGACGCGATGCTCGCCGCGCTCCGCCGGCGCGGCTACCGCATCATGACCTGGAGCGCGACCTGGCAGTGCGGCGCCGAGCCCGGCGACAACGGCCTCGGGGCGCAGATGCTGGGTTTCCTGGCCCCCGGGCCCGTCGCCACGCCTCACTGCGCCGACGTCGGCGGCACGAGCTTCATCCTCGACGTGACCAGCCCCGCCGCGCGCGCCTGGTGGCGCGACCAGGTCGCCGCCTTCGTCCAGCGCTACGGCATCGACGGCATCAAGCTCGACCGCGGCGAGGAGCACATCCCGTCCGCCGCGACCGACGTCTGGGCGGACGGCCGCACCGGCCGCGAGGTGCACAACGCCTACCCGGACCTCCAGACGCAGATCCACTACGACGCGCTCGCGGCGGCGCACCCCGACGGCGACTTCGTCCTCCTCTCGCGCGCCGGCTACACCGGGACGCCGCGCCTCACCGTCTTCTGGGGCGGCGACATCCCGGGCAGCGAGACCTTCGGCAGCGGACCGGGGACCGACCTCGGCCTCCGCAGCGCGATCATCTCCCAGCTCCGCGCCGCGTTCCTGGGCGCGCCCATTTGGGGCTCCGACACCGGCGGGTACTACCAGTTCAAGGACCGCGAGGTGTTCGCGCGCTGGCTCGAGTTCTCCGCCTTCTCGGGCATCATGGAGATCGGCGGCACCGGCACGCACGCGCCCTGGGACATGCCGACCGCGCCGCGCTACGACGACGAGATGATCGCCATCTACCGGAAGTACACGACGCTGCGGGTGACGCTGCAGGACTACATCGTCGCGGCCGCGCGCGAGGCGGGCGCGAGCGGCATGCCGATCGCCCGGCCGCTCGTCTTCCTCGACCGCAGGGACCCGAAGCTCCGCGACCTGTGGGACCAGTACCTCTTCGGGCCGGACCTCATGGTGGCGCCGGTGTGGAAGGTGGGCGAGCGCCGGCGGCCCGTGTACTTCCCGCGCGGGAAGTGGCGCAGCTACTGGGACCCGACCCGGCGCTGGCGCGGGCCGCGGACGGCGATGGTCGACGCGCCGCTGGACACGATCCCGGTGTTCGTGCGCGGCGACGCGCAGGTGCCGGCGCCGGGCGGCGCGCCTCGCTGACGGGGAGGCTGGCGGCTCGAGCCGGGTCCGTACGTACGGACCCCGCCTGGTGTCGCTAGAAGGCTATCCAGCGGCGCCGCTGACGGCCGCGAGCCGGGACGCAGTTCGACGGCTCGTCCTGTGCGGTTGGCGTGTCACTCAGGATGACCGGCCGGCGCTTCGGTCCCCAGTCGCCCGGTGGTCCGTGGAAGACGCCGGGGCAGCGCGCGCCGCAGCGCCGGCACTTGCCATCGTCGGTGAGCTGCCAGCGCAGGATCCGGTACCAGTCGCGGACGATCAGCTTGGCGCCGCACTGATGGCACGTCGTGGTGCCGCCTTCAGGGTCGTGCACGTTACCCGTGTAGACGTAGCGCAGGCCGTTCTTCAGGGCGATCGCGCGGGCGCGCGTGAGCGTCGTGGGCGGCGTGTGCGGCTTGTCCATCATCTTCCAGTCGGGGTGAAATGCGGTGAAGTGCAGCGGCACGTCGGGGCCGAGGTGGTCCATGAGCCACTCCGTCTCGTCCTCGATCTCCTTCTCTGAGTCGTTCTCGCCCGGAATCAGCAGAGTCGTGATCTCGAACCACACGTCCGTCTCCTTCTTCAGGTACACGAGCGTATCGAGCACGTCCTGCAGATGGCCGGCGCATGTTTTGTGGTAGAAGTGCTCGGTAAAGGCCTTCAGATCGACGTTCGCGGCATCCATCCAGCGGTACATTTCGCGACGTGCCTCGGCACACTGATAGCCCGCCGTCACCGCCACGGCCTTCAGGCCGAGCTCATGACACGCCTCTGCCGTGTCGATCGCGTACTCGTGGAACACGACGGGGTCGTTGTACGTGAACGCGATGCTGCTGCAGCCGAGCGCCTTGGCCACGCGCGCGAGCTTCTCGGGGCTCGCCGCGTCGGCGAGCGTGTCGATCTCGCGCGACTTGGAGATGTCCCAATTTTGGCAAAATCGGCAAGAAAGGTTGCATCCCGCCGTGCCGAACGACAGGATCGGCGTCCCCGGGAGGTAATGGTTCAGCGGCTTCTTCTCGATCGGGTCGATGCAGAACCCGCTCGACCGGCCGTAGCTCGTCAGAACGATCCGGTCGTCGAGCCGCGCCCGAACGAAACACAGGCCCTGCTGTCCTTCGTGCAGCTTGCACGCGCGCGGACAGACGTCGCACTGGATGCGCCCGTCGGGCAGCGCGTGCCAGTAGCGCGTCGGCACGACGCTGTCGCGGACGTCCCAGGGCAGGCCGGAAGCGCGTGTGGCGGCGGGCATCGGCGCAACGATCCTTCCGGCTCGCCGGAAGGACTTCATACAGCCCCAACGGTAGCACGGGGCGCGGGCCTGGTCAGGCGGCCGGCAGGTGTGCTACGCCCGCGCCATGCGCGATCCCGAGACCGTCGTGCGCGAGTTCTGCGCCATGTGGCCCGAGCGGAACGTCGAGCGGTTCCTCGAGTATTTCACCGACGACGCGGTCTACCACAACATGCTTTGAGCGGCCGACTCAGCAGCACCCCGCCAAACAGCCCCGCACAACTTCAGGTTGGAACGGTCTGTGCTTACCCGCCGAGTGCGGGGTGGTTCAGACGCCGTGGTAGCAGCGCGGTAGCAAGAGGTCGCTGAAGGAGATGACCCATGGCTCTCGCCCGCCGGTCGGTCGGTCCACGGTAAGTGCTCGCCGCGCCCCGTCTGCTCTGGCACCATGCGTTGGGGCCGCGCCATCGGGGCGCACGCGTTCCGGCGGAATTGTGCACCGCGGTCGCGGCCTACGCTCGGGACGAACGAGCCGGGGGCGCGGCCGAGGGAGGTTCCCTGCTGTCCGTTGACAGAAACGGCACCACCAGGAATAGTGTGCGGTAGCGGCTGGACCCCAAGATGATGGGTCTCGGAGAGGAAAAATCCTAGGGGGTTGAGATGCGGCTTCCGCGTTGGGTCCTGATCCCATGGTCGGTGATCGGCTCCATCATCTTCGTCATCGGGCTCGGCGGCCTGCCAGAGAACGTCGCTGGTTGGGCTCACTTCCTGAAGTGGATGGAGCCCTACATCAACCACGAAGCAACGCGGTGGGTTCTGTTCCTCGTCGGATGGGGATCACTCTACCCCATCGCGGCGTGGCGCATTGTCACATGGGGCACGCCAGCATCAACGGAACCACGCGACGAGGAACTTCGGCGTCTCCTTGGTCTGTTCATGGACGAACTCTATCGGGATGCTTCCAAGCCGTCCGGTCGATTGCCAGATTACCGCGAGGCCATTGAGTACGCCGACAAGGCCCTAGCGGAGATGAAGGAGTCGAAGCGGGAAGCACCGCTAGCGGCCCTACGCCAAGCTCTTCGGGAGTTCTCGGATGATGCTGGGGCGCTCATGGGGGTCTTGGAACGTAACGAACATGGTGACGAGGCCGCATTGACGCTCATGCGTTGCCAGCGAAGGGTCGCTGCTGCCCGGACCGCTGTTGAGTCATTCCTGTACCGAGATCTCGCGACAGCGCGACACTCACTGACGGCAGTAACCTTCGCGCCGGAGAGCCTGTCGAGCGACGAGATTGAATTGCTCGGTGAAGCGGCGACGGCGGGACCGCTCTCGGCCTTCGATGCCGACAGCGGCACTCTCCAAGTGCGGTCGGGCAAGCGCACGTTCGGCCCCGAATTCAATCCGCTGCACCTCGGCAGCTCGTTCGTAGCGCGTCCGCCAATGCCGTGGCTCGACGCGTTCAATTCGCTGCGAACGAAGGGGTTGATTGTCGGTCCAGGGGACGCCGCCCCGCGTGCCATTACGGGGCGAGGCTTGGCCGTGCTTCTGTGCTCAGTACAGCACGCTTCGTGAGAGTCCACTTCCGGTCCGCTGGTAGGCCGCCCGTGGTCCGAAAATGGTCCGAACATCCTCCTGTTCGGATCGATAATGAACCGCTCCGGTTCGTTCTCGAAGTCCCTTTAACTTCCAGACGTTAAGTCTCTCAGGGGGCATGGGTGCCTGCCGGCGATGCCAGCGGTGACGCTGAGGTCAGGCTGGTTCGAGCCGAGCCCCCGGTCACAGTCCCTTCGGGGAACCGCCCCTTCCTACGGTAGGTCAGGGTTGCCCACGCCGAGAGGAGGGATGACCGCCAACCGCCCTACCCTCGCTGATCTCGCCGCCAACCCCACCCTCGCCGCCGAGGTCGATCTCGGACCACATGCCCGAAGTTCCTCCGGGGTGACGATACGGAGCAAGCCGCCCTCAGGCCGGTGAGGATCGCCTCCTCGTCGGCGGGGAGGCCGCCGTCGGCAGAAGGTGCGCTACCCACCCTGAAGCCGCGTCTGGTAGAGGAGCGGCGAGGCGCGCTCATGTCGTCGCACGCATTACCCACCGGCTTCGCGGGTGGGCGTTACCTGGTGAAGGCCTTTCTCGGCGAGGGCGGCAGTAAGCGCGTCTACCTCACGCACGACACCCGGCTCGAACGAGACGTAGCGGTTGCGGTCATCAGAACCGAGGGGCTGGACGAGGCGCGTCTGGCCCGCGTCCGTCGCGAGGCCCAGGCGATGGCCCGCCTCGGCGATCACCCATACATCGTCAGCATCCACGACGTTGGGGATGAGGGTGGCCACCCCTACATCGTGAGCCAGTACATGGCGGGCGGGTCACTCGATGACCTGCTGCGGCGAGCGGAGACCCACCAGCTGCCGATTGCCGAGGTTCTACGCATCGCGGGCCAGATTTGCCAAGCCCTCGAGCACGCCCACACGCAGGGCATCGTCCACCGGGACCTGAAACCGAGCAACGTGTGGCTCACGCGAGACGGCACGGCGAAGCTCGGCGACTTCGGTCTGGCCGTTGCGCTCGACCGTTCGCGCCTCACCGTCGAGGGCATGATGGTCGGGACGGTCGCCTACATGCCGCCGGAGCAGGCCCTGGGCCGGGCCCCCGATGCCCGCAGCGACCTCTATTCCCTGGGCGCGATGCTCTACGAGATGGTGGCGGGTCGGCCTCCCTTCCTCGGCGACGATGCGTTGGCGATCGTGTCCCAGCACCTCAACAACGCGCCGGTCGCACCATCCTGGCACAACCCGGAGGTGCCAAAGGCGCTAGAGGCGCTGATCCTGAGGCTGCTCGCCAAGGCGCTCGAGCACCGGCCGCCGTCTGCAGCGGCGGTCCGGGAGGCGCTGGCGGCAGTCGCGACCGCGCCGGCGGGCGCCGAGCCAGCGGCGCGCGAGGCGAATCCGCTCGACCGCCTGGCGGCCGGCGTCTTCGTCGGGCGCGGGCGGGAGATCGAGGAACTGCGCGCGGCCGTCGAGGACGTGGGCGGGGGGCGGGGCCGGCTCGTGCTGCTTGTGGGCGAGCCGGGCATCGGCAAGACCCGAATGGCGAGCGAGATCGCCACTTATGCTCGCATGCGCGGCTGCCAGGTGCTGTGGGGCCGCGCCGTCGAGAGCGGGGGTGCGCCAGCGTACTGGCCGTGGGTCCAGGTGATCCGAGCCTACATGCACGAGCGCGATCCGCAGAACGCGATCGCGGAGATGGCCTCCGGAGCGGCCGACATCGCGCGGGTGGTCTCGGAGGTGCGGGAGCGGCTGCACGATCTGCCAGCTCCGCCTGCCCTCGAGCCTGAGCAGGCGCGCTTCCGGCTCTTCGACAGCGTCACGACGTTCCTCAAGAACGCAGCGAACCGGAGGCCCCTCGTGCTGGTCCTCGATGATCTGCACTGGGCCGACAAGCCCTCGCTGCTGCTGCTCCAGTTCCTCGCGCGAGAGATGGAGAGCTCGCGCCTGCTGGTCGTCGGCACCTACCGCGATGTCGAGCTCGGCCGGGAGCACCCGCTCTTCCAAGCGCTGGGGGCGCTCGCCCGCGAGGCGGTCACTCACCGCATCGCGCTCCGCGGGCTCAGCGAGGAGGACATCGCCCGCTACATCGAGATGACGGCGGGCGTGACGCCCCCGCCCGCGCTCGTGGCCGGCGTGCATCGCGAGACCGAGGGGAATCCGTTCTTCCTGGGGGAGGTCGTGCGGCTGCTTGTGAGCGAGGGAAGCCTGATCGGTGTATGCGAGCGCGCGGACTGGAAGTTCAGCGTTCCGCAGGGCGTACGGGAGGTGATCTCCCGCCGGCTCGACGTGCTCTCGCAGGAGTGCAACCGCGTCCTCTCCGTCGCATCGGTGATCGGCCGGGAGTTCGTGACGAACGTCCTCGAGCACGCGGCCGACATGCCACGAGACCGGTTGCTGGAGATCCTCGAGGAGGCGGTCGCGAACCGCCTCATCGCCGAGGCCCCCCGTATCCCGGGCCGGTACAGCTTCGCCCACGCCCTGATCCGAGAGACGCTCTACGCGGATCTTTCGGTCACGCGGCGAATCCAGCTCCACGGGCGAATCGGCGAGACGCTCGAGCGGCTACATGCTGCGAACCCCGAGCCCCACGCTGCCGAGCTGGCCCACCATTTCTGCGAAGCGGTACGCGGTGGCGGCGACGCGGAGAAGGCAATCAGCTACGCGACGCGCGCCGGCGCCCGCGCGATGCTGCAGCTCGCCTACGAGGACGCAGCTGAGCACTACGAGCGCGCGCTCCAGGTCATGGAGCTTGGGGAGCCGGCCGACGGGACGCGGCAGGTCGAGTTTCTCCTCCTCCTCGGAGAGGCGAGGCGGAAGGCCGCGGAGGTGGACGGGGCCAAGCTGACGTTCCAGCGAGCCGCGGAGCTCGCGCGGAGGCTCGGCGCGGCAGAGTGCCTCGCCCGTGCGGCGCTGGGCCATGCCGGGCCCATCGAGGACGTCGTGCCCGGCCGTGTCGACCAGGTCGTGGTCGACCTGCTGGAGGAGTCCGCGGCGGCGCTCGGCGAAGGCGACTCCCCGCTACGAGCAGCGGTCCTGGCTCGCCTGGGTGGAGAGCTCTACTACTCTCCGGATCCAGAGCGGGCTGCGGGCCTCGCGCGTGAGGCCTTGGAGAGCGCCCGCCGCATCGACGACTCCTCGACGCTCGCCTTCGCTCTCACCTGTGCCCACTTCTCGCTCTGGTGGCCCGACAATCTAACCGAGCGGCTTGCCATCGCCACCGAGACGGTTCGGCTGGCGCAGCAGGTCGGCTCCAAGGAGCTCGAGTTTCAGGGCCGGACCTGGTGCGTGATTGACTTCCTCGAGCTGGGAGAGATCACGCGTGTGGACGCGGATATCGAGGCGTGCGCGCGCCTCGGGAGCGCGCTGCGGCAACCGTTCTGCGGGTGGTACGTGTCGCTGTTCCGGGCGACCCGGGCTGCGATGGCGGGGCGACTCGAGGAGGCGGAGCGGCTTGCGGTCGAGACGTTCGCGCTCGGACAGCGGGGGGCGCGAGCCGCCTTCGCGGAGCAGGTTCTATCGGTGCAGTTGTTCTACGTCCGCCGGGAGCAGGGACGTTTTGAGGAGCTCGAGCCTGTCGTGAGGCTGTTCGCCGAGCAGTACCCCGCGATTCCTGGGTATCACGCCGGCCTCGCTCTCGTGTACGCCGAGGTCGGGCGCGAGGCCGAGGCGCGCCGAGAGTTCGAGTGGTTCGCGGCAAACGACTTCACTCGGCTCCGCCGCGATGCGATCTGGCTCACTACCGTGGTCCTCCTCTCAGAGGTGTGCACATTCCTGGGCGACGCTCGCCGCGCCGCGAGGCTGTACGAGTTGCTGCTGCCGTATGCGGGCCGCAACATGGTCATCGGCAACGCCTGTGCCTGCACGGGCTCGATCGCGCAGCAGCTCGGCCTCCTCGCCTCGACGATGGCCCGGTGGGTTGATGCCGAGCGGCATTTCGAGGCCGCGCTCGTGATGAACGCGACGGCGGGCGCGACCGTCGCGTTCATGCGCACGCAGCTCCATTACGCCGGCATGCTGCTCGCGCGCGGCGAGCCGGGCGATCGGCAGAAAGCGCTCGAGCTCCTGAATCAGGGGCTCGACCCCGCGCAGCGCCTCGCGATGAAAGCCGTGACGGACAAGGCGCTCGGCTTGAAACTCCGCGCTCAGGGCGTCGAGCAGGCCGCCGTCCAGACCTCGATCGACGCCGTCGCTACGATGGCGCAGCGCGAGCGTCCCAATCTCGCCCCGCACGCCGCCCCCGACGGCACGGTGACCATTCTCTTCACCGACATCGAGGGCTACACCGCGATGACCGAGCGTCTGGGCGACCTCCGCGCGCAAGAGGTGCTCCGCGCCCACAACGCGATTATCCGCGAGCAGGTGACGGCCCACGGGGGCTTCGAGGTGAAGTCGCAGGGCGACGGCTTCATGGTGGCCTTCTCGAGCGCGCGGCGGGCGATCCTCTGCGCGATCGCGATGCAGCGGGCGATCGCGGGCTACGGCGCGCGGCATCCCGAGGAACCCATCCAGGTGCGGATCGGGCTCCACACGGGCGAGGTGATCAAGGAGGCCGAGGACTTCTTCGGCAAGAACGTGATCCTCGCCGCCCGCATCGCGAGCGTTGCGCGCGGCGGGGAGATCCTGGTCTCCGCGGTGCTGAAGGAGCTCAGCGAGAGCGCGGGCGATATCCCCTTCGGGGAGGGGCGACCGGTCAAGCTGAAGGGGCTCGCCGGCGTGCGACAGGTGTTCGAGGTGGGGTGGGCGGGCTCGGCGGCGGCAGAGCGGCAGGCAGCGGTCGCGCCCGAGGCGCGGAACGTCTTCCGCTGCGAGGGCGAGTACTGGACGCTCGGCTTCGACGGCAAGCTGTGCCGCGTCCACGACGCCAAGGGTCTCCACGACATCGCGCAGCTCCTGCGTCATCCCGGCGAGCAGTTCGAGGCGCGCGTGCTCGTGGCCGCGGGTGCCGGCGGCGGGGTCGAGAGCCCGGTGATCGAGCTGACCGGGGACGACCTCCGCGGGATGCTCGGCGATGCGGGCCCCCTGCTCGACGCGCGAGCGAAGGCCACCTACCGCCGAGGCCTCAAAGAGCTACGCGAAGAGCTGGAGGAGACCGAGCGCTTCCACGACGGCGGGCGGGCAGCGAGGGCCCGCGCCGAGATGGAGGC
>WNGI01006407.1_pt1 | contig 10687 bp, 10 predicted proteins | sample 5400621 | NCBI WGS metagenome assembly WNGI01 (sample SAMN13153374, study PRJNA577476) | soil metagenome | isolation source: 20 cm soil or saprolite under Garry oak tree replicate 1 | place: USA:California | collected 2016-06-15 | reverse complement strand
ACCTGATGAGCATTTCAAGATTCTGGTTCTGAGCTTCCACGCTCGGATACTTGTGCGGTTCCCACGGCCGGGAACGGCAGTTCCGAATGCAGGCTTCAATACCCGGGTTCAGAAATATGAGCTTGTCACAATGAGAAATCGCTAGCGAAAGCAGGTCCGAATAACAGCCTTCAATCACCCATTCGTTGTGTGCCTGGATAAAGGCCGTTGCCCAACGAGAAAAAGATAAGCCACGGCAGGATGTCGTGGCAAACACGCTGGAGTTATTCCGCAATGGGGCCGTTGGCTTCATCGAATGGTCAGATGACTGCGCGACATAATCACAACCCATTCGCGTGAAGCCACACCTTACACAGCGGCCAGAACGTCCGATTAGTAAAAAAGATTGTCGCTTTCGTATTCGTACGTCTTGCCGATGTCGACCGAATGCGTGTCGCCGCGAATCAGCGGACCGAGCCAGCGATGCTTGTTGTTTCTGACGGGGGAACTGAACACGTCGAAGCACCACACGAACGCGACCAAGTAAACTGCGAGGGCTAAACCAACGATCTTTGCAACGATGCGCACCGCGGTGAATTACATCTAACGAGCCGCTCGCCGATCACCTCCACCAGTTCGCGTTCGCTTTTGATGTCATCGAAGAAAAGCAGGAACATCATTTTCAAAATCACTTCCGGCGGCACCGACTCATTCCCATTATGCCCATAGCAGTGCGCCACTTCCTCACGCACGAAAGAAAAATCGATCGCTGCTTTTACCTGGCGCAGCGGATGACTGGCTCGCACCCGTTTCTCCAAATTCACTTGGGCATAACTAAAGAGCTGCTGCTCTCTCTTCTGTGTTCCCATCATGATGACATCATGGGAACACTCTCTTAACAGATCGCCGCCGCCTTATGCATTATCTTTCTTCGGAAAAAACGCGATTTGGGCAACACGCCCTAAACATTTAACATTTACTGTCTACAACACCTGTGAGCCGAATTCGCCGTCGCTTACGCGGGTGCGAATTTTCATCTTTGGGCGGACTGCTGCGATTGTGCGGATGATTTTGCCGTGCTCGTTCGTCGTGACGCTATAGCCGCGGCGTAGCGTCGCATCCGGCCCGAGGACTCTCAAAATTCCTTCGATGCGACGGAAACGGTGTCTAGCGTTTTCCAGTAAGTGCCCAGGGCAGGCGACCAATCGCCGATTCAAATCGGCAAACCGGTTGCGGCGCTGCATGAGTTCGCGCGCGGGACTCCGTGCCTGTAAGGCAGCCGTGATGTGGAGAAGGCCGCGCTTGTGGGTGTCGATCTTGTGTGCGAGGCAACGCTGCAAAGTCTCGCGCGCGTGATCCAACCGTTGTTGCGCATCGCGGACCCGATTCAGCCACTGGCGCGCAAGCGCGCGCGTGCAACCGTCGATCTGTCGCTGAAGATCCATAATGTCGGGCACGATCAATTCCGCCGCGGCACTGGGTGTCGGTGCGCGCAAATCCGCGACGAAATCGCATATGGTAAAATCGATTTCGTGGCCAACGGCTGAGACGATTGGCACCGCAGAATGAAATATCGCGCGGGCGACAATCTCTTCGTTGAACTCCCACAAATCTTCGATGCTCCCACCGCCGCGCGTGACCACGAGAAGGTCCAGCGGCGCAAATATTTCACTCGGCGAGGCGAACTCGCGAATCGCAACCGCAATCTCCTGCGCCGCTCCGCTTCCCTGTACACGCACCGGATTGATCAAGATCTGCAACCACGGTGCGCGACGTCGCAGCACGTTCAGCATATCGCGAATCGCTGCGCCCCTTGGTGACGTTATTATCCCGATTCGTCGCGGAAATTTCGGCAACGGCCGTTTGCGTTCGGCCGCAAATAATCCTTCTGCCTCGAGCTTGCGCTTGAGCGCTTCGAATTTTGCATGGAGCAAGCCCATGCCGCGCGGCTGAAGAATCTGAACGTTGAGCTGATATTGTCCGCGCGCTTCGAAAACTGTAACTGTGCCGTAAACCTGCACCTGCGCGCCATCGGCAAGCGGTTGCCCCGAAAGCTTTCGGGGCATCGTGTCGCGCCAAATCACGCACCCGATCTGAGCGCGCTGGTCTTTGAGAGTGAAATATTGGTGGCCGCTGGGATATAGCTTGTAATTTGAAATTTCGCCCTGCACCCAAACCGCACCGAATTTCGTCTCCAGCACTCCACGGATTGCACGGGTCAGCTCGCAAACGGTGAAAACCTTTGAAGTTTGCGGGAACAAATCGCCTGTTGTTGTCATGTCGATTTCCCAGTTGGGTGAAAACATCTCTAATCGCAATATTTGTCATGTCGAGCGGCGTCCAGACCCTTGGTTCTTGACGTGCGCTCGTCCTTGACAGTCTCGGCGATCCGGAGATGGTCGGGCGCTTATGAGCATTCGCATTATTTCGCGTGTTATCCTTTGTGGACTGGTCCTCGCTTTTATTGGTCAGGCAGGAGGGGATCAATCTGCCCAACTGCATTCCCACCGGGTGTTCAAGGTTGGCGTGCTCGTGTCATTAACGGGATCGGGGTTCTCCCTCGGGCGAAGCACGGTTGCTGCGTTGCAGATTGCCGAAGAGCAAATCAAAGCAGAAGCGATTACCCAACACGGCGGGTATCGCTTCAAATTTTTTGTACGCGACACTCAGCAAAATCCCTCGAAGGCGCTGGAAGCGATCCAGGACCTCGACAAGCGCGGCGTGCAAATCATCATCGGACCGCAAACGAGCTCCGAGGTCAGGATGATCAAGCCGTACGCGGACGAGCACAACATTCTCGTCATCAGCCAGGGCAGCACCGCTTCTTCGCTCTCGATCCCCGACGATAACATCTATCGTCTCTGCCCAGACGACAGGCTCGAAGCTGAGGCGATCGTCGCATTGATGCAGCACGATGGGATCCAGCACATCGTCCCGCTATGGCGAAACGATGCAGGCAACAACGGCCTGCACGATTCCGTTCAGGCGGCTTTCGAAGCGCTTGGCGGCACCGTCGCTTCAGGTTTCCGCTACGAGCCATCAACAACCGACTTCTCGGCCGCGACTTCATCGATCGCCACGCAGATTGCGGGTTTGATAGGCGGCGGCACCAATCCCTCCACAATCGCGGTTTATCTTGCGGCGTTCGATGAAGTGGTGGGCATCTTTAACGCTGCGCACTCTCTGGGGGCCCCGCTTTCGACAACGAAGTGGTACGGCAGCGATGGCGTCGCGCTTTCTGCGGCGTTAACAGGTGATGCGACTGCTGCGGCTTTCGCGGCCAGTGTAGATTACCCAAATCCAATCTTCGGACTCCCGGACTCGCTGCAGAGCGAATGGCAACCAATCGCCGACGAGATAGAAGTCCGTACGGGAATTAAACCCGACGCCTTTGCGCTATCGACCTACGATGGGCTTTTTGTGATCCAGCGCGCTCTGGAAGATGTGGGCGATCTGAAGAACTTCGCGGCTTTCAAAGCAGCATTCGTGAGTGAGGCGGACCAGTATCAGGGGATAACCGGATCGCTGGCCCTGAATTTAGCCGGTGACCGGGCCAATGGTGATTTCGATTTCTGGGCTGTGCGGTCACGAAATGGCAGCTATAGCTGGGTGCGCATCGGAAGCTACAACAACGGCGTGCTGACGTTGTTCTGAAGACGGATCGATACGTTCGCCGCGTCTAGGCAGGCGTTTGACACAAACGCCTCTACAACTCGCGTGCAAGAGCGTCTTCAGTCACTAATGCAAGGCAAACACGGGCTTCAGCTTGATCGCATCGTGTTACTCGGTCGCACATTCGAAGAATATCGCCGCTATTTCCTGCTTGAGCCGGATACCCTTATAGGAAAAAGAGTATTGGATGTGGCGGGCGGGGTCAGTTCTTTTTGCGCCGAGGCCAACGAACTCGGCATAAATGTGACTTCCTTTGATCCAATCTATTCGCTGCCGCCCGAAGAGATCACGGAACGTTCCGAGCCGGACCTTGAATCGGTTTACAGGACCATCGGATCTGTGCCGACGTATCGCTGGAGTTATTACAAAAATCCCGAATACATGCGTGAATTGCGAAAACGCGCGTCCACAATTTTTCTCCTGGACTACAAGACTCATCCGGAGCGGTACGTAGCGGGAGAGCTGCCGAGACTATCGTTCGCGGACGGCGAGTTTGATCTGACTCTCGTGTCCTATTTCCTCTTTGCCTACCAGGACCGGCTCGACTACGAGTTCCACCGCGAATCGATCCTTGAAATCATGCGCGTGACACGAGACGAAGCACGCATTTATCCGACGGTGACGTTTGAAGCACAACCAAGCGAGTTTATTCCAACGCTGCGAGCGGATGCGGCGCTCCAAAGCTTTGCGTTCGCACAAATAAAAACCGATTTTGAGTTTCTGGTGAATTCCAACTCGTTCCTCCGCGTTAGGCACAGTTGAATCGGTATCACTAATTACAAATCACGATTCGCGGAACAGCTCCGCTTGTGCGCCGGCCGGCGGTTTGAGTCCGAGCTTGCGATACGCGTTCGCTGTAGCTACCCGGCCTTGCGGCGTGCGTTTGATGTAACCTTCCATGATTAAATACGGCTCGTTCACTTCTTCGATTGTGCCTGCTTCTTCACCGATCGCGACTGCCAGTGAATTCAATCCGACGGGACCACCATTAAATTTGTGGATCAACGTTTCAATGATGCGCTTGTCCCATTGGTCGAACCCGTCGCGATCGATCTCGAGCATCACAAGCGCGCGATCGGCCAGTTCAGCGGTGATTTTTCCTTCGGCTTTCACCTGCACATAATCGCGCACCCAGCGCAAAAGATTGTTTGCTGTGCGCGGCGTGCCGCGTGACCGCGCCGCGATCTCGGCTGCACCCGCGGCATCAATCTCCACGCCGAGTAAATGCGCGCTGCGTATGATAATTTTCTGCATTTCCTCGGCATTGTAATAATCGAGCCGCGCTGTCATGCCAAAACGCGAACGAAGCGGCGCGCTCACCATTCCGGCGCGCGTCGTCGCGCCAATCAATGTGAACTTCGGCAAATTCAGGCGCAGACTGCGCGCCTGCGGTCCCTGGTCGATGATGATGTCGAGCCGATAATCCTCCATTGCCGGATAGAGATATTCTTCGATGGCCGGTTGCAGCCGGTGAATTTCATCGATGAATAGCACGTCGCCTTTTTCCAAGCTTGTTAAAAGACCGGCCAGTTCGCCCGCTTTCTCAATCACTGGGCCACTGGTGTTTTTGATGTTCACACTCATCGCGTTGGCGATGATGTAGGCGAGCGTCGTCTTGCCGAGGCCGGAGGGGCCGCTCAAGAGAATGTGTTCCAGAACGTCACCGCGCCTTTTAGCGGCTTCCACCATCAACTCCAGTCGTTCGCGTACTTTTACCTGGCCGTTGAACTCGCTGAAGGCTGGCGGTCGCAGCGAAATTTCGAAAGCGGGATCTGGTTCCGGCGGTTTCATTCGCGCTTGCGACGAGTTCATAACATTGGAGCGCGGCTTTCGCGCGTCATTATTCCAAATTTTTCGTTAACACCAGCTCCGTGCCGCGGCGTTTGTGTATGTAATCGACTTCGTCAAATGCATTGCGAATGAGATACAGACCAAGGCCACCTGGCTTAATCATATCATGAGAACGGCCCTTCATTTCATGGGGAAGGACCTGTTCGCCGTAGTCGCGCAGCCGCATGCGCACGCATTTGCGCAGTCCCTCCATTCGCAATGAGATCAGTTGATCGTCGCGCAAACGGTAAGCATATCGGATAACGTTCGTGCATGCCTCGTCGACGCCGAGCACCATCAGCAGCCGTTCTTTTTCGGAAAACGGATAGCCATTGAGAAAATTCCGCACGCAGTTCCGCAGCAAAGCAAGATTCGCGGTATGACTGCTGAACTCGACCTTTGTTCTCTTCATCGCTACCTCCAAATAGGTGAGCAGATTCCGATGCTCATTCAAGCGTAGAGCGCTTTGGAGTGCGCGGATACTTCCGCGCTTTGAAAGCGGTCCCGCAGTCGCGGGATCGCCGCACTCCAAAACGTGATGGACACTCGCGGAAACCGCTGTTCAGTTTTGGAGCATGTGGCGATCACTTATCGCGCTTTTACTCTTGGGTGCGCCGCAGGTTTGGGCGCAGGAGAACGCTACTGCTTACGAAGCTCTGCGCGTCGTCGGCACTGAACTCGGTCGCGGCGCTCTGAATCATATCGTGAAGATCGCGGGGGTGAAAGGCAACCCGCAGCCTGACAAATGGAAAATTGTTTTGGAAGATCCACAGGGCCGCGGTGTGCGCGAACTACAGATTGCTGACGGAAAGATCGATTCCGATGATAGACCGGATCGCTCGACAGCGGGTTCTACCGAAGGCGCTATGATCAATGTTTCGCGTCTAAACTTGGATTCCAGCGGCGCGTTCGCAGTGGCTAGTCACACAGCCCAAGCCTCGCATACCGCTTTTGCAACGGCGGATTACACCCTGCGCACAGATGAGCGCGGCGAGCCGATCTGGATCGTTACTCTTCTGAACAGATCGTCGCATCCAGTTGGCACGATATACATCGGTGCGACTCGCGGCACCGTGAAGCGAACCGAAGGAATGTTTGCCGGCGCGACCATGGAGGACGTCCAGAACGATTACGATGAAGGAGAAGGAAGCGGCGTCATCAGCGACGTGAAAAAGAAAATCAAGCACGCGTTTCACAGGACACAGAATGAGGCGCGAGCCATGTTCGAGCGAGTGAAACGCTCGTTTTCGGATTTTATTAACCGGGAGTAGTGACACCAAAGTGAACGGCGTATCCAATTCCTGGCCTTCTCTGCCATTCGCGGAGTGGCAAGACACTGCCATCACTCTGCACATGTGGACGCAGATTGTCGGCAAGGTTCGCCTGACGCTTAGCCCGTGGACGAATCACTCGTGGCACGTGACCCTTTATGTGACTTCACGTGGCCTAACGACTTCGCCGATTCCTCATGGCACATCGACATTCGAAATTCGTTTCGATTTCATCGATCACGAATTGCGCATCCTTAAAAGCGATGGTGCGGCACGAGTGTTGAAACTGCGCCCGCAGCCGGTGGCGAAATTTTATCGTGAAGTGATGAATGCGCTAGCCGAGATGGAATTGCCTGTGACCATCAATATGACGCCCAACGAGATTGAGAATCCGATCCCGTTTGATCAAGATGAAGAGCACCGTTCCTACGAGCGCGAATACGCGAATCGGTTCTGGCGGGTTCTCGTCCAGAGCGATCGCGTGTTTAAGGAATTCCGCTCACGTTTTTGTGGCAAATGCAGTCCGGTGCATTTTTTCTGGGGCAGCTTTGATCTCGCGGTGACGCGTTTCTCTGGCCGGCCCGCGCCGCCTCATCCTGGTGGGGTCCCACATTTGCCGGACGCGATTACGCGCGAGGCTTACTCGCAGGAGGTGAGCAGCCTCGGTTTCTGGCCTGGCAATGTGGCAATGCCGACACCTGTATTCTACTCCTACGCATATCCCGAACCGCCGGGATTCGCCGAAGCGAAAATTCAGCCGGGCGCAGCCTCCTATGAGCCCAAGCTGCATGAGTTTATCTTGCCGTACGACGCGGTGCGCACCGCTGAAAACCCGGATGAAGCGTTGCTCGAGTTTGCCCAGAGCGCCTACGATGCTGCCTCAAAGCTAGCGAAGTGGGACCGCGCTTCGCTGGAGGAAAAGAAGCCAGCCTTGCATTCTCCGCGGTAACGTTCGTAATTAAACGCAATGATTTCCCAATGCGCGGCCGAGCTGAACGCCTGGCGCGAAGTCAAAGATGGGTGGCGGCCGCTTTACGGCGATGTTGATCAATTCGGCGTGGCCGTAGAGTGGCACGACTTTCGGACGGCCCGGTCGTTCGATTGGGGAAAAAGTTTTCATCCGCAGAGTCTCGAGTTTTGTTTGAATCTTGAAGGCCACGGGCAGGTTGGGGCGACTGACAAAACGAGCAGCGATTACACGCCGGGAAATTGCGGCTACTACGCGATAGGAGACGAGCCGCTGCCTGCATCGCGGCGCGCGAACGATCATCATCAGTTCGTCACACTCGAATTCTCGAGAAATCATTTGCAAAAACAGTTCGTCCAAAATGAATCCGATCTGGAGCCGGAAATTCGGCGGGTCATTTTCGGGGAGAAAAATGAAAACGTGGTTGCGCCTGTGAGGCCGATGTCGATCGAGCAACGCAGGGTGATTGCGACGCTGGCGGATCCACCAGTGGCGAAAGCCGCGCAGATTCTCTGGTATCAAGCCAAAGCGCTCGAACTTATGGCCCATTTTCTTTTCGCTCCGAAAAATCCGGAATTTTTCTGCATGCGGCAAAAGCGCGTCGCGCGCGAGCGGGTGGAACGCGTCAAGCAGGTCCTGGCGCGTGACCTGGCAAATCCTCCCACGCTGGAAATGATCGGTCAGGAAGTCGGTTGCAGTCCGTTTTATCTCAGCAGGATTTTTTCCCGCGAAGTCGGTCTGACCATTCCGCAGTATTTGCGCAAGTTGAGGATGGAACGCGCGGCTGAGTTGTTGCGCACGGGACGATACAATGTCACTGAAGCGGCCACAGAAGTCGGATATTCAAGTCTGAGCCATTTCAGCAAAGCCTTTTGCGAGACTATCGGTTGTTGTCCGATGCTGTACCCAGCGGCCAAGAACGTTATTCTTGATCCCTGACACGTTGAGGCGTCCAACGCTCTGCTTGTCATGTTGAGCGAAGCGAAACATCTCTGATTGCTATTTCAGCGCCGGGAGAGGGAATTGGTCCAGAGATTCTTCGCTTCGCTCAGAATGACAATGAAGCTTGACGCTTTGAGTGACCCGCCGGCTTAAACGTTTAACGCTTGAACGATCAAGATGAAAATCACGCGCGCCCTCATTTCCGTTTCGGATAAAACCGGTATTGCTGCGTTCGCACGCGCTCTCGAACGCCAGGGGGTGGACATCATTTCCACTGGCGGAACGGCGGACCTGTTGAGGAAGGAAAAAATTCCAGTACGCGAGATCTCGAGCTTCACAGCATTTCCGGAAGTGCTTGAGGGACGTGTGAAAACTTTGCATCCCCGGGTGCACGGCGGTCTTCTTTTCAAGCGCGGCAACGCGAAGCACGAAGCCGAAGCGCGTGAATGCGGCTTTGAACCGATCGATCTGGTAGTGGTCAATCTTTATCCTTTCGAAGCGACTATTGCGAAGCCAGGCGTCAAGCTGGCTGAAGCAATTGAAAACATCGATATCGGAGGACCATCGATGATTCGCAGCGCAGCGAAGAATTACGAATCCGTGACGGTAGTTGTTGATCCCGCAGATTACGACGCGGTGCTGGAAAACATCCGCGATAACAAGGGAAAAACGACGATGAAACTACGAGAGCGCCTCGCCATTAAAGCCTTTGTGAGGACGTCCGATTATGATCGCGCGATCAGCGGTTTCCTGAACAAAGCGCAGACAACTGACGCCTCGTTTTCGCTTTCGCTTCCGTTGGCAATGCGCTTGCGGTACGGAGAAAACCCACACCAAAGCGCCGCTCTTTACGGTGATTTCGACGAATATTTCGAAAAGCTTCATGGCAAGGAACTCTCGTTCAACAACATTCTCGACATTAGCGCCGCGACGAATTTGATTGGTGAATTTGAGGAGCCGACGGTTGCGATCCTGAAACACACCAATCCGTGTGGAGTCGGCTCGGATGTCGATCTTCGCAAAGCGTGGGACAAGGCGTTTGCCACCGACAAACAAGCGCCGTTCGGCGGGATTATCGTGTGCAATCGCCCCTCGAGCGAGCCGCTTGCGAAAGTAATCAGCGAAATTTTCAGCGAAGTGATTATTGCGCCGGATTTCGAAGGCGAGGCGCGCGCGATCCTACAGAAGAAAAAGAATCTGCGCCTGATTCGATTGAAAACGCCGCCAGAACAAGCGAGACCGGCGACTGATGTGCGCTCGGTCTGTGGCGGCGTGCTGGTTCAGGACGCAGAAATTGCAGGCGAGATCACTCAAAACGTTGTCACCAAGAGACGACCAACTAAAACCGAGCTGAACGCGATGTTGTTCGGCTGGCGCGTGGTCAAGCACGTGAAATCGAATGCCATCGTGTACTCCAAGGCGGACCGGACACTCGGCGTCGGCGCCGGCCAGATGTCGCGTATCGACGCGTCGCGAATTGCAATTTGGAAAGCGAAAGAAGCCGGGCTCTCGCTGAAAGGGTCCGCAGTGGCAAGCGATGCTTTTTTTCCGTTCCCGGATGGTTTGATCGCTGCTGCAGAAGCCGGTGCAACGTGCGCGATTCAACCAGGCGGCTCAGTTCGGGACGAAGAAGTGATCGCCGCCGCTAACGAGCGCAAGATGGCGATGATATTCACCGGTATCCGCCATTTTCGCCACTAAGGCGCATTCCTCTTGTCATTCTGAGCGGAGCGAAGAATCTCAGATCATTTCTTTTAACCTGCTCAAACCAATATTCAGAGATGTTTCGCTTCGCTCAACATGACAAGGCTCGATTGGTTCAGCCGCCACGCGTTCTGAACATCGAAGATTTGCGGCGCGCCGCGAAGCGTCGACTTCCGCGTGTCGTGTTTGACTACATCGACGGCGGCGCGGAGGACGAATGGACACTGCGCGCGAACTGCCGCGCGTTTGAGGCGGTCACATTGCGTCCGCGTGGCGCCATCGCTACGCCAGTGTGCGAAATGGGCACTACAGTCCTTGGCAC
>WNGI01006406.1_pt1 | contig 10687 bp, 11 predicted proteins | sample 5400621 | NCBI WGS metagenome assembly WNGI01 (sample SAMN13153374, study PRJNA577476) | soil metagenome | isolation source: 20 cm soil or saprolite under Garry oak tree replicate 1 | place: USA:California | collected 2016-06-15 | reverse complement strand
GGTCTTCTCGAGGTCCAGATGCTCGATCGGAACCGACGTCAGTTCCTTCTTCGTGGGCTTTCGCATGGCCATGGGCGCCGCAATACGGGCTCCGGCCAAAAGGGTTCGGTTCTCAGGCTTTCTTCTTGCCCTCGACCGCCTCCGCGATCGGCCGGGCTTTGTCCCGCGGACGCGAGCAGACCGCGTACTCGTCCCCATCGAAAAACACGTCGAGATTGGGATTCTGCCGTTGGATTTCCTGAATCCGCTGCATGATGTCCTTGAGGGTGATCGACTCGTCGTTCGGGTCGATCCGCAAAACGATCCGTTTCTCGCTCTCCGTCCCCACGGCCCGCCCCTCTCCGGAAGCCTTCAGATTATTATCAGATTCTTCCGAGCGTATAAATACTCTCGGGCCCCGAGGCGCGGCATCCTACGCAGACTCGGTTCGCGGAGAGGACCGCATCTCCTGCGCCAGCATGACGCCCGAGTTGCCTCATCTCGCGAGCGACAGGCATATGCCGACATGGAGGGATCGAGAATTCGGCATGGAGGACAGCCAGAGGCGCCGGTTCCGAGATTTCGTGATCTTTGTGATCGTCGCCGTTTTCCTCCTCGGAGTCGCGGTCGTGAGCATCGCGCGGGCGCCAACGCCCGAGGTCCTGATTGCGTTCGCCCCGATCGAAGCTTCGTTCGTGATCGTCGCTTACCAGGTGCGACCCCGACCCATGGACCGACGCGTCCTCGTCCCGATCGAGACCGGATGTCTTCTCCTCCTGGCGGCGGTCGTTGCATCCAACCTGATCTTCGCTTTGGGTGGTGACCGATACATCGCTGCCAGCGTCACCCTGATCGCCCTGGCGGTTGCCGTCATGGTCGTTCGGTGGCAAGTGTTGGAGATCATCGGACCCAAGCCCGCGCCGAGCATGCTGGGATCGCGTTCCAAAATCGGGTGATTCCGGCACGGCCTTGGACGGGAGCGTCCCCGTACGTTCCGCACGGTCTAGATTGTTGTATGATAATGCCGTCCTCACGATTAAATACCCTCGCGGCGGGTGGTGAGCGCCACCGATTTTCATCGGTGTCGGTCATGCTCGTGATGCTCTGGAAGGCGCAGCTCCGGTGGCGGTGAAGCCCACGGTCGGCACGGTCTCCGAGCAGGTGTGCCGCGTCTGCGGAGGCGAGGTGAATCCGCACGGCGAGTGCGTCGTGTGCGGCACGAAACAGGATTCCGCTCCCCCAGCGGAAGACCGGGGACTGTCCGCCTGGATGAAGGGCGAGTCGAGCGGGACGGCCGCTTGGCTCGGCGCGTCCACGTCGGGAGGCGACTCCCGGGACGAAGCGCTGCGCAAGTGGCTCGCCGGCGAGGATACCGCCTTCCAGGATTGGCTCGGGGTGCCCACCAGTTCCGGCGTCGGTCGGCCCACGCGGGGAACCCCGGATCGACTGTCCGATGACAAGGTGCGAGAACTCCGCGAGAAGGCCCTCGAGACGGACGGCATGCGCGCCGAGCTCGAGTCGATGCGTTCCACACTCAATCGCGAGCTGGCGAACTTCCGTCAGGGCAAGTTCGATCCGGTGAAATACATCGAGGAAACCGCGAACCTGTCGAAGCAATTGCAGACGGAGATCGGGAAGCGGAAGGAACTGGAACAGGAGATCGAACACATTAAGAAAGGGTCGATCGCGGTCATCAAGTACGTGAAGACGCAGCAGCTCAAAGCCGGGGGGTCTCTGGACGCGAAGAAGCGGCTCGAGCAGGAACAAAAGCTCCGCGAGGAGATGGAGACCGAAGCAGCCAAGCTCCGGTCCGTGAACGAGACGCTGAAAAAACAGATCGAATCCGGCTTCGCGAAGCTGAAACCCGACCAGCGGGAGATGAAAAAGCAAGAGGCGGGCCTTATGGAGCGCGAAGCAGCGCTACGTGCAAACGAGGAACGCATCGCGGCGATCCATCCGGATGAGGCGACCGCGCCGAGCGAGGAGCTGAAGAGGCGACTCGAGGAGGAGCTGCGGGAGATGGAGCAGGACTACCTCGCGAAGGAAGAGCAATTCAAGCGGCGGATCATCGTCCTGGAAGGCGAGGTCGGGAAGTACAAGATCGAGGACAAGGTCCGCGAACAGGCGCAGGTCTTCGAGGGCAAGTCGAAGTCCGAGATCGGAGGAGCCATTTCGAAAAAAGAGCACGACGTCCTCCAACGGGAGCGGACGATCTTGCTCCGCGAGCAGGACCTCCAGCGGCTGCAGGAGGATCTGCAGGTGAAAGAGGACGAGATCCGCAAGGTGAAGGAGCCTCTCGCCTACAAAGAGGAAGAACTCCTCCGGCGGGAGGAAGACTTGCTGTACCGCGAAAAGGTCATGCAGGCCGAGCGACGGAAGGTCGAGGAGGCGAAGGCGCAGGGCGGCTCCACGGAGGAACTCGACATGAAGTCCCGCCTCGAAGAACTGAAAGGGCAGATCAACCAGAAGGAAGAGGAGGTCCGGACGAAAGAGAAGTACCTCCAGCAGAAGATGGAGGAACTCCGGCTGCGGGAGCAGGGCCTCATCGAGGAGGACATCGAGGCCCGGGAGCAGGACCTGCAGATCGAGGTGAAGCAGCAGAAGGTGAAGACCGGCATCCCGCGGCTGGACGATCTCATGTTCGGCGGCATTCCGTTCGGGACGAACGCCTCCGTGTATGGACCCGCGTACGTTGGGAAGGAGGTCCTCGTGAACATCTTCATGGCGGAAGGCTTGAAGAAAGGCGTCCCCATCCTGTGGGTGCTCACGGACAAGGGGCCCGCGGACGTCCGCGATGAGATGGCCTTCGTCCTGCCCGGGTACGAGGAATACGAGAAGCTCGGGCTCGTCCGGTACATCGACGCGTACTCGAAATCGATGGGCGCCGAGGCGACGGACTCGAACACGACGTACATCGACGAGGCGACGGACCACCAGTCCATCTTGAAAGCGGTCGAGACGATCGCGACGGAATGGAAGAAGAAGTACCCGACCTACCGCCTCGGGTTCCGGAGCGTGTCCACGTTGATCGCCTACCTCGACCCGACAACGACGTTCAAGTTCTTGCAGCCGTTCGTCGGCCGTCGGAAGCGGGACAAGGCCGTCGCGTTCTACGTGATCGAGAAGGGGATGCACGAGGAGCAAGAGATCCAGATGCTCGGCTCTCTCATGGACGGCAGCATCGAGTTCAAGGTCGAGCAGCTCAAGTCGTTCCTGAGCATCAAGGGGATCTGCGACGTGCAGAGCCGCGGCTGGATCCGCTACACGTACACGAAGTCCAGCGTGAGCGTCGGGTCCTTCAGCTTGGACCACATCAAATGATCAGATTTTCCCGGGCTGGCCATGTCACCCCGCCAGTTACTTCGGCAGACCGAGAGATGCGAGGACGTGTCTCGGGGCCCGACGGCGGTTGCGGATTTTGTCTCGGAAGTCCTCGTGCCAGTCGGTGTTTGCGCGGTGGCCTTGCTTGGTCTCGGTTGGCGCCAAGGCTCCCTTCTCTCCGGGCGGCTTTGGCCGGTCCTGTGGGTCGTGTGCGGCGCGGTGGGGATCCTGGCGTCCTTGGCATTCGTGGGGCGCCGCCGAGGAATTTCGATGGGGATTTGGCGCGACCTCATGTAGCGGGGTCGGGTGCGATCAAAATTTCCCCCAGAACGAGGGGGAATTCTGAAAATCAGGCGATCTCCGGGGAGCGACCCTTCGCGGGTTTCCCGGGTTGCTGCGGGACATTCACCTGCGGGATCGGGATCGGAGGCGGGAGTCGCAATTCGCGGGCGAGGAGCACCGCCTCCGGGATGCAGTTCGTCATGATCACGGTATGGATCTCTTGCGCGACGTCGGGAGGCATCTGGCCTCCGGACGACCATCCTTTCACGAGGGCCTTTGCATCGCCTTCCCAGAGGATGTTTCCCTCGATCTGGATAAGGCCGACGACCGCTTCGGAAGCGTGATAGTTCGCCGTGAAGCGGAAGTCGACCGAGGCCTGGTGGTCGCCAAGTTCCGAGATGAGTGTGACCGTGCTATTGTGATCGACACGTAGGTTCACCCATCGCTCACTCGCCTTCACGAATCGACGGCCGTCGACGCTCGAGAGCTCAAAAGTCCGGATTGGCATGGAGCTGCTCTTCCTATCGGTCGAGCCTATTTGAAGGTTCCCGGCTTCGACGGATTCTTGTCTACCCACGCGATTGGAGGGCCATTGGTCGCGTGGATCGGAGTCGACGATACGGACAGCTTGCAGGGGATGTGCACGACATTCCTCGCGGCGGAAATCGTGCGTGAGCTGACGAAGGACTATGACCTTATCGGTTATCCGCGTCTCGTCCGGTTGAACCCGAATGTCCCGTGGAAAACGCGAGGCAACGGGGCAATCTGTGTCCGATTCGGACACGGCGCAGGACGAAGAACCCTGATTGGGGAACTTGAAGGTCGACCCATTTGGTCCCATGCCTGGGCTGAGGGTGACGATGATCTCTGGCGCCTCCGTGCCCGCGTCGCACGCCTCGTCGAGAGCCGATCCGAATTCCAGGAGCCAACTACCAACCCCGGATTCTGCATCCTTCCCAGCCAGCCCGCAGCCAGCTTGTACTGGAATGCCGTACGGCGGATTGTCTCGAAGGAAGAAGCATTGGCCGCCGTCCGGTCACCGGGCGTCCTTCGGGAGTACAAGAACGGTCGGGGCATCATCGGCGCGTTGGCTGCGGCCGCCTGGAGACCCCGCGACCGAACATACGAGGTGCTCGCGTACCGAGGCGAATCTCGGTGGGGAACACCTCGAGACCTCGAGTCGGACTCCGTGAAAAACATGGATCGGTCGTTCACCTCGACCTTTAACAACTACGACTATGAATGCGATCGAATCGTCATTGCCCCACATTCGCCATGTCCGATTCTCTTTGGGATCCGCGGCGACGATCCTGGCGTCCTACCCGCCGCTTTGCAGACAATCAAGGGAGAGCCACCCGCTGGTTGGATTGTCTTCGAGACAAACCAAGGGACGGACGATCATGTGATTCCAGCTCCGACCCTCGAACCGCAGACGACCGTTCAGGTCGAGACGCAGGTATTGGGGCTTCCCCGCACGATTCGCGGCGGCCACGTTGTCCTCGAGATGAACGGACTCGAAGCCGTAGCGTATGAACCTTCGAAGGGATTCCGGAATATCGTTCGGGCGCTACGGCCGGGCGACCGTGTGCGAGTCGTCGGGTCGATCCGGGCCCAACCGAAAACACTGAACATCGAAAAGCTGCAGGTCCTGTCCCTCGTCGAAGAGTCTCGTAAGCTTGCAAACCCACTCTGCCTCAGGTGTCAGAAGCGCGCCAAGTCGATGGGGACCAGGGCAGGCTTTCGTTGCGCTCGGTGCGGCCAACGCTTCCCCCACTCCGCGGCCGTCAGGGAGCATGTGAGCCGCGCTTTGGAGCCGGGTTGGTACGAGCCGCCCGCTGGCTCGAGGCGTCACCTGAGCCAACCGCTCAGCCGCCGACTCGGGCGATCCGAACGCCCCGCGGCAGCTTGACCTGTTCGATCCCGAGGCCGGGAATTCGAAACCGCCGTTCGAGCGCTTGGACGACGAACGACAGAGTGACCGTGATGGCGAGGAAGATCACGGTGACGATCGCGAAAATTTCAAAGACATCCCCCGCGAAGCCTTCGTGCTGCGCGATGTAGCTGATCTCGGTCTGGACCCCGAGCACGAACAGGAACGTGCTCGCCTTGAACAGTCCGATGTACTCGTTCGTGAGGGGCGGAATGATCAGGCGGAGCGCCTGAGGGAGGATGACGTACCGCATCGCTCTCAGCCGAGAGAATCCAATCGATCTCGCGGCTTCGATTTGGCCTGAGTGAACCGTCTGAAGGCCGGCTCGAAAGATTTCGGCCTGATAGCCTCCTGTATTGATTGCGAGGGCGATGGTTCCGATCAGGAGCCCCTGGCTCGCATACTGCGGAAGGAAGACGATGAAAAAAGAGGAGGCGAAGAGAATCTGGACGTACAACGGCGTGCCTCGAATGATTTCAACAAATCCATCGCCGATTCGTCGAACGACATATTTGGTCCCGTACCAGAGCAATGAGAGTACGACCAATAATCGACGTGTGCCCTCGTTCTGCGAAGGGTTTTCTTGACGCTCACGCTTCTCCACACGCATTAAAGCCGCAAACTTCGCGAGGGCAACGGTTCTCGCCGTCCGCAGCCATCCAACGGAGAAGCCGATTGCCATCCCGACAAGGAATGCAATCGTCGTCACGTACACGTTGGTGAAGACTGCGTGCAAGTAGAGCGGGTAATTGCGGCTGATATACGCGACATCAAGCCCACGACTTCCGACCAACAGGTCGTAGATGTAAGCGATCGAACTGATGATGACGCCGAGGGCGAGCGCGGCGTCGAAGTACCGCCAATGTTCCCTCAGATACCTTCGCCAATCTGCCACGGCTCACCTCAGGATCTTGCTCACGAAAGTACGAGTGCGGTCCTCTTTCGGGTGCTGAAAGATCTGCTCAGCTGTCCCCTCTTCAACGATCTTTCCTGCGTCCATGAACAGAATACGGCTCGCCGCATTGCTTGCGAAGCCCATCTCGTGCGTCACGACGATCATCGTCATGCCTTCGCGTGCTAGCGCCGTCATCACATCGAGAACTTCGCGGATGTATTCCGGATCGAGCGCGGACGTCGGTTCGTCGAATAACATCGCCTTCGGATCCATCGCGAGGGCCCGAGCGATTGCCACCCGTTGCTGCTGGCCGCCCGACAACTCTGCGGGATAAGAGTTCTCCTTCGCAGCCAAGCCCACGCGCGCGAGCAATTCTCGGGCTTTTTCGATTGCTTTATCCTGGGGCATCCCTTTGACACGGGTCAGCCCGAGAGTCACATTGTCGATTGCAGTGAGGTGGGTAAAGAGGTTGAAACTCTGAAACACCATCCCGACCTGCTGGCGGACCCACTCGTGCCGAATCCCGCGGCGGTTCACCTGTACTCCATCGATGAACACTTGCCCCGAATCCGGTTCCACGAGGAGATTGATGCAGCGGAGCAGAGTGCTCTTTCCCGAGCCGCTGGGGCCGATGATGACGATGGCCTCGCCCTTTTGGACCTCGAACGAGATTCCTCGAAGGACGTGGAGAGCGCCGAAGTGCTTCTGGATGTCGCTGACGCGGATCAAAGCGAGATTCCCTCCAGGCCCGGGGTGTGGAACTTCCGCTCCAGGAGCCGCAGTCCCCTCGTGACGCTGGACGTCAGGGCGAGGTAGGTAAGCGCCACGACCGTCCACACCGCGAAGATCCAGACGATCGGCATCCCGTTCGCGGGGAGGGCTCCCAGGAGGTCGCGGCTCTTAGCGACCAGTTCTGTCCCGGCGATGGCCGCGAGAATGGACGTGTCCTTGATGAGGACCGCAAACTCGTTCCCGAGGGGTGGTAGGCTAAGGCGAAACGTCTGCGGTAGGATGACATGCCGCATGCCTTGCCAAGGTTTCAGGCCGAGTGCTTGGGCTGCCTCGACCTGTCCTCTCGGAACCGACTGAAAGCCCGCACGAAAGATTTCAGCCTGGTACGCGGAGGAGTGCATCGCAATCGCGATGGCGGCAATCCCCACGGCGATATCTCCGCGTCGGAACCCAGCGAAGAATCGATCGAGGATTGGTTGGGGGACCAGCGAGGTACCGAACAGGGACGCGAAAATTACCAGGATCAGAGGCGGCAGTCCTCGGAACACGTTCACGTAGAGCGATGCCGGCCAAGACAATATCCGGATTCGAGACACGCGCGCCCATCCCATCAGGAAACCCAGAACGACGCTCAGGGGCAGCGTCAAGGCGACGTAGAAGAATGTGCCAAAAATACCCGTGATGTAGAACCGAGTGTAGATCTGCCAGAATTGGGTGCTCAGGAGCGAGAATCTGAAAATCGCCGGCAGGACGACGAAAACCATCAGGAGACCTGCAACGGTCATCTCAATCAGATGGACGATCGTGATGCGCGTGATTAGTTTCGGAGGCTCGCGGAGGCGGACGGCGGACGCGGTCTCCGTCTAGCCGCCCCCCCGCAGGAAGGAAAGGAGGAAGGGATTTGCGACCCGGCATCGAGCCGCAAACATACCGGATCAGAACCACTTGTTCAGAATCGTCTGGTAAGTGCCGTCCGTCTTCATCGCTGCGAGCTGAGCGTTGATGATCGGCACGAGCCCGAGGGGGTCCCCGTTGGCAACCGCAAACCCATACAGCTCGTTCGTCAGGATCTCGCCACCGACCGTATAGGCGGAAGGATTCTTCGCCGCGATGCCTTGAGCCGCAGGAAGGTCGATGACGACGATGTCTACAGCGCCTTGCGAAAGCAGCAGAAGCACGTCCTCGACCGTGGGACGGAGCTCGAGGTGGTTGGCATCCATGACGTTCTTCAGGTTGTCTTCAACCCAGAACTCGCTCGTGGTGATGGCTTGGGCCCCGATGATGAGCGTCGAGGTGTTAAGCTCCTGGACAGTGCAGACCGCCGCGGCACAGTACGCCTTGTTGTCGTTGGTTCGCTTTAGGATGCCCTGGTTCGAGAGATAGTATGAATTGGAGAAGTCCATCGACTTGTTGCGTTCGGCCCCAACGTCCCCGTTGAGAGTAATTGCACCGACGGCAATGTCCATGCGCCCGACGCTCACCGCGGCCAGTAGTGCGGAGAAGTCTCGGAAGTCGTTCCACTCGTAGCACTGATTCGTAACTGTGTCGCTGCATGCCGTGTAGCCCCAGCCACGGTGGACGATTGTTTGAATCAGCTCGATGTCGAACCCCTCAAGGTTGTCTGTCGTTGCATTGCGGGACTCGAATGGCGGAAACGGGGTGTTCGTCCCGAGAAACAGCTTCGAGACTTTCGTCGGTGGGGCGGAAAAGACGAGCCATCCGACTCCAACGCCGGCCCCGAAAACGACGATCGCCACGACTGCGACAATAACAACCGAAACGCCCTTTACGCCCCGCATCGCTTCCACCGGGGGCGCACTTCCTCCCGCCGCCATGACAGGTGCAAACGCACCTCCCTATTTGAATGTCACCGGGCCGAGAGGCGGGGACCGAGCACCGAATCACGTTGCAAGAATCACGTGCTTATGTCGCAGCGCGCTTGAAGCACCCTTCGAGCACGTCGAGTCCCGTGTCCAGGACATCCTTCGGGATGTTCAAGGCCGGGATGTACCGGAGAGACGACTCGCCGCACGGCAACAGGATCAGGCCGTGTTTGTACGCGTCTTCTTCGATTGCATCTCGGATTTTCGGATCAGGCTTCTTCGACCGGCGGTCTGTCACGAACTCCGTCGCCTGCATCATCCCCAAGCCGCGGCGGTCGCCGATGAACTCGTACCGTTCCTTCATCTCATCCAGACGCTTGGCCATGTAGTCCCCTATCTTCGCGCTCCGGGCGACGAGGTCGTCCTGCTCCATCACATCGAGGGTGGCTAGGGAGGCGGCGCATGCGACCGGATTCCCGCCGAACGTGTTCGAGTGCTTCCCGCTCTCCGGGTAGTCCAGGTCGGCCCGATACACGGCCGCGCCCATCGGGAGGCCGGATGCGATCGACTTCGCCGTCGTCAGGATGTCGGGCACGGCCTTCGAGTGCTCGATGCCCCACATCTTCCCCGTGCGGCCGAGGCCCGATTGGACCTCGTCGTCGATGAGCAGAAAGTCATGGTCTGTTGCGATCTTCGCGATCCGGTCCATCCAACCCGGTGGGGGGACGATGTAGCCTCCCTCGCCTTGCACGGGTTCCACGAAGATGCCCGCGACGTCCTCGGGCGGTGCGACCGTCGTCAGGTACGCATCCTCGATGATGTTCGCGCAATAGAGGTCACACGAGGGGTATTCGAGCTTGTACGGGCATCGGTAGCAGTACGCGTAGGGGACGTGGACCGCTCCCGGCATCGTCGGGAAGAACCCCGCCCGTTGCTTCGCCTTGCTCGCCGTCAGCGCGAGGGCGCCCTGGGTCCGCCCGTGGAACGCGCCGAGGAACGCGAGGAACATGTGTCGTTTCTTGTGGGACTTGGCGACCTTGATCGCGGCCTCGTTCGCCTCCGTGCCGGAATTCCCGAAGAAGACCTTCTTCCGGTGCTTGCCCGGGGTCATCTTCCCGAGGCGTTCTGCGAGGCGCGCCTGGATGTCGTAGTAGAAGTCCGTGCCGGCGAAGTGGGTGAACTCCGCGGCCTGCTTCGAGATCGCCTCGACGACCTTGGGGTGGGCGTGTCCGATGTTCAGGACCGAGATGCCGGACGAGAAGTCGATGAGCAGGTTCCCGTCCACGTCCTCGACCACGGAACCGGAGGCCCGTCGGATCACGATCGGCGCCGATTTCGTCGTCGTCGCGAGATAGGTGCGGTCCCGTTCCACGATCTCGCGGGCCTTCGGTCCGGGAGGTGTCACCTTGATGTCCGGAACCTTCAACGTCGCACCTGAGGCCTGGCTAGCCCCTGGGCGTATTAATAATCTCGTCGCCGAGAATCTCCGATGTGAGAAAATGGGCCGGCGCGGCCTACTTCGCGGCGCCGATTCGCATGATCGTTGTGCCACAGACGGGACATTTGCCTTTCATCGCGGGCTTGCCGTTCTTCAGTTTCACGGCGACCGCGTTACTGATCTCCCGCTTGGCTCGGCACTTCACGCAATAACCTTGCACCATGGGGGAATCACCGACGAGGCAACAGATACCCCCTGATAAAAGGTGTGGTCGCGAAAGGTCATTC
>WNGI01006403.1_pt1 | contig 10688 bp, 8 predicted proteins | sample 5400621 | NCBI WGS metagenome assembly WNGI01 (sample SAMN13153374, study PRJNA577476) | soil metagenome | isolation source: 20 cm soil or saprolite under Garry oak tree replicate 1 | place: USA:California | collected 2016-06-15 | reverse complement strand
CCAGATGATGCGGCGCATCACGCGGAGCCGAAAACAAGCTGCCAAGCCGATGCACTCGGCCCGGCTGTTGCGCCCAAGCGCGTACAGCACGCCATGAGGCGATTGCGCAACCGAAACCGAGGATAAGCTCACGACGCTTCACTCGATCACCTCGTCGGCACGAGCGAGAATGGATTGTGGTATCGCCAAGCCTAGCGACGCGGCAGTTTTCAGGTTGATAGCGAATTGAAAATGCGTTGGTCCTTCGATCGGAAGATCGCTTGGCGAGGCGCCGCGAAAGATGCGCGCCACGTAACCGGCGACCCGGTGCTGCAGTTCGGTGTAATCGGGACCATAACCGAGCAGGCATCCCGAATGCGCCATTTCGGCCCATTCACAGATTGTCGGCAATCCGGTGTCAGCCGCGAGCTTCGCAAGAAGCGCCGCATCAGAGTAGAGCTCCGGTGCTGAAATGATCTCAAGCGATTCCGCGCCGGCGGCGCGCATCGCCGCGAAAACGGAGGGGTATTCTTCCTTTCTCGCCGCATAGAACGGCAGAAGTTCGACCCCGGCTTGCGCCGCCGCTTCCTTTAGCGCCACGAGGTTGGGCGTGTCTCGGGTTGCGTTGACCGCGAGAGCGGCAACACGGCGGCCGCTCGGGGCGGCTTCCCGCAGGAGAAAAATCCGCTTTGCATCCAGTTCGGGTGCCAGCATCACGATACCGGTAATCGTTCCGCCGGGATGAGAAAGGCTCGATGCGAACCCGGCGGCGATCGGATCTTCACCGATAAATGCTCCGATGATCGGTACGCTGGGAGCCGCTTGCCGCATCGCTCGGATCGCCGACCCGCTCACGGCGATTACGGCGTCCGGCCCTGCTGCCGCGATCTCACGGGCAAGCTCAGGCATTTGCTCCCGTGCCCCGGACCGGGTCACGAATACCAGGTTCTGTCGTTGGCTGAACCCGAGCTTCGCCAATTCGGGCATCGTCGTGCGGCTCATCCGCTCGATGACCCCTGAGCTCGGCGACAGTATGCCAAGGCGGTAGACTTTTTTGGCCGATTCGGCGAGTACGGGAAAATTGATCGCCAGGAAGCCTAGTACCAAGAGCATCAGGAGATGGCGCGACCTCATACTGTCCCCTCTACCTGGATGGGCTCCGGCGGATAGTGCATCAAATGGAACCGATAGGGGATATACGTCGAAGCTCGCAGCTTCGACGGGACCTATCGCGAGGAGCTGCGCTCTCGGCAGCACTCATCCGACGAACGCTTCTTTGGCATCTCATAGCATGCGAGCTGCGGCGGCCCGGCATGCCCGACGAATGACGCTCAATGCTGAGAGCTCATCAGATGTGCTTGGACGACGGCTATGGGTCGACTTCAGCCGTCCGATGATGATCAGGCGAACGACCGAAAACGGCGCTGAGCGGAAGCGCGTCACTCCGCCAACAACTTCCGCTCACCACCCGAGAACGGTCGTTCGTGCTGGGGCCATCCGACGGCAAGGTTTGCCTCACAGTTGCCGTTCGCGGCGCCTGTCAGGATCGGCTCAATTGGGTGGAATTCGGCCATTCGGCAAATGCGCAAGTCGACGAGCCGGATGCGCCGAAAGCGGCCCGTTCTAAGCCCTCGCGTTCGCGGTTAGCGAAACGCTGGAATCACCTTCGAGGCGAACAACTCCAGGTGCGTCTGCGCCCAGCGTGGCGGCAGTCCGGGCGGCAAGGTCCAGGAGTAGAAGTGGGTGATCGGCACGGTGTCCGCCAAGTCGCGGATCATGCGAATCGCAGTCTCGGGGTCGACCACCTGCAACAGCCCGCTTTGCCTCAACGCCTCTCGATCATTCAGATGTGGAGCAAGCGGCTGAAGGCCGCCAGCCTCGAGCCATACCGAGTAATTGTTGACCTGATAGATGACGTGCTCGGCGGCCTCGGCAAACGTCTTTTCGGGGTCGTTGGAGACGACCAAGAACCAAAAGCCGCTTGCAAAACGAAGGTTCTCTGTCGGCCGGTTCTCCTTCTTCAGCTCGGCGACATAGCGGTTATAAACATCCCGATTTGCCCCGGGCACGGTGAAGCCATCGCCGAAGCGGGCTGCACGGCGCAGCGCCGCCGATGTAAAGCCGCCTAGCCATATCGGCGGGTGCGGCTTCTGGATGGGCTCCGGTGTCACCTTGATGTTCTGAAAGTCGAAGAAGTCGCTCTTGAAGGTCACCATCTCGCCCGAGAGCGCCCGGCGGATGATTTCGAGCGATTGGTCGGTGCGCGCTCCGCGCTCCTTGGAAGACACGCCGAAGCCCAAAAACTCTTCGCGTTTGAAGCCGATCCCCACGCCAAGTTCGAAGCGGCCGCCCGAGATGACATCAACGGTCGCAATGTCCTCGGCAAGACGTATCGGATTGTGAAAGGGCATCAATAGCACGCCGGATGCGATGCGGATCCGGTTGGTACGGGCGGCGATCGCCGCGGCGGCCGGCAGGATTGAGGGAAGATAGCCGTCTTCGATGAAGTGGTGCTCGGACAGCCAGACATCATCGAAACCGTTGTTTTCGCCCCACGCGATCTGATCGAGGATTTCGCGGTAGAGCCGATCGGCTGGCTGGCGCCACTGTGCTGGGTTGCGGAAGTCATACCAAAGGCCGAAGCGGATTTTTCCCCTATCATTGCTCATGATGCCTCTCTCCTGGCTGGCAGGCGCTGCCGGTATTGGCCCGCTCAGAAGCCCGGCTCAGATTTGCGCCGCGCCACCGTCCACAAACAGCTCGATGCCGGTGATATAGGTACTGTCGTCGGAAGCGAGGAACACTGCGGCCTTACCGAGATCGTCGGGTGTCCCGATCCGGCCTAACGGGACCAAAGCGACTGTCTCCGCCTTCTGCTCCGCCGCCATCAGATTGGAGAGGCCGGGTGTCTCGACGGTGCCGGGGCTCATTACATTTATTCGGATACCACGCCCCTTCAGGTCGGCGATCCAGCTACGCGCGAAGGAGCGCACCGCGGCCTTACTTGCGCTGTATATCGATAAGGACGGGAAGCCTTTTATCGAGGCAATCGACCCAGTGAGGATCACCGATGCCCTCTCGGTCAACAACGGCAGCGCCTTCTGGACCGTGAACAGCAGGCCGCGCACATTGGTGTTGAAAATCTTGTCAAAATGCTCCTCGGTGATTTCGCCCAAGCTGCCGAATTCGTAATATCCCGCATTGACCGCCAGCACGTCGATACGTCCCGCCTTGTCCTTGATCGTCGCGTAGATGCGATCGAGGTCGTCGAGGTTAGAGATATCGCCTTGAACGGCGGTGGCGCCGCCGCCGATCGCGGTAACGGCCTTGTCCAGCTCGGATTGGCGACGCCCGGTGATAAACACGCGCGCGCCTTCCTCGGCAAAACGTTTGGCGATGCCGAGGCCGATGCCGGCACTGCCGCCGGTCACCAAAGCGATTTTACCTGATAGCTTGCTGGTCATCGTGAGATCTCCTGTGACTGCGCGATACCCATGGCGGCGTCCAGCAACGTGTGTCGTCGCCATGGGCGAACTTGCGCTTTGACCGATGCCGCAGTAGCCGCCTCCGTGGATTATCAGTTATTCCTGTCAGGAATGACTGTCCGCGGGGGTGTCGAGATGGACCGATTGGCGGCGATGGAGGCCTTTGTTCGGGTGGTCGAGGCAGGCTCTTTTTCCGGCGCGGCCAAGCAGCTTCGCGTCGGGCAACCCGCTGTCTCCAAAACCATCGCACAGCTTGAAGACCGGCTCGGCGTGCGTCTGTTGATGCGATCGACGCACGGGTTGACGCCGACCGATGCAGGCCGCGACTTCTATGAGCACGCCAAACGGTCGATCGAGGATGTCGAGGAGGCGGAAGCCGCCGCTCGCGGCGCCGCCGTATCATTGTCGGGGCGACTGCGGGTCAATGCACCGGTGACCTTCGCCCGTCTCCACGTCATACCGCGGCTGCCGATTTTTATGGCGGAGCACCCATCGCTCGACGTCGACGTTGTGCTCGATGATCGGGATATCGATCTGATCGAGGCCGGAATAGATGTCGCGCTGCGTATGGGCCGGCTCGACGATTCAGGCACAACCGTCCGCAAAATCGGACACTGCCGAAGCTGTGTGGTGGGGACGCCCTCCTATTTCGCGGCGCACGGTCGACCGAAGGTCCCCGGCGACCTCATCGAGCATCAAGCTGTCATCTACGAGCAGCGTCCCGGCGGTCCTACCTGGACCTTTCGCCAGGAGACGATAGAAACGACCGTCACGGCCCGCGGTCGACTGCGGGTCAGCGCGGCGGAGGGGGTTCGTGAGGGGGTGCTCGCCGATCTGGGCCTTTCGATTGGCGGCTCGGAATGGCTGTTCACCCCGGAGCTGAAATCCGGGGCGGTCATTTCCGTGCTGCAGGATTGGTCGCTGCCGGCTATGGATCTATGGGCGCTCTTTCCGGCCGGACGACAGGCCAGCGCCAAAGCCCGCGCGTTCACGAGTTTCATCGAGCGGCACCTCGCGGGTGGAGAGGTTGTCCAAAAGGTGAATTAAGCGAGGGTCCGGGAGCGCGCCTCACTCGAAATGAAAGCTTAGGAGGCATGACGGGTCGAATGCGCGAGGCCAGGCGAACGGCTCCTTTGGGTCGAAGATGCGCGCTGGCGCGGGGCTGGCCGGAGGTCTAGTTCCGGATCGTAATGCAGACCCTTGGCGGCGGGGTTGGGATCGGCTCAATCGGGTGGACAGCTGACATTTCCCTGGATAAGGGGGAGAGACGTATCACCACGGCCGTTTCTTCCGGGCAGCGGCCATGCACACTTTCACGTCACCTTCCGGGCGTTGTCGCCGCGCGGCGGCCCCATCAGCGCCGGTTGGAACAGAACTGCGGCGGCCAGCGTGCAGGCCAGTGCCAGAGCCATCAGCTTGCCCATGCTCGACAGGCCCGGCTGTTTGGAGAGCCAAAGGCTGCCGAACGCCGTCACCGTCGTCAGCGCGCTGTAAAACACGGCGCGCGTCAGGGTTGACTGCAGCAGATTGGTCCGGCCCGCGCGCCACGCCATGATGTAGTAGATCTTGAACGCCACCCCGACGCCGAGTAGCAGCGGCAGTGCAATGACGTTGGCGAAATTCAGCGGCTCGCCGATCAACACCATAAGCTCCAAGGTGACGGCGCCGGCGACGATGAGAGGTAGGAGGGTCAACACCACGTCGCGGAAGCGACGTAAGGCGATCCACAGCATGACGGCGATCGAGAGAACCGCCAAGGCACCCGCCTCGATGAAGGCTCGGACAATTGTGTGCTCCGCCTCGATGAGCCAGACCGGTGTGCCGGTAACGTCCGGCGCGATCGCAAGCGCAGCGGCAGCGAACTGCCGCAATGTAGCGGTGTCGTTCGGGTCGCCCTGCGGCATTACCTCGATGCGCGCACGGCCATCCGGAGACACCCAGTCGCGCGCAAGCTCCGATGGCACCGACTGCACGGTGACGCGCTCCGGCCGAAGCATGTTGCGGAGACGGTTGAGATCGAGCATGAGCGGCGCGACTAAGGCATCCCGCGCCTTGTCACGCATGGCGGCATCCCCATTGGCTAGTCGATCCAGAAGGCCCGCTAGCCGGGAGGCCGCGGCGGCGGCATCATCCGCCCCCGCGGAGGCGAGGCGTCGTAAATCGGTTAGCGCCGCGCGGATCGCGCCGATGGTCTCCTCGTCAGACGGCGCCGGACGCGTCGCCGAAGGCTTGATCGCCGGGCCGAGCGCGGCCGCCGCCCTCTGGATCGCAGGGAGCTTCGCGTCCTGGTCGCTCGGCACCAGGTTCTGGATCGACCGCGTTCCCGAAACCTCGGGAAGGCCAGCGGCACGTCGGATGATCTCGTCAACCTCGGCGACCGAAGGCGCGACGATGTTCGCCGAGCTGATCCCGATCTCCGGGACCGTGATCAACTCGCGGTAGGTGCTGACCGCCTCACCGTCGGGGTCCTGCAGGTGAATCGGATCGAAGTCGAAATGCATTCGCGACAGCAAGGGCATGCCGCCCAGCACCACGACGATGGTTCCCGCGATGACGGCAACGCGGTGCCGCGCCAGGAATCGATCGGCCGGCGCGAGTGCGGCGAAGCCCATCCGTTCCGGTTCGCCCGGCGTACCGACGACGGTCAGCAGGGCTGGCAGCAGCGTAATCGTGGTGATGAACGCGCACATCATGCCGAACCCGGCGATCAGGCCGAGCTCGGCGATGCCGCGGTAGGCCGTTGGCACGAACGAGAAGAACCCAAACATCGTGCCGGCGGCGGCCAGCGCCAGGGGTCCTCCGGCCCTCGCTGCCGCACCCCGTAGCGCCGCGCGAACCTCGTCCCGCTCGTGCCGCTCGGACCGGTAGCGCACGGTGAACTGGATGCAGAAATCGGCACCGAGGCCGAAGAACAGGATCCCGAAGGCGACCGAGATCATGTTGAATGCGCCAACCATCAGCAGTCCGGCGGCCGCAGTCACGACAAAGCCGACGCATAAGCTGACAAACACGGCGAGGTTAATGTGGGCGGAGCGCAGCGCCAGCCAGAGGATTAAGAGCAGCGCGAGGACCGCTCCGGCGAAATTAGGCAACATCCCCTTGCCGAGCGTCACGAACTGCTCGTCGTTGATCGCAACCTGCCCGGTCAGCCGCAGCCTTGCGCCAAAATTTGGGCCGAGCTCCAGCTCGTCCGCCGCCTGCCTGATCGCGTCTATCGCCGCGCGGCCAGGCTCCAGAGCACCGAAATCGAGTCTTGGTTCGATCTGGATGAATCCCCGCAGCTCGTCCGGCGCCGCGGGCTTGCCATTCATCAGCACACGCCAAGAGAAGCTGGGGAAGCGGCCGGCGAACAGGTCGTCCAGCGTGTCCGACAGCATGTTCATCGGCCGAGCGAGCGCATCCAGCGGCATGCCGCGGGCCTTCCCGGCCCCGATGCCGATCGTGAGGGCGTGCATCACGCCACGGAGGCTCGGATCCGCGCTGAGCGCCTCGATCAGCGGCTTGGACGCGGCGAGCCGGCCTACCGTATCCGACACCTGATCGACGGGAAGAAACAGCAAGGCGGTACGCTGTAGAAACTCGCTGCCCTGCGGCCGGCGGACCGAGGAAAAGCGGTCATGACGCGTCAGAAGTTCCGCCGCTAGCCGGTCGGCCGCCATCTCCACGAGTTCCGTCGTCGGGCCTTGTACAACGACGAGGATCTGATCCTGCGGGAACGCGTTCCGGTAGGCCTGCTCATGCTGGCGCCATGGCAGATCTTTTGGCAGGAGCTGGCCGGTATCGGTGGTGATGGCGAAATGCGCGGCCGTATAGAGCGCAGAACCGATCGCCAGCAACGCCGCGATGACTATGACTGGCCACGGATAGCGCGTACAGAAGCCGACCATCCGCAAGACCGCCGATGTCAGCATGCGGTCTATCCCCTTTGCGCACGAGGTGGTTCCCTAGGGAACACCCGTGAACGTTCCGGCACATTTTAAACGCCTCTGACGGCCAAATCGTTGCAAAGCCTCGGCCAGAGCAGGAGCGACAACTAATTTCCAGGCAACTGCAATCACGGCCTAGCTCAAGAACGGCGGCTTGCTCGGAGAGGCGGCGGCGCACCACGCAGCTCTACGGTCATCGGCGGGACGGGTAATGTTGAGCGCTACTGCGAGACGATCGATCCATCAGGAAGGCTGTGTTGTAAGGGGCCGTCCAGCTGGGAAGACAAGCACCACGCTTGCCGTCCTATTGCATCCGCCGAAAACGGCGCTGAGCGGAAGCCCATGTTGAAATTTGCTGCTTCCGGTCTTGCCCCCGAAGCAGCCATTGATGGTGCGCTCTGTTGCCCGGTTCTGCCCAACAGCAAGTCATAGCGGTGGCTCGATTGAGGCCTCGACATGCGGCAAGTTGAGAGCAACGCATTTTGCATCCACCGCCGCTCAGCGCGTGTCTGCAAGAGATCGGCTAAGTGGGCTTCACAGCGGTTATGCGATCGAGACGCAGCCGATGCCGCCCGTCGGTCAGGCGGAAGATGCCACCAAGCACCGCTGCTACAGCCCCCAACGCCGTACCCCCTGCAATCAGGAACATCACCAGGATCTGGTACTTTACCGCCTCGGTCGGGGGTACCCCGCCCAGGATCTGCCCTGTCATCATGCCCGGCAACGACACCAGGCCTGTCGCCGACATGGAATTGATCGTGGGCATCAATGCGCTGCGAAGCGCCTCCCGGGTCACAGGCGCTGCGGCATCCCATCGCGTCGCACCGAGCATGAGCTGAGCCTCCACGCTTGCCCGCCGGCTCACGAGGCTCGTCGTCAGCGTGTGCAGGCCCAAAGCGATGCCGGTCATGCAATTACCTAGAATCATACCGAGCAAGGGTATCGCGTAGCGCGGGTCATACCATGGCGTTGGCCGCAACGCGGTCAGGAGGGCAAAGACCGTGACCACAACTGACGCAATCATCATACAGCCGGTGCCCAAGCCGTAGGACCACCAGCCTGAAAGGCGCCGCTCCTGACGCTGTGTGATTTCTAGCCCGGCAAAGAGGATCATTCCGAGTGCCGCCAGACCCGTCCACAACGGCGACACAACCGCGAACAGAAATGTCAGTACCAAGCCTACCAATGCGAGCTGCACTGTCATCCGGGTTGCTGCGACCAACAGGCTGCGGTGAATCCTCAGACCGAAGATGATCGACAGGGCCGCATCGATCAGGACAAGGACACTTGCTGCCGCAAGATCCCAATAGCTTAACTCTATGTAGCTGGCCATTGGTCGGTCTCCTGGCAAACGCGTCCAGCCTCGACCACAAGTCGTCGGCGCGCGATGCGCTTGGCTTGCGCTTCATCGTGCGTAACCCACAGAACAGCGACACCGGCTTGTATGCGGGAAGAGATCAACGATTCGACCGCTGCCTCAGAAGCGGCATCGAGGGCCGCGGTAGGCTCATCGAGCAGCAAGACCTTCGGTCGCACCATGAGAGCGCGAACAAGGGCGAGCCGCAGCCGCTCGCCGGTGGACATCCTCGTTATCGGCCAGGTTCTGGTCTCCTCAGAAAACCCCAGCTTTCGCAGGCAAGCGGATGCCGCTTGCCATTCGCGAAAATGTTCTCCGACGGTTTCGGCCCACCAGCCTGGTTCCGCCGGCACATAACCGACCAGGCGGCGCCACTCCGGTGCGGCAATTGTCGAACGATCGCGGCCGTCCAGGGTCACCACACCTTGATTGGGATCGAGATCCGCGATGGCACGCAGCAGCAAGGTTTTGCCTGCGCCGGACGGCCCTTTGACCGCAATACATTCGGCCGCAGACAGGGTGAATGAGACCCGCTTGAGAATGCTCGTGCGGAGATCGCGAACCTGAAGTACCGCCGGCATGAATGGTCACGATCGTTTCGGCACGCTTTGGCAGCGGGCTAGCGCCAGCTTTGCGATCGCCGCCGGCGCCTCGTCGGGGATCGCGAAGCAGGAACTGACATTAATCTCGCACAGGACATAGCTGTCCAAGCCTGCCGCATCCCGCGGGCCATAGAGGAAATCAGCGTCCCAGATGATGGGCAGCGCTGTCAGGTCGAGGCCTAGGATCTGCATCATCTGCGGCACCCATTCCGCTTCCATCTTCGCTCGCAGCGGCTGAAACGCTGGGGCGTCCGGCCCATGCATGATACGCGGTCCAGGTTGTGCTGCTGGCGCATCCGGTCCTTCCGGCGGCGGTTCGATGAGCGCCTTAATATACTGGTGTCCGAATCCGACGACGCGGTCCTCCCCCATGTAACAGCGGATCATGCCGTCCGGTAGGCGCGGTTGAAATGGCTGATCAACGATACAGCCGCCCCAGCCGCAATAATGCTCGCAGCGACCCATGAAGTTTGCGAGCGCCAGTTGCTCCGGGACACTACCGCGCAGCGCATGCAGCACGCGGACCTCGCTGTCATCTCGGCTGAATGATGTGTTTAAAAGCTCGACCTTCCAAACGCCCTGGCCGTCATTGCCGCGGTTTTGTTTTAATACCCGCGTTCCGGTCTTCTGGAGCTGCGCTGGGAACTCGTCGTGAAACTCCGCCGCGCTGCGATAGATATGCGTATCCGTGCCCCAGCCGAGGTGCTTGGTTCGGTACAGAACCTCCTTGACGCCCATCTGCAGAATGACATTGGGATGTGCGCTGACCCATGGACCGCGCGTGGCGATCTCTCGCAGCAGCGGATCGAGCGCAGCGCGAGTCTTGCCGCGGCTCAGCGGATCGACCCAGACGAGGACACCGTCCACGCCGAGCAGCTGCGCCCGCACCTCATCGGCGAAGTCCTCGTCATAGACCGCCGGCTCGGCCGAGATGCCGAGCGACGCCAGCTCCTCGAATATGCGGTAATAGCGATTGTTCTGCGGAGTCGCGGCCTGTCGCGCGTCGCGATCGCCGCGCCATAGAATGGCAACTCGATAGGATATCATGTCCACCTCCGTGAATTGCGATCTGCACTGCGATTGCCATTCACCTCCCGAGGACCAGCAGACTCGCCCCGGAGATCAGCAAGAGCACGAGCACGATGCGGCGGAACGCCTGGTCGTCGAGCTTGCCGAACAGCTGGAGCCCGGCCCAGGTGCCGAGCGCGAGCGCCGGCAGACCGATCAGGAACAGGATCAGCGTGTCGCCGCCGATCATGCCGGCGCCGCCGAGCCACAGCGCACTCATCGCGAACACCGCGACGCCGGCGGGCTGAAAGACGGCGCGCTGCTCGGCCGG
>WNGI01006402.1_pt1 | contig 10688 bp, 9 predicted proteins | sample 5400621 | NCBI WGS metagenome assembly WNGI01 (sample SAMN13153374, study PRJNA577476) | soil metagenome | isolation source: 20 cm soil or saprolite under Garry oak tree replicate 1 | place: USA:California | collected 2016-06-15 | reverse complement strand
TGGGGCAGCGGCAAGCGATCGAAGTATCCGGCCACATATCCGGCCATCTTATTCCCCACGGCAATCGACAGGAACCACAGCCCCATCATCGCGCCGGCGATCCGCACCGGCGCGAGTTTTGTCACGGTCGACAATCCCACCGGACTGAGGCACAGCTCGCCGATGGTGTGCAGGAAGTAGACGCCGACGAGCCACCACGGGCTGACCAAAATCCCCTGCTGCTGCGCCATCTTCGCCGCCGGGACGAGGAGGGCAAAACCGAGTCCTGCGAATAGGAGACCGAGCGCGAATTTGACCGGGCTCGAGGGCTGGCGGGGTCCGAGGCGCACCCAGAGCCACGCGAGCAGCGGGGCCATCCCGAAAATCATGAACATCGAGTTCAAGGACTGATACCAGGTCGAGGGGAAGCTGTACCCGAGCACCTCGTTCTTCGTGAGCCGGTCGGCGAAGAGGTTGAGGCTCGATCCCGCCTGCTCGAACGCCGCCCAGAAGATCGACGAGAATACGAACAGCACGGCGATGGCGATGACGCGCTTCCCTTCCTCCGGTGTGAATCGCCACCACGGTTCCGTGCTGGCCGCCGCGGCGGGCCTCGTCTCGGATTGTCCCAACCGTTCGAGCGCGGGCAGCAGTCGGGGCTTGCCGGCGACGTACTGAATCAGGCCGAGCGTCATCCCGATGCCGGCGCACCCGAATCCGACGTGCCAGTCCACGCGCTGGCCGAGCGTCCCGACGATGAGCGGCGCGACGAAGGCGCCGACGTTGATGCCCATGTAGAAGATCGAGAAGCCGGCATCGCGCCGCACATCGGCCGGATCGTACAGCGAGCCGACCATCGTGCTGATGTTCGGCTTCAGCAGGCCAGTGCCGATCACGATCAGCGTCAGGCCGAGGTAGAACGTCGGCAGCGAAGGATACGCGAGACTGAAATGCCCGAGCGCGATGATGACCCCGCCCCACAGCACGCTGCGGAACTGGCCGAGCCAGCGATCGGCGATGATGCCGCCGGGAATGGCGGCCGCGTATACGCCGAACGTGTACCAGCCGTAAATGGACGCCGCGTGCTCGGTCGAGAAGCCGAGTCCCCCTTTCGCCGCCGCGGCAGTCATATAGAGGATGAGCAGCGCCCGGAGGCCGTAGAAGCTGAAGCGCTCCCACATCTCGGTGAAGAACAGCGTCGAGAGGCCGCGTGGATGCCCGAACCATCCCCGATCGAGCTGCGTCCCGCTCATCTGCGGCTGTGTCATGTCAACCCTTTCAGTCGAACAAGTCGTCCTGCTCCGCGGAATCGGGATGCTCGGTCGGTCGCAGCAACGTGGCGAGCCGCTGTTCCCACTTCTCGACGTCGAAGTGATGTTCGTTCTGGAGCGCGCGCCGCAGCACGGGCGAGAACTCGTGGAATGCCTCGAGCAGCTCGCGGGTCGCCTGGCGCAGGGCTTCCTGCTGGAAGCTGTCGTCGCTCGCACCCATGTCCTCGAGGATCGCCTGCTCGGAGCGGGAAGCAACGATCGGCTCGCTCTGCCCCTCGATGAAGACGTTGGTGCGTTGACCCGGTCCGCGCCCCTGCTCGATCGGCGTCAGGCCAAGAATGCGATCCGAGCGCCAGTATTTGCCGTAACCCAGGAAGACCATCCGGCCTCGTTTTACATCCACGGGCTATTCCTTTCTCATTTTCTTCTTGAGCTCCTCGAGCTGGCGCGCGGCCACTGCCTCGCGCGCCGCCCGATCCATGTCGGACTTGAGCAGCTCGCCCTCCAGGTCCATGCTGGCCACGGGGTCCCCGGCCTCCCGCGCAGACGCCCTAGCTTCCATCACCGGGCGGTCCCGATCCGCGGTCTTGAGCTGTGCCTGCATGTCGTCGAGCTCGCGCTGTGCGAGCGCCAGCTCCTCACGCTGGTTGGCGAGCTTCCGCTCGAGCACGCCGAGCCGCTCGCGGTGCTTCGCCGCAAAGCGGCCGGCGACCTCGACGGTCTCGGCATCCTGAATCTCCCCGGCGAGCCGGCCGCGGCGCTCCGCGTCCGATAATCGCTGGCGCTCGAGCGTGATCTCGTGCTCGGTACGCGCGACGGCCTCCTGGATCTCGGCGACGGCGACTTTCGCGTCCACGACCGCCTCGCGCATCTGCCGCGCCAGCGATCGCAGGTCCGGGGTCGACGCCGCATCGACGGCGGCGCGGAAGGCGTCCCGCAAGCGCTCGAACGTGTCTAGCTCTTGCGAACGGTTTTGGCGAAAAAGTCGGAGAAGACGGGCTCCACGGCGGGCGACTCGCACTTCGGACAGGTGGGACGCGGCCGCGCGGAGTGCTCAGTCATCGACTCGGTGCGCGAGAAACGCACGTCACACACCTGACACCGATACTCGTACTGTGGCATGGAGAAACGTTATTCCCCTGCAAAACCCGGGTCAAGTTGACGCACCCCCGGCCGGCGGCAAATTGCTGGCATGCTCCGGTCCCTGTTCCGGATAGCGGTGGTCGGCATGGTGGTGGCTGGTGTGGCTGTCGCCTGCAACGGCGGTCTCGAACCCGAGTCGATTCCGCCGATTTGCGGCCCCTCGCTGGTCGGCCTGTGCGGCACCGTGCGATTTCGCGGGACGATTCCCGACAGCACCGACAACGTCTTCATCGCCGCCTACCTCAACTATCCACAGACCTGCACCGAATTGATCAACAATCGCCGCCCCGTGATCCCCGGATCCGTGCCCTACCGCGACTCGGCGGCGGCGTACAGCGTGGCGCTGTCGCCCGGCACCTATCAATGGGTACTCGCCGTCTGGAAAAAGATCGGCACCCTCACGCTCAGCCCGTCCGACACGGCACTGCTGCGCGTCGCGGGTTACTACCGCAGCCCCACCGATTCGACGCAGCGCGGCCTCGTCACCGTCCCTAGTGGCCCCGCGGTGCGCGATATCGACTTCGTCGTCAACTTCGACAGCCTGCGGCCGGCAACAGACTTCGTCACATGCACCGCGCAGTAGCGGCCCTGCTGTTCCTGCTCGCACCGGTCCCGGCGGCCGCCCAGGGCGTGGTGCGGGGCACGGTCCACGACAAGGGCGGTGCACCGATCAGCGGCGCGAGTATCGCCATCCCCGGTACCACGCTCTCGGCCCGCTCCGATCTCCAGGGCGCGTACCGGATCGCCGACGTGCCGGCCGGCCGCGTGCGCGTGTATGCCGCCGCCCTGGGATACGGTCCGGTCGATACGGTCGTCGCGCTCACCGGAGGCGATTCGACGACGGTCGACTTCAGCCTCTCGTCCGCGCCGCTCGCGCTCCCGCCGGTCGACGTGGTGAGCAGCAAGGTGGCGCGGTTCGGGGATCGTCCCGCGACGAGTGTAGTCGAGATCCCCGAGCGCGACATCGAACAGCGGGCGATCAACACGGTGGACGAAGCAGTCGACAAGGCGGCAGGGGTTCAGATGCTGAACGGACAGATCAACATTCGCGGATCCACGGGCTACGTACAGGGATTGAACTCGCGCGTGCTGCTGCTGGTCGACGGCGTCCCGATGAATCAGGGCGACCGCGGCGGGATCGACTGGGACCTGCTCCCGGTGGATCAGATCGAGCGCGTCGACATCCTCAAGGGCGCCGGCTCGTCGCTGTATGGCTCGGCGGCGCTGGGGGGCGTCGTCAACCTGACCACCCGCGACGTGCCTGAGGGCGTCCATGTGCGCGCGCGACTGACGGGAGGCGCGTACGGCAATCCGCCGAACGACGTGTGGCGGTTCCGCGATGGCACCGGGCTGCAGGGCGGGGGCGATGTGTCCGGGTCGTACGGCACCGCGATGTTCGGCGGCCGGCTCGCGGCGGGGGCGCGGCATTCGGATGGATACCGCGAACAGGACGACGGGGACCATTGGCAGATCGCCAGTAGAGCTCGCTGGCAAGCATCGCCGCGCACGCGCGTCGACATGTCCGGCGCCTGGGCGGTTGATCATTACGACGTGCCGCTCGCGTGGTGCCGACAAGGCCAGTGCGACGATCGCGGCCAGGCGTTTCAGCCGTTCAAGGTCGCCACGGCTGCGTTGGGCTCGTGGACCGACTCGCGCAAGAGATACATCGCCGTACAGGCGCGGACGGTGGTATCGGAGCGACTGGCCTGGCAGGCGCGCGGGTCGTGGTTCCGTACCAGCTTCTTCGATCAGCGTCCTCCCAACGGTTCGGAATTCGGGATCGCCAACCGCTTCGGCGCCGAACTGCGAGCGGAAGCGCATCCCGATTCGATGCGGACGGTGCTGGTCGGTACCGAGATGACTCTTTCGGATGTCACCAGCGACATTTTCGGGAACCACTCACAGTCGGAGTTCGCCGCCTACGGCGAGAGCGACCAGGTGGTCGGCGTGTTTCGTTTCACCGCCGGCGCGCGCATCGATTTTCTCGCCGTCGACGGCGGCTCGCTGAGTGCCGTCGTCAGTCCCCGGCTCGGCGCGACGGTGCCGACAGACCACAATGGAGGTGTGTTACGCGCATCGATCGGCCGGGGTTTCCGTGCTCCGACTGTCGCCGAACGATTCGTCCATACCTTCGCGGAAGGGCTCGAGGTCATTCCCAATCCCAACCTGCTGCCCGAGACCGCCTGGTCGCTGGAGCTTGGCCACACGACGGCGCCGCTGCTGCACGCCCTGCGGCTCGACGCCGCCCTGTTCTGGACGGAAGGCCGCGAAATGATCGAGCCCCGGTTGATTGTCGATACCACCGGTCCGAAGATCCAGCTGCAAAACGTCACGCGCACTCGCATCGCCGGGCTCGACGCAACGATCCTCACCGCGCCGATTCCGGACCGGCTGATGGCGGCGGTGAGCTATACCTATCTCAGCACGCGTCGGCAGGTGGCGGGCGACCCGTCGGCCGCGGGGCCACTGGCCTTCCGTCCCAAACACCTGCTCACGCTGAGCGGCGATTACAGCCTCCGCGCGTTCGGCGTGGGTGCCGACTTCCGCTACGCCAGCCGCGTCGAGAGCATCGAGCTGGAAGGTTTCGTCGATGCGAGGCGCGTCCCCGTGAAAGTGCTGGACCTGCGAGCGAGCTGGAAGCAGGGGCCGGTCGAGCTGCGACTGCTGGCCGCTAACGTGCTCAACTACATCTACAACCTGGTGCCCCAGACGCTCGCGCCCGTCCGTACGGTTACCCTGACCGCGGTTTGGACGCATTAGCGTTAGATTTGCGCCCATGCACCTCACGAAACGACTGCTCCCTCTGCTGTTGCTGGTGGCGGCTGCTTGCACCCGTGGGAACAGCGGTTCGCCCACCTGCGGCATCGCGCTGCTCGCCGGTCCGGGGTTGATCACTTCGCAGCTGTCGAACGCGCGCGCGGTCCTCACCGATCCGCCGCGTGGCATCCCTGACTCCCTCCCCGCACTCGTCATCCAGCAGAAGAACGACCGGGGTGCGGTGATCGTCGGTCGCGATGCCGAAGGCAAGATCTCGATACAGTTCCGCGGACCGTCGTTCCCGTCGCGAGGCTACGGCTTGCTGGTGGTGGACGATACCTCACAGCGGGCGATGGGCGTCATCATCCTCGATCAGGAGGAGCCGCTCAATCATCCGGCGATTGGTACGATCATCGGCGGGGGCACCACGCTGAACCTGTACGGGGTGCGCGTCGACTGGGCGAGCGTCAACAATCCCCGCTGTCCCTTGTTTGGCGGCCCCACGTCCCAAACGACGTGAGCACGGCGCCAGCGGTCGCCGTGACGGCGCCGCGCCGCCTCGTCGATGGCCGCGAGCGCGTCACCTTGAACACCGCGTACGTTCGCGCGCTCGAGAGCGCGGGCCTCGTCCCCCTGGCCCTTCCGACGATGCTGGCGGCTGATCGGGCCGGTGCCGCGCTCGCGGCTGTGCGCGGGCTCGTGCTCACCGGCGGTGAAGACGTCGCGCCCGATCGCTACGGCGCGGCACCCCATCCGCGCCTCGGTGCGGTCGACCCCGTGCGCGACGCCGCGGAGCTGGCGCTCATCGCGGCTGCGCGGGCGCGCCGTCTGCCGATTCTCGCGATCTGCCGCGGGATTCAGATTCTCAACGTGGCGCTCGGCGGCACGCTGTATCAGGACCTGGAGAGCGAGCGGCCGAGCGCGGTGCCCCACAGCGACGAAACGAGCCGCCACGCCGTGCGCGTGGAAGCGGGATCGCTGCTCGAACGAACGCTCGGCACCCGCTCCGCGACAGTGAACAGCCGGCACCACCAAGCGATTCGCGATCTGGCCCCGAAGTTGAAGGCGGTCGCGTGGGCCGACGACGGCGTGATCGAGGGCGCCGAGCCGGCGAACGCGAATGAAGGATGGATCGTGGCGGTCCAATGGCATCCGGAGGATCTTACGGAGCGAGCGCTGTTCGAAGGATTCGCGCAGGCGGTCGCGTGACGGCCGCACGGCACGCGTTCCCCTCCCCGGAGTGGGTGGCCGCGTACGGTGCGGCCATCAATGCGAGCGAAGACTACCGCACCGCGTCCACGGAGTGGACCCACGGCTCCGTCGCCCTGGTGTTGCCCGCGCAGCCGACCATCGGCGTGCCCGATGATGTGGCGATCCTGCTCGATCTCGACCGCGGCGTCTGCCGCGCCGCGCAACTGGTCGCGCGGACGGATGCGCAACAGGCGCCGTTCATCCTGACCGCCGAATACCGCTACTGGAAACAGATCATCAAGAAGGAGCTCGGCCCGATCGCCGGCATCATGCAGCGGAAAGTCGCGCTCCAAGGCTCGTTGCCGATCGTGGTCCGCTTCATCAAGTCGGCGGAAGCGCTCGTTGACGCCGCCACGCGGGTGCCGACACGCTTTTTGGACGAAGGCAAATGACCGGAGCGAGCTCGGTCGCGGAGGTGCTCACCCGCCTGACCGCGCTGTCTCAGGAGCTGGCGGGGGCGTTCCGGCCGGTGACCATCGTCGAGATCGTGGCCCGCGCGCTGACCGAACAATTGGCGCCGGGCCGGCTGTCGGTGATGCTGCTGGATATCGATACCAACCGGCTGGTCGTGACGTATCACAACGGCCCCCGCCCCGCGACCACGGACGAACCGCTCCTGCAGCTCGCGCTCCGCCGCGGGCCGCTCGTGTTTCCCGACAAAGTCGCCGCGCGCGCCGCGGAGCTGGACGTGAAGGTGGACAAGCCCGCGCCGTCGAGTTGGCTCGGTGTCCCGATCGTCGCGGTGTCGCGCACGATCGGAGCGGTGGCGATGGAGGGAGACACCAGGAATCCACTCGATGACGCGGCGCTGATGTTCGCCCGCGCCGTCCTGGCGCAGGCGGGCATCGCGCTCGAGAACGCACGGCTCGTAGAGCTCTTGTCGAGCGGCAAGCGCGAGTGGGAGCAGACGGTGGACGCGTTCAACCAGGCCATCTGCTACGTGGATCCCCAGGGCGGCGTGCGGCGTGCCAACCGCATGTTCGCGGAGCTGATCAAGCTGCCCATCACGGCGCTGCCGGGCAGACCCTGGCTGACGCTGCTGCCGCCGTCGTGGGTCGATCCCGTCGCCCGGTTGCTCACGCCCGAAAGCGCGTCGACTCCCATCGAAGTGCGAGCCGGCGAACGGACGCTGCTGGTGACCGCCATTCCCGCGGGGGAGCCGGGCGCGGCTGTGCTCCTGTTCGAGGATCAGACCGAAAAGCGCCGCCTGCAGGAACAGCTGCTGCAATCTGAGAAGATGTCGGCGATCGGCCAGCTGATTGCAGGCGTGGCGCACGACCTGAACAACCCCCTCGCCTCGGTGGTCGGCTTCAGCGACCTGCTCGGCGAGGCCGCAGACGTGCCGCCGCGCCTGGCTGAGCCGCTCGCGGTGATTCGCCAGGAGGCCGAGCGGGCCTCGGCGATCGTGCGCAACCTGCTGTCGTTCGCGCGGCGCCAGGAGGGCGAGCGCCAGCTGCAATCGATCCGGCCGATTCTCGAGTCCACGCATCAGCTCCTGAAGAACCAGCTGCTCGCGGCCCGCATCGAGCTCACGCTCAGCTTCGAACCGGGGCTGCCCGAAGTCGAGGTGCACGCGAATCAGATCAAGCAGGTCTTCGTGAACATCATCAACAACGCGGCTCAGGCGATCGCCAGCACGCGTACGCGGCAAGGCGGCGGACGAATCGAAATCGCTACCAAGTGCGAGCCCGACGGACTGTCCGTCAACGTCTCTGACAACGGACCGGGCATACCAGAGGCCGTGGCGCAGCGCGTGTTCGAGCCGTTCTTCAGCACGAAATCCGAGGGCGAAGGTACCGGCCTCGGGCTGTCCATTTCCCTTGGCATCGTCAAGGAACACGGCGGCAACATCTCGGTGGCTCCGGGAGGTGCGGGCAGCGGCCGCGGGGCGACGTTCACCGTCGAACTGCCGACGGGTGTACGCGCGGAGCGAGGCCCTCTGGCGCAGGGTGCCGAGACCGAACCGGCTCCTACCGAAAGGCACGAGCGCCTCCGGGTACTCGTTGTTGACGACGAGCCTCACATTCTTCACTACATGCAGGCGACGCTCGAAAGCTGGGGTCACGAGGTGGTGTTGGCCCACGACGGGAGTCAGGCGCTGAAGCGCGCCCTGATGCAGCCATTCGATCTGATCATCTGCGATTTACGCATGCCCCGGCTGGGCGGGCGCGAGATGTTTCACACGCTCGCGCGCATGCACCCCACCGTCGCCGATCGCATCATCTTCGCCACGGGCGACACGGTCCGCGGCGACACGCTGCAATTCCTCGAAGAGCTGGGCCGTCCATTCCTGCAAAAGCCCTTCAAACTCGATGCCCTGCGCCGCGTACTCGCCGGAGTCGTGAAAGTCCCTGCGTAAAGAGGGTATTTGCGAGTACTACAGGTAGACTCGGGGCGAGAGTGGCGGGGGGGCCAGAACCAGGTATGGCTCCTCTGCCGCGAGCTCGGCAAGGACGCCGGGATCGAGCAGGTCCTCGTCACGAAGCGCGGCAGCGAGCTCGCGCGTCGCGCGGGCACTGATGGTGTGGCTGTGCAGGGGACGACCTGGGAGATCGGGCTCGATCCGCGCGCGTGGTGGCAGCTGCGCCGCACGATCGCTGCGTTCCGGCCCGACGTGATTCACGTGCACGACAGCCACGCGCTCACGCTGGGTGCGACGGTGGCGTTGGGCCGGACGCTCGTCGCGGCGCGGCGGGTCGATTTTCACGTCGGCCGCTTCGGCTTCTGGCGCCGGCCCGATCGCATCATCGCCGTATCCGAAGCGGTCAAGCAAATCCTCACGCGCGATGGGATCGCAGCGGGTGCCATCACCGTGGTGCACGACGGCATCGATCCGGACCAGATCCGCCGGGCCGCCACACCGGGGCTCGACATCCGCCGCCGGCTGCGCATTCCCGCCGGCGCGCCGCTGGCTGTGAACGCCGCCGCCCTCGTGGACCACAAGGACCAGCGCACGCTGGTGCGCGCCGCCCAGTACGCGCGCGCGCTGGAGCCGCAGCTGCACTGGATCATCGCGGGCGAAGGACCGCTGCGTGCCGCGCTCAGCGCGGAAATCGCCCGGCTCGAGCTCGAGGACCGCGTGCACCTCGTCGGCTACGTGGACCGCATCGATGCGCTCATCGCCGAAGCGAGTGTCTTCGTGATGTCGTCCAAAACGGAGGGCCTGGGCAGCGTCATTTTGAACGCGCTCGCGCTCGGGCGGCCCGTCGTCGCAACCGCCGCGGGGGGCATTCCCGAGCTCCTCCCAGCTGCAGTGTTAGTCCCTGTCGGAACCCCAGACGCATTGGCGAAAAAGGTGGTTGACGTGCTCAAACGCCCCACCCCGCTGCCATTCCCGCCACGGTTTACCGCCAACGCCATGGCGCAGGGAGTCTTGGACGTGTATAGGGCCCTTCTCTAGATTGCAGGGCCATGATCTACGTCTGCGTGCCGGTACACAATGAGGCGAGTACGGTCGGGCTCGTGCTCTGGAAAGTCCGTCAGGTATTCACCGCATTCCAGCGGGAATACCAGATCATCGCGTGCGACGATGCCTCGACCGACGGCACCACGGACGTGCTGATCTCATACGCGCGAGTGCTCCCCCTGACGGTCATCAAACATCAGAGGCGCCAGGGCTACGCGCGCAGCCTCGAAGAGCTGCTGCGCCTCGCCCTGCAGCGTACCGACCGGCCCAAGCGCGACTGCGCGATCACGCTGCACGCCGACTTCGTGCACGCGCCGGAGACGATGGAGGAGATGGTCAAGCGGCTCGAGTCCGGAGCCGACCTCGTCGTGGCGGAGCAGTATGGCGCTCGCGGCACCCGGCCCTGGCCCGAACGCTGGGCGCGGCAGTGGGCGCCACGTCTGCTGCGGGTGGGCGGAGGGGTGAAAGACTCGATCTCGGGGTTCACCGCGTTGCGGCTGATCGTGCTGCGTCAGGCCACCCGCGGTGGCGATGCCCCCTTGCTGACGGCCGAGGGGTGGGCAGCCAACGCGGAGCTGTTGGCGCGCCTGGGCGCTCACGCGCGCCGGATCGAAGTGGTGTCCAGCGACGCCCGCTACGACCTCAAGCAGCGGCCGTCGCGGTCCAGTCCCTGGCAACAGTTACTCGCCGCCTGGCGATCGCGCGGCCTGATCAGTGCTGCGCGCAAAGGCTCTGCGATGGTCGTGCTCGCGCTGCTCACCCGGGGGGGATCACTCAAGGCGCAGGACACCGTGTGCACCGGTAAAATCGTCGGGTCGTCCGGCTCAGGTTTGACCATTCCGGTTGCGTCGTCCTCCGGTCCCGTGATTCACGTACCGCCG
>WNGI01016633.1_pt1 | contig 10690 bp, 15 predicted proteins | sample 5400621 | NCBI WGS metagenome assembly WNGI01 (sample SAMN13153374, study PRJNA577476) | soil metagenome | isolation source: 20 cm soil or saprolite under Garry oak tree replicate 1 | place: USA:California | collected 2016-06-15 | reverse complement strand
CAGTGGGGCATCTACCGCTATTTCAAGGAACTGGACGGAAACTAGCGCCGCGTGTCCCGGATGCGGTGCAGCGCGAAACGAAGAGGAGCGGTGCACCGCTGATCCGGGACCGCCACAGTAACGGTCCCGGGTCTGCAGCGCACCACTTCGCTATAGCGCGTCGAAGACGCGCGTAAACGCGCTAATGGCTTGTGCTGCGCTGCGCCCGGGACACATTCGCTAACCCAGTGCCTGGCGTCTTGCGCGGGAACGACCCGAGAAGGATAGTGCGTCCATGACCGCCCACGCCGAGATCACCCCATCCTACAAGCATACGCCGCTGTTCCCGCTCGGCGCCGATCGGACGGCCTACCGCAAGCTCAGCGGCGACGGCGTGCGGGTGGAACGCGCGGGCAAGCACGAGCTCGTCGTCATCGAGCGCGAGGCGCTGCGCCTGCTCGCCGAGACGGCGTTCACCGATATCAACCATCTGCTGCGCCCGGGGCACCTCCAGCCGTTGCGCGCCATCGTCGAGGACCCGCAGGCGAGCGACAACGACAAGTTCGTCGCCTACGATTTCCTCAAGAACGCCAACATCGCCGCCGGCGGCGTGCTGCCCATGTGCCAGGATACCGGCACCGCCATCATCATGGGCAAAAAGGGCCGCCTCGTCTTCACCGACGGCGACGATGAAGCCGCGCTCGCCGCGGGCGCGCGCGACGCCTATCTCAAGCGCAACCTGCGCTATTCGCAGCTCGCACCGATCTCCATGTTCGAGGAAAAGAACACCAAGTCGAACATGCCGGCGCAGGTCGAGATCTACGCCGAAGGCGCCGGCGAGAACGACCACGCATACAAGTTCCTGTTCATCGCCAAGGGCGGCGGCTCCGCCAACAAATCGTTCCTGTTCCAGGCGACGCCTTCGATTCTCACCCATGATCGCATGATCGCGTTCCTCAAGGAGAAGGTGCTCACGCTCGGCACCGCCGCGTGTCCGCCCTACCATCTCGCCATCGTCATCGGCGGCACGTCGGCCGAACTGACCATGAAGACGGTTAAGCTCGCCTCCTGCCGCTACCTCGACGAGCTTCCGACGCGCGGCTCGGAGGATGGCCACGCCTTCCGCGATCTCGAGATGGAACAAGAGGTGCATCGGCTCACGCAGTCGCTCGGGGTGGGCGCGCAGTTCGGCGGCAAGTATTTCTGTCACGACGTGCGGGTGATCCGCCTGCCTCGCCACGGGGCCTCGCTGCCGATCGGGCTCGGCGTCTCGTGCGCGGCCGATCGCCAGGCGCTGGGCAAGATTACGCGCGACGGCGTCTACCTCGAGGAGCTCGAGCACAACCCGGCGAAATATCTGCCCGAGGTCGATGCCGCCAAGCTCGGCGGCGAGGTCGTGCGCATCGATCTGCGCCGGCCGATGAAGGAGATTCTCGCGCAGCTCTCCAAATATCCGATCAAGACGCGGCTCTCGCTCACCGGACCGATGATCGTCGCGCGCGATCTCGCGCACTCCAAATTGCGCGAGCGGCTGGAGCGAGGGGAGGGGCTGCCCGACTATTTCAAGAACCATCCCGTCTATTACGCGGGTCCGGCGAAGACACCGCAGGGCTACGCCTCGGGTGCGTTCGGCCCGACCACCGCGGGGCGGATGGATTCCTTCGTTCACGACTTCCAGGCCGCCGGCGGATCGATGGTCATGCTGGCCAAGGGCAATCGCTCGCCCGCGGTGCGCGACGCCTGTCGCAAGCACGGTGGCTTCTACCTCGCCTCCATCGGCGGCGCCGCGGCAAACCTCGCCGAGCACTGCATCAAGAAGGTCGAGACCGTGGAATATCCCGAGCTCGGGATGGAGGCGATCTGGAGGATCGAGGTGGAGGATTTTCCCGCCTTCATCGTGATCGACGACAAGGGCAACGATTTCTTCAAGGAATTGAATTTGGGGTAGTGGTCATTCCGGCCGAGCGATGCGAGGGCCGGAACCCATATCCACAGTCCGAGATTATGGATTCCGGGCTCGCCGCTTCGCGGCGCCCCGGAATGACGCCCGGCGACGCAGCCGACTCAGATGACGACGTGATCGGTTTGTGCAAATCTTGGCGGAAGCTTCGTTAGTGAGGATCACCGCATGGCATGGATCAAGGCAACCGACATCGCTTACGGTCGGCTCAGGGCTCCCGACCTCGACGTGATGGAGGAGTTTCTCACGCGCTTCGGAATGGTGCGCGCCGAGCGCACCAACACCGCGCTTTACATGCGCGGCAGCGATCCCGCCCACCATATCCATGTCACCGAGAAGGGCGAGCCGAAATTTGTCGGCTTTGCCTATTACGCGGCGAGCGAGGACGATCTCGAGCGCATCGCGCGCGCCCCCGGGGCCTCCGCGGTCGAGGCGATCGACGAACCCGGCGGCGGCAAGCGGGTGCGGCTCAGCGAGCCCAACGGCTATCAGATCGAGGTCGTCCACGGCGTCGCCAGGCTGCCGCCGATTGCGACCAAGCGGCAGAAGCTCAACACCGCCGAGGAGCCGCTGTTGCGCGCGGGGGAGCTGATGCGGCTGCCCAAAGGCCCCTCGCACGTCAAGCGCATCGGGCATGGCGTGCTGATGACGCCGAAATTCGGCGAGACCGTGGACTGGTTCCGCGAGATGCTGGGCTTCGTCTGCTCGGACGACGTCTATGCCGGCGAGAAGAGCAACCTGATCGGCTCGTTCAATCGCTGCGACCGCGGCGATACGTACGTCGATCATCACGTGTTCTTCTGCCTCAACCATCCCAAGACCGGGCTCAACCACCTCTCGTTCGAGGTCTCCGACATCGACGACGTCGCCATGGGTCACGATTACCTGGCGCAGTTCGGGTACGAGCACATGTGGGGCATCGGCCGGCACGTGCTCGGCAGTCAGGTCTACGACTACTGGGCCGATCCCTGGGGCCGCGTGCACGAGCACTGGGCCGACAGCGACCGGCTCAATATTGCCAACGGCTCGAATCTGGTGCCGGCGGAAGAGGCGCTCATCTCGCAGTGGGGCGAGGCGCCACCCAAGAAATTCATCGACCACGCGAGTCCGTAAGAGCTTCCATCAGACGGATGTGGGAACTTTACGCGCGCATTCGCGCGCGGCGTGACAGTCCTGCCCGTCGTAGGTATTGTGCACGCGCCGGGGTTGAGGAGACAGCATGATCAGCAGTAACGTCATGCGAGCTGCGGTAATGACCGCGGTGGCGCTCGGCTTTGCCGCGGCGGCGGCACAAGCCGACGAATGCGAAGCCATGACCAAAAGCGTCAAGGTTCTGATCGATAAGTCCGATCCTGCCAAGAGCGCCGACAATCCCGCTGCGCTGTGCGCCGCCTATGCCGAGGGTCTCGGACTCATCAAGTCGTTCCGCGTGGTCGTCGACGAATGTCTCGACGAGGGCGACAACCGCACGCAGACGCTCTCGGGCCTCGATCGCTCGATCCGGCAATTACAGAGCCAAGTCGACAAGAATTGCGAATGAGCCCGGCCGCCCGAAGTTGCTATCCCGCAGGCGACGGATTCCCACGACAGAGAAAAAGGAAACGGCAATGAAGTTATGGACGGCGGTCATCGCGGCTGCGCTGCTGCTTGCAGGCCCTGCGCGCGCCGATGAGGACTGCGACACTGTGGTCAAGGCGCTCGAGGACGTTCAATTGGTGGCCACCAAGACCCTCGACCGGACCATGGACGACATCAAGAAAGCGACCAGCGAGCCCGCTGACGACAAGAAGAAGGCTTCGGTCAAGAACAGTTTCTGCAGCGCGAGCGGGGAATATCTCGGCACCACGCGAGCGTTCCGCGCGGTGGCGGCTGGAGGGCGACAAGAGGAGGGCCTCGCTTTCCTCGCTCGACAAGTCGATCAAGGAGATGGAGACCGCGATCGCCAATACCTGCAAGTGACGGCGATCCGATTCAGCGACTTCGGACTTCAGCCGCTCCTCGCGAGCAGCGCCGCGCCGCTCGCGATCAGCGCGCCGCCGACGAGCCGGCGGAAGGCGATCTCGCTCAGCCCGGTGTGAATGCGACTGCCGATGAAGATGCCGGCGAACATCAGGGGTAGGGCGACGCCGGCGAGGATGAGCACGTCGGCCGAGTATTCGCCCACCGCCCAATAGCCTGCGCCGCGCAGCACGACCAGCGCGAGCAGGATCGCGTTCATGGTGGCGCGGAACTGCTCCTTGCCTTTGCGCAGGGTGTCGAAATACATGGCGAAGAACACGCTCGCCATGGTGCCGAAGGCGGTGCCGATGATGCCGCCGAACAGGCCGGCAATGGGCGCCGCAACGCGCGCCGATAGATTCCACCGCGGCAGCGGCCGCAGCGTCGACCAGAGCGAATGCAACCCATAGAGCAGCACCAGAATGCCGAGCCCGCGCGCCAGCGCGGCGGAGTCGAGCACCGTGAACACATAAAGCCCCGCCAAGACGCCGACGAGGCAGGCGGGCGCCAGCTTTGCCATCTCGCGCCAGGCGACGTGATGGCGGTCCTGGCCGAACAGCGTCACGCTGGCGACGAGGCCGACCAGCGTCCAGGCCGGGGCCAGCACCTTCATGGGGATGACAATGCCGAGCAGCGGCATGGCCGCGGCGGCGCCAAAGCCGGTCGAGCCGCGCAGCGCATAGCAGGCGACCAGGACCACGCAGCAATAGGCGATCTCGAGCGGGGAGAGGAGCGGAATGGCGGGCTCCGTGCAGCGACGAGAGGCGCGATCGGCGCGGGTGGGCTCTCTTGCGCGATCACGGTCGGATCCGGGATGACGCACTCGACCGACTTGCAGGGGTCCGCGGACAGCGCGATAACGTCAGCGACGATAACTACGATCCTGGTGCATGACCATGCCGTATCATGACAACGTCTCCCGCGGTGCGATCGCAGCCGCCGGCGCGGCGGTCGCCGCAGGCGCTGCCGTGCGGGCGCAGCCACTGCGCGCCAAGGGACCGCTCGTTTGGCTCGACATGGACCAGCAGGCGCTCGACGATGCCTACGACCAGATCGTCTATGCCCCCAACCGCGAGCAGGTTGCGCAGCGCCGCCTTGCCAACAGCGCGCGAGCACGCGCCGCCATCGGCGCGCCCGAGCGCGTCGCTTATGGGCAAACCGAGATCGAGAAGCTCGACATCTACCGCACCAAGCGCGCGAACGCGCCGGTCAATATTTTCGTGCACGGCGGGGCTTGGCGCGCCAACCGCGCTGCCGACTATGCCTGCCTTGCCGAGGCGTTCGTGCGCTCGGGCGCGCATTACGTCATCCTCGACTTCACCAATGTGGACGATGCCGGTGGCAGTCTCTTGCCGATGGTCGAGCAGGTGCGCCGCGCGGTGGCCTGGGTCTACAACAACGCCGAGAATTTCGGCGGCGACCCGGCCAGCCTTTATCTCACCGCGCATTCCTCCGGCTCGCACATCGGCGGCTGCGTGGTGACGCATGATTGGCGCAAGGAGAACCTGCCGGTCGATATCCTCAAAGGCGCGATGCTCGGCAGCGGCATGTATGATCTCAAGCCCGTGCGGCTCTCGAAGCGCTCGAAATATGTGAAATTCACCGACGCGATGGACGAGGCGCTGAGCGCGCAGCGGCACATCGACAAGCTCAACACGCCGCTCATCCTCGCGCACGGCACCTGCGAGACGCCGGAGTTCCAGCGCCAGACGCGCGACTTCTACGCGGCGGTGAAGGCGGCCGGCAAACCGGTCGAGCTCCTCGTCGGCGAGGGCTACAACCACTTCGAGATGCTGGAGACGCTGGCCAATCCTTACGGCCTGCTCGGCCGCGCGGTGCTAGCGCAGATGCGGCTCAGCGCCGCGGCGTAACGGCAGGTTCTCGATGTCCTCAGGCCGGAAAGCGCCGGGCGAGAAAGTCACGCGGCGCACGCTCATTGCCGCCACCGCCGTCCTCGGCGCGGGAGCACCGGCATTGGCGCAACGGCCGCCGCAACCGCCACGCGTCAAGGGCCCGCTGGTTTGGCTCGACATGGACCAACAGGACCTCGATGACGCCTATGACCAGCTCGTCTACGCCCCCAATCGCGACCACATCCTCAAGCGTTGCGCCCGCAACAGCGAGCTCGCCCGCGAACGGCTCGGCGCGCCGAAGCGTTTCGCCTACGGGCCAACGGCGATCGAGGCGCTCGACGTATTCACCACCAGAGTCCCGAACGCTCCCGTGAGCGTCTTCGTTCATGGCGGCGCCTGGCGCACGGGCCTCGCTCTGAACTACGCATATGCGGCCGAGATGTTCGTCAATGCGGGCGCGCATCACGTCGTACTCGACTTCAACAATGTGTTGGAAACCGGCGGCGATCTGATGGTCATGGCCGAGCAAGTGCGCCGCGCCGTCGCTTGGGTCTACCGCAATGCCAAGAGCTTCGGCGGCGACCCCGAGCGGCTCCACGTCTGCGGTCATTCCTCCGGCGGGCATCTCACCGGCGTGCTGTTGACCACGGATTGGCAAAAAGATTTCGGCTTGCCGCCCAGCCTGATCAAGGGTGGCGTGTGCGGTAGCGGCATGTTCGATCTCAAGCCGGTGCGCCTCTCCAAGCGATCGAGCTACGTGAAATTCACCGACGAGATCGAGGAGAAGCTCAGCTCCCAGCGCCATATCGATCGTCTGGTGGCGCCGGTCGCGGTGGTCTACGGCACCCTAGAGACGCCCGAGTTCCAGCGGCAGAGCCGCGACTTCGCCGCCGCGGTCGAGGCCGCCGGCAAGCCGGTGACGCTCGCGGTAATGGAAAGCTACAACCACTTCGAGGTGATGGAGCAGCTCGGCAACCCCTACAGCCTCTTCGGCCGTGCGGTGCTGGCGCAGATGGGACTCAGCCCGGCCCCTTGAGAACGGTCGTCCCCGCGAGGGGCACCCCGCGACGCTCGCGTTGCGGGGGGAACGCGTTGCGGGGACCCACGATCTCAGACCCGGTGATCTCGGTCCCTGCTTTCGCAGGGACGACATTCTTCACAAGTATTCTTCACAAGTCTGCCTGGATTAGCCGACTTCAATTAGCCGGCTTCGCGGTACGCCTGCATGTCGGAGCCGCCCCTGCGGTGCCTCGGCACAGGCTTTGCCGCCGCGCTCTGGCGATTGAAAGTGTCCGCACAGCGCTGCCATCGCTCGGCCATCCGGTTCCATGTGGCCCTGCTTACGGGATCGCGCGTGAACTTTGCCATTCGCTGGCAGTCGGCGGCGTGCTTGAGAAATTCCTCCGATGGGTTCATCGACCGGTCCTCCTGATGGTCAGCCTGCCCACGCGTTCACCCCATCCCAGAATTGCTCTGCATCCCGATGGGAAGCCATCGCGCGCACACTGACCCGCCCCCCGCCCTATGTTCACAACCGGACTCAACGGCGATCGGCGGCAAAGGTTCCTAGGAACCGCGTTGCTAGGTGGCCGACCGGCGCCCCGAGCATGGTAAGTTCCCAAGCGATTCCTCGAGACAACGATGAAGGATGACCGAGCCTTGGCCTCCACCGCGGGAGACTGCGCAATGGGCGAGGAGGGGGCATTACGCGACACGGCCGGCGTCAATGCCCAGACCGACGAGCTGCCACATCGGCGCGGCGTTTACGTCGATACTGCGGTTTGGCACTGGCAGGGGCTCAAGTGGGCGCACCTGCTTGCCGACGACATCGACGAGTTGCATCGCTTCGCGGCAAGACTCGGCATTCACCGCGCCTCATACCAGGGCCCGCCGCGGACCTCCGTCCCTCACTACGATCTGACACCGTACGAGCGGCACCGCGCGATCGCGCTCGGCGCGATTGCCTGCAGCCGCGAAGAGATCGTCGCCATCGTGCGCCGCACGCGCTGGCCTGCGCGCGAGCGCGACACCGCTGCCTTACGATCGACCAAACGATAATGAGTTTCGCTTGCCCTCAACGGGGAAGCTGCGAGCGCGCGCTCACCGCATATGTGTCCAAGGGTCGAACTTCTGCTGGTCCCCCATCCTGTCGAGCGCGGCTTTGTATGCCTTGTCCGTCTCGGCAGCTTTCTGCTTCTGCTCTGCGGTTTGTTGCTGTGCTCCGGAGTGTCTCCCCTTGCCCCGCCCCTGGGCGTAAGCCGGGGCAATCAATACGGCGAGCACCGCGAGAGCTGTGACGACGGTTCGCATTGCAGTCCCCCTTGCAACGGTCGCACCCTCGGCGATGGTAGAAGCTGTTGTGGCCAAAAGTGGGACGTCACGCCCGCGTGTGAGGGGGCGCTGTCATAGCGCTAACAAATCGTAGCCGCCGCGGGGCTATTTGGGGGCGCAAGCAACCACGACCTTAACGGCCACGCCCTGGCGCTGTGGCCGAAAGGTGGCGCGGTTGTCCTCCTCGAAGACGAACGTGCCGCCCGGGTTGATGGCGTAGGTGTTGAGGATGCGTTCGTTGGCCTCGCAGGCGACAGTGCAGGCTTGGCGACATTCGCCGTCGACGAAGCGGATGACGGTTCCGCTCGGCCCCACCGGGCCGGGAGGGCCCGCAGGCCCGGCCGGGCCGGGGGGCCCCGGGTCGCCTTTTTCGCCCTGGGGGGCGACCTTCTCTTCGCACGCCGCGAGCGCGAGGGGCGCCAACAGCACGGGAACGACGAACCAGCGAGGTCGCATGGAGCCTCCCTTGATATCCCGCAGATATCACATCAGGAAATTAGGACAGCATTCGGGTCGCTGAAAAGGCCTGCGCGGTGGCGGCGTGCGCGGTCGGTGGCGCCGTCGGCGCGGGGGCTGCTCCGACCGGGGCGGCCTATTTGGATGGCTCCGCTTCCGCGGCAGCGGTGGTCAAACGCTCCGCCAGCGAGCGCGCCACCTCCGGCGTCATCTGCACGCGAACAACGGGGCCCATGGGACGGTGCCAGTCGTCGAGCAGGTGCAGCGTCACTTCTACGTTGTCGTTGAGCACGTGGGCGGTTGCCAGTTCCGCCGTGCCGAGGTCATGCGGCGGAGGCCCTCTGAATTCGGCGACCATGGGGGTGCTTCATCCAAGTGATGTCGGATCATTACGGGACTCGATATGGGAAAGAGGCCGCCGTTGCGGCGGCCTCGCGCTTGTCGATCACCAACAGGGGCGGCACCAGCAGCGCCAGCGGCCGCAGCCGCGGGTGAATCCCGGCCGGCAATAAGGTCCCCATCCCCGGCACGCCGCCGGTTCGACGGGGGTAAAATTCTGCGCAGCGCTGCCGATGTTGTTGGCTCCGCGCGAGGTTTGCGCGTCGGCGGTGAATGCCGCAGACCCTGCGAACGCCAGCGCCAGCGCGAGGGTGAGCATGGTTTTGCGCATCGATTTCTCCTTGAGTTTGCTGCGATGTGCCCCGCTTGCAGTGCTCGAGACGCGCGCATCTTACCCGGTCGGCTCGTTTGGTCCACGCCGTGCGGGCAGTCGAACTCAGGCGCAACGCGCCGTCTGTGGATTGCGTCGCGATCACAGGCAGCGCGGTGAGAGGGCAAGCGAAAGCGGGGGCAAAGAGAGAAGCCCCAGCCGTGGTAGGTCCGGGGCTCTCGTGCAGAAGTGTCACCACGATTCTGGCCGATCGTGATGCGGCAAGCTAATGCGATATGCGCGCTTTCGGCAACAAGCCGTAAGTGTGAAAATCATCTCGTGTGACATTTATGCCGACATGCGATCCGCGGACGGCACAGCGGTAGCTCCGGCTGGACACGAAGGTTGCCACATCGCTAAACGGGGCGGGATAGAGAGCTGTGGATCACAACAGCACTGCCAGCCGGGCACTGGCCCGCTTGCGCGTCTGGCCATAGGATTTGCGTCGGCCGCGCTTTTCTGGAGAACGCAAGCCATGGCACGTTTTGTCGTCTCACCCGTCCTTGTCGCCATGCTCGCCTTGATCGCCGTCCCCTGGGGCGCCGCATGGGCCCAGGAGCGGGCCACGTGCTCGCAGGCGCGCGCCCATTGTGGCACCCAGCGAGTTTGCCAAAAGCGGTTCGACAACTGCATGCAAACCGGCTGCTGGACGGTCGTGTTGGTGAAGCGATGCGGGTACGAGAAGCGATGACGAGCTTCCCCGGCAGCTGCGTCGGCCTGCGTCATTGAGCTAGCCGAAAAATCGCGGAACGTGCCGCAGAACGTCTATGGCGTGATGACCTTAGATAGAGTCGCTCGCTTCTGCCCTGTCATGCCCCGCGAAAGCGGGGCGTCCAGTCATCACTGAGAGTCTCATGGTTACTGGATCGCCCGCTTTTCGCGGGCGATGAGGACGGCGGGGCTAACGATCGAACCAAAAATCACCGCGCTCTAGGCGCACGCGACATGATACCCGCACGCCGTTACGCGTCGGAAAAAAGGCCGCCCGCCGGGCGGCCTACTCGATGAGATGAGCTTCGCGCGCGGCCTCGCTGGCTTGTTGGCACGCCGCCGGCTCCGTATCGGCGATGCCGCGTTTGATCACGCTGTTGCGTTGGGTGATGACCTCCCAGTACCAGCGGCCGTCTCCGCTGGGCATGACCCGAAATTCGACATCTGGTTGCGCCGTGCCCATGATCCGTCTCCCGCATTCCGTTTCACCGGCTCCACAAGAAGACTATCCGTTGCGCCGCACGCCGGACAAAGAAAGGCACGGAGCCCCGGGCCGTTTCCGACCGGCGCAATCTCGGCTGCGGTCTGCATCGGCTTTCCGCACCGTCCGCACGCTTTTACTGTGGCTATCTTGATTGCGCCCCTTGAGTTAGGGCGGTGCGCAGTTTTGCAGGCTTAGAACGTGCAGTTCCG
>WNGI01013511.1_pt1 | contig 10690 bp, 8 predicted proteins | sample 5400621 | NCBI WGS metagenome assembly WNGI01 (sample SAMN13153374, study PRJNA577476) | soil metagenome | isolation source: 20 cm soil or saprolite under Garry oak tree replicate 1 | place: USA:California | collected 2016-06-15 | reverse complement strand
TGAGGCCCTTCTGAACCCGCTGAGCATCGGCGTAGAGTCCAGAAAAAAAGGACATTTCTGGATTGTTTGAAGTTTCTGCAGAGGGAGTTGATGATGATCGATCTGCTGATCTCCAATCAATTTCGTGACGCGTGACATCCTTCAAAACCTCCCTCCGAGTCGCTTCAGCTCGACATCGCCTCCTACGACGACCACCCATCCACTTCACGCGGAATGACATCGCCCGGTCTTGTCGACATGTGGATGCGGGCAGTTACTACGCAAAGTGAGGAGATGCCTCATTTTGGAAACTCAACAGGCAGCGGCAGTGATAAACAGCGCCCGCAGAGGACTAGGGTCGCACTTCAAACACAACAGTGTATGTCAGCTTGCCTGTCTTTTATTATTACTTATTTCTGATAATTGGCTATTGTTTCAGAGGTTCTTCACCGACTGCGAAATCCCTACCACTTGACACCGCCACTGCTGATATCACCTCTTCATTCTTGACCCTCATCTCCGCCATAAACTACGTCCACAACACCCTCAAAATTCTTGAAACCGGAATTCGCGGCCCCAGCCCACTAGGAAGCATCCTCAACGACATCCCCAACCTCAAAAACCTCCTAGTCAGCCTCCCTATCGACGGCGACATCTAATTCGACAACCACCACTTCGTGCTGAGCACATTCATCGATCGCCACTGCTTTCTCTTTGCGTTTGTCTCCAAATACATTGTAGAAACTGCCCGGATCAATGTTACCCTCAAATCGACTGTACCAAGGCTTCTTCGCTTCGCAAAACCATCTTTAGTTGGGTTACCATCGACCTCATAAGGCCTCCTTCGTTTGGCAGGCCGTCCAATGTGCCGAGCCTATCTTTGACTCCGAGCCCACGTCAGCGCCCTCGATCTCGGTAGATTCTATTCCCAAAGAGCAAACCGAATGGGAGTTCCGAGCGATTCCGCTGTACAAAAAGGTCATGATATGGTTGAAGAGACTCTTGCCTTGGTTTAAGAAAGGAGAACTTGATTGAAGACGCGTCCACGTTTACTCTACTCAGTTGTGACGTTATATCATTGTGGGCGTCTATCAAGTGGAAGTTCCAGAAGATATGGATACCGAAAGTGGGGCATACTCAAATGCTTGAAACGCAAACGAACTATTCTTTGCTGACGGGAATGATCTGGTGAACGAGCGGTTATGTTATATCATAATAATAGTCTCCCTTCTTTATCGTTCCATTTTCTTTGTTTTCTTTCGGTATTTGGATTGGAAATATCATTGCTTCTATCTTTCATCCAAGTTGAAGTGGGATTATTAAAGGCATATGCAACTGTACAATCTTATCTTTACGCGACGTCCCAACTGTACCCTACTAGCACTCTAAAGATCTCGCCTCGCTTGATTGCAGGACGGGAAGGAACTTGACACCCTCTTCACAGCGATGTCCACGCATTAAATTACTATTGAAATCGAACAGCTGTTACCTAACATGTGTATTGAAGTGATGATACAGCGCGAATCTCAAGTTCGAATCAGTGCCACGAGTCATTCACAACGATACTGCTCCACAGTGCCGGATAGTTTGCCGCACTGAGCGCGATTGCATCGATAGGAGACCAGTTTGCAAGCGGGTCTATGCTTCCAACGACATACTTAACCATTGGATCCATCGCCGAAGGGTATGATTAGTAGACTTTTTTGGTGCGAGCGGTGTTAGTACCAACAACTTTGAGCCTGAGAACGAGAGGGTGGAGGGATGGAATTCGAAGTGTCATTCTATCATTCCTGTTCAAGATTGCCATGCTCTCTAAAGATCTAACACCAAGAATTGTACCGTTCGACAAGGTCAAATTTGATCCCCATGTCTTCACAGGATGATTTCAGACTGTCCAGCACTTCATCTGACCCGTACCGTACCGTGTCGCTCGTCCTTAACTTCAATTTCCGTAGGCCTTCGACGCTGGGGTCCACTGTAGGATTGCGATTTATGATCATTTCTTGCAGTGCTTTGAGATCTTTGTTACCAATCCCCGAATAGCTGGTGATGGATAATGAATCCAAGAGTTGTAGCGGTAGTTGTCGTGGCTGGGTTGCGTCAGGAATTGATTGTGGCCAAGCAAGCCATTTAAGCACTCCGGATGGAAACACGCCGTTGACCGACAGTTTTTCAAGATACGGCGTGTGTGACAAAACTCTCCTGAGAGCCTTGAGAGCCCTTGGTGAATTGGTCCGTTGTTTCCAAGATAATATGCGGAGCTCGCATTTCGATCTGTGGAGAAAGTCTATTATTACCCCAGCGTTATTGGGGTTATCGGTCTTGAGTGCGAATTCCAGCTCGTCTAATTCAGGCGTTTCTAGGATGGTAAAGAGGAATAACCCCCGGGTAGACAGATATGCCAAGCGCGGAAGCTTGACGATTATGTTAGTGTTCTCCACGCTCTCAGTGTCAAATTCGCCAGAGATGGTGAGCTCCACCAGATTAACGGTCTGTCGAAGGGTAGTGGTGATTGTCTGACAGTCGTCTGACCGTTCGAAATTGTTTGGCCATTCGAGGTGAAGACCAGTCAGTAAAACCCAGTTGAACCTGCACGGAACGTCCGAGAGACAGCGAAGTTCGAGAAGCGTCAAATGTGGTGCGTCCTCAAAAACGTCGGCGACTTGAGAGAATAAAGTGACATCGTGGTCGGATCCTTCCACCTCGTCACGACATAGATCGAGCTTCAAGCTTTGTAACATCGGAAGGCGGTTTTTGACGCTACGGAGCGATAAAACCTCTGGTAGTTGCATTTGAATTGATGCATTTTTCCACTGCATTGAATGATCCACCAATTTTGAGATAACGAGCCGCACGTAGGAAACTACTTCAGCCTGATAAGGTTCCTCATTGTACAAGTCGAAGGAGAACGGTGCTCCCTGCGTGGCAGCGAGAAAGAAATCTAATATTGCCATGCTGCGCTCGGTGTCCATTTGTCCATCACAGTGCACTGTGTAATCCGCATGCACAAAGTATATCATTGGGTGTTGTAGCCAGGACTTGAATCTAGGATGCTCTATCAGGATTTCACTCCAGAAGTCGCGCTTCATTGACATAAAAATAGCTCTCCATTTGGAGCAAATTTGGCCAAGATACCATGGAAACTTGTATGCTTCCAGAATTCGCAAAGGTGAAGAAAAGTGCGAAAAGATCTCGTGCACGATGTCTGCGGGTATAGTCAAGCCTTGCACGTTCAACGGTTTAATAATTTTACTGCGTGAAAAACCCGAGTTCAGAACGTCGAACATGTATACAAAACAACACGAATCTTACGCAGCGATTTTGAAGTCCGTTTGATCAAATGATCGTATAAATCGAAAATCGATCCTTTTGTCCTTGCACAATGATTCCAGGAGCTTCAACACAGCAGATGACCCCCTCCAAGAGGAATCAGTATATATGGCCAATTCCCGTAGGCTTTCGACGCTTTTGTTGGAATCGCGATGTGTGACCATTTCTTGCACTGCTTTGAGGTCGTTCTCATTGATATCTGACCAGCAGTTTAAGGATAATGAATGTAAGAGTCGTAGTGGCAGCTCTTGTGGCTCGGCTTCGTCAGTGTTTGAATCTGATCCAGTAAGCCATTTAACCAGGTCGACTGGAAACTCGTTATGCCACAGTAACAATTTCTCGAGATTCGGCGTGTATGATAAAACCTCTATGAGAACCGGTAATTCGATGTCAGTTGAGCTTAGCCTCGAGAGCTCGCAGTTTGATCTGAGGAGGAACTTCTCTATCATTACCCTGGCATCATCGGGGTTTTCGTCCTGATCCTCGAACTCGATCTTCAGCTCTTCCAATGCAGGAGTTTCTAGGATGGTTAAGAAAAACAACTCTTCGACTGACAGATATTTCAGACGTGGAAGCTTGATGATTGCAGTGTCCCTGATGTTCTCCCAGTTGGTATCCCAAAATTCTGTGTCGTCGAGGGAGAACTCCTCTAGATTAATGGCTTGTCGAAGGGTATTGATGATGAGCTGAGGGTTGTCTGAGAACGAACTAAGGTGAATACCGGTCAGCGAAGTCCAGTTGAACCTCCACCCCACGTTCGAGAGAGAGTTAAGTTTGATTCGTGTCAAAAGTGGTGCGTTCTCAAAGAGCGAGCCCATTTGAAGTAATAAAGTGGAATCCTGGTTGGATATTTCGTCACGAGATGGCAGAACGAGCTCCAAGCTTTGTAATAATGGAATGCGGTTTTTGACGCTACGCAGCAATAAAAACTCTGGTACCTGCAGCTCCATTGACACATTCACCCATTGCATGGAATAATCCCGGAGTTTGGAAAGAATGAGCTGCACGTAGGGAGCTTCATCGACATCGTACTCCGACTCCTCATTGTACAAGGTGAAGGAAAACGGCGCTCCACTTGTGACATTGAGAAAGAATGTTAACATTGCCACAACACGTGCGGAGTCTGGTTGTCGATCACAGTCTTCAGGCCATTCTATCTGGATTTCATTCCAGAAGTAGGGCCGCATCGACAAAAAGATAGCTCTCCATTCGGAGCAAACTTGGCCAAGGTACCACGGGAACTTGTACGGTTCCAGAAGTCGCAAAGGTACAGACAAGTGCGAAAAGATCTCGCGCGAAACATCTGAGGGAATGCGGCACATGGAGCGCACGACCATTTCGGATATCATTGAGCCGTTCGGCGATGAAGTAATACTGCGGGAGGGCCTGAGTTCAGAATGACGAACATGTATATAGTTGAACCTTACACGACGACGGTGTACTTCGATGTTGTGGTGGTTCAACTTGGAGCGAAAGTGTTTGCAGGGCCCATTCAATTGAATGAGTCCCTGAAGTCTAGATCTGGGTTAGCTCGGGGAATTCCGAGCTCGTCACTTTCGACGGAGTCTCGACACCGTGAACAAAGTTTCCTCCCTCGCTCGATATTAGGTAGCGTCCAATAATAATTCACTCGCCGAGCTTCTGAATCTTAGCAACCATAACCACATATATTCCAGCTAGGTAGGCAAGATATATCTTACATCTTATTCGATGATATACGATCTGTCCAGCGACCCTTGTTCGTGGTTGGAATTTCCCCAAGTGGGCCAAGTGTCGATTTCAGGTTGGGAACCAAACAATCGATAACATTATAAATATAATTCAGCTTATGCATGCCTACGTTCTGATCGCGCAACCAGACAGATAAATGAGCACAGAATCTTAATCATGCTTTGATAACCAAGCAGCAGTAGAGCGATGACCTCCACGGTGTCTACGACTTTAACCTATGGCATCCCCCCTCCCGACGGCGTCCGAGCGAAATCGACATCCAACGCAAATCCGGCGACGGGCCAGCGCGAAACGAACTTTGAGTTACAAGGGTACCAAGTGCAGGTAGAGAATGTCCGCGGTAAAGAAGACACCGTCAGCCTCGACTCTGCTGGTTTCCAAATCTATAACCGGCCCTCGAAGTTGAAGTCTTTCACTGACGAAGAAGAAGTCAAAGGCGTCTACTATAAAGAGAGCGAAGAGCTCATCAAGGAGCTCACAGGTGCCAGCAAAGTCGTCTTGTTTGATCATAGTGAGTTTTCAGGTTCTATGGTTGTTTCGGACGAGGATAACATCTTGCAACAGCCATTCGTCGTAACTATGGCCCTGGACATGTCGAGACTGGCCCAGATAATCGCCAACCGGCTTACCAGGTACACATCGACCAAACTTCCCAGTCCGCAGTTGCCCGCGTTCATCGTCATCTCCCCGCATCCGAAGCTCCGGAGCTATTGAAGCGCCGCTTCCAGATCATCAATTTGTGGAGGCCAATCGCGGTACCCGCCTTCGATTGGCCTCTAGGTCTGTGTGACTATCGGAGTGTAGATCCAAAAGCAGACGTCTTTTCCGTTGCGCTTATCTTTCCGGATCGCGAGGGAGAAATACATTTGGTTAAGCACAATCCAAACCATCGGTGGAAGTACGTTAGAGGAATGACACCTGACGACTTTGTCCTCATCAAATGGTGAGATGATCGGACGTGTGTCATGGATGCTGACGAAGAGTTTTTAGTTTTGCCTCCATCCAAGATGGGAGTGTCGCGGTTTTCACACCGCATTGTGCCTTCCAAGACCCTACGGCCCCTGAGGATGCGCCGGAGAGACAGTCGATAGAATTACGTGCTTTGGTCTTCTACGATTAACAAGACAGTACATGTTGTAGTGAACAAATCTTGCATGTGGTAAAGGACATAAAGATGGGACTCATTGTACCATCGCGAAGCGTTCCTAATGTATCACGGTGCGAGGTGGTCACCGTCTTGGCGCCAAGGCGATACCCACGCATTCAAACCCCCAAGTTATTGTCAGACTGATCTCTTCTGTGATGGCCAGAACGGGGATTGATTGTGCCGATACGGAAGCTGGAATGCCTGGCGCCCAGTGGATCTTTCGGGGCTACTTGCATCTATTGATATCCCTAAGCGCTCGAGAGATCGGCGTGATCACCATACCGAAAGAATGGGATATTTGGATCTATCATTGACAATTCAGCCTTGCATCTTTTTGTACCACAAACTGCGCATGTTGATGAAACCAAGATGGACCCGCACATACCCCATTGACGTCAACTCTGGATACTATTACAACCATTTTATATTGAAAGGGAACCTGCATTCATCGCCTTTATCAAAGGGTGAGGAGAAGAGACAGGCTGGTGCCTTTAACTATTGATACCAAGCCCGCGGATTCTACACCGCCTGACGCTGCAGCCATTAATAGATATCAACGTGATGACAACGTGTCGGTAGCACATTGTTTTTCTTCCACAGGTCCCATTAATTGATCGGCCTTGATCTCAACGAATTCTACCTTGTCAAAGTAAAGAGGCGCCAGAATACCGTAATCGTTGCCTTCTGTCAGCACCACGTCGTTTGATGAGAGATAGAACTTGATGCCGGCTTTCATGGCCTTCGCTACGTTAATGAATATAAAAACTTGGGCCGAACTGCGTATGCCTACAAAACCATGGAACATCTGTTGTATATGACAAAGTAACAAGCGTACCACTTGTGATGTTTGCGCCCGGAAGGCCTTGAGCTAGATGGATATGATTTCTGTTCATCCGCGATATTCCTTGTTTAGCTTCAAACCGAATTGATTATCGGGTCAATTGAAATAGCTATGGATAACTATACCGATCGAACCCCATGCTTCGTGTGTCGTTCCATGGACTGCCATAGGTATCGCATCTGGTGACAATATCCGAGTCAACTCTACTTCCACGTTCTGCGCAAGAGTGAGCCTGCTAGCGGACCACATGAAAAAGGTCTCACATGTAATGAATGCCCTTGATTAGCGCGTATCCACCATGAGGATGGGTCTGTTGTAGAAGTAGAAGTAGGTAGTTGCGGTTCATACGATAGGTGATATCGTTGCTTTTCATCTCTCTTTACGATTTCCTCCAGCGCTAAGAATGTGACATTGCGCAATTTGGGCTGACGGAGCGTGGCTGGGAGCTTGGCTAATCCAGGGATTTCAGCCATGGTCCAACGCGGCAACATGAAACGAGTCACGCGGGTGACATATCCAAATCGGGAAATTGCGTATACGTTTAGGCACGGTGACACGGGACGTGTATAAAAATGGCGGCTCGCAGTGGACATCTGCAGGTCCCCTTTCTTCTTTCATCATGGCAGAAGACTTTCGCGCAACAAGACGCTACTTTTCACCGCTCAGAGCAGGCTTTAAATTGGTGAAAACTTATGTCAGGGAATTTCGCTACGATTCGGCAACTTCCCAGAGCGCCAATCTCTCTGATAATGCACAAACTCGTCCAGCGCGCGGCCCACGTCGAGTCACCCGGGAAGTCAAGCGGCCAGCGCCCACAGAATCAGTCTATCTTTTTCCGGGCTGGGCCGTTCGTCGTTATGTTGACGATGGTGAGTGGCGACCTGTCTACTAGTAGGCGCCTTTATTGGCGCCGTGGCCGAAACACGCGTTTCCTTCATGGCTAACTCTCTCTATAGACAGTAAAGAGTTCGATCTCCATGTGCATGTTTCCGGTTACGCTACAAGCCTGCGCTCGCCTCCGACTCGGGCCCAGGTGACGTTCATGCGTCTAGCTAAAAGTACAATCTTATCTTCCGCCTACCTAATTCGTAAAGTGACTCACGACTGCGTATTTTAGGCATCGCTGCATTGAACAAGTTCGCCGAAACTTATTACCCCAAGTCTGCTCCTGTCTCTGATCCAGATAGTCCTGAATTAAGGGAAAAGGAACATGACTCGATAGAAGAGCTGGACGAGAGCTATCAATTGGCCATTGATGCCAATGACTCGTTATCTGAAGACGACGTGCTTCAGTCCCCAAGTGAACCAACAATCCGTGGTGACGTATCCGACCTTCTCCAGCGTTTGCAAGATAATCTAGATTCACGCGTAAAGCTCTTCTGGCCAAGCATGCTCTCGTCTCGTGTCGTGAACCTGGAACTTTTTGCTTCTCAACATGAGCCTCCGGTTTGTCGTTCCGAGGTGAATACAGGGACAGATGGCACGTTCCGGCACCACTTCGTGATCAAGTGGGATGACATTTGTGATCATCCCCTGGCACAATGCGACCTTGGCGAAGATTACGAGCTGATTCTCCACGCAAAACTTCTGCCACTATCCCCTGCATCACCAAATGCGGAAGAAAGCAAAGTGGAGAAACAAATCATCTTGCTTACTCATGCACCTACTCGTGTCATATCAGACATTGATGACACGATCAAGATGAGTAATATTCTTGGCGGTGCGCGCACAATCTTCAGGAACGTGTTTGCACGCGATCTAGAAGAAGTCGTGATTCCGGGCATGGGAGAATGGTATTATAACATGTGGAACCAAGGTGTCAGGTTCCATTACGTCGTCAGTACATCATTTTATCAGATCCCCTGTTGGTTCTAAACATGTCTTCAGTCCAATGGTCCAAATCAGCTTCTGCCTCTCGTCCTCCAGTTTTTGCAGGTAGCGCAACTACCGCCAGGTACCTTCCCATCACCGAATCATAGGAATCTGATTCTGACCTCGTAATTTAGGCTCCATTAAATTGAAATCATATGCGCCGCGTTCCCTATTCAGAGAGCTCCTCAAGGCACCTGCTGACCGCAAACGCGATAACCTGGTTCAGATTCTCGATTCTTTTGACGACTCCAAGTTCATCCTCGTGGGCGACTCGGGAGAACAAGATCTAGAACTGTATGCACAGTGAGCATTTTTTACCCATTGATTCTCGGGAAAACAAAATAACGCAATATTCGTCAGGCTAGCAGGCTTGCATCCGGAGAAAATTGTTGGCATTTTCATCAGAGATGTTGAACCCGATTTACCCCCTATTCGAGACCCGACTGGCGAAGAATGGGAGATACGTCCCCCATCGAGGAGCAACACAAGTAGCAGTTACGGAAACGGTGTTGCTCCTGTCATGTCACGCTCGAACTCATTATTCGGCAAGTTCAGCAGGGGGAGAAATTGGTTAACGAGCACTCCATCACCTGCTTTCTCATCTGCTCCGCTTATAGAAGACGATCAACCCTCTTCAAGTGACGAATACGAGCCAATGTTACTCTCTAACGCCCGACCAATCAAAAAGATAGCTCCAACTCAGCCGACTGAGGAACAAACGTGGTTATCATCATCGCCCCCCAAGCTGTCGTGCTCCCCCTTGTCTTTCTCTCCTCTTGATCAGGCCGGGGATGGCGCACCTGGCCAACAATCATCATTAGCCATTCGCATTAACTCAAGATCAAGGGGAAGCTGCAGTAATGGCAACGAAACAAGCTTTTCCGACGTCGCCGAGATCGACGAGGATCCCGCAAGCTTTGCCAGCCGACGGTCACCCGCGATTGTATTTGCGGATGAGATGTCCATTTCTCAGTCACCAGAGAGAGGAAGCGTCTTGAAGTCAAACATGAGCGCTCGTTCTGGCGCCAGTCCGAACCCGAATCTTAGAGCGTCTCCGAAGCGGCGTAGAACGCACACCGCTGATGATATTTCAGCTTCTCCCGCTCCACCATCGCGGTCTTCCCTCCTGCCGCGAAGAAGAAACACCACGAACCCTTCTCCATCTCTATCAGGCGCAGGCTCGGATACCCCACTTACTTCCTCTTCTGTCGCCTCTTTCTCGAAATACCGTAACATGAGCGAGGGAGAGAGAAAGAGAGCCGAGCTACAAAATAGGGTGTGGAGTGCGAGAGCAAGCGTTCCGAGACACATCGTGTTGAGGATATTCAAAGACCCATCGGAATGCGTGGAGGTTGAGGAACTTTTGAAAAAACGGCACGCGAACTGAGCTGACATGCATTTTTTCCCTTCTTTCTTTCTCTTTTTATTTGGGCGTTGGGTTGTGTAATTGGAAAGAAAAAACGTATTGTAAGTTGGATTGTAATTGCCATACCATGTTGTTTAGTAGATGTAGTCTTAGCCTCATTTTGTAGTCTTTCAATCGCATTTGTACTTGGACATTTCTTATTTTCACGCATTTTCAAAAGCAAATGGTCACAACAGAACGCGGCGAGAACACACCAAGATGTCTTTTCATTACCTAGTACGAACAATAATACGCTTCCAAACTATGCATGACTACTTTACAAATTGCAATTGTCTAACGAGCGGGACTAAACGATATCAATAATGGACGGCCACAAGCTATACAAAAAAGTCCAGTCAGATCCAAAACATTACTCTTGCGAAAA
>WNGI01006398.1_pt1 | contig 10690 bp, 4 predicted proteins | sample 5400621 | NCBI WGS metagenome assembly WNGI01 (sample SAMN13153374, study PRJNA577476) | soil metagenome | isolation source: 20 cm soil or saprolite under Garry oak tree replicate 1 | place: USA:California | collected 2016-06-15 | reverse complement strand
TGCGAAAGATATTGGGAACATCGTTGCCGCAATACCGATAATCGCGTTTAAGTCCAAATCCAGGGAGCAGCGGAGCGCGAGCGAAATCATTCTCGCTGATACCAAGGATATTCTTGTTGTCCGTTTTGCATACCGAGCGCGTGTAATTAACGAGCAGGTTCAGGCCCTGGCTGAATCTGCGCTCTAGCGCGACGGAGACACCATGGTAATAGGCATCCCCGTTGGGGGCGACGTAATCGCTATTGCGGGAAAAATCCGGAAAGGGAACATATTGCTGGGGATCCGTTCCGGGTGGGAGGATCTCGGTGGTAACGTTTCGTTTGTCGCCATCGAGCATGTGACGGGTGCTGTTCCCGACATAAGCCAGCGTGACGGTCTGGCTGGGAGTCAGCTGGTACTGGAAGGACAGGTTCCACTGCTGGGTGTAGGCCGTCTTCCAGGGCCGCTCGAAGCCCAGTAACCCCAAGCCATGAGCATCGAAATTAGGACTTGCGGGATCGGGGTTCGCGGCTGACAGACCAGCCTCGAGTGTAGCCCGCTGTCCGTTGGGGTAGACGAGGGGCGAAACGTCGTTCTCTCTAAAGAACGCGAGGTTGACGGCGTATGGGTAGGTGTAGCCGGGGTCGGGCGCGCCACCGACATTCTCAAATCCTCCATAGAAGATTCCATACCCCGCGCGGGTCACGAACTTGGGGGTTAGCTGATAAGCCAGCCCTATGCGTGGCGCGAAATTGGTGAGGGGCGTAGTAGTGACGCTGCTGTCGCTTATATATCGAAGGTTGATTCCATCCTTGGCCAGGAGCGAGGTGAAAGACGAAGACAAGGGCTGGCTCTTTTGGGAGTTTAGGAGCAAGAACTCGGCCCCGGCGCCGTTCGGCGCGCCGGGTATCAGGTTCGCCTGTTTGCCGTTGATGTCCTCTATCTGACCAAAGACCTCCCACCGCAGACCTAAGTTCAAGGTGAGCTTGGACGTCACTTTCCAGTCATCCTGAAAGTAGGTTCCGTAGTAGCGGCGGAGGTCGTCGGGTTGCGTTATGTTCGACGCAAACACAGTGTTCGAGCCGCCGACGAAATCGACACCGCCTGGTACCGTGGACGCTTCAGGAGTGAGGAGAATATCTGCAGTGCCCACGCCCTTGCTAACACCATTCGGGATTCCGGTATAGCCTCCGAAACTGAAGCTCCCTCGTGACCACGCCGGGTCGATCCACGGGAAGTGCACGGACTGATATTCAAAGCCGCCTTTGAAACTATGAGCGCCGTGGCTTTTCGTGAGGTTCTCGATAAACTGAATGGTGTCGCTGACCCGACGATTGGGGCTTGCAAATGCACCGGCCCCCAGAGACGTAAGGCCGTCGATACTTATGGTCGGCAACCCTCCGTTGCCATTGTCCTGCGGAATGCCTTGGATGCCGAACTGCGCTGGGATCCCTGCGGTGCCGGTGATGGGAGGCTCCGAGGAGGTACGCAGGCGGCTGTAGCCGAAGCGGAATTCATTGATCATGGTGGCCGAAAAAAAATGCGTCTCGCTGATGGCCAGATTGATAGAGTTATCCTTGAAGTCCCCCTGGCCAAAACCCGCGTTGTCACCCAGGCCAACGAAATCGCCGGGAAAGTTAGCATGCCGCCTGGTATAGCTCACGCGGCCGAAAAGCTGATCACGTTGACTGAAATCCTGGTCGGCACGAATGTCGAAATGGTTGCTGTCGTCGGGCTGGCTACGATTCGCCGAGTAATTGTTGAAAACACCCGCCTGATTGGCCGAGGGATAGAGATTTAAGAGTTTAGTGACGTTTGGATCGAGGCGCCCCGCAGGAAGTTGATTCAAGAACTGCGTCCGCCCGGTAAAGTCGGTAATGCCGATGATGCTGCCGCCAGTATAAAAAGGGTCCCGCACGAACCCATTGCTTGTAGCGAGGAGTCCGGTGATCGAATCCACTTGGGCGGCGGTGACTGGCCGCGTTGTGGCGGGGTCGAAGATGGTTGCGGCCGGGAATGTCCGGCCCAAGAGATCGCTTTTGGTTCCGCTGACGGCGGCGAGCACCTCGCGGAAGTCGGTAAAACCGCTGTTCCGTTCGAGGTCGGTCGGAACGGTCGGGTTACGAAACGCGCCCTGGCGGACTCGCCGGCCGTCATAATCGCCAAAAATGAAGGTCTTGTTCTTAATAACCGGCCCGCCGGCAGAAACACCAAACTGATTTTGCCGCAGCGCGCCCTTGCTTGTCTTGGTGCGGTCTACAAAGTACAGATCGGCGGCATCCAGCTTGTCGTTGCGCAAGAATTCCCAAGCGCTTCCATGCAGCTGGTTGGTACCCGATTTGATCGAAGCATTCAGGACCGCCCCTCCGGCGCGGCCAAATTCCGCGCTGAAGTTGCTGGTTTGTACTTTGAACTCTTGAATGGCATCCGGTGGTGGAAGATTCACATACGCTGCGCCATTCAAGTAATCCACGGTGTCGTTGTTGTTGTCGATCCCGTCAAGAATGTAGTTGTTGTGGACGGTGGTCAAACCGTTGGCCACAAAACTCCCGGACTGGTCCAGTCCGCGCGTGGCGCTGAGACTGGTGACCCCGGGGCCGAGCTGTGCGAGAAACGTATAGTTACGGCCGTTTAGCGGTAGATTGTTAATTTGCGCGCCGGTCGCCAAATTGGCAACAGAGCCGTCCTGGGTCTGGAGTAGCGGCGCTACCGCAGTGACCTCTACGCTTTGCGATACCGATCCGGGCACCAGGATGAAATCCGCCTTAACCTGCTGCTGAACCTCCACTTGGATGTGGCGCTGGGTCTCTTTCTGAAACCCCTGGAGTTCTACGGCCAGCGTGTAGGTGCCGATCTTGACGGGTACAAACGAATAATTGCCGTCGTCGGAAGTAATGGTTTCCGTCACAAGCGCGGTGTCTTCATTGGTGAGTGTAACCTTGGCGCCGGAAACCACAGCTCCGCTGCGATCTTTCACCGTGCCGCGAATTCCGCCATTGTCAACCTGCGCCGAGGCCGGCAGAGAAACACCAAGGTAAAAAGCGAGGGCCGCAAGGGTGGCCATCAACCGGAACGGCATCGTGGGTATTTTCATGGGGCAACTCCTTCTGGCCTCGCGGCTTGCGAGCATCGATCGGCTTGTTGAGAAAACCATCAGCATGGATGTGCGCCCCCGGTTGGACCAGAAAATAGTCTAGCGCACCACTCGATTTGGCGGATCGTGCAGGTGCACGTTCCCCGTGCGCGTGCACGATATCGTTCTCGAACGATGGTTGTCAAGGAAAAAATGATCGGTTGCATCAAATGTTGGGGTCTTCGGGCGGGAAGCAGAACTCCATTCTGATCGTCGGGCGAACCGAGCTGCCCTTCGGCGACTTTGAGATCCTGTCAAATTTGCTTTCCGGTATTGGGTTAGTATAGAAAAACGCTAACGCCAAGTCGCACAGGGAAGACACCGACTGGAGGTGGTGCTCTGTCTGATCGCGGGTCCAAGACGACATCCAAGACCACTTCCACGCAAGTCGGAGTTCAGGAGGTTGCCGATTTCCTGGGCATCTCGCGCGGGACCGTGGATCGAGCTCTGCATGACAGACCGGGGGTGAACGCGGTAACGAAGCGCAGGGTGATCCGAGCCGCCCAAAAGCTAGGATACCGTCCGAACCTGGCAGCCCGCTATTTGTCTTCTCGAAAGCGCATCACCATTGGCGTAGCGATTCCGCATGAAGTTGCTTATTTCTATGATGAGGTCCGAGAAGGGATCTTTGAAGCCGCCAGCGTGTTTGAACCCCTGGGTGTCAAAATCCTGCATCGTCCTTACAAACGCTTCGGCCAGCACGAAATTGAGGCGTTTCGCGACATTCTGCAAGAAGAGATCAGTGGGCTAGTGATTTCTCCGGCCTACCCGAACCGGCTTCTGCCACACATCGAGGAGGCTACGCGCCGGGATATTCCGGTAGTGTGCGTGGCCACGGACGCGCCGGGAACGAAAAGACTCACATCGATTTCCGTGAACCCCTTGATTAGCGGAGGTTTGGCAGGAGAATTAATGGGATATTTTCTCCGCGACAACGCGGAGGTGATTGTCTTCATTGGCATGCATGCTACGGTGGACCACGAGCGGAAACTCACGAGTTTTCGTTCCAGTTTTCGCTCTTTTTGTCCCAAAGGGGAGATCGCTGCGATCGTCGAAACCCATGATGAAGCTAGCGAAGCCTACCTGAAGTCGCGAAAAGTTCTCGAACAGCACGGCTCCGTCAAAGGGATTTACGTGGCCACGGCCAACTCCATGCCGGTGATCAGGGCCCTCGAGGAACTCGGGCTGGCACGGAAAATCAAGGTCATCAGCACGGATTTGTTCCCGGCCATGTTCCCGCATATCCGCTCCAGTACCGTCGCCGCCACCATCCACCAGCGTGCCCGGGAGCAAGGAGCGGTGGCGCTCCAGTCGATTGTGCGATTCCTGACGGAGAAAGTGCAGCCGGCGGCGCAAATTTCGATCAACCCGGCGATCGTGATGCGCAGCAATCTAGATTTGTTTATTCCGCAGGACACCTCCGCCGCAGGCGACCTTGTCCCATAACCTGTGGGACGGCATATTCACCCCTCCGTTCGATGAAGAAGAAAAACAGCAGGACGGCCTGAAGCCCTACCATCAGCGGTCTTGCTCGGCGAGCGTCAAGGCCAATTGATAGAACTCCTGGCGGGCATTCGGAGAAAGGCCGACAGTTTTCCCGGAATTTCCTGAAACCGGTGCGGCATCGAGGGTTTGTCGAATTCTATCCACGTCAATCGAACCATGCGGGAAGATCTGGCTATAGCGCTCGAGAACCTCACGCGCTTCACTAATCCTGCCCGCCTCGTAGTAGAAAATCCCTAAAGCCGTGAAAGTACTTTCACGCGAGGGCGCCAAGTCGATCGCTTTCTTCAGGTAAGATTCGCCGCGACTAGCGTCGCCTTTGAGAATGGACACCACGCCGAGACCCCAATAGAGCATCCCGGAATCGGGCACACGCGCCAAACCCTGCTCGAAAGTCGTATAAGCACGGGCAGGATTGTCAGCACGCAACTCGGCGAGTGCCAAAGAAAAGTAATACTGGTCATTGTCGGGACTATTCTCGATCGCCTGACCGAGAACGCGTATGGCGTCTTTACTACGGCCTATGCGGGCGTAGATGTCTCCGAGCAGCGCCAGATAGGAATCGTCTTTCTGAGCCTCAGGCGAGGCTTGCTGCAATGACTCGAGCGCTTGGGCCTCCTCATGATTCTGAAACTGGGCGTTGGCGAGGTTGTATCGCGCCTCATCCGAAGCGGGGTTGGCCCGGACGGCATCCTGAAAATGGCGAATCGCCGCGGGATAGAGGCGGAATTCGGCGAGCAGCACGCCTTCTCCGAGCAGAGTGCGAAAATCCCCGCCACTCTGCGCATCGAGTCGATCGATGACCTCGAGGGCGTCATGGACCCGATTGAGTTTGAGATAAGCCTCGGCAAGAAGGTAGAGACTGCGGGGGTTCTCGGGATGCTCTCTTACCTCTGCCTCAACCTCATGAAGGTCGGCATCCTTTTGTTGTTCCGGGGAGAGGTTCCCCCGCCGGTTCAAGTAGGCAAAGAAATTCTGGAGTGGATAAGGTCCGGGCTGGGGGTTCTTGGACAGGGTGACAAAAACTTTCATGTCCCGCTCTGACGCTTCCGCCTGGTGAAGATTTCGCTCGGCGATCGCTAACTTGTAGTAGGCCTCGGCCGGCTTATCATTCACCTCGGCCGAGTGGCGCAAAAATGGGATAGACTCAGCGTATTTCTTCTCTTCCATCTTGAGGCCCCCCATCTCAAAGAGGGCATCGGCATAATTTGGGTCTAAGCGCAGGGCCCGAGCGAAATACTGCTCGGCTCGAACGTAGTCTCCCTGGCGCTTGGCGATAAAACCTAAATTAAAGAGAATCGGGGGACTATGGGCATCGGCTTTTAGGCCCTGATAGAGATACTGCTTGGCTTCCTCAAACCTGCCAAGATGGCGGTAGTAAAGACCCATGAAAGCGTACGATCGTGCCGATGGATCGAGCCCGAGGAGCGACTTGAATTCCTCGAAAGCCTCGGGCACTTTGCCGACCGTGAAGTAGCTTTCCCCCAGCGCCGCGTGCACGTCGGCGCGCCGCGGATCTATTTTTAGGGCTTCAGAGAGCAGCGGAATGGCATCTTCGTAGAACGATTGCTTCATGCTCAGGCGGGCCATAAGCAGGAGAATGTCCGTATTTTTCGGGGCAAGCTTCTGGGCTCGCACGAGAAGTTCGAGAGCTTCTAGGTCTCTCCGCTGGTCACTCCTTGAAAGGGCAAGAAGATAAAGGGTGTCGGCAGAGTCTGGCTGCAGGTGGAGCGCCTGCTCTAAGACCGGCTGCGCCTTAGCAGGTTCATTATGGCGCAAGTAAGTTTGACCAAGATCGTGAAGGATTTCGAAGGTATGAGGCTCGAGGGCATCAGCCAACTCAAACTCATGGATTGCCGGGCCGTACTCTTGCTCGGAAGCAAGTAGGACACCAAGAGAGAAATGGACTTTTACGTCTTTGGGGGTTCGCATCGAGAGCCTTTGCGCAGTCGCGAGTCCCCGTGACGTGCTCCCCGCCCTCAGGAAAGCCTTGGCGAGATTGAGCAGGGTGCTCGGGTCAGGCGGCTGGACGAGTTCCAGAGCCTGGATAGCCTGTTTCGGTTTATGTGCCGCGAGTAGGATGAGCCCGAGGTTGTAATTCGCCGTGCGGTTTCTAGGTTCCCAGCGCAACGTCTGCCGGAAGGTCTGCTCCGCCAAATCCAATTTCTGCTCGGCGGCGTAGCTGGTGGCCAGATTGTTTAGCGTCTTCACGGAGCGGGGGTCGAATTCCAAAGCTTTCTGGAAGGTTTGGACGGATTCCCTATACCGCTGCTGGTGGTGATAGATCAGCCCCAGAAGGTTCAAAGCATCCACATTGTGAGGAGAGCGGGCCGGGCTCCGTTCAACGGCAGTTAGCGCTTCATCGAGCGACCCTTGACGGAACAGATTATTCGCTTGCTCAAAATCAGAGGTCGCGTCTTGGGTAGTCAAGGAAGGAGAAGTGGCAGGAACTTCCGGCGCGTGCGGGCGCGCGATCTCGAGGCTCATAACCAGCCAGGTGCTCATCATGATTCGGAGAAGAGGTCTCATCGACGCACAAGGGAGCTGGCCTAGTCGTATTCCTGGGAACCGCGCCCTGGCAGTGATTCAGCGGAATCCCGAGAATTCCGCATTTTGGCCAGCACCTCGCAAATGGTAGCACGGGGTAGCAAGGAGTAAGTAGAGGTGCTCCCCGGCAAGAAAACCGAAACGCGCCGGAACGTCTCACCCCACCTGACCTTCCCCGGTAATACTCTTGTCTCTTGACACGGGCCGACCTATTGTGTATTAATCCGCGTCGTGCACGCACACGATGAAGGTTCGTGGTGAACTCCCGGAGAGCGTTTATTGCCGGTGGCTGCCAACTGGCGGCGGTTGCCGCCCTTCCGGTCTCCGCCTTCGCAGCGCTTCCTGAGGTTGCCGACGCCGATGCTTGCAGTGCCCGTATATCGCTGACGGGTGTCTGGCAGTTCCGATTGGATCCGGACCGAACTGGCGAAACCAAACTCTGGCACAAACCGACTTCAGGTGCCGATTGGTCGGCCGTGGAGGTTCCGCACACCTGGCAGATTCAAAAAGATTCGGCCGATTATTTTGGCACCGCGTGGTACCACCGGGCTTTCAAGGTGCCTCGGGAATGGAAGGACAGGAACCTCCGCGTTGAATTTGAAGCGGTATACCACTCGGCTACGGTGTGGGTGAACGGGCAGGAGGCCGGCCAACATCTTCGCAAGGGGTACACAGCGTTCACGCTGGATATCACCCCTTACGTCGAATTCGGCGCTTCGAATTCCATCGTTGTACGTGTGGACAACTCCTTCGACCAGGCCATGTTGCCGCGCGGCCGATCTTTCGATTGGGCGCCGGATGGAGGAATTTACAGGCCCGTTAGTTTGTTAGTTTCTCCCCAAGTCTTTCTCGAGCGGGTGGATGTGGACGCCGTACCGGATATTCCTACCGGGACGGCTCTGGTTTCCATTTCCGTCTTTTTGCAGAATTCGGGCAGCCGGGCCTGGGCCGGGTCTATCGGGTTTCGTATCATCGACGAGCAAACCGGCCTCTCCGTTTTGGAACGAAAAGCCGCAGACTCTATCCACCTGGCGCCGAGCGAGAAAAAGAGCTGGACTTTGCCGGCTTCGACACTACCTGACGCAAAATTATGGCACTTCGACCATCCCCATCTTTACCGGCTGCGGGTGGTGCTCACTGAGCGTGACCGGGATTTTCACGCGCTAGACTCGACTTTCGGCGTACGCAGTATCGAGATCAAGGACACGGGCTTCTATCTAAATGGCATGCGCGTATGGCTCGCGGGTGTCGAGCGCATGGCCGGGAGCAACCCAGAATTCGGTATGGCCGAACCGTCCGGATGGCTGACCCACGACCACGACGATCTAAAACAACTGAATTGTGTGTTTACGCGCGTTCATTGGCAACAGGACCGGCGCGTTCTCGAATACTGCGACCGCCACGGCATTCTGATTCAGACGGAAGTGCCCACCTGGGGCCCCGACACTTTCCAGGGCATGGGAAATAAGCCAGCAGCGGAAATCATCGAGAACGGCATGGAACAGCTCAGGGAAATGATCGCGCGCGACCGCAATCATCCCTGCATTTTTTCCTGGGGACTTTGTAATGAGATCAATGGTCAGAACCCGCCCGCTTACGAATTCGCCAAGGGTATGCTCGAAGAAGCAAAAAAACTGGATCCCCGGCGGCTATGTTCCTACGCTTCGAACTCCTTGCAAAGTAACGCTTCAAAAGACGTCTCCGGACTCATGGATTTTGTGGAATGGAACGAATACTACGAAAGTTGGTACAAAGGCACTCCCGATGATCTCCGTAGCAACGTGGAACAGATCCACGAGGCATTTCCCGGCAAGCCCATCGTAATCTCCGAATATGGCTATTGCGCCTGCACGCCGGAACGGCCTGAGGGAGATGCCCGACGCATCGAAGTTTTGCGCGAACACAACCGCGTCTTTCGCGAGAGGGAATATGTCGGCGGACTGATTTTCTTCTGCTACAACGATTACCGCACACACATCGGAGACAAGGGCGTTGGCGTCCTGAAGCAGCGCGTACACGGCGTTGTGGACCTCTACGGAACCCGCAAGCCATCTTGGACAGTGCTGCGATACGAGTCCAGCCCGATCGAATCGCTGGCCGTAGAGGGGTCCGGGAAGGAGTTCACCATCCGGGTCCGCACTCGAAGGACCGCCCCTGCGTACACGCTCGATGGTTACAAGTTGCAGGCGGTCCTGTATGGCTACTCGGAAATTCCCCTGGAACGCTACGAGGCGCCGCTCCCTCGCCTGGCCCCTGGCGACGAAGCAAAAGTCTCCGTCCAGTGGAAGGAAAGGGAGCCGGTGCGCGTAGTATTCGATGTTGCGCGCCCCACGGGATTTTCGGCTTTCACGAAGAGTTGGACACCTTAAGAGCGCCCGCAAAATCTTAGAAAATCAGATACGCAGCTAGTTCCAGACCCTAGGCGCAGCACGACCGTCCGGGATTTTAGTTTGAGCAAGCAGGAGGAGACGAGAGAGTGAAAGATCTTTCCCCAACCGAACGGGTACGCGCCTGGGAAGAGACGGTAACCATCGAAACCTATCCAGCGCCAGCTCCCGATCGCAATCCCATGTTTCTGGACAAGCGCGTTTACCAGGGCAGCAGCGGAAAAGTCTACCCCAACCCTTTTACAGACCACATCTCAGACACCAAGATCGACAAACGCTATCAGGCCATATTTCTCGAAAACGACTTTGTCCGCATCATGGTATTACCGGAAATAGGTGGACGGATTCACATCGGCGAGGACAAGACCAATAACTACGACTTCTTTTACAGACAGACTGTCATCAAACCCGCTCTGGTGGGGCTCCTCGGGCCTTGGATTTCCGGCGGCGTGGAGTTCAACTGGCCGCAGCACCACCGACCTTCCACATTCATGCCGGTCGATCACCAGATCGAAAAACACGAAGACGGGAGGTGCACGGTCTGGCTCAGCGAACACGAACCCATGAACCGGATGAAAGGTATGGTCGGGATCACCCTGCATCCTGGGAAGAGCATCATAGAAGCCCAGGCACAGCTATATAACCGCACCCCTTTCGTTCAGACATTTCTGTGGTGGGCCAATGTCGCCGTCCAAGTGCACGAGGAATATCAGGCTTTTTTCCCTCCCGATGTCGCCTACGTCGCAGACCATGCCAAGCGTGCGGTGTCTTCCTTTCCCGTAGCGCGAAACTTTTATTACGGCGTGGATTACACACCGGGCGTGGACATAACCTGGTACAAAAACATTCCCGTACCGACTTCCTACATGATCCTCGACTCGAAATATGACTTTTTTGGCGGATATGATCATCGACGACGCGCTGGCCTGGTGCACGTAGCGGATCGACATATCTCTCCGGGCAAGAAGCTGTGGACCTGGGGAAACTCGGACTTCGGGTACATGTGGGACCGCGAGCTTACCGATTCCGACGGACCTTACGTGGAGTTGATGGCCGGTGTTTTTACCGACAACCAACCGGATTTTTCATGGCTTCAGCCGTATGAGACACGCACATTCAAGCAATATTGGTACCCCATTCA
>WNGI01035900.1_pt1 | contig 10691 bp, 12 predicted proteins | sample 5400621 | NCBI WGS metagenome assembly WNGI01 (sample SAMN13153374, study PRJNA577476) | soil metagenome | isolation source: 20 cm soil or saprolite under Garry oak tree replicate 1 | place: USA:California | collected 2016-06-15 | reverse complement strand
GGAGCCTTTTTCAATCAGACTTTGATCAATACACAAGCTATTCATCAAGAAAAATTGAGGCATGGAGGGATAGTCATTGTACATGGCAAGTTGCCGTTGTCGATGAGCTTAGAAACGCGTTATTCATGCTGCTGAAGATTTGTCACAGACCGCACGGGGAAATGCATCGTTCCGAGCCTTCCGCCTTACGGCACCTTTTTTGAATGCGTACAAAAAATCGAATTTCAGCACTTCCAGGTGTGGAGTGATCGTTTCATGCGCATGTGTAAATTGACACGTTTGGTTCAGCCTCATACAACACCGATTAACGTTTTCTTCGATTCTGGAAGAAGTGCCTCTCAAAGTCCGGGCGAATCCGCTGCTGAGCTCGTTCCTCGGAGTACTGACGGAGTCGAGCAAGGATCCCCAATATGATGGCACGCCGGATATGGCGAGCGAGGCGACGCTTCCACCGTCGTTCTCCGCGCTCGAGTTTGGCTCAACGGGGCTGACGCGGAACGTGGAGCAGATCGTAGAAGCGATAGACAACTACCGAACGGAAGAGGGGAACATAGCATATGTGACGCGACAGATTGCGCGGGAGCGTGCGCGTGCAGACACGTACGTCGCGAAGCGCAAGGAGGAGAACCAGGCGCGGGTGGCACAGGGGCTGGTGCCGCTGCCCGAGGAGGACGTAACGAGGCTATTCAAGATCCCAGGCGAACCAAGCCGGCTCGAGAGCATGCTGATGCTCGGCCAGATTGATGCCTACTCCCGCAGCCTCGCAGGCACGGCAGGCACGGGATTAGCTAAAATGTATGCGGTCAAAGATGCTATTTAGCCAAATACGCCACAATATGCCACAATACAAATGCCTAACCTTATATCTCCTTCCTATTTCTCTACTTTTTTCCTCTCCATCACCTGTGCCCTCCGCTCTTTTATTCTCTCCTTACCGCAGGTTCTTTTCACCATGTTCCTCTCCAGAGCCATCGTCCTCGTTTCTTTTGTCCTTTATGCACATGTCCTCGCCACTCCTCATGTTGCGCGTCCACTTCACCACCGCGGCATCGCCGCCCGTCTTGTAGCTCCCATCGAGGATCAGCCTATCCAACCCCGTAGGCTCTCCAAGCGATGCAAGCCCCGTCCTTCCATTTCCCAATCGTCATCGTCGGTGCCTCATACTACTGCTCCTTATACTTCTTCTAAGGAGCAGCCAACCCCGACTAGTGCGCCTCACACGACGTATACGCCTCCTCCCCCACCCACCACCACTCAGGCTCACACCACGGCTGCGCCTCCAAAGCCCACCACTTCGAAGGCCGCTCCTCCTGCTACGACCCCCAGCTCCGGTAGTGGTGGTAATGAGCCGAGCTTCATGTTTGGCCTTCAGACTGGACAAGGTGCGCTACGTTCTTGCATACCCTAGATCTTCGCTGCTAATACGTTGATTCCATTTCAGGCACCTTCTACAGCAGTAAGTCGTGCGGCTATGCCTCCTGGTCGGTAACTGAGCTTTTCATCATCAGCTGGTCTTGGCGCTTGTGGCATCACGAATAATGATAGCCAGTACATTGCTGCAGTGTCCTATCTACTGTTCGATAATTTCCCGTGCGTATATCCAAAACAAGTCTTTGTTCTGTTCTAACTTGACTTAAGTGGATACGATGGTGTCAACCCCAATACGAACCCTATCTGTAATAGGAAAGTTAAGGTCACTTGTAAGTCGCTTTGTTGATCTCGTCTTCCATTACTGAGGTCATTCCAACAACCAACAGACCAGGGAAAGAGTGTCACTGTTGCTATCACCGACCGTTGTACGGGCTGTGCGTTGACCTCTCTAGACTTTTCTCCTTCCGCATTCAATGACCTTGCGGATCCTTCCGTTGGTCGGCTCTACGGCATTGATTGGGAATGGTTGTAAATGAATTCTCAGTGATTCAACTAACACTGGACCACTGTCTTTTCCATTACTCTCACTATCTGCTTTACTAGTTCTCTGGCTTCGACGCTCGATGTGCATGCCATGACCATGTCCTCGCCGGCGATTGGAAAACTTTGCGGGACAAGGAAATCGGAATAAGCTGCATCCTAGCGATGCAGCGGCTTGGTGCCGAGCAAGCTCGATGCACACAGTTGGTGACTGGTTATCACACATTTAGCCTTTTGTTGTTCGCACTCCATTTTATACTTATTGTCTGTATCTCGTATAGAGCACTATAGACAAGCTGGCTTTTGTGCTTTTTGTACTGAAATAGAAACGACGTTGCCTTCGCAACCCCGTTGTATCATTTACCAAAAGATGTGTTCTGAAACATCATTTTGTGGTCCGACCAGTAACCCTCCTCCTGGTTACCAGTGACGGCAATATCTACAGCTTCTAGTAATTGGACACCAATGCCAGACAAGAAATTTGCATATGTCGCAAATAGGGTCGCGACAACGTCCAATGCGAGCCTTCGTAGATCCGACGATGGCAATTTTGTGTACGGTCCGGGTAGACGACCACGGACGGCGTGGTTGATGCTAAAATAAGGAACCAATTTCGGTCCAAGGGACTGTGCAAGTAAGGAAAGTGATGGTTACCAGCTCTAGGAGATGCTGAGAAAAATTTTCCGATTACTCACTTTGGCATGTGCGGTAGGTGCAATACCCATTCGTTAAACTTTTCATCGATCTCCATACTACGGCCGATGTTGAAGCTTCCTTGGTACTGGGGCCCTGTATCGAGCTATAGATACTTTAGTAAAGTGATTGACTTGTACTTCCTGTGGATTACGCACCAAAACAAGTCTAGCAATGAAATCTATAGACGGCCCCTTCGTTGCTGACTTTGAGGGAGCTTTTAGACTGTGATCAATAACCGCATGGAGGAGTCCTTGCTGTTGTCCAGCGCAGCCAAGGGCTTGGCTGTCAAGGAGAAACCAAATGGCCGGTGCCAACGAGAGGTATGCGCTTGGGCTCATGGGGCGCCCGATCTGGGTAGAACAAACCGCTTCTCCCCTCAGGAGGAGGACAATGTAATCGCTAACCGAAGCCAGCCACTTTGACGGTGCGTCCTTTGCGTGGCTTGCAGATGGCTTTGGTTTACGCTTGGTAGAGCGTTGTAACGGATCCAAATCGTAATCTATGGCGAATTTATGCAGAGCCGCAAGTTCACAAAATATTACATTCATTTCTAGGAATGACTGTTCATTCTGTACCAAAAAATGAGTTGAACCACACAGCAAAGCCCATGAACCGTCACCTGAGACCGAGCAGGAAGGTACGGTGCCATGTAACCCAACATGATTCCGAGATTCATGATTGTATCGTTGCTCTTTTCTGAAATCTATAATAGTCAAGCGATTGACAACACAAAGGCGGATAAAGTCAGGCTCACCAGAAAGGAACGATGTTGTAGTAAAGAGCTATACAAAGTCCTCAAAATTTGAGATACCGCCAGAATCAGCTGAAGACTTGTCTCCAAAGGTCTTTCGCTAGGAGAGAACACGGATGGCGCGCAATCCAGAAAAGTAGAAATCAAAGTCGATTGCAAATTTCGAGCTAGGCGCTAAATCACATCAAGAGAGAATTCACATCATAAGCTATATTGACTTACAACAAGGTAATCATACTTGAGTGTATCAGCGGCCTTGTAGGCTGGCGATGGATCGAGACTCCGACGTTCTTCTGCGAGCTCCTCTAGAGTCCAGGATCCACTTGCCACAAATGACATAGCGCTGGGATAGTGCATAAAGTTCTCGTCGAACTGTTCCTCTGCAGACCATCGTCGGACATCGGCGTTGTGATCATGTGTCGATGGTTCCAGCAAAGAGTTGAACGAAGAATAAGATTCCGAAGTCTTAAACGCTTGCGATAAGAACCAATACTGCCCTGCTCCGGGGCTATCCCAAGGAGGACCAGATCCACTAGTAGGCAAGGATGATAATCCAGAGCGTAAAAAGGATGCCAACGATTGTAAAACAACAAGCTTTGACTGTCGCGTCATGGATCAAGGGTCTAAAAGCATGAAAAAAAATTGAATCGGCCTACAGCTGGGCTTAATATGACGCTCGCGGTCGAAGTAGCTTGAACCGGCCCTGTCGGAACAGAAGCCAATTAATTTTATACGATGACGATTAGGTCGTATACGCACCTTCTGATTCGTCATACTTTGATCCCGCGCTCAGAATGCCCAAGTACCCATCCAGAACTCGGCTTCCATGTCCTCCATTCGTTTGACAACAGCCTGCAGTGACAACGCTAGGTATGCAATCCAATAATATGTTCAACACCCGGATCGCATCGATCCGAAGTTCAGGAAAAATGTGGGTTTGAGCAGATGTCACGTAGAGTAGAAGTAGAGACGAATGAGGAATCAGCTCTTCCTAGGCTGAGATGAGTAAAGGTTGTGCTTACACGCAAACTAATGACATACAGAAGGTATCCGTGGCAGTAGCCATGCCAAAAACGACGTTAACGTTTTCCGGACACTGGCATCCTTGTAAATCAGTGAGCCCTATCGCACGCGTCGGATGGACATACATCTCACCTCGTCACTAAGCAATCGAACTAGTCCATTCAGCAAAGGTACGAGATGCGATTGCGAAAGATCCCAGTGTGATTCTAAGAGCTCACGCAGGCCGAAAATCGCATCTTGATAATCGCGTTGGTTGTAAAAATGGCTGCGTTAGGTAGGGCTGACCTTTTCTCGTAGAGGGATTATAGTGTTTGAGGTGAACAAGCAGGTCATCAGCCGACAGCCCGCGTTTTGTCACTGGAGTATCATCCTTTTTTTCTACGGCAATGCTTTGGGTAGGCAACGCAATAGCTGTCAAATGATAAGAAAGAGAGGTGAATGACACGAAAGGCGACGTACTGCGCGCCTTGAAGGACGTATCTATGACATTCCCTGGAACTTGCTTTTTCCCAAGTTTCAGCTTAGGTTTCTAATAAATCCTTTTGAGTGGAATACCATGAGAGACAGTGAATGGTACTTGCGGTGAAGTCAGCAGACTTTGCTTTTCGTTTCTTTGTATTCTTCGGCATTATCGTTGAACAGCGTTAGTAAGAGGTGAGCGAAACTATAAATAGACCTGGAAGTCTGACGCGGTGTATATATTTTAGGCACTGTTCGATAATTCGGCTGCCCAACTCCGCTTAAACGTAGAAACGGTTGGGTAGCTGAACATGTGGGACGGTAATGGACTTTGCATGCTATGGGCGGGCTTACATCAACTTGTATTAGTAGTCAAACCACAAGTCACACTACGAGCACTATGTGAGGGGTAAATACGATGCACTATTCGCATACGATACTACCAGTCCATGAAGAAGGGCATAAAATCAACACGGAGGTTCAGGCATAGCATATCCTCATCGTCTGCTGTGTAACCACGAACTTCGACCTTGAATATAGCTACACAGGCTTAGCTGATAGGACATCCATGAAAAATAAAATTGTGACGTACCTCGAGGTATCTCCTCGGGCAACTTGACAGTTTGTTCCACTGTGTATGTGCCAGGTTCCACGGGGCAGGCAATAGAAACATTCGCGTTCCGCCTACAGCCGGATCAACATCGACTTGATTTATATCACGTATTTGGGCTTACGCTTCTTCACAAACATCGAAGCGTTTCCCTAACAATTTGATGAGACCAAGCTTCACGGTAACGTCGGCATATGCCCCATCCTAAGGTTTGGTTAGATACCAGCCATTGTTCGCTGTATTCTAACATACGTCAATCTCATCAACGACAAGGCCCTTTGCTTTGATAGTAAGGTTCCGACCCGGCTGAGGAGGATCCGGAAACACTTCAAGTGACTTCAGTTGTACTGCGTCAGTCTCAAGACCTTTAAGTGACTTCAATGCGGGTCCTGCGGGGACGAACTATGTGGCCTACCACAGTTGGTGTAACTCCATTTCTGGTTCGTTCTTACGGGAATGTCAGGATCTGTTGGGAACTGCGGGGCTGCGGGACTAGCGGTGACACATAGAACCAGCAAAAAAGGTATCAAGGAGAGAAGGGCGAAACGAGCCATTGGGCAGTGCTGGAATGGTAAATGCAGGGATCTATCTCACTATCCTTGTGCAGTTTATTGTCGCATTTGTTGCTGGTATACTTGCTCTGGCCACCCCATCATGTAAGTGCGATCCAGAGTGCTGAGATGCGCAGCTAACCTCGTTAAGTGGTCGGAGCAGCTCTACCATCGTTTGCCCGTTGGATTTTTGCCATCATATGTTTCGTAGGAGCTGCAATTCAGATCCTCGGCATTATAGGCGTGAAATTAGTTCAGTCGCTTATTCTTGTGCTAAGCTTGATACTCACATCAGGCCCATAGGAAAAAGCTACGCTGTTCCGGCGCTATGTGGCATTCCACATCCCTGTGCTTGTAGCTGCATTCGCGGTAGCAGCTGTGTGGATTATCATATCAGCGACACGGCACACGACCGCTGAAAACAATTGTCTCAACAACTTCTTCCCCGATGAGTCAGGTTCATCTGGGGAAGGACAGACACTTTGTAACATATTTCCCTGGGTCAATGTTGGAGTCATGTCCGGCCTATGGGTCGTGCTTGCAATCCTATTCGTTAGTGACCTTTTATTTTGCTGACTTACCCCTGACTTTGAAGACAGGCATATCTTTGGGTCGTGATCATGTCTTATGGAAGAGATCAACGGGCGGACCACGAAAAATACGATCAGTTGCGCGATTCTCACTCTAACGCAGTCGACAATACTATTCCTATGGACAAACGTGATCCATGGGACACGCGTATGTCGTACGAAGACTTGCAGAATCCACACGCACCTTCTGACCATGTTTATGGACATGTTCGCCGGGGAAGTGCTGCAAGTGCATCGGACGACGTGCATGAATCATACGAACAGCCAAACGCTATGAATTACAATCGTCGAGATTAGCACTGTCTTACCTACCTGCTTTTCATTGTCATGGACGCATATACTTTATTTATGGAAATAGCTACACAATATCTCTGAGAATGCACAGTTCTTTTGTTTGTTTTGACAAGCTCAATGGATAAGGAAAGTAGACATGGTAATATTTTACACGCTCGCCGACAACAACAAAATGACCTCGCTGAAAACGCATTGTTTCCATGCCTCGCCGCGGGTATAAAAGCACCGGCGGCAGCAATTGTACAGGCCGCTGGACAATGATTTGCAAGTCCATGCATGAATTGACACATGTAGGTTATTCTTCAGGACTATTGATGAGTGGACCGATCTCGGGGACAGGCGATAATTCTCCCCGCCTCGCATTGCCGTAAATAAGTTCACGCTACTTATCCTCGTGTTTCCGAGAACCCTCGACCTCATCAACCGTGCTATTACTTTCTAAAGCAAATTGCCTTAGCCCTTACGTCCACGTTGCCCATTATGCCAGCCATCTTGGCAAATTACCAAGTCCTCCTCGTGTTTAACAACGATACACAAACCAGCGTGACCGTTGAATTGCAGCGGACTTACGGTCAAAACTACGACTCTGTGCAGCTAGTGAACCCTGCAGATTCCGTCACGTTGGTTTTGGATGCAGGCTCTGTCTATCGATACTCAATTAGAAAGGGTTGGAATGTTGTTGAGGTGACGTGAGTAGCACATGCTCATTTCAGCGCCCAAGCAACCGCTTAGATGTCGTGTTCCAACAGCGCGCAATCATGGAGGGATGTCAATTGCAGCATCTCTCACCTTTTCTCGGAGAACTCGCCACGAAGCAACGGTGTTACGATTGATCATGTATGGCAGGACTATAGGTGCTTCTACGCACACAGTGATTCTACTCCAATAGGTTCGCCCATGGTTTTAAAATTAAAATTATACGACTTAAAGCCTGTCAAGGTGCTACGTAATTACTCCGACTATAGACAGCCATTCTTGGAACTACACAAACAGCCGTGTTGCCGAGAGATGATGAGATGGCACGAAGCGAGATACATCAACAGCGCATCATGCTGATTAGCGACCATCGGGTACTTTTATGTACGTCGGTATTAATGTTTATTTTAGCGCGACTTGTGTTATAATGTTTTATCTTCATTATCATCAACGAATATACTTCAGGCAGCAGTATGGTTAACTCTGTAATATTTGGACCAGTCAAACCCTACCAACGTCGAAATTGGAAGATTAAATTATAGAAATGATTTACAACAAGACCCCGAATAATGCGATGCAATGTGTCTATGCATGTCTGTATTTTCGACCAAATACTGTTTTCATGTCGAGTATTGGACCTCTGGGTTGTGGTCTCCTATGTCCTAGGTCACCTCGCGCCAGGTCCAACGCGGCCCGGGTGTCCCCAGGTGCGGTCTCGCCTGCTCGCAATCGCCGTGGTTTGGCGTTAGGATTCTTTTCCTTGAGCTCTTCATGAATCTGTCTGAACGCCATCGGGGTAGCCAACAACGTATCCTAAAATCATGATGTTAGATGAACACTAATGATACATTCTAAGCACTAACCATATACTCTCCTGCCTTTGTAGCCATGCTTGACAATGCATCCGCGGATCGGAATCTCAGTACTTTCTGTAGATTCCATCGGGTCATAGGCCTCAAAAAGCCGATTTTCGGATTGACAGAGTCACGTTCGGATTTGATCATGTCTTCCACGCCTTGTGCTCCTTTATTAATCAATGATATAGGCTGTTCTTTTTTCAATTTTTCTTTCAAAAGTTCCCGCCCAATAGCTCTGGATGTCATTTCCAATCGTATGTCTTTGGGATTATCGACCAGCTCCAAAATTGCCTGGGGAGCGTTATCACCTTGACGATTTCCGTATTTGTGTATCCGAGTATAACCACCTTGCCTCTCCGAGTATCGTGATGCAAGCGGTCCGAATAGTTTTGGGACGAGGCTTGCATTGAGAAGGAACGCCTTTGCACTGGTCTCTGCAGACCTTCCACCTTTTTTGCCTAGAGTGATAACCTGATGAACATTTGTAAAGATAATTTAAACAAGGTCGTGAATCAAAAAAAACCTTCTCTGCAAGTCTCGCAGCATCACGCGCTTTCGGTAGTGTTGTTCGAATTTGTTCATGTTCCAATAGAGACGTGACAAGGTTCCTTGGAGGCCCCATGAAGGTCATATATTAAATTCAGGAATGAAAGCACACCTCAACATAAGCATCCTATGAGAAGATGTTCTAGAGAACTTGCGAAAGGCTACGCCATGTTTCATGACTGGTCAAGTCAAGTATAATTTGCCGCGTATAGCGTGGAAGCTCGGAAGTGATCGGGCGTTGCCGAGTTGTCTCCGTTTTCTCCTTCTACTCCGCTGTTCAAGTTACACAAAATGTCCTTTCTCAGACTTGCTACCAGAGCTGCCTTTATTCCTCGTGCTTCATGGATTAGCCCTCGTGTCTCCTACCAGCTGAGGCAGCAAGCTCTTTTCTCCTCGGGTTCTGGTCTACAGAGGGAAGACATTGAGAAGCGTGTCCTCAACGTTTTTAAAGATTTCGACAAGGTCGACGCGGCAAAAGTAGTTTCATATTTTACTGTTGCATTACTGTGCATTAACGAATCTCTTTTCAGCTCTCTCCTTCAGCTTCGTTTACGAAAGACTTGGGTCTTGACAGCCTGGATGCAGTGGAGGTTGTGCTGGCAGTGGAAGAGGTACGTCATGATATCCTTCGTCTCTACTCAATTTAACCATGGAATAGGAGTTTGGAATTGAAATACCTGATGCAGAAGCCGACGAGATATCAACTGTGCAACAAGGTTTGTTAACATTCGTTGGCCATGTCATTGTACTCATGAACATATGTTCAAATAGCTATCGACTACATAGCCAAAACGCCGGATGGTACGCCTTTCCTAACGTTTGGCATTGATGAATAACTGACGTTATACAATAGCTCATTGAAGACTCGAGAGTCACCACCTACTTGTATAATTTTCGTCAATGCTGCAGTTGTCAATCTCAAATAGTGAATTAGAAGGAGTGAAAGTGATACGGCAATTCGCATTGTTAATGAGGCCTAGCTTCCAACAAAATGATATCACTTCTTATGAATGCGTGTGATCACTATAGTATACAAGGAAGTTGTTTGTCGTAGTTGGCTAATGGTCCTGAAAAGGAAACTCCGGAAGATGCCGAGATACTGTGCAGTTTCTCACAAGGTTTCGATTGCCAGCCACCGCGCCTTGCCAGACCCGTGAACGTCAAGACTCAAGGCGAGTTATACATCTTAACTGTGCTCAGCACATATTTACCTGTCCTCTAGGTCAGTACTGCTTCTACCCCCTTCTCGTTATCTCGCTGAACATGCCTTCTAGACAACATAATGGCCACTTTTTCGTCGACCCCCATCGTCATTGATGGAAAGGGACACCTCCTTGGTCGGCTGGCCTCGATCATTGCAAAACAAGTTCTTTCGGGACAGAAAATCGTTGTTGTAAGATGTGAGGAAATCAACATTTCAGGCAGCTTTTTCCGTAACAAAGCACGTCCAATCCCTGTCGAAAATGCAACGAGTCACTAACGTTGCACTACTAGCTCCGGTACCATAACTTTTTGCATAAACGCCATATCGTCAATCCCAAAAAATCTGGCCCTTTCCACCACCGCGCCCCATCGAAGATTTTATACCGAGCCATCCGCGGCATGATTCCGCATAAGACTGCAAGGGGGGCAGCTGCTCTCGAGCGGCTCAAGCTCTTTGAGGGTGTACCTCCACCATATGACCGAAAGAAAAGGATGGTTGTGCCA
>WNGI01008955.1_pt1 | contig 10692 bp, 10 predicted proteins | sample 5400621 | NCBI WGS metagenome assembly WNGI01 (sample SAMN13153374, study PRJNA577476) | soil metagenome | isolation source: 20 cm soil or saprolite under Garry oak tree replicate 1 | place: USA:California | collected 2016-06-15 | reverse complement strand
TCGCCGGACGCGAAGCGTTGCAGCACAAACGCGGCGACGTTGACTCAGCGTTGGCGACTGCAGCGCACAAAATTGACTTCGTATATTCGACGCCGATCGAGAATCACAACCCGATCGAGACATATTCAACTACTTCGGAATGGGAGGCAGAAGACCGGTTGCTCATTCACGAGTGCACGCGCGGGATCAAACAATTGCAACAAGTCGTTGCCAACGCCTTCGGCTTGCCAAAAGAAAATGTTCGAATCGTCTGTCCTTTCGTAGGCGGCGCCTTCGGGTCGAAGGCATTCCAATGGAGTCACACGTTACTCGCCGCTGCGGCGGCAAAACAGCTTCAACGACCAGTGAAGCTGACTCTCACCCGTCCGCAGATGTTCGATTCCGCCGGCCAACGCGCGCGGACGGAGCAGAAGCTTTCGGTCGGCGCGGACAAAAGCGGAAAGCTGGTGGCGTTGCGTCACGCGACGACAACGCATTCTTCACCCACTCACGATTACACCGAGCCGTGCGGCAACATGTCACGCCTGTTGTATTCGTGTCCGAATGTCGAAGTCTCGCATCGGCTCGTTAGGCTGAATTTGACCACGCCTTGTCCCATGCGCGCACCGGGTGAAACGCCTGGCGTGTACGCATTGGAGTGCGCGATGGATGAACTGGCGCATGAGACCGGTGTCGATCCGGTGGAGTTTCGTCTGCGCAACTACGCAGAAATCGACGAATACAAAAACAGACCGTGGTCGAGCAAAAAGCTGCGCGAATGCTATCAGCGCGCGGCAGAGAAGTTCGGTTGGTCAAATCGAAATAAAAAGCCGGGTTCAATGCGTGCCGGCGATGGATCGCAGATTGGCTTTGGGATGGCGACGGCGGTTTATCCAGCTGGTCAGCAAAAGACGGGCGCGACAGCGATTCTGAATAAAGACGGAACAGTTGTCATCCGAAGCGCGACTCATGAGATCGGCACAGGCACCTACACGGCGATGTCGCAATTCGCGGCCGACACGCTGGGGATTCCAATTGAGAAGATCCATTTCGAACTCGGTGACTCACAATTTCCCTACGCGCCGAATAACGGCGGATCATGGATGACCGCGAGTGTCGGTCCGGCGGTGATAGGCGCGTGCCGCGAGTTGAAGAAAAAAGTCGCAGATGTTGCAGGAAGTTGGCCAGACGATTCGGCGCAACTGGATGATTTGTTCAAGCGCGCCGGCCAGGAGGCAATTCAAGTCGAGTTCAATTCAGAACCGAACAAGGAAGAGCGAGAAAAATTTACCTTCTTATCCTACGGCGCAATTTTCGTCGAGGTGCATGTCGATGCTTTTGGGCAGGTTCGGGTGAAGCGCGCGGTCGGCGTGTATGACATGGGCCGGATGATTAATCCGCGCCTCGCGCAAAGCCAGATCATAGGCGGGCTGCTATTTGCTTTTAGCACAGCTTTAATGGAAGCCACGGTTCCCGACGAGAAAACCGGCCGTATCGTTAACGCGAATCTTGCCGAATACCACGTCGCGGTGCACGCAGACACTCCGGAACTAGATATCAATTTTATTAACGAACCCGACCCAAACATGCCTGACCTCGGCGCGCGCGGCATTGGCGAAATCGGAATCGTCGGCGCGCCGGCGGCGGTAGCAAACGCGATCTTTAATGCGACGGGAAAACGCGTGCGCGATCTACCGATCACGCCAGACAAATTGATATAAGGACTTGAAGGATATTTACGACATCCTGAATGAGCTTAAGCAACGCCGCGGCGAACAATTTGCTCTCGCTACACTCGTGCGCACGCAGGGCTCGAGTTATCGTCGTCCCGGCGCGCGCATGCTTATTTGCGCGAATGGGCAGACGGTCGGTTCGCTCAGTGCCGGTTGCCTCGAACAAGAGGTAGCGTCACGCGCGCTGGAAGTCTTAAACACTGGCGAGCCTGCAATCATGCGTTTCGATACACGGAAGCGTTTCGGATGCGCTGGCGAGATCGAGATTTTCATTGAACCCGCACCGGAGAATTTCTTCCTCACCCTTGCCGGGAATCTCGATGCCAGATTTAGCTGCTTTTCAATTACCAGATTCAGTGGTGAGGCGCTCGGTACCCGGATTGCGGAATTCGATCATATGCATGAGCAAGAACATGAGTTAGTGCAGAACATTCATCCGCCGATTCGCTTGTTTGTCTTTGGTGGCGGCGCGGACAGCGCGTCCCTTCGCTTCCTAGCCAATTCGTTAGGCTGGGAAACATTCGAGGCCGCTGATGCAAATGAGTTGTCCTTCGAACCCGATACCTGGACGGCGGCAATTGTGAAGTCCCATAATTACGGACGCGATTTTACGGCGCTGCAAAAACTGTTACCGCTCGACTTGCGCTACGTCGGTTTGATTGGACCGCGAAAACGACGCAATCAATTACTAGGCGATCTTCTCGAATTTGGCGTCACCATCAATGCCGGATTCTTTGCGCCTGCGGGGCTCGATCTCGGCGCGGAGACGCAGGAGGAAATCGCGCTCGGGATCATAGCAGAGATTCAGCGCGTTTTTGCTCACGGCTCTGGAACGTCTTTGCGCGAGAGAAAAATGCCGATTCACGCAGCATTGAATTGCGGCGGCAAGCCGGCACTTTCAAAACGATGACATGTCGCCGCACTCCAAAAGAATCGGAGCGGTGATCTTAGCAGCGGGTGGATCGTCGCGTCTCGGTGAACCCAAACAGCTGATTCCATTTCGAGGCAAAACCCTAGTTCGCCGAATCGTCGACGCCGCCCGCGAAGCTGGCTGTTCGCCGATAATTGTTGTAATCGGGAGCGACGATGAAAAGCTCCATCGCGAGTTAGATCGAGCAGGTGTTGTGACAGTGCAAAATAAGCAATGGCAGCGTGGGATCGGTAGTTCGATTCGCTGTGGAATTCAGGGTTTGATCAACAGTTCGCCCGACATTGAGGCTAGCGCGTTGCTCGTCTGCGATCAGCCCGCGGTCGACGTGCGCGTGATTGAATGCTTGATCGCTCTGCGCGAGACCACCGGAAAAAGTATCGTCGCATCAAGCTATGCGGATACGCTGGGTGTTCCCGCGCTCTTTACCCGTTCTGTTTTTGAAGAATTGCTTTCACTCGGCGACAAGACAGGCGCGAAATCGATTGTTTTGCGACGTACCGAGCGCGTTGCGTCATTGCCATTTCCCGAAGGCCAGATTGACATCGACACTCGGGAGGATTGGGAAAAGCTCGATGCAGGCGCGAGTTTGGTGACCACCGTACCGACGCTAGCGAACAGCGTTAGCGACGCTTGCGTAAAGTACGTCCCTGCGGACCGGCGCTGACGTCTGGAACTTCTTCACCGAGCGCGGTGGCTAAATCGATTTGATGGTCCTGCTCTTGCACGAGGATCTCGCGAATCTGTTCAGCCATTGCGTATTCGCCAAGCGCTTCACACTGCGGGATGCGATCGCGGTAATTACGAATGGTTTCGTTTTCATTGTCGAGATCGTAGCGGAGCATGTCTCTCGCGTTTTTCGATGTGCGGACCGGCTTCGGAGTAACCGCCGGCATTTTACCGAGGTAATCGATCTGCCGCGAAAGGGTCAATGCATGGTCGAGTTCTTGCTTGGCGTGAATTTCCAGCTGAGCGGCGATGTCCATATATTCAGCGCCCTTGAGCACCTGGGAATAGACGACGTACGCGATGATGGCTTGATATTCGCGCGACAGGTCTTCGTTCAACAGCTCCGCGAGACGGTCCCGAGAGACTTCGTTGGATTTTTGTTCAGGCATTTGATTCCTCCTTTAGATTGAAAGACAAATAATACGTTAGAGCGCTTTGGGCGCGCCGCTAGTTTTGAGATCGCGTTGCAGTTAGCTTGGTTACTGCAGCGGCCTAGACATAAAAATTGCGGCCTCGTCACGCATCCGATGTTTTTTTTCGCGTGCTAGCATTCGCCTTTGACCGGCATTTGCGCCAAGTTTCGCGGTCGCGAGTAGCTCAGCTCTTCATTGACGTATGAACACGAGAATGACGCTAAGCATAGTTTTGCTGATCTTGCTTTCGAGTTTCGCGCGCGCAGAGTGGCGGTTCGAAGGGGAAACGGGAGTGTTTTATGACAGCAATCTCTCGAATTCCGATCGCTCCGCCGATGTGCGCGATGACTGGGCATGGAGGAGCGATGTAAGTGTGGGCAATAGTCTCCAGCTTACGCGTGATTTACGAATGAATCTCATAGCGGATCTGCGCGGTGAACTGTGGGATCGTTTTGGTGCGTTTAATACCATCGGCCCGGGCGCTTCCGCTGTCTTACGCTATCGCTTTGGTTTGGGCCGCCAGGCGCCCTGGGTTTTGCTGGAGAACCGGTTTGGGTACGATCGGTTCCAGGACACTGCACAAAGCGGCAATGACAACGTGTTCAATCTTCAAGCCGGCATTACGCTCTCCGACCGGATCGCGCTGGAAGGCGGTTATGCGTTCGAAAGTTTTGTTGCGCCGGACAATTTCTACGATCGGCAGGTTCATCGCGGCAATGTGAGTATAATCTTCGATGTCACCTCGTCCCTCCAGGTCACCGTCGGCTACACCTATCGCGAGGGTGATGTGATTTCATACGCTGTTCCGCCCCGGCCCGATATTGCCCGGTTCTCCATCGAACGCGAAGACGAAGACGAGTTCGGCCAGCCGTTGCGTACCGCCTACAAATTGTTGGGACGCACGCATGCAGTTTCGTTTTCAGTTGCCTATCAACTGATGAAGTACGCTTCGGTTCAGGTCGGCTACGAGTATGCCATCACCACGCACGACCCGTTGCAATACGAGAACCATCTGGTGCAAGCGAACATCGCCGTGGCGTATTGAGATGAGGCCGTCGCGCGGATTGATGCTGCTTACTGTTTTGGTTTTCGCCGGTGACCTCATGGCCGGATCGCTCGAGGTCATCGTCAAGGACGACAAAGGCCGGCCCGTTTCCGATGCCGTTGCCTATGTTGCTGCCGCCGGCGCTGCGAGCGCAGCACCCAAAAAGCAGGCCGTTGTCGATCAACGCGACAAGCAATTTGTTCCTTACGTGACGGCAGTACAAGTGGGCACCGCGGTCATTTTCCCGAACAGCGATAACATTCGACATCACGTATACTCGTTTTCGCCCGCGAAAAGATTCGAGCTGCCGCTTTACAGCGGCGTTCCCGCAGCACCGGTGGTGTTCGATAAGGTCGGCTTCATCACTCTGGGCTGTAACATTCACGATTGGATGATTGCTTACGTCGCCGTGTTGCCGACGCCGCATTTTCAAGCGACGAGACCAGATGGACACGCCGTGCTGAAAGATCTTCCGGCCGGGCAATACACCGTACAGGTTTGGCACCCGGCGTTGAAAGGCCAGCCGGAAGCCCTCGCCCAACGGGTTGATGTCGGCGCCGGCACAAAAAGTTTGGCCTTCACTCTACCGCTCAAGCACGACCTGCGTGCCAAGCGGGCGCCCGGCCTAACCACTGGAGGCTATCGCTGAAACTTCGCTTCCGCAGTTTTCGAAGCCGGCTGCTCTTTTTCCTGATTGCGCTCCTGACGCTGTTGCAATGCGCAATCTATCTTCTCGTCCGGCAAGCTAATCGACAGCATGCCGTGGCGCAGATTGAATCCAGCCTCCGCACCGGTGCCCGCATTTTCGAAAAGCTAATCGAACAGCGTAACCAGCAGATCACGACCGCGGCCGCCATTCTTTCGCGTGATCACGCGTTTCAGGAAGCTTTCGCCGGGTCCGATGAGGACCGTGAGACCACGCTATCTGCGTTAGCGAGTCTCCGCGGCCGGGTCAGAGCCGATGCGGTATTGATCGCATCTCTCGACAACGAACTTCTTTTTGACACGCGCCGCCCACAATTGCACAACGTGCCGTTTCCATTTCTAAAACTGATCGAGAAGGCCGAGACGAACGACGGCACCTACGCGTTTGTTGTGCTCGACCGCGAACTCTACGCCATCGCAGTCGCGCCGTTGCTCGCGCCGGATCCCATTGCGTGGCTTTGTCCAATGTTCCGCATCGACGACGATTTCGCGCGTGAAATCAAAGTCTACACCGACCTCGAGATCACTTTTCTCAGCGGCGCCGACTTGTTTGGCACGACGCTGCCGGACCGACGGGCCATCACTCGGATGCTGCGCAATCGCGTACTCCCGCCGAAGCAGGTGATTGATCTGCGCCTCGCCCGTGAAAGTTTCGTTAGTTACGTCGTCCCGCTTCCGGCCGAGAACGCACAGCCCATCGCGCTGCTGCAACGATCGCTCGACAAGGAACTCGCGCCCTATCTTCGACTTGAACGATTCTACCTGATCCTGGCGGTGCTAGGCTTGGGCGTATCCGCCTTACTTGGCTTGTGGATCGCGCGCGGCGTTTCCCGACCGGTATTGGAGCTGGCCAGCGGCGCGCGTGAGATTGCTGCCGGAAATTACAATCACCGCGTGGAGCTTAAGCAGGAGGATGAAATCGGATCGCTTGCCGCTTCCTTCAATCAAATGAGCGCTGGCCTGGAAGAACGCGACCGTGTTCGCGACTTGTTAGGCAAGGTCGTCTCCCCGGCGATCGCGTCGGAGTTACTTCGGAAGAAGGTCACGCTCGGCGGTGAGCAGCGAGAAGTGACAGTGCTCTTTTCGGACCTGCGAAACTTTACCAGAATGAGCGAAGCCACCGGTCCCGAAGAGATGCTCGCGATTCTCAACCACTACTTCACTCGGATGGCCAGCATTGTGGAAAAGCACGGCGGTGTCGTGGATAAGTATGTCGGTGACGCGCTCATGGCATTATTTGGCGCGCCGGTCGCGTCCGTGGACGATGCCGACCGCGCGTTGCGCGCTGCGTTAGAGATGACCACGGCGCTCGATGAGCTGAACGAGCAATGGCATCAGCGCGGCTTGCCCACGGTCGGTGTCGGCATTGGAATTAACACTGGTGTTGTAGTTGCCGGCAACATGGGCTCGGAAAAGCGGCTCAATTACACCGTCATCGGCGATGGAGTAAACCTCGCCTGGCGCCTCGAAGAACTGACGAAGACACCGGAATATGAAGCGCGGGTCATTGTCAGCGGCGCTACGCTAGCGAAAGCGAAAGAGAAGTATCGCACCCGGCGGCTCGGCGAAGTGGCGGTGAAAGGAAAACAAATCCAAACCGAAATCTTCGCACTTCTCGGCTGAGGAATCAGAAAGTCCGAAAGGAATCAACGGTGCCTTCGATAAGATCTGCGTGGCGGACGGTTGTTCGATGAAGCATTCCGGAAACGCCACCCGACCTGGCCGTGCGGGGCATCGCCGCTTCCACGCGAAGAATTTCCTGGTAGCCGCGGCTCGATCTTTCGCTGCGGGACTCGCGGTCCCCGCCCCCGCTCGTCGCGTAGCGGCGCAGCCTGATTGTAATCGAAACCTTCCGCCTTTTTCCGTACGATGCCGCGCCCAATGAAACGCTCGAGCGAACGCAATGGCCCGTGATCTTCCGGTGTAATGAAACTGATCGCATCACCGATGGCGTGTGCGCGGCCGGTGCGTCCGATGCGATGAACATAATCCTCTGAGTGCATCGGGAAATCGTAATTCACCACATGCGAGATCCCATCCACGTCGATGCCGCGCGCGGCGATGTCCGTGGCGACGAGGACACGGACCGCGCCGGATTTGAAATCCTTCAACGCACGGAGCCGCTGGTTCTGCGAGCGATTGGAATGGATCGTGCCCGTCTTAATTCCGCTGCTTTCCAGCCGACGAGCGATCTTGTCGGCGCCATGCTTGGTCCGGGCAAAAACAAGAACCGTGTCGAATTTTGGATCGCCTAACAAGTGCAGCAACAGCGCGGACTTCAAGTGCGGAGAAACCTCATAGGCAAACTGTGTGACCGTTTCGGCCGGGTTCGCGCGCCGGCCAATCTGTACAATCTTGGGCGACTGTTGGAACTGGTGGGTCAACTGTTCGATCTCCCGCGAAAGCGAGGCGGAGAACATGAGCGTCTGGCGTTTTTGCGGCAGCGCTTTCACGATGCGGCGAATCGGCGGAAGAAAACCCATGTCCAACATCCGATCGGCCTCGTCGAGCACGAGAAACTCGACGCGGGAAAGATTGGCTATTCGTTGCTCCATCAGATCGATCAACCGCCCCGGCGTCGCCACGACCAGGTCGACACCGGAGCGCAACGCCTCGATCTGCGAACGCTCGCTCACGCCGCCGAAAACCGTGGCCATGCGCAATGGAACGTGTTTCGCGTAAGCGCGCACGTTCTCCTCGATCTGCACCACCAGCTCACGAGTCGGCGCGACCACGAGCGCGCGCGGGCGGCGGGGCTGACCGTTCGGCTTCGACGCAGCCAGCTTCATTAGAATCGGCAGAACGAAAGCGGCTGTCTTTCCCGTGCCCGTCTGCGCAATGCCGATGATATCGTGTCCCGCGGAAATGAGCGGGATCGCCGCGACCTGAATCGGGGTCGGCTCCGTGTAACCCGCGTCGCGCACGGCCTGCATAATTTGCGGCGAAAGATTGAGTGCGCGGAATGGCATAAAGCAACGCTACTATCGTCTGTTAGGCGCATTCCGCACCTGTTCTTCTCACATTCGACGCCAGACACCCGCTTCCTCGTTGCTTCGCCTCAGCGCGGTGAAAAATCACGAAGAGATTGCGCGTCGTTTCTCGAGGAGAAACGCGACGACCGCGAAGACCGCGTAGAAGACGAGCGCCGTGATCGCGAACGCGCGATCGGAGGAGGGCGGCTGGCGCACAAAAGTGTTACTGGTTTGAATCAAGGCCAGCACCGCAACGAAAATGATGATGCCGATCTTTCGCGCGATGGCGCCGTTGCGTTTCAAATAGAGGACCGCGCCGAAAAGAAGAATTCCGATCTCCAATACAAATTCGATGCCTCTATGATTCCAAAGACCGAAGCCAACTTTCATCGTGTCGTCATAGATCGGGAGATCAGGACGATGAACGATCAGATCGAGAAGCCAATGGGAAAAAACAGCGAAACCCACCAGTAACGCCGCGCTGTTCGAGGCAATGTTCCGCCAGCCGATTTTGTAAATTGCAAACGCTACCGCGGACCAGAACAGCGCGCCGGCGTGTAAGGCATGTAATAAAGATCGAGCGCGTTAGTCGCGGTGATTCCGGGAACGAAACGCACTTTCTCGATCCCAAGCAGAACAAATGGCGCCCACAAAAAATCCAGCAACTGCACGGCCACGAACAAAACCCAGAGTGGGATCTTATTTCGCGGCGTTTTGACTGCGAACGCGACGCCGTAATGCCCGACGAACATCGGCTTTAGTCTGACCACTGCGGCTCGATTGTAAATCGTTGCTTCGCGTCACCGGGCGGTGAATCCGCCGTCGATCATCATACTGTGCCCCGTCACAAAAGACGCCTTGTCGGAAGACAGCCACAAAACAGCTTCCGCAACTTCCTCCACCCGACCGAGGCGTCCGATGGGATGAAAAGTGGTCAGATCATCCTTTTTCACATTCATGCCATCAGCGAGGCGATCGACCATCTCTGTATCGATCACCGCGGGGTTGACCGCATTGACGCGAATCCCTTGCGCGGAATATTCCAACGCAGCGGCTTTCGTTAGGCCGATGACCGCGTGTTTCGACGCGCTGTAAATCCCAATTCCCGGAAATCCGATTACCCCTGCGACAGACGAACAATTTACGATGGCGCCGCCACCTGTCTTCAGCATCTGGGGGATCTCGTACTTCATAGAAAGCCAGACGCCTTTGACATTAATGTCCATCACTAAATCGAAGTTCGCTTCAGTGTGATCGATAAGCGTGGGCTTCACTTCGCCTTCGATGCCGGCGTTGTTGAAGGCAATATCGAGACGGCCGCACGTCTTCACAGCATGCTCGACCAACGCCTCGACCTCAGTCGCGACCACGACATCCGTCCGCTGAAAGCTGGCCGTTCCACCGGCATCACGGATCATCGACACTGTTTCCTCGCCACGCTGAACGTTGCGATTACCGATCACGACCTGCGCCCCTTCGCGAGCAAACGCCAGCGCCGTCGCGCGACCGATTCCTGATCCGCCGCCAGTTACCAGCGCTACCTTGCCTTCAAATTCTTTCATAAACCGAATCTTTTAGATCGCTCCATCAGCTAGCAATCTAAATCGAAAGAAAATCGAAATTCTCAAATGACTCGAGTCTCGGAAGAGCGCTTGCGAGCAGGCTGCGCTGCCTAACGAGTCTACGGGAGCGCCTAATCTCGCGCAATCCGGACCTCTCAGCCGATGACCAGCACCATGGGGAAGCGGACTTTGCCTTGCATTATGCGGGCGTAACCATCGGCAGCTTCACTTTCGAAGTCATCGGCGGAAGTTTGCGCACGCCTTCATCGAGACGGCGCTCGAAATCCTCCGAAATATTCGCGTAGAATGGATACGCCGCCAGATTCGCCGACAGCGGGCGGTAACGCCAATGCTTGTACATCCAGAGCCAGGGGGCGGGATTTTTCCGGACAACCGGCTCGAACTGGTCCCAGCAAGCTTGCGCCATTTCCTGGAGCGAAGCACCCGCGGGAAATTCAATCCGCGGATGAAAAACCACGCGGTAACGCCCGCCGGGCAGCGGCTCGCAATGGGCGTTGATGAGCGGTGCGCCCGTGCGCTGGTGCAGCCACACGTGAGCAAAGGTGACGCAGCGTTCAAGCCCGAAGCACTTAATAGCCACGGTCGGCAGTTTCGCCGAAATTGTC
>WNGI01024731.1_pt1 | contig 10694 bp, 10 predicted proteins | sample 5400621 | NCBI WGS metagenome assembly WNGI01 (sample SAMN13153374, study PRJNA577476) | soil metagenome | isolation source: 20 cm soil or saprolite under Garry oak tree replicate 1 | place: USA:California | collected 2016-06-15 | reverse complement strand
CGTCGGCACGTCCCGTCTCGGAAAGCAGCTCTAGAGAAGACTACAAGGTCCCACGCCCATCCAAAAGACCTTCATATTTGCCAGGGCGTCGCACCAACAATTCGGGTCAGAACCAGTGACCGATGTCCGAGTTGGGTCATTCTCGACCGACTTGGGCTGTCTGCGTGATGTCCGGTTTAGGGCCGATAGCAGCCGAACGGCACACATCCGAGGTGGGCTGCTTCGTGCCATGAACGGACGATGCCTTAACTGGAGACGGCCACTTCGTGGCCTCCTCAGGAGGAGGTCTAACTTGTTGAAACACAACAACCTCATGCTGAAGTGCGAGCGACGCGAGCGTCTCGAAGCATGGGCAGCAAGCGACTCACCGATCTCTCATAGTCAGTACTAGGGCCGTGGCTGACCGCCACCACAGGGAAGCTGGATCAACAGCAATTACTTCCCTTGCACACTTGCCTGGAAGCGCCTGAAGCTGATGTTCGGGTCGTGGTGCCTGCGCGAAGGCGCTATCGTGCTAGAGTGTAGCAATGCAGGCCAAGGATTGAAGCTACATCGCGAGCAAGTCGAGGCGTTGCGGCCGGTGGACAAGGCGTTCGGGCAATTGGACCCGAGCAGTAGCAGGCATTGAACTTGGTCTCCAAGCACCGGGGATCGCCCTTATCGGGTTGGCTGATCACCGCGTTGGATCAAGCTGAAGAACCCGAAGTCGCCGGCCATGCATGCGCCAAAGATGCGTTCTCATGATCGGTGCGGCCACGCATGGGATCGTTGGTTCCAGGAATTCCTGACCAAGATGGCATATCATCTCATCCGCCGAAGTTTCCAACCGAGCGCCAGACCGAGCAGCTGTTGGAGTTGGCCCAGCGTATCGGCAGCCCGACTCAAGTTAGGAAAGGAGCTCTCGCAGAGGGTGTCCGCTGATTTCAGCTGACATTCGCGGCATGGTGTCCGGTTTGTGGTGTACTAGGTCCGCTTGGGCACGCCAGTGGAAACGGTCTCGTGTGCACGCACCGGCGTGCAGGTCGTGAATACGAGCGCAAACCGGCTGCACTGCCAGTCAGCGCCGAGCGCGGCGCTGGTGGGTGATGTCAGGTTGACCGACAGTAATGCCGCTACGCAGGCAAACATCACGTACGCCGCGATCAGCACCGCTCCCTTGTGGGTCCTTGGGTGGGAAATCATGGCCTTGGCTCCTGTACGATGGCCGGAAGGTTAAGGGGCAGGCTCCACAGTCCTTGTGATCTAATTCACATCCTGACCCACATTTTTCGCTGGTGGCCCGAAGGCGTGCGCGATTACTGGCGCTGGATCAGCGCCGCAGCCGGACTTGCGCACCGGAGCAAACAGCATCTTTATTCGATCAACCTCGTCGGCACGGGCGATCAGCGTGGGCGGAATGTCAACGCCGAGCGCCTTGGCTGTCTTGAGATTGATGACCAGCTCAAACTTGGTTGGCTGCTCGACGGGCAGGTCGGCGGGCTTCGCGTGCGGCTGCTGCCTGGGTTTGATCTTGATCAAGTTCAGCAGCGTCGCCGCCACGATCATCACCAGGACGCCACCAACACTGAGCGCGATCTGCATCGTCAGCCCCTCCGAGATGTCGAGCAGCGCCAGGTGGCTGGCGAACGTCAGCAGAACGCCGAGGCAGTAGATTGGCAGCGAGTTCTGGCCACAGAGAATGGCGCCGCGCATCACCGCCGTCGTCAGCCCTCGCCAATTGCGAGGCACGAACCATACCACCAAAACCGCAAGGGCCAAAAAATGCAGCAGTCGCAATGGATCGAGATTCGATTTGTCCATCGGGTAAAGCAGCGTCAGCAGCGCCTGCGGGACCAGCGCTTCCAGTGGTTTGATGCTCCAGCTCAATGCGATGATGAGGCTGAACACCAGATAGAGAACGGCAGCCACAAGCGCGGTGCGTGAGGTCACCCACGGCCGGAATCTCTTGCCCTCGATGATCCACCACGCGCCAAGCGCAAACGGCAGCTGCCAGGCCAGCGGATTGAAGAACCAGTTGTTGTTCGGCCATGCCGGGATGGTCCAGCCGAAGACGTGCACCAGCGCGTAAAGCAACAGCGACGCGCCGAGCGTTGCGTTCGGCGCTCGCAGCAGCAGCCACAGCAGCGGCGCGAACAAAAGGTGATAAAGCACGAAGAGCGGCAAGACGTCGGTGTTGACGGGGCGGTATTGCAGGATCGCCGCGTGCGCGAGCGTCACGCCCGGCTGTTCCAACAGAATGCGCGTATTGCTCTCGTCGGCAAGATGGCCGCCGCCTGCGAGGTGAACCATGATGGCGCAGGCGAGCGTGAGCAGCAGAAATGCGACATAAATATCCCAGCTTCGCCACAGCGTCCGGCCGATCACGCCGGTCCAGCCCCCGCACCACCGTGCCTTGCCGTAGGCCAGTGCGCAGGTCACACCCGAGACGAACATGAACACTTCCGCGGCATCGCTGAAGCCATAGTTACGCAGCGTCAGCCAGCTCCCGATGTTGTTGGGGACATGGTCAAGAAAGATGCACCAGAGCACGATGCCGCGGCAGGCATCAATGCGCAGATCGCGGCCGTAGCCTTTCAGCTCCGGCAGCGCGCCTACCAATGGCTTCGGGGTGGCAGTTCGATCATGCATCTGGTTGCCCCGTCCGGCGTGCGAGCACGCTTCAAGTGGGACCGAATTTGACAAAAAATATCGCCGCCGCACTGCCGGACGTGACAACGCCGCAGTCTAGAGCTGCTTCACGCCGAACCCCGCCACGAAAAGCTATTGCGATAACGATCATATGGCGGCGCTTGGTAGAACCTCCTAGCGCGTGAGGCTGTCCGTTGACGATCATCGTCAACGGCACAGCGCGTCAATCAGCCGGAGGTCCACACAGAGAGGTTCCTAGGTCCTATGATCAAGGTACCGTACAAATCTCGGCATCAATTTGACATCCGTCAGACACATCATGGACATTTCACCATTGCGCATAGGCGAAGGAGACTCTGAGTCCCACGACTCTCGTGGTCCGCACTCGCTTTTTCGGTGTCCTACTGTGAGGTGATTACAATTACAGCACACAACGGCATTCGGCTCCTACCTTGAGTGACTGACGGCGAACCGCTGGTTGGGCCTAGGATGGGAGGATGGACGGTTTCGGGAGCCAGTCTTCCGCCGGCTTCTTCCTCGCCAAAGACCCGAAGGTGGGTGTATGATTTTTTTCAATTGGATCTCCGTGCAATGGGATGACGGAGAGCTTTTTATGAAAGTTCTTATTGTCGACGATCATGCATTGATTCGCGAGGCATTGCGCGCTGTCCTGAAACAACTGAAGCGAGAAGCCGTCATATTTGATGCTTCGAACGGCCGTCAGGCAATGCACATAGTCGAGGAACATCCCGACATCAGCCTCATTTTGCTTGATATCAATTTGCCTGATCGAGATGGCTTCTCTGTCCTCCGCGAACTGCGTGACCGCTATGCGACCATTGCTATCATCATTCTCTCGTCCTCGAATGATCAAGATACAGTCAAGCGCGCTTTCAAACTTGGCGCTCTGGGTTTCATCCCGAAAACTACCGAACGTGAGGTCATGCTCAACGCCATTAAGTTAGTGTTCTCCGGCGGTATTTACATTCCCTCGGAGATTCTGGAGGAAACAACGTCTCCGCGGCTTACAAATAAGCTAGCGACGCGCGACTCTCCTAGGGGTCTCGGGCTGACCGATCGGCAGATTGAAGTGCTTGCGCTCCTGATGAAGGGAAAAAGCAACAAGATCATTGCCAAGACCCTCAATATGGCAGTGCCGACAGTGAAGAACCACATCACGGTTGTTCTCAAGGCGCTCAACGTAACGAGCCGCACCGAGGCAGTAATAAAAGTAGGAAAAATGGGCTGGGAATTGTCGCCGAAATCTGAGTCATAAAGCCGCCCCGGTGTCTCTCCTATCGTCATGATCCCTAAAGAACTCGTGCATGACAGCGCGGAGCCGCATTGGGTCGACAGGCTTGTGCAGCAAAATGTATCCTCTATCCTTAGCGTCACGTAATGGTTCAGGTGCCGTATCGCCGCTAATGAGAATAGCTGGAATTGATGAACCAAACGCCGCATTAATTTGTTCAATTGCTCGGATCCCGGTCTTTCCGCTCGCAAGATGATAATCCAAGATTATAAGATCGGGGCGTTGTTGGCGCTCAGCAAGTCGGATAAGTGCAGCTTCGTCGGATCCGGCGGTAAGGACGGAGTATCCCCATTTGCCAAGCAATCCGCCCGTTCCCTCCAGCACAACTGGAGCATCGCCAATAACAAGAATTACCTTGCCTTCGACCGCAAAGGCTGCGGGGTGAGATGAGTCGACGGGCTCGGTGGACGTGACGCATTCATCGGCCATCGGAACCAGGATTGCGAATCGCGAACCTCGGCCCACAGTCGAAGCTAAGTCGATTTGATGGTTGAGAAGTAGACGAAGCCTGTCGACAATAGCCAGGCCGAGCCCCAGGCCGCCGTACCGGTTCCGTTCTGGGGCAGGAAGTTGAAAAAACTCGCTAAAGATATTCTGCTTCTGATCCTCAGGAATGCCGGGACCGCTATCCCATACTTCGATACGCAACATTTCACCGCGCCGACGACATCCGACGATGATCCCGCCCCGCAATGTATAGCGCACAGCATTGGATACCAGATTGAGCAGTATGCGTTCGAGCAGCATGGCGTCGCTCCGCACCCAAGCGTCACTTCGCCTAACGCGTAGACGCAAGCCTTTTTCTCGCGTTGCCTGATCAAACCTCGTCTCAATTTTTTGCAACAGGCGCGCGATCGGGAATTCGGTAATTTTGGGTGTAAGGATCCCAGCATCGAGCCTGGAAATATCCAGGAGCGAATTGAACATTTCATCCATTTCTTTGCGCGTTGCATCGACCCGCTCGATCGTCTTTGTCCTTTCCCCCGATTTGAGCGGCGTGCGCAGCTGTGCAACGAACAGGCCTAGTGCATGTAATGGCTGCCGCAAATCATGGCTTGCCATGGCAAGAAAGCGCGATTTTGCTGCATTGGCGAGCTCCAGCTCTTGCGTACGCTCCGCGACCTTCCGTTCGAGGTCGATCTGTGCGCGGCGCAGACTTTCCTCCGCTTTCTTGCGCACATCGACGTCGGCGCTCAATAACAAGCTTGGAACGGTAATACTGATCAAGAACATCAACACCAGCAGGAATGAAACGTTGAGATCCGCGGTGGTGAAGGGGCCGCCGCCCGTGAGTGTCCCCCAAATCGTGATGCCCGCAAGCACCAGCGCAACCGTTGCGGTGTCACGTGGACCGCGGCGCAGCGCCGCCCACAACATTGGCAGGATCGCAAGAAAACCCAGTGGATCTCGAATCGGCGTTTGCTCGATCAGGGGGCTGAAAGCAATGAGTCCAACAGCCGCCGCTGTTGCGAGGACGCCCACCGTCTCCAAAAATTCATTGCGGTTGAAAGCATGGTAGTGGCTTGATGCCCAAAGCACGATAACGGGGGCAATGACCAGCGCGCCGGTCACATCTCCCAGCCACCATGTGACCCAGGCGTTCGCGAAATTCGTCCGTTCGATGTACCCGGCGGTTGCCAGGCTGGTCAGTCCAATGCTGGCGCTGATCGGTGTGGCGATCACGAAGCAAATCAGAGCAAACTTCGCGACACGATCACCGCCGCCGCGAAAATTGCGGGCCAAGTCCGATATCCCCACAACAGCACCGCCGCCAGCGCGACACCCGTCGGTGGCCAAATTGGCGTTGCACTGGGATGAATAGAGGCGAGAGCAAGGCCGCCTTTTGCCAGGGCGAAATAGATCACTCCAATTGCGACCAGACCGCCGGCATAGCTAATACCTCGGCGGAAGTTTATCTCCGGACCAAGCCATCTGATTTGCTCGTGACGCACGCGGCGTCACCGACGACGCGGCCTGGCAGGAATTGTCAGGACGGCGGCGTTCGCGAGATAAGGATTGACCCCGCAGTAGGCCGTGCGGCCCGATGCGGTAGCCTGACATTGCTGGTAGCTAGTGAATCCACAATCGCCCGCGCCAGCATAATCGCCTTGCAGGCAATACCGGTACTCGCTAGCTACGACCGGGGCCACGCTAGCTGCGAAGATGGTCGCAGACGTCGCGAGGGCAAGAAGGAGGGTACGCATTTTTCTCTCCCCATGTTGAAGTGCCCCCAGTTGACGGTGGGAGCAAACGTGCGGCGTCGATGTGAACCGGCTCACATCGGCGGATACAAATTTTTGAGATCGACCGCGCAGATGCGTAAGGAAGCCTGTCAAGTCCGAGTTGGGTCAATCGCTACAATGCATTCGCCAGTAAGCCGTGAGCGAAGTCCTCTTTGGCCCCAGATTGAAGGCCGCACTAGCGACCTCGCCAGGTTCAATCTGGCAATCGACAGCAAGCTTCGCGGCTGTCATGTCCTCGCCATCCGGATCGAGGATGTCGCCGCCGGCGGGTACACGGCGGATCGCGCAATGGTCCGGCAAAAGAAAACCGGGCGGCCAGTCAGATTTGAATTGAGCGAGCAGACCCGCTAGGCGGTCGATGACTATCTAAAGGCCGCCAACAAGAGGCCAGGTGAGTTCTTGTTCACGGGCCGTCGTGGTCCTAACCGCAACATGACAACACGCCAATATGCACGGCTCGTGTCCGAGTGGATCGGCAGCGTTGGACTTGACCCAAGGCTGTTCGGGACGCATTCACTACGACGCACAAAAGCTACCCTGATCTACAGGCGGACTGGCAATCTCAGGGCCGTTCAGCTTCTTCTCGGACATGCAAAGATCGAAAGCACGGTCAGATATCTCGGCATCGAAGTGGATGACGCCTTGGCCATAGCGGAACAAAGTTGATGTCTAAAATACCCGGGCAGAGCGGTCATGCTCTGCCCGACCTCAAACGGCCGGCTTGTGCCAAAACCGGAAGTGGCCGCTTCGTTCAATCACATCGTCTGCCAGGGCAAACATCTTTGCTGGGACAGCGAGGCCGAGCGCCTCGGCCGTCTTGAGATGGTCATCAAGCCAGATGCAGTTCGCGCGCGGCGATATATTCCCTGATCGATTTTGGTATCGGGACTGGCCGATGGCTCTTCTGGTCTGTGTAGACCCACACGATCTCACCGGTCACGAGCGCGTCAATGCCGCCCTTCAGAAAGATGGCGAGTTCGAAGACAAGGCTTGAATTGCCGATTCGCGCCACCCGCGCGCCGACGTCGACTTCCTGGTCGAACAGGGCCGACGCCTTGTATTCAAGGAGCGATTTGACGACATGGAAGTCGACGCCGGTCTTTTTGGAGTCGGCCTGTGCGGCTTAAACACCCATGTGCCTGGTTCGGCTGTGACGACGTCGTCGCCCAGCAACGCCCCGAAGGTGCCGGTCAACACATAGGAATGCTCGTCTTCGCGGTGGTGACGGTGCAAGGGCGCCGCCAACGTGCGGGGCGGCAACTGATGATGAACTACGGAAAAGCGGCCGCCGGTTTGAGGACCATCGATCTTCCACTGCGTGCCGAGGCGGCCAGTGTCAAATTTCTCACCAGCCCCAAGCGGAATCAATAGTGCACCGGATGGAAAAGGTGATCGACCGGAGAACTCGCGCTCCATGTTATCGAAGCTCCCTTAATGTGTGCGAACGCGTTCACAATAAAGCTTTTCCCGAAAAATGTCTGTTGTGGGTCAAACTGAGAAGAACTCAGTACGAGCACATGTTTTCCGCTTTGCACCTTGAACTCGGACATTTCTCGACGCAGTTGACATGTCACAAACGTGCCATCAACGGTCATGCGTTTCTGCAGAATTCGTTCGCTAGATTCATTGACGTTCAGCATTGGATGCGCCCAGCGCAGTTAGCGCGTGTTGGACCTGATCGGCGGCGTAATCGGCCACCTCGCGATGTGTCATCGCCGCACCGCGCCTTTTAGCCTCCTCGAATGGAGCATCGCCCAGCGCATGACGAACGCGGGCGACGGTGTCAGGCAGCTCTTGGAGAAAGCTAGTAGATTGGATCATTTGAGAGAGGGCGCCGTTGAGCGTGGCCGCTACCATCAAGTGACCTAGCCGCTCAAACAAAAGAATCAGAGAGGCTATCGTGAGAGTTACGAGACCTATGTCGGTTGATTGGCCCCAAAATTCGAGCATTCGCGGCAAGTTTCGCAGCGTTTTGATCGGATCGCCGCTCCGCACCTGTAACCCTGCGACGTCGGGGATGATTACGATCTCCCAGTAGCGGTTACCAGATTTCCTTGCAAGCGCTAAGGCCTTCTCGAACGCATCCAAAGCACGCGCCGGATCGGCTTTACTAAAGGCCCTTCCCTTGGAAAAAAGAGCAGCAACGAGCGAACTTGGAATTCTTGCGGACGCCACTTCGGCCACAATCCCATCGGCAATCGTCATCGCCTCGTCATTCGCGCCGCCCATTGCTAGGTAGAAGGGAAGCGTTGCCAAGCAGTGCCGCTCACGCCGATCGGCCGGGTGCTCGGCGCCGGCGCGCGCAAATTTAATAACGCGATCGGCATTGCCCTCTCGGGACGCAATCATTGCCAGAACAGCGAAAGCCCAGACCGGTGGGTCAAAGTTGGCATTGCTCGTCAGCGATATCGCTTCCTCGGCGTAGAGCGTTGCCTCTTGGACACGTCCCAAGTTCCAGGCCCTGATTGCTGCATAAGTAAGCAATGCTCCGAGCCGTCGATGACCAACTCGCCGTGCCGCATCAACAATCTCCGATGGCCAATTGAGAGCTTCGTTGCGCACCCGGAGGACTGCCATACCACTGACCCTGGAAGCGATCCGGGCCGCAATATCGACATCGTCTTGATCGCTCGCCCACCGAAACGCCGATCGCAGGTTGTCCAACTCTTGATCGAACCATAGATAAGCCATGAGCTGCTGCGGGCCTCGCCAAACTTTGTGGTGCGCCTCCGCATCCTCTGCGAAAAACTGCGCATGACGACCGCGGACGACTTCGCTTTCACTCATTGTCGCGAGTCGCTCCTCAGCAAACTGCCTAATCGTTTCGAGCTGACCATAACGCACTGCATTCCCAAATCGCTCGACGCTGACTAGAGACTTTCGTACCAAAGATTCCAGAATGTCGAGAACATCAGCGCTAGCGATGCCGCCGCCGCTACAAACGCGCTCGGCGGCCTCTAGCACAAAACCTCCGGCAAATACCGATGCTCGTGAAAGAACAATCCGCTCCATTGGCGACAACAGGTCATACGACCATTCAACAGCGTGACGTAGCGTCTGATGTCGCTCTAATGCTCGTCGCGATCCGCCGGTTAGCAAGCGGAAGCGCTCATGCAGCCGATCACGTATCTGCGAGGGGCTCATTGCACGTGTTCGGGCAGCTGCCAGCTCAATTGCCAGAGGGATACCATCGAGGCGGCGGCATATTTCACACACGGTGTCGCCGTCACTACCGAGTTCGAAGTGTGGCTCTACGAAGCGGGCACGCTCCACGAACAACTCCGCGGCCGGAGAACCAATTCCATCGCCGAACTTAAGTGGAGGCACCGGGCAAGACCACTCGCCATCGACCATCAGCGCCTCTCGACTGGTCGCCAACAGGCTGACGTGCGGGCATTTTGACAGGATCTCGTGTGCAAGGCTGGCTATCGCATCGATCAAGTGCTCACAATTGTCGAGAATTAGAAGAAGACGCCGCCCAGCAAGCGAATTGGCGACACTTTGCTCGATTGTCTTGCCGGCTTGGTGCGCGATGCCGAATACGTCAGCGACCGCGTGACCTGTCGCATTGGGATCGTTGATAGCGGCAAGCTCCACCAGCCATGTACCATCCGGATAGTTGTGAGACATCTCTGCTGCGAGGTGTATCGCGAGCCGCGTCTTGCCAATCCCGCCGGTGCCGGTAAGCGTTACCAGCCGCGCGCTGGAAAGCATCGCGCCAACCTCGGCCAGATCTTTGTCGCGTCCAAGAAAGCTTGTTGCTTGGGCAGGCAAATTACCCAACGCGGTATTCAAGGTCTTCAACGGGGGAAACGTTCTCTTCAATCCCACCGCTCGAACCTGAAACAAATGCTGCGGCTGCGAAAGATCGCGCAAGCGGTGCTCACCGAGGTCGATGAAATCTATCCCCGTGACAACCGCGGCCGTAGATGCTGCGACTAGAACTTGTCCACCATGCCCGGCGCTCATCGTACGCGCAGTCCGGTTCAAGGCCTGTCCGAAATAATTGTCGTCGCGTACTTCCGCCTCGCCCGTGCAAATGCCCATTCGCACAGGCAGTTCGAGTTGGACTTGTGCAGCTATGGCTGTATCAATTGCGGCCCGGGCCGACGCGAAGGCTGCGAGTATCCCATCGCCCGTATGTTTGAACAGCCAACCGCCGTTGTCCTTAATCACACTCTGCAAGACATGATCGTGCCGCGCGAGTGCGACCCGCATCACATCAGGTTGCTCCTCCCAGAGACGTGTCGACTGTTCAATGTCGGTCGCCAAAAAGGTAACCAAACCGGAGGGTCTTTCAGCCATAGTAAGCCTCAACTGAACTGCTGAGCTACCGGCGGCACCCCCTAAGATATCGAGTGTGGCAGCCTATCACGATTAGGGGTCCGCTTTCTTCCCAGATTGAGACAAGGATACGAGGTCCGAGATGGGTCATTCGCTACCGAAATGGGTTTATCCGCGAATGTCCGCTTCTCCCCGATAGCGACCGCAGAGCGGACATCACGCGACAT
>WNGI01032577.1_pt1 | contig 10695 bp, 7 predicted proteins | sample 5400621 | NCBI WGS metagenome assembly WNGI01 (sample SAMN13153374, study PRJNA577476) | soil metagenome | isolation source: 20 cm soil or saprolite under Garry oak tree replicate 1 | place: USA:California | collected 2016-06-15 | reverse complement strand
ACACCGCCCGGGCCACCGTCCAGCTGACGAACACGACCGTCTCCAGCAGCCGGTACGCGGCGGCGTACCGGCCGGCCGCGGCGGCGCCGGCCAGCGCGGCGAGCAGCACCGCGTCACACCGGAACAGCGCCATCGACGCCACCGAGTGGGCGCCGGCCGGCCAGGACGCCCGGAACAGCCGGCCCGCCCCGGACCAGCTCACGCCGGCCCAGCGGGGCCGGACCCCGAGCTGGCCGGCGCCGGCGGCGGCCGCGGCGGTGCCGACCAGCGTGCCGGCCAGGTAGGCCACCGCCAGCGGCAGCAGGCCGCGCCAGACCGCCAGCGCGGCCAGCGCGAGTGCCGCGGTCGCGGCCCGCTGCAGCAGCTGGGTCCGGGCCACGATGCCCGGCCGCTCGGCGGCCACCGCCACCGCCCGGTACGCCTCGGTGACCGTCTCGGCCAGGCAGGCGGTGACGACGCAGCTCACCGCGGCGGTGACGGCGAGGGTCGCGCCCGCCCCGGCCACCACCCCGGCCACCGCGGCCAGGGTGCCGGCGGCGAACGCCAGCCGGAGCGCCAGCAGCTCGGCGAGCAGCGTGGGCAGCGCCTGTGGCCGGCTCGCCCCGCGCTGGATCAGGATCGTGTCGAAGCCCCAGGACGGCAGCACGGCCACGATGGCGCCGACCCCGAGCGCGACCGAGAACACCCCGAAGTCCGGCAGCGGGAGCAGCCGGGCGGCCCCGACGACCACTGCCAGCGTGCCCAGCTTCCCGACCACCTCGGCGGCGGTCAGCTGCAGGATCGCCCGCGCCGTGCGCAGCGTGCGCGGGCCTGGTCCAGGCCGGACCGCCTCAACCACCGGCGCGGGTCAGGATCGCGCCCAGGGTACGAAGCATGATCTTGACGTCCAGCCACAGCGACCAGTTCTCGATGTAGTGGTTGTCGAACCGGACCCGGTCGCCGATGGAGGTGTCCCCGCGCAGCCCGTTCACCGCGGCCCAACCGGTCAGCCCGGCCGGCACCCGGTGCCGGTCCTGGTAGCGGGGGTAGCGGCGGGCGAACTGCTCGACGAAGAACGGCCGCTCCGGGCGCGGCCCCACCAGCGACATCTCCCCCCGCAGCACGTTCACCAGCTGGGGCAGCTCGTCCAGCGAGGTGACCCGCAGCAGCCGGCCCACCCGGCCCAGCCTCTGGGACCCGGGGGTCTGGGACCCGGGGGTCTGGGACCCGGGGGTCTGGGACCCGGGGGTCCGGGACCCGGGGGTCCGGGACCCGGGGGTCCGGGACCCGGGGGTCTGGGACCCGGGGGTCTGGGACTCGGGCGTCCGGGGCTCCCGCTCGCCGCTGGGCCGGACCGAGCGCAGCTTGAGCATCTGGAACCGGCGGCCGTGCAGCCCCACCCGCTCCTGCCGGAACACCACCCCCGGGCCGCTCTCCAACCGGACCGCGAGCGCGCACACCGCCAGCACCGGCAGGGCGGCGGCGAGCCCGAGCGCCGCCATCGCCACGTCGATCATCCGCTTGAGCCGCCAGGTCCGGCGGTGGAACCCGGCCGGGCGCATCCAGACCAGCGGGATGCCGCGCACCTGGTCGACGTCCCGGCTGCGCTGGCTCAGCTCGAACAGCCGCGGCACCACCAGGATCTCGCAGTCCAGCTCGCCGCAGGTCCGCAGCACCTCCACCAGGGCGGACGGCCGGACCGCGCCGAAGGCGACCAGCACCGTCCGGATGTCGAAGGTGGCGATCACCCGGGCCAGCTCCCGGGGGTCGCCGAACAGCGGCACCGGCAGGTCCCGGCGCCGGCCGGCCGCACCGCCGTCCAGGTACCCGATCGGCCGCAGCCCGTACTCCGGGTGCCGTAGCAGCACCCGGCCCAGCTCCACCCCGAGTTGGGCACCGCCGAGGATCAGGGTGGCGGTGCCCGGCCGGGTGCGGCGGGCCCGGCGGATCGCCGGGTACCAGGCGGCCCGGACCAGCACCGCCGCGAGCAGGCCGGCCAGCAGCGCGCGCAGCACCGCGGCCAGCGGCAGGTAGGACTGGCCCGGGCCGCTGAGCGCCTGGCTGGCCGCCACCGCGGCCGCGACCCCGGCGAGCAGCCGGGGCAGGTCGTCCAGGACGGACAGGGTCAGCCGCGGGCGGTACAGGCCGAGTGCCGCGTAGCCGACCGCCACCGCCACCGGAGCCGCCAGCTGCCGCCCGCCGCCGAGCCCGCTCGCACTGCCGACCACCAGCATCGCGGCCAGGTCGGCGGCCGGCAGCAGCCGCTCCACTGTGGACCGCTTCTCCCGGCGGCGGGCGGCCGGGCGGGCGGTCCGGGCGCCGGGTGCCGCCCGGTCCGGCCGGCGCGGCGCCGGCGGCTCCGGCAGCCGGGTGGGCCTCCCGCTGGACGGCCGTAGCGCGTTCACTGCCATCCGACGACCTCCGCGTAGATCTCCCGCACGCGTGCGGCCACCCTCCGGATGTCGTGCCGCGCGCAGGCCCGCTCCCGCCCGGCGGCGGCCTCGGCGGCCGCCACGCACGGCGCGGCCAGCCGGTCCGCGAGCGCGGAACCGAGTGCGGCCACATCGCCGACCGGAACCACGGCCGCGCGGTCCGGCAGCACCTCGCCGGCACCGCCGGTGTCGGTGGCGACCACGCACCGGGCGCTGGCCATCGCCTCGAGCTGTACCAGCGCCATGCCCTCCCATCTGGACGGCAGCACCACGACGTCGGCCGCGGCGTACCAGGGCCGCGGGTCGGCGGCCGGCCCGGCGAACCGCACCCCGGGCGGGGCGGCCGCGGCCAGCGCGGCCCGGTCCGGACCGTCGCCGACCAGCACCAGCCGGGCATCCGGTACGGCGGCGAGCGCCCGTGGCCACGCCGCCAGCAGCAGGTCCTGGCCCTTCTGCCAGCACAGCCGGCCGACGCAGAGGGCGACCGGGCCGGGTCCGAGGCCCAACTCCGCCCGCGCGCGGCCGCGGGCGCCGTCGTCCTGCGGCAAGAACTCCTCGACGTCCACCCCGTTGGGCACCACCGCACCCGGGGCCCGGATGCCGAGCCGCTCGCCGTCGGCCCGTTCCCGGGCACTGACGTAGACGACCCGGTGCGTCCATCGGGTCGCGTACCTCTCCCAGGCCACGCAGGCCGGGCGGATCACCCCCGGCGCGGCCAGGAACGACCACGCGTGCGGCTGGAAGACCGTCGGCCGCCGGCCGCGGACCGCCAGCCGGCCGGCCAGCCCGGCCTTGGAGCTGTGCAGGTGCACCAGGTCCGGGCGGACCCGGTCCAGCACCGCGGACAGCCGCAGCACCTCCGTGCCGACCGGCAGGCCCGGCGCCCGGGTGGCCGGCCAGCAGACCACCCGGGCACCGGCCCGGCGCGCCCGCGGGCCGAGCGAGCCGGCCGGCGGGCAGGCGGCGACGACCTCCCAACCGGCCCGGACCTGGTCCGCCAGCAGCTGGCTGACCACCCGGGCCACCCCCGCTTCGGTCGGCTGGGACACGTGCAGCACCCGGCACATGAGAGGCTCTAGTAGGCGCCGGTACCGCGGACCACCGCCGCGAACGTGCGCAGCAGGATCGCCAGGTCGAGGCTGATCGACCAGTTCTCCACGTAGTAGAGATCCAGCCGGATGGCGTCCTCCCAGGACAGTCGCGATCGTCCGTTCACTTGCCACAGTCCGGTGATGCCGGGGCGGACCAGCAGCCTCCGGCGGATGTCACCGGTGAAGTCGGCGTCCTTGACCGGCAGCGGCCGCGGGCCGACCAGGGACATTTCGCCGCGCACGACGTTCAGCAGCTGCGGCAGCTCGTCCACCGAGGCGCGCCGGAGGAACCGGCCGAGCGGGGTGACCCGCGGGTCGTCCTGGATCTTGAACAGCAGGCCGTCGGTCTCGTTGCAGCCGGTCAGCTCGGCCAGCCGCTGCTCGGCGTCCCGGTACATGGTGCGGAACTTGACCACCTGGAACTCGCGACCGTCCCGACCGATCCTGGTCTGCCGGAACAGCGCGGGCCCCCGGCTGGTCAGCCGGATCGCGAGCCCCGCCGGCAGCAGCACCGGCAGCAGCACCACCAGCAGGCCGAGCGCGACTATCCGGTCCAGAACGGACTTGGCCACCCGCTTCCCGCCGGTGAACTCCGGCTGGTCGACGTGCAGCAACGGCAGCCCGGCCACCGGCCGCACCGAGACCCGGGGACCGGCCACATCGGCCACCGACGGGGCGACGACGACGTCGACCCCGGATCCCTCCAGCCCCCAGGCGATCCGGCGGACCGCCTCGGACGGGACGGCCGAGCTGGCGGCGACCGCGACGGTGTCCACGCCGTACGCCCGGGCGACCTCCGCGACCTCGGCCAGCGACCCCAGCACCGGCAGGTCATCGGTGTCCCGCGGCCGCGGGTGCGCGGCCGGCAGGCAGGTGCCGATCACGTCCAGGCCGGCGGCCCGCTCCCGGCGCAGCTGGCGGGCCAACCCGGCGGCCGAAGGCCGGTCGCCGACCACCAGCACCCGGTGCAGCGACCGGCCACCGGCACGCCGGGCCACCAGCCGGCGGCGCAGCCCGGTCCGGCCGGCCAGCAGCAGCAGCAGCCCGAGCGGGAGCGCGGTCAGCACGAACCCCCTGGCCACCTCGATCTTGGCGGCGTAGCAGGCGACCGCGACGACCCCCCAGGCCCAGAAGGTGCCGGTGGCCACCCGCTTGTACTCCTCGGCGCCGGTGCCGAGGTAGCGGGTCCGGTACGCGTCGGCGGCGGCCAGGCCGGCCAGCCAGCCGGCCCCGATCAGTGCGCCCACCACCAGGTACGGCACGCCGCCGGCGGTGATGCCGGGGTCGACGCCGAACCGGACCAGGAACCCGGCGACCAGCGCCAGCGCGACCGCGACCAGGTCGGCCGCGGCCAGCCCGAGCGTGCACCGCCAGCGCCAGTCCCGCCGCCGCGGCGACCACGGCCGCTGCCGGGCCGCGGCGCCGGCCGGAACGGCGCCGACCGGGGTCGGCAAGGCCAGCGAGCCCGCCGGCACGGATGTGGTCGCGCCGTGTCCCATGGTTCCCCCGTGCACCCCGCGTCGGCGATCCGTGTGGGTTGGAGCGAACGGCGCCGCCGCGACCTTCGGTACCCTTCGCTTCTGATCAACTACACTCCGTCGCCAGACTGTATAGCACTCCTGGTCGCTCTTAGCTACTCTCCGCAGTTGTTCGTTGCAGTCCGTGAAAATGGTCGGAGGGAACGTGAGTCGTCGGCTGGTCCTCGACGGTGCGGAACCCGCGGAGCGCCCCGGCACGGCACCTGCCGCCGCCGCACCGCCGCCCGTGGCGACCTGCGCGGGCGTGCCGATCACCGCGTGCGACCCGCTCACCGCCGCCCGGACCGTACGGGACCGGGCCGCGGCCACCCGGGCGTCCGGGATGGACGTTCACCTGTGCAACGCGTACACCCTGGCCCTGGCCGACGCGGACCCGGACCTGCACGCCCTGCTGCGGTGCGCCTCGCTGAACCTCCCGGACGGCATGTCGGTGGTCTGGGCCAACCGGCTGACCCATCGCCACCTGGGCCTTCCGGCCGAGCGGGTGTACGGGCCGGACCTGTTCCGGGACGTCTTCCTGCTGGGCCAGTCGGTGGGGCTGCGGCATTACCTGCTCGGGTCCACCCCGGAGGTGCTGGCCGCGCTGCAGCAGCGGCTGCGCAGGACGTTCCCGGACGCGCTCGTGGTCGGTGCGGAGAGCCCGCCGTTCCGGCCGATGACCGGGCCGGAGCGGCAGGCCCAGCTGGGCCGGATCCGGGACTGCGGCGCCCAACTGGTCTGGGTCGGCCTCGGCACCCCGGGCCTGGAGTGGTCCTTCCGGCTGGCCCAGGAGCCGCGCCGGCTGTGGCGGCGGTACCTGTTCGGCAATGCCCGGTTCCTCTACGCGGCCGGTCGGCATGCCGCCGGTCGGCGCCGCCGATGAGGGTGCTGGTCGCGCACAACCGGTACCGGTCCGGCCAGCCTTCGGGGGAGAACGCGGCGGTCGACGCGGAGATCGCCGAGCTGCGAGCGGCCGGGATCGAGGTGCGGGCCTACCTCCCGGCCAGCGACGACATCGCCGACCTCCGCACGGTCCGGCGGATCGGGGTGGCCACCGGTCCGGTGCTCAACCCGTGGGGGGTGCGCGAGGTGACCCGGCTGATCGCCGAGCTCCGGCCCGATGTGCTGCACATCCACAACGTCTTCCCGCTGGTCTCGCCGTGGGCGATTCGGGCGGCCCGGGCGCGCGGCGTCCCGGTCGTACAGACCGTGCACAACTACCGGCACTCCTGCGTGGCCGGGTTCCGGTACCGGTCCGGCGCGCCCTGCGACGACTGCGTCGGCCGCCGGCTCCCGCTGCCGGCGATCCGGCACGGCTGCTACCGCGGCTCCCGGCTGCAGTCCACCGCCATGGCGGTCGGGCAGGCGGTGCACCGGGAGACCTGGCTGTCGGTGGACCGGTTCGTCGCGCTGACCCCGTTCCAGCGCGGGGAGCTGATCCGGTTCGGCGTCCCGCCGGACCGGATCGCGCTGCGCCCCACCTCGGTGCCCGACCCGGGCCCGCCGCCGCCGCTCGGGCGCAACGTGCTGTTCGTCGGCCGGCTCGACGACATGAAGGGCGCGCGGCTGCTGCTGCAGGCCTGGTCCCGGGTCAGCCCGCCGCCGCGGACCCGGCTGCGGGTCGTCGGCGACGGTCCGGCCGGCGCCGGGCTGCGGCGGCTGGCCAGCGTCGAGCCGGAGGTGGACCTGCTCGGGCTGCTGGAGCCGGCCGGCGTCGCCCGGGAGCTGGCGGCGGCGGCGCTGGTCGTCATCCCGTCCCGGTGGTACGAGGGCCAGCCGCGGGTGTACGTGGAGGCGCTCGCGCACGGCCGCCCGGTGCTGGCCACCGACGTCGGCAGCCTGGCCGGGCTGCGCGACCTCGGTGTCGGCTGGTCGGTGCCGCCGAACGCCGCGGCGCTCGCCGGCGCGCTGACCGTCCTGCACGACCGGAGCACCCTGGAGCTGCGCGGCCGGCGGGCCAGAGCAGAGTACGAGCGGACACACAGCCCAGGGCGCGCGCTCGAGCTGCTGCTCGGCGTATACGAAGCGGTGCTGAGCCGGCCTGGCACTCACCGTCACCATTAGCTACTCTGCGCAGCTATGCCGCCGCCCGCCCTGCGCTCGCCGCGTCCACCCGCGCCCGCGGTCCGGCTCCGCCGCCGGCTAGCCCGAAGCCGGGCCGCTCCGCTGGCCGCGCTGCCCACCCGGCTCCGCACGGTCGCCTCGCACGACGCCGCTGTGCTCGCAGCCTCGGCCCGCTGGCTCGTCCGCTCGCACGAGCACACGAACTTCACCTACCACCTCACCGAGCGGAACCGGGAGCACCTCGCCTGGTTCGTCGCCGCGGTCGCCGGCGCGCCGGTGGGCCAGGTCCGCGGCTACCTCGCCGAGGTGACCGGGGACCGCGACCTGCACGGGCACGTGCGGCGTACGACCGCGGCCAGCGCGCGGCGCGGACTGGCCGACCGGGACGCCCGGCTGGGCCGGCGGATCGGCTGGTACGCGCTGGTCCGGGCGCTGCGGCCGGCCGAGGTGGTGGAGACCGGCACCGACAAGGGGCTCGGCTCGTGTGTCCTCGCCGCCGCCCTGCTCCGCAACGGCCACGGGCGGCTGACCACGATCGACACCAACCCGGCGGCCGGGTACCTGATCGCCGGGCCGTACCGGGCGGTCACCGACCCGCGGATCGGTGACTCCGCCGAGCTCATCGGCCGGCGAGCCGCACCGATCGACCTGCTGCTGCACGACAGCGATCACTCCCCCGGCCACGAGACCCGCGAACTGGCAGCCGCCGCGGCGCTGCTGACCGAGCACGCGCTGGTGCTGTCGGACAACGCCGAGGCCACCGACGAGCTGGCCGGTTGGGCCGAGCGCACCGGCCGGCGGTTCCTGTTCTTCGACGAGCGCCCGGTCGGTCACTGGTTCCCCGGTGGCGGCATCGGCGCGGCGTTCCGGTAGCTCACGACGGGGAGCGAACGGATCGATGCGATCATCCTGGCTGAAGTTCCCGAAGACCTGCTCCAATCCGGAGCAGCGGTGGCGCCACACCGGCATGACCTTCGACGACCGGCGGGAGCCAGGAGTGCCACTGAAGAGTAATCGCATGCACGGGCTCGACCTGGCGCCCGTCAAGCAGGCCGCGTCGCGGTGGATGGCCCGGACCGGCTACGTGGTACGCCCGGCACTGCCCGCCCGGCTCGACGAGCAGCTGACCGCGACCGTCAAGGCGTCGATCCCGTACTCGCTCACCTCGGCCGAGCGGCTCGTCGCCATGTGCGAGGCCGTCCGGTACGTCACCCGCTACGAGATCCCGGGGGCGATCGTGGAGTGCGGTGTCTGGGCGGGCGGCAGCATGATGGCCGCCGCGCGGACACTGCTCGACGCCGGCGTGACCAGCCGCGATCTCTGGCTGTTCGACACCTTTGCGGGGATGCCGGAGCCGTCCGAACTGGACCGGGACCTTCGTGGCGTGGCCGCGTCGAAGCGGTACCGGGGCAGTGCCGGCCGGGGCGACCCCCGCTGGGCGTGCGCGCCGCTGGACCGGGTGCGCCGCAACCTCACCAGCACCGGCTACCCGGTGCATCGGTGCCACCTGGTCAAGGGAATGGTGGAGGACACCGTTCCGGACCAGGCGCCGGACCCCATCGCGCTGCTGCGACTCGACACGGACTGGTACGCCTCGACCCGGCATGAGCTGACGCACCTCGCCGGGCGCGTGTCGGCACACGGGGTGCTCATCGTCGACGACTACGGACACTGGGACGGTGCCCGTCGGGCCGTGGACGAGTGGCTGGCCGAGTTCCCCCGCCCGGTGCTGCTGTCCCGCCTGGACTACAGCGGCCGGATGGCGGTGCTGCCGTGACCGCCCCCGCCGACCTCGTCCGGAGGGCGCCGGAGCGCATCGCCGCGATCCTCCGGGTGGCGAGCGGCCCAGCCGTGCTGGACGTCGGGTGCACTGGCGGCCTGCAGCACGACCGTCCACTGGTGGAGTCGACCGAGTGGCTGCACGGCCACCTGCACCGCGCGTTCGGCGACGTCTACGGCATCGACCTGGAACACTCCAAAGTGGACTATCTGCGCGACCACGGGTACCCGCAGGTGGCTGTGGCCGACGCCCAGGACTTCGACCTGGGCCGCCAGTTCGACACGATCGTCGCGGGCGAGGTGATCGAGCACCTGGAGAACCCGGCCGGCTTTCTGCGGTCGGCGCGGCGGCACCTTCGACCGGGCGGCCGGATCGTGCTCACCACGCCGTACGCCGCCGGCGCCGCCAATGTGCTCTACGCCTGGCTCAAGTTCCCGAAGACGTGCTCGAACCCCGAGCACACGATGTGGTTCTGCCCGAGCACCATTCGGGTGCTCGCGCAGCGCTGCGGCCTGCGCGTGCACCACTGGCACCTACTCCCGGACTACCCGCCGTTGGGGGTGGGGCGGCTGTACCGGGCGATGCGCCGGCTCTACGTCGTGCTGGGTCGGCTGCTGCCGGGCTGGCTCAAGGCGAACACGCTGCTGGTCGTCCTCGAGCCCGCCGACACCGCCCCGCCCTCGCCGGCAGAGCAGCATGCCGAGACACCAGTAGAACGGCACGGCGCCGAACGGAGACTCGATCTGGACCCCGACCAGGCCGCTGACCAGGAACGAGGTCGGTAGCACGACGGCCAGCAGGAGCAGGTCGTCCTGCCCGGCCGCACGCCGCAGCCGGACCGCCGCCGCGGCGGCGGCGAGCAGCAGCAGCGCCAGCAGGGCGACGCCGACGAGCCCGAGCCGCGCGTACGTGCCGATGAGGAAGTTGTGCGGCAGGCGCAGCAGCTCGCTGTCCCCCAGCGGCCGCCGCGCGCCGGACTCGTACAGGTAGTCGGGGCCGAACCCCACCCCGTCGCGGGTATGACCGGTCTGCGCGACGTACGCCTCGATCAGCCGCCAGGCCCGGTCTCGCCCTGCCTTGGTGCCGACACCGAACGCGTCAGCCTGGCTCTCGACCGCCGTGATGCCGAAGCCGGACAGCAGCTTCGACCCGGCCGTCGTACGCGGCAGCACGAACGCGGCGAGCAACAGGCCCAGCGGGAGGAGTCCGAGCAGCAGCAGCAGCCTGCGGGTGGCGCCCGGGGAGGGCCGCGGAGCCTGGTAGCAGAACCACAGTGTCAGGATCAGCACGACCGCGGTGCTGATCAGCGAGGCACGTGCCGCCATGTGCGACACGACCATGAGGGCGGTCACGACCACCACCGCGTTGCGTCGCCCGCCGTCCCGGAACAGGCGCATCAGGTAGAGCGCAGCCGTAACGCCGACGACGGTGCCGTCGGAGGCGAACCGGACGTCGAGCAGGTGCAGCCGCTGCGCCGGGTCGATGATCGGCAGCCGGCCGGGAAGTCCGGGCTCGATCACCACGGCCGCCACCCAGGCCAGGTGGAGGAGCAGGGCCGCATCGAGCAGCCGCACGGTCCGCCGCCGGTCGGCGGGACCGGAGCGTGCGTACGACCACGCGGCCAGGAAGGCCACCACCCCGTACCCGTACGGAGCGAGGTCGCGGAGGGCCACCAGCGAGTGGTCGGTCCCCTGCACGAACCGGACGGCCGGATACAGCACGTAGATCGTGATGGCCCACCCCGGCCACCCGGTCGCCGGCGGCCGGCCGGCCGGGCTGCCGGCTGGCCGCGTGCCGCCGAGCAGGTGCGCGATCACCGCATGCACGGCGGC
>WNGI01017060.1_pt1 | contig 10695 bp, 12 predicted proteins | sample 5400621 | NCBI WGS metagenome assembly WNGI01 (sample SAMN13153374, study PRJNA577476) | soil metagenome | isolation source: 20 cm soil or saprolite under Garry oak tree replicate 1 | place: USA:California | collected 2016-06-15 | reverse complement strand
TCGCCGTCGTCGGTCTCTCGGCCTTTCCGGCCGGGCACGGTACGCAGCTCGGCAGCACCTGGGCGAAGGCGCCGCTGATGGGCATCGTCGCGCGCCTCCGGGACCACTTACCGAACGTGCTCGGGGCCCCGCTGCAGGTCTTCGTCGGCACGACGGGTGCGCTGATCCTGGTGACGGCGGCAGCGACTTCGATCTCGGGGTTCGGCCGCCTCGCCTACTCGCTCGGCGAGCACGGACAGCTGCCCCGCGTCTTCGGGCGGCTCAGCCGGCGCTCGGTGATCGCCCCGCAGTCGATCCTCGCCGCAGCGCTGATCTCGATCGCGTTGCTCGTGACGACATCGGCCGCGCTCACCCATCCGGTCTTCTTCCTCGCCAGCCTCTACAGCTTCGGCGTCCTGCTCGCCTTCACGGCGGCCCAGCTGGCGGTGATCAAGCTGCGCTTCAGCCATCCGGCAAAAAGGCGGCCCTACCGGGTGCCGCTGAACGTTGGCCGGGTGCCGGTGCCTGCAGTCGTCGGCGCCTTCCTGACCGCTGTCGTCTGGATCCTCGCGCTCGCGACCCACGCCGGCGCTCGCTACGGCGGCCCGATCTGGCTCGCGGCCGGCCTGCTGATGTATGTCGTCCTCCGCCGGTCGCGCGGGGAACGCCTGACCGAGCGGGTTGTCTCGGCAGACGAGCACCTCAACCTCACCGAGGCGCAGTACTCGAGCATCCTCGTGCCCTTGAAGCTCGGCCCGATCGGCGAGGAGATGGTCGCTACTGCAGTCAAGCTCGCTCAGGAGTCGGGCGCCTCGGTCTGGGCGCTGCACGTTGTCCGGGTACCGATGGAGCGGTCTCTGGACGAAGAGCTTGCCGACGAGGAAGAGAATGCCGCGGCGGCGCTTGCCGAAGCTCAGCTGCTGGGCGCCGACCACGGCGTCGAGGTCAAGGGAAAGACGGTACGCGCGCGTTCGATCGGAGAGGCGATCGTCAGCCAGGCGAAGGAGCTCGGGGTCGATCTGATCGTGCTCGGTTCGGCGCCCAAGTGGCGGCGCCAGTCACGATTCTTCTCGCCGACGGTGGAATACGTCCTGAAAAAGGCTCCCTGCGAGGTGCTCGTGGTCGCCTTCCCGCAGGGGGTGCTGGAGGAGGATGAAGAAGAGCCTGCATATGCGGTGACGTGAGCTATGGTGAGCGGGTGAAGGCACTCGTGATCGGCTGCGGCCGAGTGGGGTCGAATGTGGCGCTTCAGCTGGCCGAGGAAGGCTGGGAGGTGACCGCGGTCGACGAGAAGGAGGAGGCGCTCACGCGCCTCGGCGAGAACTGGCGCGGCGGCTTCGTGATGGGCCATGGGATGGACGTCGACGTCCTGCGCGAGGCGGGGATCGAGGACGCCGACGCGGTCGTCGTCGCCACCAACGGAGACAACACGAACCTCGTCGTCGCGCAGGTTGCGATGAAGCGCTTCGACAACCAATGTGTCGTCGTGCGCATCCTCGATCCTGCGCGGGCCGACTTCTACCGAACACTCGGCCTGCGCACGATCTGCCCGACGAAGACGGCGATCAGCGAGCTCATGGACGCCGCACGGGCCTGCGAGATCACGCCGCGCGAGCCGGTCACGACAACCTAGACGCGTGTACGTCCTGATCGCAGGCGGCGGCAAGATCGGCGCGAACCTCGCCCGGAGCCTGCTGCGCGACGGCCACGGTCACGAGGTGACGCTGATCGAGCAGCGACGAGACCGCTACGAACGGCTCGAGCACGAGTTCGAGCACCAGGTGCAGTTGGGCGACGCGACGGAGATCCACGTGCTCGACCGTGCCGGCATCGCGCGGCCGCCCGACGTCGTCGTCGCAGTCACCGGTGACGATGAGGACAACCTGATCATCTGCCAGCTCGCTCGTGAGAAGTACGGGGTCGGCAAGGTCGTCGCCCGCGTGAACGACCCCCGCAACCAGGCCCACTTCGACTTGCTCGGGATCTCGGCGACCGTCTCGGCGACAGCCAGCATCATGGCGCTGATCGAGCACGAGGTGCCCGAGCACGACCTGATCCACCTCCTGGAGCTCCGCAAGGAGAACCTCGAGATCGTCGAGGTGCAGATCGACAAGAGCGCGCCAGCGGCCGGCAAGCGCGTCGAGAAGCTGAGACTCCCGGAGGGCTCGCGGCTGATCTCGATCACTCGCAACGGCAAGTCCGAGATCGCGATCGGCTCGACCGAGCTGCAGCCCGGCGACCAGGTGCTCGCGATCCTTCAGCCCGGCAAGGAGGACGAGCTCCGCCGGGTGCTGCTGAAGGCCTGACGCCGCTCCGCGGTCTTCGGGCACGATTTGCCTCGTCGTGTGGCGCCGCCTTCTCCTTTTCGCGATGGCTCTCGCCCTCGTGCTCGCGGCCTGCGGGTCAGCCGCTGTCCGGCAGCGCGGTGAGGTCGGCGGCGACTGGACCCGCTTCGGCTACGACGCTGCCCGGCACAACGCGGGTCCGAAAAACACCGGGATCACGGCCGCGAACGTGGGACGGCTGCGCCGCCAGCGCGTGACGCTCCCAGGGACTGTCGACGCGTCGCCGATCTACCTCCGCGGCGTCCGGATCCACGGAGCTCGTCACGACGCCTTCTTCGTGACGACGTCGTACGGGCGCACGATCGCGATCGACGCTGCGAGCGGCGCGATGCTCTGGCGTTTCACGCCGCGCAGCTACTCCTCCTTGGCAGGTTCGTACCGGATCACGAACTCGACCCCTGTCGCCGATCCGAACCGCAAGTTCGTCTACGCCGCATCTCCGGACGGACGGGTGCACAAGCTCTCGGTTGCGAGCGGTGCCGAGGTTCGTGGCTGGCCCGTCCGCGTGACCCTTTTGCCACAGCGGGAGAAGCTCGGCACCTCGCTCAACTTCGCGCGCGGCCTCGTCCTGCTCGGGACCGGCGGCTACATCGGTGACGCACCTCCCTACCAAGGACACGTCCTCGCGATCAACGCCGCGACCGGCCGCATCGCTCACGTTTGGAACTCGCTGTGCTCGAACGTGCATCGCCTGCTCAACCCTTCGAGCTGCGCGCACAGCGATTCGGCGATCTGGGCCCGTTCGGGAGTCGTCGTGGCGCCCGGATCGGGGAACCTGCTCGTGGCGACCGGCAACGGAGCCTTCGACGGCAGGCGAAACTGGGGTGACAGCGCCTTGATGCTGACCCGGAACGCCGGCCGCTTGCTCCGGAACTGGACGCCCCGCAACTACGCGAGCCTCGAGAGCGGTGACGTCGACCTCGGCAGCACCGCACCGGCGCTCATCGGCGGGTTCGCCGTGCAGGGAGGCAAGGACGGCAAGCTGCGGCTACTCAGGCTCTCGCGCCTGGGCGGCCGGCTCGGCGCGACTGGCGGCGAGCTGCAGACGGTTACGGCGCCCGGCGGCGCCGATGTCTTTACCGCGCCGGCGGTCTCGGGGAGGCGCTTGTTCGTCGCGACGGACTCTGGCCTTGACTGCTACGTGCTCAGCGGTCGCCGGCTTCACCTCTCCTGGCACCGCCGGGAGGGGGGCACGAGCCCGGTTGTCGCCGGGGGACTGCTCTACGTCTACAACGGGTCGTTGCACGTCTACGCGCCGTCGACCGGCAAGCTGCTCGCCTCGTTCAGCGCCGGCGGCGGGGCGCACTGGAGCAGCCCGATCGTCACGGACGGCCGTGTTGCTCTGCCCGAAGGAAGCGCGAACGACCACAGCACGAGCGGGGTCCTCGACATCTTCAGCCTGCCCTAGTGCGCGCCGTCGGAGCAGCGGTGCTCCTCGGGATCTTCGCCACGTCCGTGCCGGCGGCTACGGGGAGTCCGCAGCGGGCCGAGTACCGCTTCCGCCAAGTCGCCTCGGGCTTCGACCAGCCGGTCTACGTGGCGCAGCCGAAGAGCGAGCCCGGCCGCCTCTACGTCGTCGAGCGCCCCGGGCGGATAGTCACTCTCGCCGGTGGCAAGCGACGCACCTTCGTCGACATTCGCAGCCGGGTGGAAAGCGGCTACACCGAGCAGGGGCTGCTCTCGGTCGCGTTCCACCCGGGGTACGCGAAGAACCACCTCTTCTACGTCTACTACACCAACAAGACCGGCGACGTCGAGATCGACTCCTTCCGTTCCCGCGCCGGCCGTGCAGTTTCGTCTTCGCGCAAGCGGCTGCTTGTCGTCAACCACCGCGCGAATGACAACCACGACGGCGGCCAGCTCGAGTTCGGTCCCGACGGGCGGCTCTACGCGGGTACCGGCGACGGTGGCTCGGGCGGCGATCCGCCGGACAACTCCCAGAAACTGTCGCGCAAGCTCGGAAAGCTGCTGCGCCTGAACGGCCGTCAATGGCACATCTACGCCTACGGGCTGCGGAATCCGTGGCGTTTCTCGTTCGACCGGGCCAACGGCGACCTCTACATCGGTGACGTCGGCCAGAACACGTGGGAAGAGATCGACTACCGGCCGCGCGCCGCCACGGGCCTCGCGAACTACGGCTGGTCCGCGTACGAAGGGCGCGCGGCGTACAAGCCGTCGCGGTTGAACCACGCGGGCACGCTCGTCAAGCCCGTTCAGGTCTACAGCCACGCCGGCGGCAACTGCTCCGTCACCGGCGGGTACGTCTATCGCGGGAAGTCCGTGCCGTCGGCGCGTGGTCGCTACTTCTACGGGGACTACTGCACGGGGAACGTCTGGAGCCTGCGCATCTCGCGTGGCAAGGCCGTCGACAACCGGCACGAATCGAGCCAGGTCAGAGCCCTCTCCTCATTCGGCCAGGCTGCCAACGGCGACCTCTACGCCGTCTCGCTCGAGGGCGCGCTCTACAAGCTGTCGCGCTAGCCGGCCCGGCGGCGCCGCACCTGCGGCCCCTGCTGGCCGAGGGCGGCGTAGGCGATCGCCTGCAGCGACTCGTTCAGGGTTCGCAGCTCGTGCGCCAGGCGGGCGAAACCCTCGGCATGGTCGAGCCGACGGTTGAGCACGTGGATCTCGTCGACGAGCTTGTCGAGCCGCTCGAGCACTGCGTCGAGCTGACGGTCGTCGAGGGGCTTGCGCTCGGGCATCGGCCTCGATTCTACGTCCCGTCACCCAACCCAACGACGCGCTCGCACGAAGACGAGCACGCCGATCAGGACACCCGTCGAGTCGATCGCGACGTCGAGCGGCGACGAGTGCCGGCCGCTAACGAAGTGCTGGTGCACCTCGTCCGTGATCGCGTAGGCGATCCCGAGGAGGAACGCCGGTGCCTCGCGGCCAATCGCCCGCATCAGCAGCAGGCCGAGGATCGCGTACTCGGTCACGTGCGCGCCCTTGCGTAGGATCGTGTCCCAGGTGCCGAGGCCGGTGCCGAGGTGCGGGATCGCCGAGAGCGCGAAGATCACCGCCGCCCAGGCGACGACCGGCAGCCACGTCGAAAGGCGTGAGGGCGGCACAGAAGGATGGTAGTCTCGGCCGAAAGGCGAGCGGTAAGGGAACCCGGTGCAAGTCCGGGACGGTCCCGCCGCTGTGAGGGGAGACGCTCTGTCGCCAAGAGCCACTGGCGCAAGCCGGGAAGGCGGCGGCAGAGGGAGCCCCGAGTCAGAAGACCTGCCGTTTCGCCGGAACCGAACCCCTCGCGGAAGGAGGATTCGTGTACCGACGCTCTTTCGCATTGGTGGCAGCCCTCGCTGCCGTCCTCGTCCTCGTGCCGGCGGCCCTCGCCGCGCGTGTGCACGTTCGCGTCGAAGGCAAGACGCAGACGATCTTCGGCTCGACCGAGCCGACCCTCAACGTGAAGGCGAACGCGCTCGACGCGCTCGACGCGGCCAGTCTGGCAGGCGAGTTCTACTACCACGTCGCGCCGACCGCCTTCGGTCCGTACGTCGACCAGATCGGCCGCTACCCGGCCCTACCGGGCTCGCCCAACGGGTGGGTGTTCAAGGTCAACGGGATCGTGCCGCCCGTCGGCGCCGATCAAGTCACCGTCAAGGACGGCGACACTGTGCTCTGGTACTGGGCGACGTTCACCGGTGCCGCCGGACCGCTGACGCTCGAGGTCGAGACGTCGATCGTCCGCGGCAAGCGCTGCTTCTTCGCGACCGGCCGCAACGACGCCGGCCGTGCCTCGAAGGTGCGCGGCGTCGTCTTCACGCTGAACGGCCGCCGGGTCAGCTCCAGGAGCGGAGTCCTCTGCACGCGACTCGGTCGCTACGCGGTTCGGGTCGCGAAGGCCGGCGCGATCCGCTCGCGGACGTACAGCGGCCGGTGAGACGGCTCGTGGCCGCCGGGCTCGCAGCCGTCGCCCTCGCGGGCTGCGGCTCGAGCCACACCAAAGGGAGCGCGACGCTGTGGATCACCCGCGACCGCGGGCAGCACGTCATGCTCGTCGCCAGGGTCAAGGCCGGGCAGACGGCAATGCAGGCGCTCCAGCACGCGGCGAAGGTGAAGACGAGCTACGGCGGCCGCTTCGTGCAGTCGATCGACGGCGTCTCGGGCAACCGGTCGGCGCGGAGAGACTGGTTCTACTTCGTTAACGGCTACGAGGCCGACCGGGGCGGCGCCGACTACACGCTCCACCCGGGCGACGTCGAGTGGTGGGACTACCGGCCGTGGAAGCACGCAATCCACGTCCCGGTCGTCGTTGGCGCGTTTCCGGAGCCGTTCCTCCACGGCTACGCCGGCAAGACTCGCGATGCGGCGATCGTCTTCGAAGCGGAGGCGCTGAGGCCGACGAGCAAGGGAGCCGGGGCGCCGGTGCGGTTCGTGATCGGGCCGACGGCGGCGCGTAGGCTGCTTGCGAACCCGAAGCTCGTTCGCTTTCGCTACTCGGGGCTGCGGTGAGGCCGGCTCCGGCAGCGGCGCTTCTGTTCGGGCTGGCGGCGGCCGCGCTGCTGGCCCGGCACACCGTCTCGGTGGCGGCCCTCGCGGCGCTGCTGCTGCTCTTCTGCCTCCGGGCCCCCGTCTCGCGCCGCTGGCCCTATCTCGTCGGCGCGGTCGGCTCGGCGGCGGCGCTGTTCGTGCTGACGCCGTTCGTCGAGCGGCTGCCCGGAACGGTGTTCTGGAGCGGGCCTTCGATCCCGGTCGTCGGGACGCTGGACGTCACCTCGACCGAGCTCTCCGGCGCGCTCTTCAACGCGTGCCGACTCGCCGCGGTTTCGCTCGCCTTCGCCGTGTACGCGCTCTGGCTCGACCACGACCGCCTGGTGCAGGCGGCCGGATTCGCTAGGCGCTCCGTGCTCGCCGTCGCGCTCGCGACGCGCCTCGTGCCCGCGTTGGAGCGCGACGCGTCTGGACTCGTTGAGGCTCTGCGCGGCCGCGGGGTCGAGCCGGAGGGTCTCCGCGGCCGCGCGCGACTGGTGTCGCCGCTCCTCGCCGGATCCCTCGAGCGGAGCCTGAACCTGGCCGAGGCTATGGACGCCCGCGGCTTTGGTCGTTCCGGGGCTACGCGTCTACCGCAGCCGCGCTGGGGCGTGCGCGAGCAACTGGCGTTGGGCGGCGCCGTGCTCGCCGTCGTCGTGGGAGCGCTGTGGCTCTAGCGCGCGCAGAAGGCCTGTCGTACGCGTACCCGGGCTCGGCCGTGCCGGCTCTTCGGAACGTGTCTGCGGGTCTGGCACCGGGACAGGTCACGTTGGTACTGGGCCGTTCCGGGTCCGGCAAGTCGACCCTGCTCCGCGCCTTCGCCGGCCTCGTTCCGCACTTCCACGGCGGTCGCTTCTCCGGCCGTGTCGAGGTCGCCGGGCTCGACACGCGGCAGCACCGCCCGGCGCGGCTGGCCGGCACGGTCGCCACCCTCTTCCAGGATCCCGAGGACCAGGTCGTCTTCACCCGCGTCCTCAACGAGGTTGCGTTCGGGCTCGAGAATGTCGGCACGCCGCCTCGCCAGATCGAGGGGCGGGCGCTCGAGGCCCTGCGCTCGGTCGGCGCCGAGCACCTTGCGGGGCGGCTCGTAACGGAGCTTTCCGGTGGGGAGCTGCAACGGGTTTGCCTGGCCGCCACGCTCGCGCTCGAGCCGCAGCTGCTCCTGCTCGACGAGCCGACGTCCCAGCTCGACCCCGGGGCAGCGGAAGCGCTGATCGAGCTGGCGCTGCAGCTCGCCCGCGACCGCGGCACGTCGGTGTTGCTGTCCGAGCAGCGGCCGGTCTTGCCGTTCGAGGTCTGTGATCGCGTGCTGTTCCTCGAGGACGGGCGCGTGGCGTTCGATGGCCCGGTCGGCCAGGCTCGAACCTGGCTCGAACAGCACCATCCCTTGTTCGTTTCGGACGGTGGGTGGGCCGGTGTACACCGGCCCACCCACCTGCAAGTCACGTGCCGTTTGGACGGTGTTTCGTTTGCGTACGAAGACAACCTGCTCGTCTTGGACAGCACCAGCATCGAGCTCCGGCGCGGCGAGATCGTCGCGCTCGTCGGCCCGAACGGCTCCGGTAAGACGACGCTCGCGAAGCTCGCGGCCGGGCTGCTCGAACCGCTGAGCGGCCGGGTCGAGCGACGCGGCCGCGCCACCTACCTCTCCCAGGATCCGGGCCGCTACGTCCTCCGCGAGCGCGCTGCCGACGAGGTCGCGGTGGGCGTTGACGGCGATCTCGCGGCCGCGAGTCGTGCGCTCGCCGCAGTCGGTCTCAGCGGCTGCGAGGACCGGCATCCGCGCGACCTGTCGAGCGGCGAGCGCGAACGCCTCGCGCTCGCGGCCGTTCTCGCGCCCGACCCCGACCTGCTCGTCCTCGACGAGCCGACGCGCGGCGTCGACCCCGAACGCAAGCTCGAGCTCGCGGCGCTCCTGAGAGCGAACACAACCCGGGCGACGCTGGTGGTCACCCACGACGTGCTGTTCGCGAAGGCGGTCGCCGACCGCATCGTCTCGCTGGCGCCCGAGCGGGAGCTCGCGAATGTCTAGGACGGTGATCGGTGGCGCGGCTGCCGTCGCCTTCGCGGCCGCCGCGTGGGCGGCGACGACGCCGCGGCAGGGCGCGCTGGCGCTCCTCCTACTCGCGGCCGCGCTGCTCGTCGCCGGCGCCGCGTGGCTCGAGCCGGGCCTCGGCGCGAGCAAGACGCTCGCGCTCGTCGCCACGCTCGCCGCGGCGGCAGCCGGCGGACGCGTCCTCTTCGCGGCGATCCCCGGCGTGCAGCCGGTGACAGTGATCGCGGTCGCTGCCGGCGCGGCGCTCGGCGCGCGCGCGGGTTTCGGAGTCGGCGCCCTGGCGGCGCTCGCGTCGAATTTCTTCCTAGGCCAGGGCCCGTGGACGCCGTGGCAGATGCTCGCCTGGGGCGGCTGCGGGGTCGTCGGCGCCCTCGCAGCGCCGCTCGTCCGCAGACGAATCCCGTTCGCGCTCCTCTGCTTCGTGCTCGGCTTCGCCTTCAGCGGCCTGATGGACGTCTGGGAGTGGTACAGCTTCTATCCGCACACATGGGCGGCCCTCACCGTCCAGCTCGGCCGCGGCTTCTGGTTTGACGCCGCACACGCCCTCGGCAACATCGTCATCGCCCTCGTTGCCGGCCCGGAGCTGAGACGGCTGCTCGAGCGCTACGGGCGGCGCCTCCGCACGGAGGTCGTCTGGACATGAGGCTCGCGGTCCTCGTCGCAGCTGCGGCCGTCGCCGCGTCGCCGGCGGCGAGCGCGGTCGACTTCCTACAGTCACGACAGGCCGACAACGGCGGCTTCGCGGAGCCCGGGCACCCCGCCTATCCGCAGCTGACCGCCTGGGCCGTCCTCGGCGTTCGCGCGGCCGGAGCGACGCCGAGCGGCGCCACCCCCCGCTACCTCGCCCAGCACGAGTCAGAGCTGAAGAGCACCACGGATCTCGCTCTCGTCGTGCTCGCCGAAAACGCCCTGGGGCAAAGAGCCGACCGCCCGCTGGCTCGTCTCCGCGCGCTCGAACAGCCGAACGGCTCGGTCGGCGGCCTCGTCAACGGCACCGCCTGGAGCGTGCTCGCCTTCCGAGCGACGGGTACGCCCATCCACCGCCGGACGATTCGGTGGCTGCTGGCGTCCGCGGCCGCCCGATCCGGCATGCGCTGCGGTTCCTGCTCGGCTTCCGCAACCGCGACGGCGGTTTCGAGTTGACCCATGGGCGCGGCTCGGACGCCCAGTCGACGGCCTGGGTCGCCCAGGCCTTTCTCGCCGCGGGGAAGTCCCCGCCGCGTGGCGCGCTCGCCTACCTGCGGCGCCTGCAGCGCGCCGACGGCAGCTTCCGCTACTCCACGCGTTACACGGCGACGCCGGTCTGGGTGACGGCTCAGGTCTTGCCCGCGCTCGCACGCACGCCGTTTCCACTGCGTTCGAGGTCGTCTCGGATCGCGACCTCGCGGTAACCGAGCCGCCGGTTGATCGCGAGCATCGGCGCGTTCTCGACGTCGTTCTCCGTCCTGACCTCGCGGATTCCGTTCGCGGCCGCCCAGCGGATCGTCGCCAGCTTTGCGAGCCGCGCGAGCCCGCGTCCACGGAACGCCTGCAGCGTCGCCGTCCATTCGTTCTCCGCCCGCGCATTCCGACGGTCGACGAGCAGCCACGCGAGCGCGACCGGCCGGCCCTCGCGTATGACGACGGAGCTGCCGTCGAAGTCGAGCGCCGGGTTCTCGAAAACGGCCGTCCGCCACTCCTCGAAGGTGGCCGGCGTACCCGGTGGAATGCCGCCGGCGGCGCAGTAGAACTCGAAGAAGTCGCTCGCCCGCTCGAGCACGTCGCGCAAGGGCGAGAGACGGAAACCGTCCTCGCCGACGCGCCGCTCCAGTTCGGGCAGCTCGTCGATGTTGGCTTCGC
>WNGI01013385.1_pt1 | contig 10696 bp, 13 predicted proteins | sample 5400621 | NCBI WGS metagenome assembly WNGI01 (sample SAMN13153374, study PRJNA577476) | soil metagenome | isolation source: 20 cm soil or saprolite under Garry oak tree replicate 1 | place: USA:California | collected 2016-06-15 | reverse complement strand
ACGCGGGCCGCCGGATTGGCGGCCAGCTCCGAGATCAGCATCCCGGCGATGCCCTTCTGGAGGGCGTCGAAATTCTCCTTGTCCTGCCCGTACGAGCCGCTGTTGTCGAACGGCAGCACGGCAATGCCCGGCCGGGTATCCTGGCCGCGACCCTGCGCGCTCAGCTCGCGTCCGACGGAGCCGAGCAGCGCGAGCGACGCCAGTGCGGGGACGAAACGCGAACGCATAGAATCAGTTCCTCGATCAGAGGGTCAGTGTCATCCCTTCCTGCGCCGCCACGACCTCGGCGGGCAGGCCCTTCGCCCGCGCCTGGCGGCGGGCGGCCGCGACCAGGGCGTCGATGGCTTCGTCGCCGTGCTCGGGCTCATGGTGGAACAGCACCAGGCGCTTCACGCCCGCCTCGCCCGCCAGCGCCACCGCCTCTTCGAACGTCGAGTGGCCCCAGCCCCGGTGCTCCTCCAGCTCCTCGGGCGTGTACATCGCATCGTGGATGAGCAGCTCCACCCCTCCCAGGAACGCCACGAAGTCCTTGCGCCACGACGCGGGGGTCTCGTAGTGCCCGCCCGGCCCGAGCTCGTTGTCGGTCACGTACGCCATGCTCGGGCCGCCCGCTGCGGGCGTGAGCCGGTAGCCGAGGGTGGTGCCGGGGTGGCGCAATCGCATCGCCTGCACGCGGAAGGTCCCCACCGTGAACTCGCCCGGCTCCACCTGCTGCACCGTGAGCTTCGCCGACAGCGCGTCCAACGGGACCGGGAACACGGCCGGGTCCATCTGCTGCCGGAGGATCGCCTCGAGCGAGGTCGTCCCCTGGCGCGAGCCCCAGATCCGCACCGCGTTGCCGGGGGCGAAAAACGGTTTGAAGTGAGGGAGCCCTTGGATATGGTCCCAGTGCGCGTGCGACAGCAGGATCTCCGCCTGTACCGCGCCGTTTTGACGCTCCACCAGCTCGCGTCCCAGAGCCCGGACGCCGGTTCCGGCGTCGAGGATAACCAGCTGGCCCCCACCCTGACGCCCGCCGGTGCCTTCCACAGCGACGCACGGCGTGTTGCCGCCGTAGCGCGCGGTGTGGGCTCCGGGGGTGGGGATGGAGCCCCGCGTCCCCCAAAAAGTCACCGTGTAGGCCATCCGTCCCGGCAACGCCGTACCCTTTGGGCTAAGTTATGGAGAATTCGAGAGGTAGGACAAGCCGCCGTCTCACCGGACCCGCGTGACCCACCTCACGACCGTCCGGCGGACGCTTCCAGCGCGGAACGGTCGCGGATCAGGATCTCGCGGCGGCTGATTTCGATGTACCCCTTGTCCACCAGCTCGCGCATGGTGCGGCTCACGGTCTCGCGCGACGACCCGATCATCTGGGCGATGGTGTGGTGTGTGAGCCGGCGCGTGATCTTGTCCGACCCCGCCTCGTCGGCGAGGTCGAGCAGTAGTTGCGCCACGCGGCCGTTCACGTCCAGCAGCACCAGACTGCCGACCTTCTCGTCCACGCGCCGCAGGCGACGGGACAGCTCCCGCAACAGGCCCATGGCGATGCCCGGCGATTGCTGCAGGATGGCCTGAAAGTCCTCCCGCCGGATGACCAGGAGGTTCGAGTCTTCCATGGCGATCACGTGCGCCGAGCGGGGCTCCTCGTCGATGAGCGACATCTCACCGAAAAAGTCTCCCTCGCCGAGCACCGAGAGGATCACCTCGCGCCCGTCCTCGCCGATGAGCACGACCTTCACCTGCCCGGTGGCGACGACGTAGAGGGCGTCGCCCGGGTCGTCCTCGAACAGGATCACCGAGTTGCGCGGATAGCTCCGCTCGCGGGTGATTTCGGCCACCCGCTCGAGCTCGACGGGTGCTAGCTGGCTGAACAGCGGGACCTTTTGGAGGATCGCCGTTACCGACACGATAGACTTCCCCTGGGCGTGGTGGGGTCGATGGGTCGCGCAAGCTTACGTCCAAGGGGCCCTGGTGTCAATTCGGCGGGGCCTCGCTGCTTGCCGCCAACTTGCGGCGCCAGTTATATTTCCACACTTAGTGCCGTTCGACTTCTAGTCAAGGATCGAGTGCAGTGAAACCTGGGATTCACCCCGTCTATCGGCGGGCCACCGTGCAGTGCGCGTGCGGCAACAACTTCGTCACGCGTTCCACCGTGCCCGTGATTCATGTCGAGGTCTGCGCCAAGTGCCACCCGTACTTCACCGGCAAGCAGAAGCTGATGGATACGGCCGGGCGGGTGGAGCGTTTCCGCCAGAAATACGGGACCGAGAAGGCCGCAGGCTAACGCGTGGAGGCCCGACTCCGCCAGGCGCTCGCGCGGGCGGAGGAGGTCGCCCAAGAGCTGGCCGACCCCGAGACCGCGCGGAATCCGGCCAAGCTCAGGCAGCTGGGCCGCGAGCACGCACGGCTCGACCAGATCCGCCAGGCGCACGAGCGGCTGGACCGGCTCGAGCGGGAGCTCGCGCAGGCGCGCGAAGTGCTCCAGGACCGGGATCCCGAGCTGTCGCAGCTGGCCCGCGTGGACGTCGACCGGCTGCACCCCGAGATCGAGCGACTCGAGCGCCGGCTCGCCGACCTGCTCACCCCCGCGGACCCCCTCGATGACCGCGATGCGATCGTGGAGATCCGTGCCGGCACGGGAGGCGATGAGGCGGCGCTGTTCGCCGCCGAGCTGTTTCGCATGTACACGCGGTTCTGCGAGCGGCGGGGCTGGAAGGTCGAAGTCGTCTCGCTCTCGGAGGGGAATCTCGGGGGCTTGAAGGAGGCCATCTTCGCCGCCCGGGGCCCCGGTGTCTACGGGACGCTGCGGTACGAATCGGGCGTCCACCGAGTGCAGCGCGTACCCGTCACGGAAGGGCAGGGGCGCAAGCACACGTCTGCCGCGACGGTGGCGGTGCTTCCCGAAGCGGAGGAGGTCGACGTGAAGATCGAAGACAAGGACCTCCGGATCGACGTCTTCCGCTCGCAGGGACCGGGCGGCCAGAGCGTCAACACGACCGACAGCGCCGTGCGCATCACCCACCTGCCCACGAATCTCGTGGTTCAGTGCCAGGACCAGAAGAGCCAGCTGCAGAACAAGATCAGGGCACTCGAGGTGCTGCGCTCGCGCCTGCTCGATAAGGTGATCGCCGAGCAGGAAGCCGCCCGGGCCCGCGAGCGCCGCGCCCAGGTGGGTACCGGCGACCGATCGCAGAAAATCCGTACCTACAACTTCCCCCAGAATCGCGTCACCGACCACCGCATCCACTACACGGTTCACAACCTCTCGGAGGTGCTGGACGGCAACCTCGACGATCTGATCAACGCCTTGCGGGTCGCGGGTGAGAAGGAGCGGCTCAGTGCGTGAGCGCACCGCGCACGGCGCGTCGGTTCGTGAGGTGCTCGAGGACGCCGCCGACCGCCTCGCGGCCTCCGGCCTGCCCACCTCGCGCCGCGAAGCAACCATGCTGTGGGCCGCGGTCGCCGGTGCGGGGACCAAGCCGGGCGATGTGTGGCTGCAGCGCGACCAGGAGCCAGCGGCCGGGCTGGTGGATCGATTCTGTCGGGCGGTGGAGCGGCGTGCGAGCGGCGTCCCCTTCGCGTACGCCGTGGGCCGCACGGGTTTCCGCACACTCGACCTGAAGCTCGACGCGCGGGCGCTGATTCCGCGGCCGGAGACCGAGGGACTGGTGGACCTCGTGCTTCGGGAGACCGGGATGCGGGATGCGAGATGCGGGATGCGTGGTGTGGTCGCCGATATCGGGACGGGATGCGGGTGTATCGCACTGTCACTTGCCGTGGAAGGTGCGTTCGAGCGCGTCATTGCGGTCGAGCGCTCCGCGGCGGCGGCGGCGCTCGCGCGCGAGAACGTGACGCTCGTGCAGCCGCCGGTGCCGGTCGAGGTCCGCGAGGGCGACTTGCTCGCCCCGCTCACAGGTGAACGCTACCGTGCGATCGTGTGTAACCCGCCCTATCTGACGGAGGCGGAGTATGCCGCGCTCGATCCGGCGGTGCGGCTGTTCGAGCCGCGTGAGGCGCTGGTGAGCGGGGCGGACGGGCTCACGATGACGCGGGCCCTGCTGACAGGCGCCCCGGCCCTGCTCGAGGCAGGGGGGTTCGTGGCGTTGGAAATCGACGAGCGGCGCGCCGATCAAGTGCGGGCGCTCGCCCTGCGGCACGGCTGGTCCCGGGTGGCGGTGTACGATGATCTGTTCGGCCGGCCGCGGTTTCTGCTGGCCGGCCTGGAGGGGGAGGGGGGCGCGTGATCGACCAGAAGGCGAGCGAGCTGGGGCGGCTCTTGGGACAGAGCGACGAGTACAAAGTGCTGCTCCGGGCCAGTGAGCGGATGAAAGAGGATGCGACCTGCCGGCAGTTGCTCGCAGAGGTCGAGCGCATCGCCCAGGACATCGAGCGGGCGGCGCAGGAGGGGCGTGAGCCGGCGAAGGATCAGGTGGAGCGGTACGACCGTGCGCTCCAGAGCGTCCAGGCGAATTCGGTGTATCAGCAGGTCGTAGCCGCGCAGGCGAATTTCGAGAAGCTCATGGCCAAGGTGAACGCGCGGATCTACGAAGGCATGAAGCAGGGCGCGGTGAGTCCCATCATCACGTTGGGCTGATGGGCGTCTTCATCGTCGTCGAGGGTCCGGAAGGAGCGGGCAAGTCCACACTGGTGCGCTGGCTCGTGGCGCGGCTCGTCGGCGAGGGCGTCCAGGTGACGGCGGTGCGGCAGCCGGGCGGCACCCCGGTGGCGGAGGCGGCGCGCAAGGTGGCGCTCAAGTTTCCCCACGAGATGTCGCCTGTCGCGGAGCTGTTCCTGTTTCTCGCCGCCCGGGCCGACCTGGTGCAGCGGGTCATTCGGCCGGCGCTCGAGGCCGGGCAGGTGGTGGTGGCGGACCGCTTCGACCTCTCGACGATGGCGTACCAGGTGGCGGGGGGCGGATTGCCGGCGGAGGATGTCGCGCAGGCTATCCGGCTCGCCACCGGCGGTCTCGTTCCGGACGTCATGCTCGTGCTCGACGTGCCGGTCGAGGTCGGACGGGCCCGGCAGCGGGCCGCGCGCAAGGTCCAGGACCGGTTCGAGCGGCAGGACGACGCGTTTCACCGGCGTGTGCTCGAAGCGTACCGCCGCGCCGCAGGGCCGGGCGTGGTGCACGTCGACGCGACACAGTCGAAGAAGGCCGTGCAAGACGCCGCCTGGCGCGAGGTCATGGCGGTGACCGCCCCCTCAACACGAGGCGTCTCATGAGGCTCCGCAATATCGTGATCGTCACCGCCGCGGCCGGATTGGCGCTTGCCACCGGGGGCTGGCTGTTGCAGCGCGAGACCGAGCCCACGGGCTCCGTTTACCAGCAGGCGCGTTTGTTCGAGGACGTGCTCTCCCATGTCGCCGACTTCTACGTGGATTCGATCGAGGAGCGCAGGCTGTACCAGATGGCGATCGACGGTATGCTCGACCAGCTGCACGATCCGTATTCGGTATTCCTGAAGCGGGACGACTTCCGGGCGTTGAACGAAGCGACGACCGGCAACTACGGCGGCCTCGGCATCCAGATCGACGTACGGGATGGCTGGATCACCGTCGTGGCGCCGCTCCCCGACACTCCCGCGGAGCGGGCGGGGATTCAGTCGGGTGATCAGATCATCGCGCTGGACGCTCGCTCGACCGAGGGCTGGAAGAACGATCAGGCCGTGAAGCAGCTGCGCGGCGAGCCGGGCAGTGCGGTGGAGCTCAAGGTGCGCCGCGCCGGCATCGAGCAGCCGCTCACCTTCAAGCTGACCCGTGCCACGATTCACATCCGCTCCGTTCAGGTCTCGATGATGCTCGACGAGAAGGTCGGCTACGTCCTGCTCACACCGGTGAGCGAGACGTCCGCCCAGGAGCTCACGGACGCCGTGAACGGTCTCGTTCAAAAGGGAATGAAGGCGCTGGTACTCGATCTGCGCGGGAACCCCGGAGGGTTGCTCGATCAGGGCGTGGCGGTGAGCGAGCTGTTCCTCGACCCGGGGCAGGAGGTCGTGGAGACGCGGGGCCGCGCGCCCACCACTTCCAAGACCTACCGCGACGCGAAGCCGCAGCCGTGGCCGCACCTTCCGGTGGTCGTCCTCACCAACGGGGGTACGGCGAGCGCCGCCGAGATCATCACCGGCGCGCTGCAGGATCACGACCGCGCGGTGGTCGTCGGGACCCCGACGTTCGGGAAGGGGCTGGTGCAGTCGCTGTGGCAGCTCACGCCCGAAACCGCGCTGAAGCTCACGACGGCGCGCTGGTTCACGCCCAGCGGCCGGACCATCCAGCGCAAGAGCAAGAACGAAGACGACCAGCTCGCCCAGGCCGAGGCGGCGGAGCTGGGGCACGACAGCACGAAGGTCGATTCCGCCCTGGTGTTTCACACCGACCACGGTCGGGTCGTCATGGGCGGCGGTGGCATCCGGCCCGATCTGTTCGTCGCACCCGACACGTTCACGACCGCGGAGCGCAGCTTCGTGAAAACGCTGGGCAACAAGATTCCGACCTACCGTGACGTGGCCACCGCGTATGCGCTCGAGGTCAAGACGTCGGGCCGCGTGAAGAGCCCCGACTTCACCGTCACACCGGACATGGCGGACGAGGTCCTCCGGCGGCTGCGGGCGCGGGGCGTCGGGCTGCCGGACAGCGTCGTCGTGGGCGCCCGCAACGTCATCACCCAGGATCTGGGCTACGAAATCGCGCGCTACGTCTTCGGTCGTCCCGCGGAAGTGCGCCGCCAGCGGGAGGAAGACCGGCAGGTGCAGGCCGCGCTCGGCCTGGCGCGCCGCGCCAAGTCGCCCCAGGATCTGCTCGCCCTGGCTGCCGCCAAGGCTCCGGCGACCCTGCGGAATTAGCGTGGCCGATCGGCCCCGCGTGACCGCCGCCCCTCCCTTCGTCGTGGGGATCATCGGGCCCGGCCGCGCCGGTGTCGGATTGGCGCTCGCGCTGTGCCGGGCGGGCTACGACGTCCGGCTGCACGGCCGCACCAAACGGCCGGTCCCGAAGCCGCTCAAGCTCACGATTGGCGCCGAGAACGAGCCGCCCGCCTGGATCGCCCAGGCGGGCGTCGTCATTCTCGCCGTGCGGGACGACGCGATCCGGCCGCTGGCGGATGGGCTGGCCCGCGCCGGGGCGATCCACGCCGACCAGGTGGTGCTGCACCTCTCCGGCGCCCAGGGCCAGGAGGCCCTCGGACCGCTGGTCGGATCCCGCGCCGCCTTGGGATCGCTCCACCCGCTTCAAACGATTTCCGATCCGGAGCACGCGGCGGACCGGCTGAAGGGCGCCTGGGCGGCGGTCGAAGGGATGCCCCGCGCGGCGCAGGCGGCCGAGGCGCTGGCGCGCGATCTCGGCCTGCGGCCGTTTCACATCCCATCCAAGGCGAAGGCGATCTACCACGCGAGCGCCGTGTTCGCCTCCAATTACTTCGTCGTGGTGGAGGCGGTTCGCGAGCAGCCGCTGGCGGCGCTCACGGGCCCCGTGGCGCGGGGCGACGAAGCCACGATCCGCCGCCATCTCGCAGCGTTGACGCGGGACGACGCCGCGCTGTATCGCACGCTGGGGCGAGCGGCGCTCGAGCTCGCCCAGAAGCGGGGGATGGACGAAGCGACCGCGACCCAGGTCGCGGCGGCGCTCGTCACGGATCTGCCGACGGTGATTCGGAAAGTGTAGAGTATCAACAAACAGTACATAACATTATCAAATTTGACATAACAGTAATAACTTGGTAGCTTGAGCCTCCAAACCCCCCGGGGGCTAGAGGCATGGCCGCAGACCAGCGGATCACGAGCTACTCCGATTTCCTGAAAGCGCTGCTCAGCGACCGGGAGCGGTTCTTCGAGGAAGTCGTCGAAGGCATCGCGCTTGGCAGCAAGCTGCGATACGCCGTGACGACGATCATCGCGCTTTCCGGGTTCTTCGGCCTCGTCGCCGGCGCCTACTCGGGTCCCGCACAAGCGGTGTCCGCGGGTGTCAAGCTGCCGTTTCTGTTCTTCGCGACGTTCGCCGTCTGCTTTCCCGCCTTTTTCGTAGTGCAGGTCCTGGTCGGCTCACGTCTGCGTCTGCTGCAGGTGGTCGTGCTGGTGTTCGGCGCGCTCGCGCTCACGTCCGTGCTGCTCGCCGCGTTCGTGCCGATCACGGCGTTCTTTCTCATCAGCGGCGCCAATTACTACTTCCAGCATCTCTTGAACATCGCGATCGCGGGCGTGGCGGGACTGTTCGGCATGTATGCGCTGCACGAGGGGCTCGGCGTGGTGTGCGAGAAGCGCGGCGTGTACCCACGGAAGGCGCTCACGATCATGCGCGCATGGGCGCTGTTGTTCGCCTTCGTCGGCATCCAGTTGGCGTGGAGTCTTCGCCCCTTTCTCGGTGACCGCAATCAGCCCTTCCAGGTGTTCGGAAGCTACCAGGGCAACTTCTACGCGGCGATCATTTACGCGGTGAACAAGCTGTTGCATGGCGAGGAGCAGCCGACCGCGCCGCCGAGCAAGCAGGACGCCATCCCGCGATTTCGGGGTTTCATCATTCCGCCGATCGACACCGTTGTCGACTCCACGCATCGACGGCGGCGCCCATGACTCGGGATGGTGACAAGACTCGCGGGTCGTCTCCGGACAACGAGATTCTGACGATCGAAGAGGTCGCCGCCTATCTGCGGCTCACTCCACAGACCATCTACAAGTGGGCGCAGGAGAAGCGAATTCCGGCGGCGAAGCTGGGAAAGGAGTGGCGCTTTCGGAAGAGTATCGTCGATCGTTGGTTGGACGAGCAAATCCTGCGGAATCAATCCTAGGAAAGCAGATCCTTCGCGCCTGCGGCGCTCAGGATGACAGGCTCGCTTGCTACCTTCCTCACCCCCTGTCCCCCTCTCCCTTCAGGAGAGGGGGAACCGCGGGCGAACTGCGTTTCCCCTCTCCCGAAGGGAGAGGGGATCAAAGGGGTGAGGACCGAGCGCGCCGCAGGCGCGCGAGCGAAGGATCTGTTTCGCGAGCGAAGGATCTTATTGATCTACGACCCGTATTCCGGCCGGGGGCGAAAACGTGAGCTCGCGCCCCGGCACCCCGCCGTTCACCCGGATGTTCCGCAAGATTACCGTGCGCTCCTGGCCTGCGCTCTCCACGATGTCCACGCGGTGTACCAGGGCGTCCTCCCGACCCACCCAGATCGTCGCTTCGCTATAGGGTTGGTCGTACCCCTTCGGCACGAGCCTGATGACGTCGGCTGGCCCTCCCGGCCGCCCGCCGTCCGGGAGCGAGTCGGCCCGGACGTACTGCGCCGTGTAACGGGCGTGGTGCTCGGTGTGTACAACCAGAGAAAACGACCGTCGGCGACGATACGATCGCCCTTGGGCGCGGTGAAGCGCATGGAGAAGCGGCTGGGACGCATCTGGTACAGCCGGCCACGCGTCGTGTCGGGCGTGCCGATCATCGGATTCGTGATGATCTGTACGAAGTTGGCGGAGAGACTCGTGACCGTTTGGTAGGTCTGGCTCGCGCGGTCGAGGATGGGCCAAGGGTCGGCGGACTGGCGGACGGGCGGACCGGCGATCAGCGACATCACCGCGACGATCAGCATCTGTCCGCCCGTCCTGCCGTCCGCCCGTCCGCCGGGGTTCAAGCGCCCACCGGCGCCGGCTCCGCCACCCGCCGTCCGATCACCTCGGCGATCACGCGGACCTCGCGCATCAGCTGGGCGAACTGGTCGGGGAACAAGGTCTGTGCCCCGTCCGACAACGCCTGCTCGGGATTGGGGTGCACTTCGACCATGATGCCGTCCGCCCCCGCGGCGACCGCCGCGCGGGCCATCGGGATCACTTTGTCGCGGAGCCCCGTGCCGTGCGACGGATCCGCGATGATCGGCAAGTGCGACAGCTTGTGCACCACCGGAATGGCGGTGAGGTCGAACACGTTGCGCGTCGCGGTGTCGAACCCGCGGATGCCGCGCTCGCACAGGATAACGTCGTGGTTCCCTTCGGCGAGCACGTACTCCGCCGAGAGCAGGAGCTCCTCGATGGTCGCGGCCATCCCACGCTTCAGGAGCACGGGCTTCTTCGCCCGGCCCGCTGCTTTGAGGAGCGTCGAGTTCTGCATGTTGCGGGCGCCGATCTGGATGATGTCCGCGACCTCGGCCACGTAGCCGACCCCTTCGGGATCCATCGCTTCGGTGCAAATGAGGAGGCCGGTCTCCTCGCGCGCCTTGGCGAGCAGTTTGAGCCCGGGCCGACCCAGCCCCTGGAACGCGTAGGGGGAGGTGCGTGGCTTCCAGGCGCCTCCACGCAGGATCACGGCCCCCGCCTCCTTCACCAGGCGCGCCGCATCGATGATTTGCCGCTCGCTTTCGACCGAGCACGGCCCCGCGATGGTGACGACCTCGGTGCCGCCTACGGTAACGCCGCCGGGCAGCCGCACCACGGTGTTCTCGGCTTTCCACTCCCGGCTCACCTGCTTGTACGGCTTGGTGACGTGGATGACGTCCTGGACGCCGGGGAGGCCTTCCAGCCGCGACGCGTCGACCCGCCCGTCATTGCCGACCAGCCCGACGGCCGTGCGCTGCACACCCGGCATGGGCCGGGCCTTGTAGCCCATCTCCTCGATCACCGCGATGACGCGCCGGACCTCCGCCTCCGTCGCGCCGTGGCGCATCACGATCAGCACCGCTACGTCCCTCCGATGGTGAACCGGTCGCCGTCGCGGGCCGCCGTCACCCGCCCGGTGAACCGCGTTCCGGCCGC
>WNGI01006391.1_pt1 | contig 10697 bp, 16 predicted proteins | sample 5400621 | NCBI WGS metagenome assembly WNGI01 (sample SAMN13153374, study PRJNA577476) | soil metagenome | isolation source: 20 cm soil or saprolite under Garry oak tree replicate 1 | place: USA:California | collected 2016-06-15 | reverse complement strand
ACGCCTCAAGTGGTTCACGTTTCGCCATCCACGTGTCATGATCTTTCATTGTTCAAGGGTAAGGGTGTGTTGTGTGTTCGTCACCACTGTGCCGCTGATGCGTTTATTTAATTGTTTTTGCGAAAAGAGTTGCTCAAGGAGTATAGGCGGTTAGATGATGCGATTCCGATGCGACTGAATAGGACCAATGCCGCAATGCGCGACAGGCAAAGATCTGGAGACCAGGCACTCGCGGGAAATGTACAGGACGAGGCTTGCGCGTATTTATGGAGGGAGCTAGTTGGTTGAGCCATTATTTTTTCTGTTTACACTTTAGGTCTGACGCTGGCCAGCGAACTGGAAACGTCGCACTCAGCTCATCGAGTATTGCGTCGGAGTGGTTGATCAGTCAGTAAACGAGAAGAAGGGAAAAGAGAAGAACTTGGATCCATCGTCATGGAGAAAGCTGCAAGCTGAATTGTTTGCGGAAGAAGTCAAGGTGAGTTAAGATACCGGGCTTGTTCTTTGCGTCAGCTGAAGCGAGTGACAAGCGAAACCAAGTCCGCAATGAATTAACGGTAGAGTCGATAATAAGGCAGCGTTCGATAGATGGCAAGTTTATTGTCACGTCAACCTGCGTACGGTTACTAAGAGCAAAATAGCATTCCGAGCCCGGTGTCGATACTTTACACCACCAGGGTCAGATGAAGAGGCACGGAAGATGTGGGAGTCAGCGCTACAGTAGATTGGGATACAGGGTTGGACGATGGGCTGTCATTAATACGTACAACGGCGCGCCAACGGGTGACGCAATCACGCGTATATATTGCTTATCGGTTCCAGCTCACCCTGATCCACCATGGTTTCCTATCTTGTTACCCTCTCACTATCCTGCGCAGTCGCAGTTGCCTCAATCATATCCCCGCTCATTGTTCAAGACACCGTGCTGCACGGTTTCGATGCCGATACCAAGGTTCCCGTCGAACTGGGGGTAATGAGTCGCTGCCCCGACGCCCTTCTTTGTGAAACCGTGTTCAACGATGTACTTCATAAGGTCTCAGACAAAGTGGACCTATCTTTGCGTTATGTCGCGAAGTGTGTGGATATATGGACTTTCAATGTGTTCCTCTAACGTCGAGGATCTAGATTTGATACCTCGGAGCCTGTTTTCGGGGTCAAATGCTTACACGGGCCCCAAGAATGTGCAGGGAACGTGCAGCAACTTTGCGTTGCCAAGTATTCACCCTCCAACTGGTGGGAGTTTGTGCTTTGTCAGAACTATCACGGGAAGCAGAAGATTGGCCAGCCAGAACTTGCTGTGAAATGCGCCGCTGCGATCAATATTGGTTGGGAAGATAGCAAAGTCGGCGAGTGTGCCGGGCGAGATGGCAACGGAGAAGGGGCAGAGGGCGTCAAACTGTTGCAGGAAAGTGTAGCGGTGGCCGACAAGGCCAACATAACGTAAGCTACCTCCGATTCTAATAAACGAAAAGCTCAAGTTCAACATAAAGAAAAAGCTGTACCATTGTCATAAACGGCGAAAAGGTATGCATACATGATGGCACGTGGAAAGAGTGTGAGGTGAGCCCAGCCTCGTGCGGTACCTGCGCTAGCTGATAGTACTTTCCAGAATGGACACACAGTTCGAGATTTCGTCCGGCAGATTAACAACGCATATGAACTTTTGAACAGGGATCAAGATTAGGTCGCGAGGAAAGATATTATATTGGGCTTTTTTTTCGTGAATAAGTTATGGTTTCTTTCTCAGTGGTCATACACGCATGCCAGAAACTAACTATAAGCCTCCTTCAATGATCATAACACGTGGAACTAGGTTCGTTAAACATTTACAATGACAAGTCGAGGAGACTTACTTTTCAGTAAGTTGGGATGCGTGAGGACCCATTTTTCGTTCCGAAACAATTGACAACCGACCCGAAGTCCGACAATGAACTCACGTTAACTGTGGAGTCGATAATAAGGTTCCGTTAATAGATGGCAGGTGTCCACACGTGGACGTATGAATGACCAAAGTCAGTCAACGGTCACCAAAAGCGAACCCGCGCCATTACTTTAAGAGGACCAGAATATGTATAACATGTAGCAATCGGTCCGACATAGATAAGAACTGGCAGGGAAGAGCGGGGATGAGCTCTGTATATCACTACACGTGACGCGCGAATAATGCGATCTGCAAGTCCAATGTTATAACCATCAACGGGGACCATCGGGGTTACGCGAATTATGCTAATAGCAATGATAGGTATAAGGAGGCCGCCTCTTATCGGTTCCAGCTCTCCCCCACTCCACCATGGTTCGCTATCTCACTGCCCTCTCACTGTCTGCAGTCGCAGTTGCCTCAATTATACCCGACCTCACCCTTCAAGACAATGCGCTGCACGGTTTCGACATTGATATCAAGGTTCCCGTCGAATTGGGGGTAATGAGCCGCAGCCCGGATGCCCTGCTCTGTGAAAACATATTCGACCATGTACTTCAATGGGTCTCGCGCAAAGTGGACTTTACTTTGCGTTACATCGCGGAGTGTGTAGTTGCACGGGCTTACAATGTCATGTGCCTCTAACGTCGAGCACCTAGGCCCGATGCTTCAGAACCCGTCTTCGGGGTCAAATGTGCTCACGGAGCCCAAGAATGTGCAGGAAACGTGCAGCAACTTTGCGTTGCCAAGTATGCACCTTCCCGCTGGTGGGAGTTCGTACGTTGTCAAAACTTTGAGGGGAAAGACAAAATTGGGCAGCCAGCCCTCGCCGTGAAATGCGCTGATGTTATCAATATTGATTGGAACGAAAGCAAAATCGGCGAGTGCGCCGGGCGCGACGGCAGCGGAGAAGGGGCAGAGGGCATTCAACTGTTACAAGAAAGTGTCGCTTTGAGCGCCAGGGACGATATAACGTAAGTTTATCTGTGATAAACGGAATCATTAATCCTCAATTCCACAAAGCGAGAGCTGCACCGTACTAATAGAAGCCCAAAAAGTGTGCGTTCACGATGGCTTATGGAAAGAGTGCGAGGTGAGCTTTTTCTTTCGTGCGTTACTGGCACCAGCTAATACAGATATCCAGAACGGCCACTCTGTTCCTGCTTTCGTCCGACAGATTGACCACGCATATCACATTCTGAACAATTAAAATGTAGGAGATGATAAAATGACTTTTTCATGGATGATTTATGCGCTTCCTTTTCACTGTCTTGTTGTATACGTACGCGATAATATAGCATATAATGTGCTCTGTCTCGATAATTCGCTAGTCGAACGAGCCAGTTGTAGAAGGGATTGAGGTAAAAGCAAATAGTATGCACGAATACCAACTATTAGCCTCCTAGCAGGAGCTCGTATATGATGACAATTATGTTGATAATAATAAGTGGAACTGTCATTTTGGTTGAGGATTTCTGACGATAAGTCGAGGAGACGTGAGACGTACTTCTCATTAATGTCCTCACAGCACTAATGAGGTCTATTAGTCGAGCCTTAATCCCAACATCTTGCGTGGCTCCGTAACCGCTTTGATCGTACGCTTGGTATACAGAATTTGTGTCCCGCGGTTGCTGTGGTGTAGAGAGCCAACCAACTGCAGCAGATTGAGATTTTGCTGTTTGAAGGTGAAATGACTTACTCCGCGCGAGGAAGCGTTCTTCGTTTAAAACGGCAATAGAGTTGATAAGGAGTAGGGCAACCTTGAGTATTGCGCCGAGCATGCTGAAGGTATGCTTAGCGGGCTCGCCGTCTGCTGCCCGACAGACGTGTTATGTGAACGTGTATCAAGCTATACTGATGCCAAAAACAGTAAATATATGTGACGTACTGTCACGCGAGCGACTTTCTCAAACGATGCAAAGCAGCATCCGACATGGTAGACATACACTACGTTGTGTCTTTCGAAACTCACTGTTTTGACAGGTCTCTTGACGCAGTCTTTTAGGCTGCACCAGCGGCCCAACACGCTTGGGATACTGGAATGTCGTCGATAGTGCGTCACACGTATTTTGCAAACTCTGTCTTGTTGACAGCTTCATTGCTAGTGCCAGTTATCTGAATCCGCTAACCTGGGTCAAGGAGAAGCTTGCACCGGGTCAAAAAGAACAACAGTCAAAGGAGGAGAAAGACGCGGCGAAGAAAAAAGCAGCGGCAGGAGGCCAAACCAGCATATTCGATTCCGTCGCTTCGACGGCGCGAGAAGTATCCAAGAGGGTTGATGCTGACGAGCTCAAGAAGCCAAGAAAACCAAAGGCGACAACGGTACGATTTGGCTCTACAATTCTTTTTGGTTCTGAAGAGGATTGTAGCATAAATACTCGACTTCGCGTTTCAACATTTCTCACCGCAAACTGAACATGCTTGGGAGACAAATTTCAGGGAAGCCGGTAGATTATGCGATCCTCCAAATGCAGTTCAGTGAGAAGCGCGCAAGTTCGCGAGTGTTGAACATGCTGGCTACAGCACGAGACCATGCGGTGCGGTACAAGAAGTTGACTGAATCGAAACTTATCGTGGGTATGTACGAGGAGATTGGTGGATAGTGCACGAATAACGTGTTTGTACAGGCGAAGCATGGGTAACGAAAGGAGCGAAGCGGAGCAAAAAGTTGGAACCTCGGGGGCGGGGACACTACGGGATTCGGGTCCGGCCAACTGCGCGGATGCATGTTGTGTTGAAGGAAGGGAAGACTTTGGAGGAAAAGAAAGAAGAGGAGAAGAAACGGCGGCTAAAGAAGATCGTGTCCGCGTCGCTCGTGCGCGAAGACAAGCCCATCCGCGTCCCCGGCACTGGCGGTGGCTGGGCATGGTGATCCATATATGTACTAGTCCATATTTAGAAATCCACACGTCGCGTCTTTAAGTTGTCCACGTCGTTGAGCGCAGTCATGGCTCTTCCCCTGTTGTTCCTTGTCTACCTCGCCTCCATTGTCGCCGCCGCTTCCTTTGAAAACTCCGCTATAGTACGCACATTTGAACTTGGTGGTTCGGTCGTGCAGGTCACAACAACATATGCAATCAAGGCGCTGGAGCCAGGTGCAAAGACGTACACCATTGCTCTCAACGCTGAGGAAAGACAAAAGACAAGCTGGATTGAAGTCAAAATAAAGGGGAAAGGGGACAAGCTCCCCATTCAGGAGAGCTCACTGGACCCTAGCTCGTGCGTTATGCTTTATGTTCAGCGCTCATCATATAACCTTGCGCTAGGCCATACCATCTCATAGATGTCAAGCTTCCCAAGGCCCTGGTCGTGAATGGGACAGTCAACATCGTTTTGGAGACATTACAGACACGCGCGACAAAGCCCTGGCCAGCAAAGGTTGCGCAAGCTGATGAGCAAGCATTGAAGTTTTCCACGAACCTCTTTGTCGTCAGTCCCTACTCCACTGCAGTGCAACGCACTAAGCTTCGGTAGGTGTAAGATGACTAGTCTTTGGCTCTGACTGAGACGTAGTCTTCAGGACTTTGGCGCCGCAAATCATTTCATTCACAGAGCCGAAGAATGTGGCACAATTCACGCACGACTCCCCGGCTACAAAATCAGGTGCAACTATTACCTATGGTCCCTACAACAATATCCCCCCTTCGGCAAACCAGGAGTTCTTTTCGTCACATCAGCAACCCGTTACGGTTCATTACAAGCATGGTCAGCCGGTTATAGAACTTCTCTCATACAATCGTGCCTTGGAAATTAGTCACTGGGGAGCAAATTTGAATACGGAGGACAAGATTCATCTCTACAATGGAGGACCTCTGTGAGTGCCGTTTACTTTTTTCAATCCACAGGCTACTGAACAAATAACCCAAGACTGAAAGGCCATTTCTCGCGTATGGAACACCAGTTGCAAGCCTTTCACAATAAGCTCGCACCTCATCTCCTGCCTGGTATGAATTTAGATCTTCCTCCCGGCGTTTCAAACGTATATTACTACGACACCATCGGCAACGTGTCCACGTCTAAACTGCGGGCGGCCCCTTCTGTACCAAAAGGCCAGCCAATAAGGCAGTACAGTGCTCTGGACTTGCGCCCCCGTTATCCTATCATGGGCGGCTGGAACTACAGCTTCACTCTTGGCTGGGACACCCCATTGGCAGATTCTGTTGGGTGGGACGCCAAGAGTGGTAAGTACGTTGCTGAACTACCGATAATGACAATCTTCCCGGGCGCAGTCATGTACGACGCGGAGATTAGCGTTATTTTGCCAGAGGGCGCAACGTACGTGATTTGTCACTTTGAAGTCATTCTTAAGACTCATCAACCATCAGAGACATTGAATTCTTCCCTCCATATCCTGCAATCGAAACTCAGATTTCGAATCACGTCACTTATCTTGATACCACTGGAAGGCCGAAATTGACTTTTGTGTACAAAAACTTGACGCCGAAACATGCTGCCAATATCTACGTGAGTTCGGTGATAACATCGCTTGCCGAATGTTTTGTTGACCGATTGTTTCAGGTTACATACAAAGTATCGACGTTGGCTCACTTGAAGAAGCCAGTAGCTGTGGCAGTGGGATTCCTCAGCTTATTTGGTATTACGATGCTCGTGAAACGTATAGAGTGGGCGATTCATTCCAAGAAAAAGACGCAGTAGCCTGTACACTGTTGATACATATAGGGTACATATAATACAGCATATCCGGTCATGCACTAAGAACGCCTCTGAAAACTGTGGAACGTTAACGAGTTGCATTGGGTAGGTGGAGGCCTGTGACGGCATTGAATAACTGCAGTCAGCATTAGCTGTCAACACATACGGCATAGTGTACAAGAAAATGCCCGTCTTTCCATGTGGCATCGGACACATGAAGAACATTTGCCACTCGGCGCCATGGTCATAATGCAGCATTGTGCCCCACCACGTCCATGTTCCTTGCGTTGCGCCGAACTCCTTCGTTCCAACTACCAACTGTAAAGGAAATCCAGGTATATCCGTAGCATTCAAAAAGTTGACGGGCCATATCGCAGATTCGTTGCGATATACCCAGAGGCGGCTTTTGTGGACGTAGAAAGCTGCGTGATCAGAAGAAGTAGGAGAGAGGGCGGTCAGGTTTCCGGGGTGGGCTTGGAAACAAGCTTAGAGGCTCGGATGGAGATTGGAGAAACGAGTTACCTGGGTCGTGTAGCGTGAGGGCGAGCGTTGAAATCGAGCGCTCGCGTCGGGCGAAGGCGTGAATTTGGGAAGCTTCTGGGGCGAGGGAATAAATCGTAGCGCGGTTGCCGAAGTCGTTGAATGTGGGTAGTGCTAATGTAGAGTACAGAAGAGTGAGGATAACTAGGAATATGAACATGGCGAAAGGCGTGTGCATGGGTGGCCTGAAATAGCAGCACCAAGTCACAATTGTCGATCACGCTCACGCGTGGCACGGGTATGTTTTTGCTATCCCGTCATCCAAATACGCGCCACGCCCTTGCCCGCTTCTGCGCACCCCAATTCTCCACGACTGTACCAAGTACGTTTTTAACTATCCTATGGTAAAAACTTTGCTAACGAGGCACCAGCTCGAGCCACAAAACAGCTAAAGGTCGAAACTCTTGCCGAAGATGAGCCGCGCCTTCCTCGTTACCTCAGAAGACAGCTTGTCTTTGAACAGACGGAAGCTCCCGCAAAAGATGGAACCAAAACGTATCGCTCAAAACATTTTGATCCCTCCAAGGGCCACAAGCCCAAAACAGAGATGAAGCTGCTGGAACCCCATACTCTCTCTGCACGACTCAAGAAACTATGCAGCAAGAATCAAATAGACACTGCCGTTTCGATGCTAAAAAACTCCCCGCTCGACGCACAAAATACACCGGTATGGAATACGCTCATTTGGGAAGCCATGAAGGCCAAGCGATTCAAGGTTGCGTATGAATTGTACATCGACGTGAGTTCAACGATTCCCTCTGTTATTTTGCATCTCTTAAACGCGCGCAGATGAAACGTCGAGGTCACAGTCCTACGACTCGGACATTTCAGACTATGTTCAGTGGCCTGTCGCGTATAGAAAACTGGTCTACTCATACAAAACAGTTGGCCAACGCTCGCTCGCTTTATGAAGCATTCCAGAAATATATTTTGGCCATAAAAAAAACAGATCCTGATAGTTCTGACCTTTCAATTGCTCCCTTGGCCGCTTATATCAAAATTCTCGGAAATGCAGGTTGTTTTCAAGACATTTTCGACGTGTATTACGCTATGGACGCCCAAGGACCACTTGCACCAGACCAACTTATCTTTACCGCCATCTTCCAGGCGCTTACACCAAGGGTTGAAACTATTGGTGACCAGCCCGTCCCATACTTGAAAAATGCGGCTGACGCCAAACTACTATGGAACCAAATGCTCAAAACGTCACGTAAATCCCCCGGTTTCCCAATCGACTCATTCATTGCCTCTGCTGCCATCACTGCTTTGACGCGTGGATGCACGTCTGAGCAGTCGCTCGCTTTCGAAATCACGCGGGACTACTTTGGACTGTGCTCGGTCGGGGACCCCACGCCGAAGGATATCATCCCTTTACAAGCTCCGTCACTCAGCGCGGTTCTGCGGCTATGTAATTACGTACGGAAACATGATCTATGCCTGGATTTCTTACAACAGGTCAAGCGACGACCGGAAGACATTGGCGGTCCCTCCATTCTGGATCGTGGACACATGGAGGAGGTCCTCAGGGCCCATCTTGCACTATCAAGCGAAAACCCAAAATATGATGGTGGAGACCAAGCTTTGCGCACGATCGAGTGGATGCTTCGTCAAGAAATCTTGGGGAACAATGGTCCAGGAATCCGACCCACGTATTCAACTTACAGTCTTGTCATGACCGCTTGCTGGCGCTCTGCTGATTGGGCGTCGGCTGCAAGGACGTTCGACCTCATGACTGGTTATCACGTCCATGACTTCATGGACGGCGCTGTCGCAGAGGTTCCTCGGCAGGACAAACGTTCACCTGATCGATATGTCCCTGTTACACCCGAAATTGCATCCTCCATGATTCGTGCAGCCCTCAATAGCGGCAATCGCGCTAACATGCGTCAATGCTTGCGCATTGTCTCTCACCTTGGCTTGGATGAGATTGTCGGCCGCCGTGTGGATGACATTGAATCAAATAAAGCTACCAAGAACAGAGCTTTCTTTATATCCAAATTGAACTCGGCTATTCTTGGAATTGTAGAGCGTGTCAGAACAGACAGGGATTCTCCTGAAGAAGCCGAGAAATGGAATCGGCTCTCTTCACGTGCGAAACAGCTTGAAGGCATGTCCCAAGCCGGGGGTACTGGGTCGGGCTTTATTCCTACAGAGAAAAAGGTGCTGCGGAGTAAAGTAGCTGCACTATCGTAAGGTGGCCTCCGCGAAGAGGCTTAATTTACATTACCAAACAGCATTCCCTCAAGTCCACGTAATTGACAGCAGATACAATACTCATAGCCTGGATATATCGATATATAGTCCCCGGAATATAAACCTAGAAAGCATTCAAGCATAGGACTTGGGTCTATCCATGGAGCCCCCAGGACCATCGTCAAACTTGCGAAATGCAGGTGAGGGCGGCGCCCAAAGGGTGTCTTCCGTTAGGGCCATCGATACTGGTTCGTATCGGTGCGCTTGTTGCGCAGCATCAACTCCAGCAATGTAGCTATTCACGGGGTTCATAGGCATCGGACTCTGCCTGCCCCTATTCTGTCGGGCGCGAGGATTATTCTTCCTACGACGGCGCCTACACAGGTAGACAACGCCTCCGATTATTAGCGCGACCAAGACCAAGGCGTTGAATGCAACGACAGCCAACATAACGGGGACCAACTTGCTGATGGTCTCGAGAGAGTTAGTAACATCCTGTGATAGTGCATATACTGGCTGAATTGCCGTTCCCGAGAGACCAACGTAGGTGATATTAGTGTTGGGTGATCCTCCCCGTTCGCTGTGAAATTCCACGGACGCCTGATCTGGGCTAATTATCGAAAGCAACTGCATGTGCGGATTGCCCATGGCGCCTGTTGAGTCGAAGTCGCCGAAATCGTAAATTGCGTAGACGGATCGTAAGAAATTGTCGCCAATCAAAAAGTCACTAGAACACAAGGATTAGTTGAACTATCGAGAGAGGGTTAAACGGCTTACAATTGGCCTGTTTCGGTGGAGAATGAGCCAGGCATAAATGATCCGACGCACATCGAAGTATCTCCGGGCACAGAAATGCTAACATCGAGTGGATTGAGGGGAAATATTTGACCACTTTTCTGAAAAGTTAGATCATCAGGTAGTATAAGGTATAGCTAATATTACCCGAATTGCAAAGCCATGTCAATCTCGTATGAGCAGGGCACGACCCATTGGCCCAATTCATTGCTGAATTCCGCGCTGGTCACATTGCTATATATCGCATCTACTAACTCTTTAGGTCCATAGCTGTCAAAGTGGTGAGTGAAAATAGCAAAGATTTCAACACGACACATACGTATATGATGAACCACTATCTAACAGCACGACAGCTTTGTTGGTTGGCGCATCAGGGACAGATGTTGATGGCACAATGATATTGCCCCCAACTATGATTGCGTCTAAGAGGATTGTCCACCTGCTCGGTGATTCAACGGGCCAAGTTGGTATTGCGGTTTGATTGGTTATCTCCTCGTATCCGACCTCGTATTTACCTTGGGAACACAAGAATTCGACTGTGAGTTGCAAGCCAAAAAAAAAAAAAAAAGGCTCACCTATCGAAAAGCTGGCTTGCTGA
>WNGI01016143.1_pt1 | contig 10698 bp, 13 predicted proteins | sample 5400621 | NCBI WGS metagenome assembly WNGI01 (sample SAMN13153374, study PRJNA577476) | soil metagenome | isolation source: 20 cm soil or saprolite under Garry oak tree replicate 1 | place: USA:California | collected 2016-06-15 | reverse complement strand
GACGAGGCGGCCGAACGCAAGCTCTCGGGCCTCGCGATCGACCGATCGGAGAACCGCCGATGGATGGATGGTGGCAATGACGAAGGGAGCCAGCTCGGACTCGATGGGCGCTGCTGGGCCCGAGACCCGAACCTCGGGGCCGATCATCGATTTTGCGGCTGTGGCGCCCAGGAGGACCAGGGCAGCCGGACGCACGAGGCCGAGCTCCGCATCGAGCCACGGCCTGCAGGCCTTGATCTCCCTGGCATTCGGGCGTTCATGCAGGCGTCGCTTGCCCGACGGACGCCACTTGAAGTGCTTGACGACGTTGGTGATGAAGGCACCTTCGCGATCGATTCCCGCCTCGTCGAGCGCCTTGTCTAGGATCTTGCCGGCCGGGCCAACGAATGGGTGCCCGGCCAGGTCTTCCTGGTCGCCTGGCTGTTCGCCGGCGAGCATGACCCTGGCATCCTGACCGCCCTCGCCGAACACCGTCTGCGTCGCGCGCTCCCACAGGTCACAGCCTCGACATCCTGCGGCGAGCGATCGGAGCTCTGGCAGATTGCCACCTCGGGCGGCGACCTCGCGCCCGATCTCGGGCAGGTGCGTGGGATCGCGAGCAGCGTCCGTCGTGGCCGGTGGATTGGGCACGCTCTCGAGTCTCGGGAGCACCGCGCACACAGATACCTGCAGTTCGCGGGGAGCCCTTGCAAGGCCATGGCATAGACCCGTGCCGGCAAAGTCCTGTTAATGGTGCGTCGACGCACCGGTTTCTGGTGGCTCTCGATCAGCGAGACTTGCGGCCTGACACCTTGGGCGGCAGGGAGCGGACGTGGGCGAGGGAGCGCTCGATCCATGGCCGCAGCTCGGACTCACCCGCGTCCACCATGGCATCGGGGAATGCGAGGTATCCCGTCATCGGCCGACCTGCCATCGGCTCGAACGGCCGTCCACCGGCCGACGCCAGCTCGTCGAGAGCGTCGGGCGGAAGGCGGACCACCCAGTTCGCCTGGTGCAGACCGGTGACCATGTAGCCGTTCGCGAAGGCCGCCGGATAGCCAAACATCTGGCGCCGCTCGACTCCCGGAATTCCGCTCATGACCGCTCCGAACTGTTCCACGAGCTCGGGCGAGGACTTGTGGAAACTCGGGCCTGCGTGGGGCCGTTCGGGGTCGGGCGGCATGTCCATGATGGTAGCGCGCGATGATCGCGTCCTCCCCAATCCGGCTCCCGAGCGGGACCATGAGGCCCGACCGCCGTGGTCCATCTGGGGGATGCGAGTGGATTCCCGGCCGCCGATACTCGGTTGACCGGCCGTCCATAGGAGGACCGACAACCCGAAGACGCCGCTCGTCGGCACAGTCCTTGTCGATCATGCCCCCTGAGTTTTGGGGCAACTTTCGTTCGGCAGCGCGGGCTTCCTCACGCCCGCTGCGCGCAGCCGCGCGCCCCCCAAGCGGTCGTCCGCGACAGACGCCGGCCTCGTGAACTCATCGGCTGCGACATTAGGCCAAAGCGCACGTCACCACGCGCGCGAGGCGCTCTGGTAAATCGGAGGCAAGAGATTTGGGTTTCTTCGACACTGGCCCGTCAGCGTCCTACCGCCGCGTCCTGGTCTTTGCCCTTGGGCTCGGCCTGACCGCCGCGCTGGCATTCTCGAGTGTCGCCTCGGCCGGGCAGACATCGACCGGCAGCACTGCCGCTGCCGCGACCGCAACGACTATCTACCGACCCTACTATTCGGTCGAGGTCTACTACCTGAGGCTGCTGAACTGCACGCGGACGGGTGGATGGGTCACCTCCGGCGGCTCGTGCCTGGGCTACGGCAGTGGACGCTACAGCAAGTACGTGGCGCCGCTCCCGCTCAGCTCTCGGATTTCCGATTACGTGTCGCGGCCATACGCTCGAATGCTTGCCGTCAAGAACCTGTGCGGCCACTACTCGGACGGCGATCCCGGCTATCGCCTGCGCCGCGCCGGGCTGGCCTACTCGGCCTATGGCGAGAATCTCGGCTGCCGGAACGTGAGCCCGTACGCCTCCGTGCTCGGCTCCCACCTCTTCTTCCAGTCGGAGAGGTCGTACAACGGTTGGCACTGGCGGAACATGAAGAATCCGCTGTTCAGGCTAGTCGGCATCGGCGTCTGGGCCTACGGTGGCCGAACGCGCCTTCTCGTCGACTTCTATCGACCGGCCTGACCGGCGCATCACGCTGGCCTGACGCCGGAAGCCGCACGGGGCCGCGGAGCAATCCGCGGCCCCGTTCTTGATTCCGCTCAGACCGCAGGGCTGCCTGCGCCCTTGGGGTCGTACCGGTCCTGGCTCTCGTGAGCCTTGCGCTCGATACGGGCGATCCGCCCCACCAGACCCGCTCGGACATCGGGCCAGTCGTCATCCGTGATGCTGTAGTACGCGGAGTGCCGGAGCCGGCCTGTCTCGGTCACCATGTGATTGCGGAAGATGCCTTCGAAGGTCGCACCGATGGCCAGCAGCGCATTGCGTGACGCGTCGTTGAGCGAGTCGGTCTTGAACTCCACGCGATGGCAGTGCCACGTGCCGAACGCGTGGTCGAGCATCAGCAGCTTTGCCTCCGAGTTGACCGTGGAGCGCTGCCAGGGGACGGCGACCCACGTCCAACCGATCTCGACCCGACGGTCCGCCTCGGAGATATTGGCAAAGCGCGTACTCCCTATCACCCGTCCAGTCGAACGTTCGACCGTCGCGAACGGGAGGACGGTCCGGGCTGCCAGCCCATCGAGAGCGGTCTGCACATAAGCCGCGAGGTCTTCGCCCGTCCGAATGGGCCACGGGATCCAGCGCCACAGGCGTTCGTCGAGACCGACCGCGGCCAGCGGCGCGAGATGGTCCGGTGAAAGCGGCTCGAGCCGGACGATATCGCCCTCGAGCGTCACCGGCCAGACAGCCAGGGGAGGCGTCGCGAAGTCGTGCTCCGCCACGGCCTCAGATCGCCTCGATGCGCCGGCCTGCCAGCCGCGGGCCGAACCGGGGAGCGGAAATACCCGACGCCTCGAGCAGTCGGATGACCCTCCCGCGCTGTCCGCGGTAGGGCTCGAGGAGCTCGAGCATCCGCTCGTCTGTTCCACGTGGCTCGCCCGCGAGCGCCCAGGCCACCAGATTGGGGATGTGGAAGTCACCGACGCTGACCGCATCGGGATCGCCCAACGCGCGAAAGGCGACCTCCGCGGCCGTCCACGCGCCGACCCCCGGAATGGCCCGCAAGCGGCGGTAGGCGGCGTCCAGCGGATGGTCGATGAGCTCCTCCAGCCGGCGCGCGTGTGAGGCGGCGGTCCGGATGACGTCGGCGCGCCGGCGCTCGAGACCCAGCGGGTGGAGGGCGTGGTATGGGATCAGGGCAAGAACCTCTGAGCGAGGCGGCATGGCCAGCCGCAGCGCCGCGATCTCGGCAGGCGGCCCGGGAGGAGTCTCGCCATAGGTCCGCACGAGTCGGCGGAAGGATCGGTGGGCCTCTTCGCCCGTGACCTTCTGCTCGAGGATGGCCGGCACGAGCGCCTCCACGACGGCGTTCGTGCGGCTGATCCGAAGCCCCGGCAGGCGCCGGGTGAGCTCTCGCAGTAGCCGGTCGCGCGGCTCGAAGGGCGACGGATCGTCGCTCTCACCGATCAGGTCGGCGCTCCTCTCGATTGCCCACTCCGCGCCTGATCCCCAGGCACTGACCCGAACCGCGGTCGAACCCTCGCGCCGGAGGCGGATGGTTGCAGGTCCGTCCGGAGTGTGCGTGGCGCGCCAGATTCCGGTCGGCGCAAAGCGCATCGTCGGGTCGCCGGAGCCGTGGAGGTGAGGTGCCAGGGTGGCTCGGAGGTCGATCGGTGCGGGGGGTCGGAGCGTCCGTTCGAGCATCGAGCCGAAGTGTGGCATCTGCTGTGACGGCGCGCCCGGCAGGACAGGGCCTATGACATGGCGAAGGGCGATCGCCCTTCGGCGATCGCCCTTCCTTTGATCCAGCGGGGCTTGCGTCCCGCTAGATCCTCCAGCGCTGGCCCGCCTCGACGACGAGGGCGCAACTGGCCACCGTGAACAATGCGAAGAGAATCCGGTAGGCCTGAGCCCTGACGATGGTTTTCATCGTCAGTACCAATCCCACTTGATCCCAGCGCCGACGGTCAGTGCCATCGCCCCGAGGAGAATCAGGGTCCAGGTGAGGTAAGCCAGCATCGCTTTCACGTTTGCCAGCATCGCCTTCACGTCATCACCTCTGTCTCGAGCGACCTTCATCGCCGAGACCGGCGGCCGGGCGGTCTCCCCAACGGTTTCGGGAGATCCCTGGCTTTGCGTCCCCGCCTCGCGACGGGTTTGCCCTGGACGGTCTGGTAGACGAGAGACGTCCTTCGTCTCTGGGCCGCACGCTAGGCCGTGACGTCCCGCCATCCGATCCCCCATCGGTACTAGTCACGGTCCGCGTTGGTGGGAGTTGCGGCCGTGCACCCGGACCCGGCTCAGTAGGCGACGGCGACCCGGTCCCGGCCGGCCAGCTTCGCGCGACGCAGGCCCTCGTCGGCCAGCGCGATCAGCTCGGTCACGTTCGTCATCGCGGGCGGCATGACGGCGCAGCCCGCGGAGACGGTCACCCTCACTCCGCCGCCCGACTCGGAAGCCGATTGCTGTGACATGGCCAGCCTGATGGCATCGGCGGCGGCCACGGCGTCGGGCAGGTCCCGGCCTTTCAGGAGGACCAGAAATTCCTCGCCACCGTAGCGTGCCGCCAGGCCCGCCGTATCCACGTGACCATCGAGAATGCGACCGAAGAGGCGGAGGATCTCGTCGCCGTTCAGGTGGCCGTGCTCCTTGTTGTACCGCCCGAAATGGTCGAGGTCGAACAGGATTGCAGCCATCGGGCGCCGATCCTCGAACCCCTCATCGGCGCGGGATCCGGTCATCCTCTCGATCGCCGAGTGGAGGTGCCGCCGGTTGTACAGGCCTGTCAGCGGATCGTGGACCGATGCGTCGACGGCCAGCGCGTGCTCCTGGACGTTACCGAGGGCCTGCCCGAGCTGGACCGCGATGAGGGCAAGGCACTCGAGCTCGACGACGTCGAAGGCACGTGAGCCCGAGAGGCGCCCCACGACGAGGGCTCCCAGGACACGATCGCGATGGAAGATGGGCACCGCTGCCCGAAGAGGTTGAAGCGGCAGCGAACGCCGCTTTCGCTGGACGTTGTCCGGCTCCGTCGTCGGCTCGACGACCAGTCGTCCTTCGCGAATGGCGCGCTCGGCGACCCGCGGGTCGGGCAGAACCGACGCGCCAATGCTTCGCGACGACTGCGCTTCCATGGCCAGGACGTGCTGCGTGCCAGTAGCCGGGTCGATCGTGACGAGCATGGCGACTTCGCTGGGCAGCGCCAGGCGGGTCGCCTTCACGGCGGTTCTGGCAAGCTCCTCCGGCTCGAGGGTCTGATGGACTTCGCCCGCGAATCGCGCCACGCGCTGGTACAGCGTTGCGCGGGCCGCCGTCCGCTCGTGGATGACGGCGAGGCGGGCAATCTCGATCACCACGCCGAAGAGCAACGCCGCTGCCAACAAGTCCATCGTGTCGCGGACTCGAGGAACGAAGACGATGGTGGCAGCAACGAGCACGGCGCCGCCGGCTATCGCCGCCCGCAGACGTGGAAGGGCGGCAGTCAGGCGCTGGCCATCGCTCGTGCCGAGGAGGCGTTTCAGGCCCCGAGGCAGGACGTCGACACCCGCTGCCGGAATGAAGACGGGCCCCGAAACCGAGCGCTGACTCACGTCAGGCGCTCTCCGCTTCTGGCGCAGCGACCGTCGGAGCAACGGGGGCCCGCATCGCGGCGACGATGACGACCACCACCCCCAGCCCGATCAGGACGTCCCCGACGCTGAAGACATTCGCGAACGGCATTCCCGCGGGCATCGCGAAGATGTCGGTCAATGGGGCCAGCGCCGGCTGGGTGAGCAGGCGGCTGTTGGAATACCCCGCCGCGGCGTTGGCGTGGCCACCGAGGGCGGCTGCGCTGACCGGCATGAAGCCCCCGTTGGCAACGATCGCCAACAGGTTGCTGCCGGCACCGAGTGCCACCAGCGGAATCCCTCGGGTCCGCCAATTGCGCAGGATCGCGCCTAGGGCGATTCCCGTTGAGAGGACGTAGAGGGGCGGTCCGGCTGGCCCGATCCGTTCGCTAACGGGTCCCGAGAACAGGATGATCTGGACCAGCAGCGCCGCGAGCAGCACCGGAGCCCAGCGGAACTCCAGGCTCGCCAGACCCTCAAGCCGCCCCCGCAGCAAGAGTCCGGCGGCGATGCCGATCGCCAGTGCATACAGGATGAACATGCTTCCTCCGAGTCCCCGCTGCCGGCTCAGGCCGGCGCGTGAGCCTCCGTGAGCTCCTCGTGACCGCGCGCTCGGTCGTGCCCAGCGTGACCAGGCAGCCGGCCGGTACGCACCAGTCCGATGAAAACCGGGACGATCTCGGGATCCCACTATGTGCCGGCGCCGTCGGCCAGGATCGCGATCGCCTCGGCAACACTCATGGCCGGCCGGTATGGTCGATCCTCGGTCATCGCGTCGAACGCGTCGGCGATAGCGACGACGCGCGCTCCGAGGGGGATCTCCTCGCCCCTCAGTCCGTTGGGATAGCCACCCCCATCCCAACGCTCGTGATGGTGCAGGACGATGTTCGCTCCGCCGCGGAAGAGCTGGAAGTGGTTGAGAATGCCCGCCCCGATCTCCGTGTGGAGCCACATCAGAGTGCGATCTCCCTCGTCGAGAGGCCCCGGCTTGAGGAGGACTCGGTCCGGGACCCCGACCTTGCCCAGGTCGTGGACGGCCGCCGCCTGGGTGATGAGCTCGACGAGGTCGTCCGGCAGGCCGAGCTCCTGCCCGAACAGGCGGGCATAGGCCGACACACGCTCCGAGTGATGGTACGTGGTGGGATCCCGGTCATCGATGCTCTTGGCCAGCGAGCGAAGCGCGCCGCGCGTCTCGTTCTCGAGCTGGCGGATATCGCGCTGGTTTCGGCGAGCGCCGTACTCCGCGTGTTGGCTCGCAGCAGGAAGCCGACCGATCGACCCGTGGCGAGGGCGATGACCGTGCTCACCAGAAGGGTGCTGAGTACGTAGTAGCCCACTGAGGCCAATCCGAACGTTGCGGCCACGCGAATGTGGTCATGGGCGTGGATCGCCTCCGGCGGCGAGCCGATGATGCCTACAGCGGCGGAGACGACCGAGGTGGTCAGCACATACGTCCCGGTGTTGAAGATCACCTTGATGACGGGCCGGCGGCGCACGACCTCTTCGACCAGGACCGACAGGCCGACTCCGACGGCGGCCATGGGCGCGGGGACCAGCAGGATGGTCGCAACCTGGCTGATGGTGGCGACCGACAGGTCGCCGTCGAAGGGAAGGTCGACCGAAACAAACTCGAGCACGATCGACACGATGGTCAATACGACAAAGGCCTGGACCCAACTGTCATTCGGTGCATGCCAGGTGGGCGGGGCGGCCAGCGTCGCCGCCGCGGCGATCGCGACCAGCGCGATGAATTGCTGGGCGGTGACCTGCGGGGCGAACCGCGGGCGGCGTGATTCGAGCCACTTGGTCTGCAGCGCGGAGTGTACAGAGGCGGTTCGTTCGGTCATCCAGGTCTCGCGATGGGTCTCGGGCATCAGCGGGTGGGCCGCTCCCCCGAAGCGGCTTCACCGAGTTGTACGCGCCCGACGGTCCTGGAGACATGCCCCGATAGTCCCATCGACCACGATGAGGTCGGTCGCCCGATGCGGTAGGGTTTCGGCATGTGCCGAAGCATCAAGACACTCCGGCGTGCTGAGGAGCCCGCCACCCCCGACGAGATCCGGGCGGCCGCCCTCCAGTTCGTCCGCAAGGTCAGCGGCTATCGCGTTCCGTCACGGGCAAATGCAACCGCGTTCGATGGTGCCGTGGACGAGATCGCCGACGCGTCGCGCCGCCTGCTGGACTCGTTCGCCGCGCGCTGAGTTCGGCCGCTCGTTGCGCGCTCGGTTCGGCCGATCGGTTCGGCCGATCGGTTTGGCCGACGTCAGGCCAGGCGCCCCCAACTGGTGACGCGTTCGAGCTCGATCCGGATGATCGGGCGGGCCTCCAGGCGATGTTCGCGATACTGCGAATACTTGTCGCGTAGCGCCTCGAGTACATCGCCCGCTGGTTGAGGGAGGACTCGCGCGCGGCCATGCAGCCGCAGCCAGGCGAGCTCGGACCAGTCCTCGCTCCAGCGATCCACCAGGACCGCGACGGCGGGTCGTGAGCTGATATCGCGGATGCGGGCAAGGTGCATCGGATCGTGGACCCGCTTGGGCTTCTCGTCGATGGGCGTCCAGAGGACGGGACGATCCTCCCCAAGGAGCACGTAACAGATCGGGACCGGCCTGGGCCACCCGCGATCATCGATGGTCGCCAGGATCGCCCGTCGGGCGTCGACGAGGAAGCGTCGCTGAGCGGTCGAAAGGGTCGCGCCCGCTGGGTCGCACGGTAAGGCCGGCACGGCCGCGATTATGGGCTCGCTAAGATGCGACGGCCATGTCCGACCTGTCGCACTCCGCCGCGCCGGCCCGAGAGGCCACGTCGATCCAGGTGCTGACCGTTCGCGGGGACCTGGTGGAGAAGCGGGCCGACCGATTGGCGGGCGAGGAGCCCCTGGAGATCCGGGCAGCGGGACCAGGCCAGGAGCCCGTGGCGGTCGCGGTGACGATGCGGACGCCCGGCCACGAAGCGGAGTTGGCGGTCGGTTTCCTCCGAACCGAGGGTCTGATCGCTGGCGACGAGGTCGAACGGGTCGACTTCGGCGACCCGGCAACGCTCGCGCAGCCAGACGACACGGCCGTCGTCAGGCTGACGAGAGCCTTCGACGCCTCGGCCATTGCCGAGCGCCAATTCGTGGCCACGGCCAGCTGCGGGATCTGCGGCAAGGCTTCGCTGGACGAGATCGAGGTCCGTTGCGAGCCGCTGCCGGCCGGGAGTCCGCAGGTCGATCGCAGCGTCATCATTGGCCTGCCGCGAGCCCTGCGCGACGCACAGGCCGTGTTCGAGCTGACGGGCGGGCTCCACGCGGCCGGCCTGTTCGATCCCCACGGGGGTCTCGTCGTGGTTCGCGAGGATGTCGGCCGCCACAACGCGCTCGACAAGCTGGTGGGATCGCAGGTGCTCGCGAGTGCCTTGCCGCTTCACGAACGCGTGCTGATGGTGAGCGGCCGCGTGAGCTTCGAGATCGTCCAGAAGGCGGCGGTCGCCGGGATTCCGATCGTTTGCGCCGTCTCGGCCCCCTCGGATCTGGCAGTCGAGGCTGCGCAGCGACTGGGCCAGACGCTGGTTGGCTTCCTCCGCGGCGACGGCTTCAACGTCTACGCCAACTCGGAGCGGATCCGCCTCTAGCGGCCCCGTCGGCGTTACGGCTTCGGGAGAAGCTCGACGAGCACCGTGCCGGTGACGTTGACGACCGCCGTGCCGTCGTGGCGCACCTGCCAGGTCGTGCCGGCAGCCAGGGAGCTGTGACCGTGCATCCACAGCGGCGGCCGGAGCCGATCGAGCAGGAAGCGGTACGCCTCGAAACCCACGTGATACGGATCCGTCGGCGTGTCTCCCGCGCCCCGTGGAGGTACGTGGCTGAACACAAGGAGCGGTGGCCGGCCCGGCGCGACAAGGGAACCGCCTGCTCGTCGCAGGACCTGTCGCCAGGCCGCGAGTTCGTCATGCAGCGCCGGCTCGCGCTCGGGTGAGGGCCACGGCAGGCCGAGGAGAGGCAGGCCCTCGATCGTCTCCCGGTCGACGCCCTGGGACGGAGGCGGCAGGTGTCCTGGCGTGGGCCACGGCCCGCCGCGATCGTGGTTGCCGCGGACGTACACGACCGGCGCTCGAAACGCATCCGCCATGAAGCACAGGCGATCCGGCGACAGGTCGCCGCATCCGATGACTAGGTCCACCCGGCCGAGGGCTTCGCGGTTGCGCGGGTCATCGATGGTGGGGTCAGCCTCGTCCGATGTCGCGAGCAGGCGCAGGGCCCCGGCACGATCACGAAATGGAGCCGCATCGGGCCACTCGAGGGTGAGTCGCCGGGTCAAGGCGTTTCTCCTGGTGTCGCGGCGTCGGCGCCTTGAGGCGGCCCGGGCTCGGAGCCTTCGGGCGATATCGGCCTGTGGAGGGGCGCCTCGAGGGAGGACCCGCGTGTCAACCGGCCCGTGGCGGCCGCTCGGAGCTCATCAGCATCGGCGAACATGGCCTCCAGGGAGCCGGCTGGCTCGACCGGTTCGGACGGTTCGCCGGGTAGGCGCACCGCAGTGACCAACGCGTCGATGTCCTTCTGGCCCGTATAGAGCGCAGCGGCCACGCGATTGTGGCCATCGAGCACCCAGTAACCGTCGGAGGTCTTGAGGACTTCGATCGGCGGCAGGATGGTCATCCGGTCGACGGCGTCGCGCAGGCGCCGCCAGCGCCCCTGCCAGTTGCCACTCCGGAACGCCGGCAACGGCAGGAAGTCGCTGCCCCGCTGCGCCGGTCCCTCGACCGCTGTCCCGCGGATCTGCTCGACGGGGATCGTCTGGAGGCCGAGCTCGCGCCTGGGAGCCATGCGCGCCTCTGGGTGCAATTCGAAGAGGTTCGGCAACGGTTCGCGGTTCAGGGCCTGCAAACGGCGAAGCCGCGTCGCTCGCGAGCCGGCCAGGCGTCGCGCCGCTTCACGAACCGTCGTCTCGACGCGCTCCGT